>Ga0209640_10006696_pt1 | contig 10067 bp, 10 predicted proteins | sample RifCSP10_1_FD_184018 | JGI IMG/M metagenome (GOLD analysis project Ga0209640, IMG submission 184018) | Soil microbial communities from Rifle, Colorado - Rifle CSP2_sed 10_1 (SPAdes) (version 2) | ecosystem: Environmental > Terrestrial > Deep subsurface > Rock core/Sediment | place: Rifle... | reverse complement strand
CTTCCGGCTTGGCAATCACCGGCGGCAATTCTTCTTTGATTATTTCAGCCGGCGGTGCGACCGCTTCCATCGGAGGCGGTGATGGAGTCGGTGGAGATTCCATCGGCGCCGGCGGTGTTATCTGCGGTGCTTCAACGGGAGCGGCCTTGCCTGCGATCTTGTACGGTGGATCAATCAGCGCGGTGTACTCGCGCACCAGCCTTCCGCCCGGCCAATCGATCTGCAACAGCAAATGCAGAAATGGTTCATTAAGCTGTTGCTCGGTGCGAAGTTCGAGGAAATACCGGCCGTCGAGTTTTTTGGCGACGATAAATTTGATTTGCGAGAGAAACGGAGGACGATCAACACCTGCCACGTCGAAATCCGCACGCGAGGCCAGCGAGACGGTTAACCCTTTCAATTCCTTTTCGGTGATCGAAGTAAATTCGATCTCGGCATTGAGTGGTTCGTTGAGCGCAGAGAGTACTTTGAGTTTGCCGAGCGCCAGCGCATGACCGGCAATCGGGAATAGCGCCATCAGGATAACGATGATCCCTCGCGAGAGCCGCGCCATGACCCGCTTGTTTTGAAACATCCTGTTCACCCCTTTCTATCCAACGGGTTTACTTTCCTAAAGGCTTTATAAGACGGGTACTTATGTAAGTAAATAGCAATATTCTTTATAAATCTCAACTAACTATAGCGTACAGATGGTTATTTACCAGACCGGTCCGGGAGTGGGGAAACATCAGAAATGATCTTGGAATCTGAGTAAAAAACGGTTGCTGCTGCGCACGGATGCGGTGAATTCAATGACCTCAATCCTCAGTATTTTATCACTTCGGTCCCCTACTTATTCGTATAGACCTTGCCGGAAACGGCATCAACGTGAAGCAGCCGGAACCCGGCCATTCATGCGGTAAATGGAGGTCTGGGGCGTTACTTCGCTGCCAGCAGGATGCGCAGCATGCGGCGCAAGGGTTCGGCCGCGCCCCACAATAGCTGATCCCCCACGGTGAAAGCGCCCAAGTATTGGGGCCCTATATTGAGCTTGCGCAAGCGTCCGACCGGCACGGACAAGGTACCGGTTACCGCGGCGGGGGTAAGTTCCTTGAGGGTTGCCTCGCGCTGGTTCGGCACCACCTTTACCCACTGGTTCGAACGTTTGATGGTCTCCTCGATGTCAGCGAGCGGGATGTTTTGAGTCAGCTTGATGGTGAGCGCCTGGCTGTGACAGCGCATCGCGCCCACCCGGACGCAAATCCCATCCACGGGAACCGGGTTGGCGTCGCGACCGAGTATTTTGTTGGTCTCGGCCTGCCCCTTCCATTCCTCACGACTCTGGCCGCCGGGCATTTCCCTGTCGATCCAGGGTATGAGACTGCCGGCGAGCGGCACGCCAAAATGCTGTGTCGGATAGTCACGGCTGCGGATCACCTCGGCCACGCCCTTGTCAATCTCGAGGATCGCCGAGGCCGGATCATCGAGCAAACGCTTCGCGGCGGCGTGCGCGACGCCCATTTGCTGCAACAACTCACGCATGTGCTGGGCCCCGGCGCCGGAAGCAGACTGATAGGTCATGGCCGACATCCATTCAACCCAGCCTTTCTGGAATAATCCGCCCACCGCCATCAGCATCAGGCTCACGGTGCAATTGCCGCCGATGAAATTTTTTAGACCCTTGGCGATCGCGTCCCGGATAACGTTCATGTTGACCGGGTCGAGGATAATGACGGCGTCATCATTCATGCGCAACGACGACGCCGCGTCGATCCAGTAACCCTTCCATCCGGCGCCACGCAACTTCGGATAAATTTCGGCCGTGTAGTCACCACCCTGACAGGTGATGATGATGTCCATCGGTTTCAGTTCATCGATACTTTTCGCGTCCTTGAGCGGTGAGATATCTTTTCCGATCGCCGGACCCTTGCCGCCCAGCTGTGAAGTGGTGAAGAACACCGGTTCGACGTGATCGAAATCGCGCTCTTGTGTCATGCGGCCAATGAGCACCGAGCCCACCATACCGCGCCAGCCTATCAATCCAATCCGCTTCATTGCCGTTGACTCATAAAAAATTGCGCGACGCTATTCGAGCGCCTTCACCACCGCGTCACCCATCTCGGCCGTGTTCACCTTTTTTGTTCCCGCGGTGTGGATGTCGCTCGTGCGCAGACCCTGATCCAGCACTGTGACAACCGCGCGTTCTATTCTGTCCGCCAGAGCCAATTCATTGAACGAATAGCGGAACATCATCGCCGCCGACAGGATCATCGCGAGGGGGTTGGCCAGGCGCCGGCCCGCGATATCGGGCGCGGAACCATGGATCGGTTCGTACATGCCCTTGTTGTGCGCGTCGAGCGATGCCGATGGCAGCATGCCGATCGAGCCAGTCAACATCGATGCCTCGTCCGAAAGAATATCACCGAACATGTTCCCGGTTAACATGACATCGAACTGTTTGGGCGCACGCACCAATTGCATCGCTGCGTTGTCCACGTACATGTGGCTCAATGCAACGTCAGGATATTCCTTGGCCACGCGAATCACCACCTCGCGCCACAACCCGGACGTTTCCAGGACATTGGCCTTGTCGACCGAGCAAACCTGCTTTCGGCGTTTACGTGCAGCCTCGAACGCCACGCGCGCCACGCGCTCAATTTCATGCTCGGCGTACAACATGGTGTCGTAACCCTGGCGCTCGCCGTTCTCCAGCTGCCGAATCCCGCGCGGCTTGCCGAAATAGATATCGCCCGTCAGTTCGCGCACGATCAATAGATCGAGACCGGAAATCGCCTCGGGCTTCAGTGCCGCGGCACTCGCCAGCTGGGGAAAAAGCATGGCCGGGCGCAGATTCGCAAACAGCTTCAATTCCGCGCGGATCGTGAGCAGGCCTCTTTCAGGCCGCAATTCACGCGGCAGCGAGTCCCATCGGCTGCCGCCCACCGCGCCCAATAACACGGCGTCCGCTTGCTTGACGAGCTGCAGCGTTGGTTCCGGGAGCGGATGTTTATGGGCATCGTAGGCCGCACCACCCACCGGTGCGCTTTGCAGCTCGAGCCGGACGCCAAACGCGCTCCGCAGCCGCTCGAGTACTTTAACCGCCTCGGCAATGACCTCCGGGCCGATGCCGTCACCGGGCAAAATGGCGATTTTATAAGTCATTTGGGCGGGTGGCGTTCAGCGATCAGGACTGAAACAGCCAGGGCGCTGCCTTTTTCCGCCGTGCTTCGTACGCCTTGATTGCTTCGACATGCTGCAGTGTCTGGCCGATTTCATCCAGTCCGTTGATCAAACTAAGCTTGCGGAAGGCTTCCACCTCGAATTTGAACACCACACCGGATGGTGTCGTCACGGTCTGGGCCGCAAGGTCGACAGTGAGACGGTAACCGGGCGTGGCCTCGGTTTCGCTGAAAAGGCGGCTCACCGCTTCGCGCTCGAGCACGATCGGCAACAGGCCGTTCTTGAAACTGTTGTTGTAAAAAATATCGGCAAAACTCGGCGCGATGACGGCCCGGATCCCGTATTCCAGCAGCGCCCACGGAGCGTGTTCGCGCGAAGAACCGCAGCCGAAGTTTTCACGCGCGAGCAGAATTTGCGCCCCCTGGTAACGCGGGTGGTTCAGCACAAACTCGGGGTTGATTCTGCGTTTGCTGTGGTCCATGCCCGGCTCGCCCGGATCGAGATAGCGCCAGCTGTCAAACAACGCCGGCCCAAACCCCGTGCGCTTGATGGACTTCAGGTATTGCTTGGGAATGATGGAGTCGGTGTCCACATTGCCGCGGTCGAGCGGCATTACCAGGCCGGTCAGTTTTTCAAATTTCTGCATGTTAAAGTTACCTTGCCGACGGTTTCCTAAGTTATCACGCGAATACTTCCATCCTGATCTGCATGTCCCGGCCGCTATTTAAAATCCCGGATATCCACGAAGTGTCCGGCGATGGCGGCGGCCGCGGCCATGGCCGGGCTCACCAGATGCGTGCGACCGCCGGTGCCCTGGCGACCCTCGAAATTACGGTTCGACGTGGAGGCGCAACGCTCGCCGGGTTCGAGGCTGTCCGCGTTCATGCCGAGGCACATCGAGCAGCCCGGTTCGCGCCACTCGAATCCGGCCTCCTTGAAAATTTTATCCAAGCCTTCCTTTTCCGCCTGCACTTTGACCAGTCCCGATCCCGGTACCACCAGCGCCAGTTTGATGCTCTTCGCCACTTTCCGGCCCTTGACCACCGCGGCGGCGGCGCGCAAATCTTCAATACGCGAGTTGGTGCAGGAGCCGATGAATATCTTGTCGAGATAGATGCTTCGAATCGGGGTCCCGGCCTTGAGATCCATGTACTTCAGCGCCTGCTGCTGGTTGATGCGCCGGACGGAATTGGTCTCCTTATCCGGATCCGGCACGGCGCTGTCCACCGGCACGACCATTTCGGGCGAAGTGCCCCAGGTCACCTGGGGCTTGATGTCTTCCGCATGCAGCACCGCTTCCTTGTCGAACCGGGCATCGGGATCGCTTTTCATTTCGCGCCAGGCTTGCACCGCCAAGTCCCACATCGCGCCTTTCGGGGCATAAGGGCGACCGCGGAAATATTCGATCGTCTTGTCGTCCACGGCGATCATGCCCGCGCGCGCGCCGGCCTCGATCGCCATGTTGCAGATCGTCATGCGGCCTTCAATGGAAAGTTTCTCGACGGTATCGCCGGCAAATTCAATCGCATGACCGGTGCCGCCGGCCGTGCCGATCTTGCCGATGATGGCAAGCACGATGTCTTTGGCCGTCACGCCCGGCGGCATCGCGCCATCCACGCGCACGCGCATGTTTTTGGATTTTTCCAGGATCAGGCATTGGGTCGCGAGCACATGTTCCACCTCGGAAGTACCGATACCGAAAGCCAGCGTGCCGAAGGCGCCGTGCGTCGACGTGTGCGAGTCACCGCAAACCACGGTCATGCCCGGCAGGGTGGCGCCCTGCTCCGGGCCGATCACGTGCACGATCCCCTGGCGCGCATCGTTCATGCCGAATTCCGTGATGCCATAGTCGGCGCAATTCCGATCCAGTGTTTCCACCTGCAACCGTGACACCGGATCGGCAATGCCGTGGGCGCGGTTCGTCGTCGGAACGTTGTGATCGGCGGTGGCCAGGTTCGCGTTTCGGCGCCACAGTGACCGCCCGGCAAGCCTGAGCCCTTCGAAGGCCTGGGGGCTCGTCACCTCGTGTACCAGGTGGCGATCGACATAAATGAGGCAGGTGCCGTCGTCGTTGCGACGCACCACATGCATCTCCCACAGCTTGTCGTACAGCGTCTTCCCGGTCATAGGTCACGCACCATCCATAATCACAATTGCGTAAATACTAGGCATTTCAGTTAAATAACACAAATTCATGTTTATCATATAAACTATTCTAATTTGTTATGGACATATCCAACCTTCAAGCCTTCCTGGCCGTGGCCGAAACGGGATCGTTCTCGCGCGCCGCGGAGCGGATATTTCTAACCCAACCGGCCATCAGCAAGCGCATTGCCACGCTCGAAAAACAGGTCGGGGCTCGGCTGTTCGATCGAATCGGCCGCGGGATCCACCTGACCGAGGCCGGGAGGGAATTGCTGGCCCGCACCCGCACCGTATTGAAGGAGCTGGAAGATGTAAAGCGCAGCATTACCAACCTGTCCGGCGCCATTACCGGGGAACTGCTGTTTGCCACCAGCCACCATATCGGCCTGCATCGGCTGCCGGGCCCACTCAAGCATTTTCATGAAACCTATCCGGATGTCCGGTTGAATCTACGCTTCATGGATTCGGAACAGGCCTGTAACGCGGTCGCCAACGGGGATCTGGAGCTCGCGGTGGTTACCCTGCCGCGGGTGACACATGTTCCGCTTCGGACCGAGAAAATCTGGAACGACCCGCTGGATTTCGTGGTCGGGATAGACCACCCGCTGGCTCGTATACGGCGCGTGCAGCCCGAAATGCTGCTCGATTATCCGGCCATTCTCCCGGGTCCCGGGACATTTACGCGTGAGATCATCCTGAATTCCCTTGGGGCGCTGCGCGACCGGATAGTGATTGGAATGGCCACAAACTATATGGAAGTGCTCAAAATGCTCACCGCCATCGGTCTTGGCTGGAGTGTGTTGCCGCGGACCATGATTGACGCAGGGTTGAAAGTAGTCCAGATTGAAACAAAGGATATCCGGCGTGAACTGGGGATCGTCACTCACACAAAACGGACTATATCCAACGCCGGTCAGGCCATGATTCGGATTATCCGGGAAGCCGCTGCCTGATCCGCAAGCGTAATCGTACCGGGAATGGCGCATCACCCCAGGCGGCAAGAACCTTCCTGTTTGCTACGCTCTAAGGTAAGGCTATGGCGTGTCCCGAGACACCAGAGGGATCGAATGAACTTTAAGGAGTTATTGGCGCAGCTCGAAGAGCGTTTGGGATATCACCAGTTTCCGGTGAACCCGGCGGCGACCAATATTAAAAACGTTTTCGAAGGCAGCCCGCTGCATCACGATGTGATGACAGGCTTGATGCGCGCGATTTACGTCTCGAACGCCTGCCACCGGCTGACCGATGCGGTGACTCTGGACAGAACGCTCCAGGCGCTAACCCCGATCCGCCAAGAATCATTGCGCGCTTCCACGGCCGATGTGGATTTGTATCGCCTGCTGGATGAGCTGGGCGTGGCTTTGAATGAAATTTTCGCCGAAAGCCGCGAACCCGAGAAAACACCCGCACCACCCACCCGGCGATCGGCCGTGATCATTCCGCTCGCGGCATATCGCCGCCAGCGCCGCCTCAAGTCTTCGGCTTGATCATTGCGGCGGCACTTTGTGCCGCCGCAATGATCAGCATCACCGATAATTTTCGTTATCGACCCGGCTGCTCAAGCCGTCATGAATGCCGCGCCAATGTCTTTCGTGATCTGGCTGCTTTCAAGAACGATCATGCCGGATCAATAACCACGCCACCAGAAACGCCAGCCCCGCGCTCGCGGCGGCGATATTGAAGGTCATGGTCGGACCGAGGGTGGTCCAGGCGTGTCCGCTGTAAAAGCTTCCCACCGCCCCGCCGATTCCAAAACTCAGGCTTCCGTAGATCGCCTGACCGCGATGCCGGTGCCGACCCGTGAAAAAGCGGTGCACCAGTTGGATCGCGGTCGCATGGAAGCTCCCGAACGTGGCGGCATGCATGGCCTGCGCCAAAACCAGTACCGAAAGGTTTTCGGGAAAATGACCGATCAACAGCCAGCGCAAGGCCGCGAGCAGGAAGCTCACGATCAACACCGCGCGCAGCGACACGCGCGCGAGCAGCCGCTGCATCGACAGGAACACGCCGATCTCGCATACCACCGCGAACGCCCACAGGCTCCCGATCAAGGTTTTCGAGTAGCCGTGGTCTTCGAGATAAATGGAATAGAAGGTGTAATACGGGCCGTGGCTCATCTGCATCAGCAGGCAGGCCAGCAGAAAGGCGAACACCTCGGGACGGAGCAACACCGCGCGCAACGGTCCGGCGTGTTCGACGGCGCCTTTCATTTCCGATTCCGGCAAGCTCAGGCTAAACAGCCAGATGCCCAGCATCAATGCCAGCAATGCGGGCAGTACCCACCACGGGCCGTACCCGTCGATGACCAGGCCGAGCGCCAACACCGTGACGATGAACCCGATCGAACCCCACAGGCGCACGCGCCCGTAGGCGCCCGGGCGCGCGGCCGTGTGATGCATGACAAACACTTCGAGCAGCGGGAGCGAGGCGTGCCAGAAAAAACTGAACAGCGCCATGACCGCCGCGAGCCACCAGAACGATACGCCGAAAAACACGCCGCTGAACACCACGACCGCCAGGAACGAGGCGAGCCGCACCACCGCCATGCGCTGCTCGCGATGATCGGCAATCCAGCCCCAGATCACCGGCGCCATGATACGCGAGAGCATGAGGACGGCGATCAGATTGCCGATATCGACGGGAGTGAATCCGACGGATTGGAGATACAGGCTCCAATACGGCACCAGCACGCCCAAGGTGGCGAAGTAGAGAAAATAGAAACCGGAGAGGCGCCAGTAGGGCATGGTGGTTGACCCAAACTACAAAACCTAAACGTAAGCTCTCATTCCCGCGGAAGCGGGAATCCAGTTTTGCCGCGGAATTTCAGTTGTTCGCGATGCGACCGCTGAGGCGTCTTAGCGCTTGTGCGCCTCGACCTGGATCAGCAGTTTCACGTCGCCACCGATCATGGACGGGTACATCGAGATGCCGAAGTCTGCGCGCTTGATTGTGGTTTCAGCGTTCGCTCCGCAGACCTCGGTGCCGATGACTGGAAACTTGCCGCAGCGAAACGAGGTGACGGTCAGCGATACCGGTCGTGTCACCCCGCGCAGCGTCAGATCGCCGTCCACAGCGGTCAAGGCATCGCCCTCGAAGCGCAGTTTGTTGGATCTGAAAGTGATATCCGGAAAGGTCGTCGTGTCGAGAAAATCCGGTTTGCGCAGACGCTCTTCCAGTCGGACATCCCCCGTATCGATCGAATCGGCGTCAATGGTGAGCTGAATCGAACCGCTGCGCGCGGCGCGGTTTAACGTAATCCAGCCGCTGGTCTTGTTGAAACGACCGCGGTGCGTCGACCATCCCAGGTGGCTGATCTCGAAGCTCGGGAAAGTGTGCCCCGGGTCGATTGCGTAAATCTCCTCCCCGGGCGCGGCCGGTGGCATAGGTGTTTCCGGTACCGAAGCGCAGGAAGCGAGGAGCAGGATTACGCACAACATGGTAAGGCGCGCGTTCATGGATACTCTCCTGAAAGTTTGTGGTGACAAAGTCATTGCGGCGCGGCGATCAGGTGGAAACGGATTTGCACTTCGTCCGCGACGACCGAGGTGTCGCGCCATTCATCCTCGCCGATGTTAAACATCGTGCGCCGTATCGGCAGCGTGCCTTCGAAGACACGCGTGCGCCCTTCGGTTTTGAGCGTGACCGGAACCGCGACATCCAGGGTTTTGCCCTTGATGGTGAGTTTGCCGCTGACCTCGAGGCGATCCGGCGCGATCGCTTTGATCGCGCTCGATATGAACGTCGCCTTCGGGTAGGCGCGCGTATCGAGCCAGGTCTTGGTGTTCATCTCGTAATTAAATTCCTTGTCCCCCAGGTCGAGGCTGGCGACGTCAATCTCGACCGCGGCCTTGCCCGCCGCGGGACGGGCCGGATCGAATTGGATCTGGGCCGAGAACTGCTTGAATTGGCCCTTGATCGGCACGTTCATCTGTTTCGCCACGAACGAGATCGTGCCCGGATTGGCGGTCGGTGTTTGTGCCCAGGTCGCCATCGCGGCGAGCGTGATCGGCATAACGGCCCAGCGAATTATTCTCACGATTCAGTTCTCCGGGAAAGTAACGGCGCCATCCGCGCCAGCACTCCGTCGCGCCGGATGAAGTGATGCCCGAGCGCCGCCGCGATATGACCAATGACCAGCGCGGCCATGGTAAAGTTCAATCCGATGTGCGTGTATTTGAAGATGTCCTCATGCGCCGGGTTCGGCGTAATGAGCGGCGGTAGCTCGATAAGCCCAAGATAAACCACCGGCACGCCGGCGGCGTAACTATAGAGGTAGCCCGCCAGTGGTATCAGGAGCATCAGCCCATACAGCGTGCCATGGCTGACCTGGGCCGCGATGCGCTGCCAGCGCGGCATCGGAGGCAGCGGCGGTGGGCGATGCGTCAGGCGCCACAGGACGCGTAGGCACACGAAAAAGAATATCGTCACGCCGATCCACTTGTGCCAGGAGAAATAGCGCAGCTTGGTCGGCGTCAGGCCCGGAATATCGGTCATGATCCAGCCGAGACTGAATCCCGCGAAGATAAGCAGCGCCACCAGCCAGTGCAGGCTGATGGCAGTGAGGGTATAACGTTCGTTGATCGATGGCGCGGTCATGGCGGTCATTCCGACCGATATTGTATCGAATCGCCTGCGGCGATGTGCAACCACGCCGTGCGTGGCGAAATAGAAAAAGTAGAACCCGGAAAGGCGCCAATAGGGCATCATGAGGTGTGCATTGTCATTGCTCATGATTGAGCAAATTTGTGCTCGTCAAGGTTTTT
>Ga0209640_10006695_pt1 | contig 10067 bp, 8 predicted proteins | sample RifCSP10_1_FD_184018 | JGI IMG/M metagenome (GOLD analysis project Ga0209640, IMG submission 184018) | Soil microbial communities from Rifle, Colorado - Rifle CSP2_sed 10_1 (SPAdes) (version 2) | ecosystem: Environmental > Terrestrial > Deep subsurface > Rock core/Sediment | place: Rifle... | reverse complement strand
GAATACATCATCCCCGTGAAAATTAAAAAGCCCCAGGAGGCTGCGGGCTCTCACCGCCTGCGTTCCCTGCGGGGCGGAAGCTAGCACTTCCTCAAAGGCGTTGCGCTCGGGATTCAAGACATCGAGCCGCGCCTGCGAATAATACCCGACATCCACCTGATGGCCGAATTTGATGTCCCCGCTGTCAGGCTTGATCGTGCCCGCCAGCATTTTCATGAGCGTTGATTTACCCGCACCGTTGGGCCCGACCAGACAGACCTTCTGCCCGCGGATGATCTCAAAATGCATGTCCTTATAGACCTGCTTATCGGCGTAGGATTTGTAGATCTTGTCCATCGTGACCACCTGGTAACCGCTGCGCTTGATATCTGAAAAACCGAAATCCGAAATGGTCTTGTACTCCTGCGGCAGCTCGATATTCTCCAGCCGCTCGATCATCTTGCGCTTGTTGCGCACCGCTGAGGCGCGGTTCGGCTGGGCGTGGAAGCGCTGGGCAAAACGCTCGAGCTGTTCCCTTTTTTTTTCGACGACCTTTTGCTTCTTCTCCAGCGTCTTGTTCTCGATCCCCCGCTGGAGCTCAAAGGCTTCATAATTGCCCTTGACCTTGAACACCCGCTGGTTCTCCAGGACGATCGTGTAATTGGTGACCTCATTCAGGAAAACGCGGTCGTGGGAAATCAGGATAAAAGAACCGGGGTATGTTTTAAGGAACTCTTTGAGCCAAAGTGTAGCCGGCAGATCCAAATGGTTGGTGGGCTCGTCCAATAAAAGAAGGTCGAACGGGTACACGAGCATTTTCGCCAGAAGTGTTCGCATCTGCCAGCCGCCGCTTAGGTCTTTGATCGGCCGGTGGAAATCTTCCGGCTTGAAGCCCAAGCCGGTCAAGATCTTCTCGGCCTTGTGCTCCAATTCGTAAACGCCCAGATGCTCCATCTCCTCCATGATGTCCCCGTAACGCGGCGAGTCCGCCCTGTGCTCATCTTCGAGTTTGCGCTTTTCATCCATGATCCGGCGGATATGGTCATCCCCTTCGGTCATCTCTTCCATGACGGTCTTGGACGACTGGTATTTGGCCTCTTGCGGCAAAAACCCGATACGAAGGTTTTTCTGGACCGTAACACTTCCCGCTATCGATTCCTGTTCGCCCAATATAATAGAGAAAAGCGTCGTCTTTCCCGAGCCGTTGGGGCCGGTCAAGCCGATCTTTTCGTTCGGGAAAATGCTCAACGAGACGTCCTTAAAGAGTGTCCGGTTGGTGAAGCCCATGTTCAAATTGTTGATCGTGATCATCGCTTAATGAGTTTCCTTACGGCACTGATCTCCGCCTCGGTCAGATCGCGCCATTTCCCTTTTTCCAAGCTTCCCAATTGCAGCGGCCCCTGCGTGAGCCTCTTTAAGTAAAGCACTTTATGCCTCACTTTGCCGAACATTAACCTGACCTGGCGCTTGCGGCCTTCATGGATCTCAATGGTCAAATCGCTGCGAAGGGCGGTTGATGTGAGAAGGCGGATCTTTGCCGGCGCTGTTTTCTTCCCTTCCAGGACGACTCCCTGCTCCAATTGTTCCTTTGTCTTTTCATCCAATGCCCCTTGAATAGCCACCTCATACGTCTTTACGATCTCAAAACGCGGGTGCGTAAGATGGAACGTCACATCGCCGTCGTTGGTGAAAAGCAAAAGCCCTTCGGTATTTTTATCCAGCCGCCCCACCGGCACCAGGTAGGACAAAGAAGCCGGAAGCAGGTCAAAGACTGTTTTTTCCGCATGCACGTCCTCTTTGGTCGTCACGTAACCGGCGGGTTTATTTAACATCACATACTTAAACTGCTTGGTCACGACCGGCTTGCCGTCAACGAAGGCCTTATCTTTCAACGGGTCAATGAGCACGGACGGCTCCCTGATATTCTTGCCATTGACCGACACGCGGCCTTCCTGGATGATCTTCATCGCCTCCCGCCGGGAGCAAACGCCGTTGCGGGAAAGAAAGACCTGCAAACGAATCTTACTGGGATCGTTGACGGTTGATCTCATATAGCACGATAGCGGTTGAGACAGAGACGTTCAAGGAATCGACGCGGCCTTTCATCGGGATACGAAGCGTTTGCTGCGCCTTGCGCAGCCAGAACGGGCTTAAGCCTTCCCTTTCACTGCCGACGATGAGCGCCAAGGACTTGTTGACGTCAATCTGGGTATATAATTTTTTTGCCTGAGGCGAGGTGGCAATGACCTCAACGTTATTTTTCTTAAGGAATTCATACGCTTTGTCGCTCGTTGTCACGGCGACTTTCATGGTAAAGACCGTGCCCAGGCTGGAGCGGATCGCGTTGGGGTTATGGATATCGGTGGATGGGTCGCAGACGATGACCGCATCAGCCCCGGCGCCGTCGCAGCTGCGCAGGATCGCCCCTAAATTGCCCGGCTTTTCAACGCGCTCGATCACCACATAAACTGCCTTTTCTTTCTTCGGCATATCATTCAAGCCAAGCTCTGCCACTTTGGCCAAACATAATAAGCCCTGTTCTCTATCGCCATAAGCGATCTTCTTAAAGACAGGCGCCGATGTTTCATAAATGGGTTTCTTGGCTGAATTCAACCGGTCCATGATCTTGGCTTTAAGCGGGTCTTGGGACTCACCAAACCAATATAATTCCCGCACATCCACCTTGGCTTCCAACGCCATCCAGATCTCCCGTTCGCCTTCGATGATGGTCAAATCATCCTGCTTGCGGCTGCGCCGGTCGCGCAGCGCAACGATATGTTTGATCTTAGGATTGGTGACGCTACTGATGATCTCAGGCATTAAAGTAAATGATAACCCGTTAAGAACCGTTTTAAGTTATCTTTGAAGATGTCCTCACTGGAAAAAAGGCCTTCGTTATGCGTGCCCGTAAGATCGACGAATTCTTTCGGCGCCAAGGCCGCCTCATAGAGCTTGCGCCCCAGCGCGTAGGGCACGATCTCATCGTGGGGGCTGTGAAAAAATAGCTTCGGCGTTTTTATCCGGCCGACCTTATGGAGCGAATCCAATTTAGTGCCGATGATAAAAGACGGGACAAAAGGAACGATCCTTTTGGCCATATCGGCCCCATTGGTGAAAGAAGAATCAATGATGAGGGCGGCCAACTCCCTCTGTGTCGAAAGATCGATGGCCACGGCTCCACCTAATGAGGCGCCGTAGGCAATGATCTTTTCCGCGTTGATATCCGTACGTCCCTTGAGATAATCGTAAACCGCGATCGCATCCGCGTATATCCCGGCTTCCGTCGGCGCGCCTTCACTTTTGCCGTAACCGCGGTAATCAAATATCAGGACATTGACGCCGATCTCATGAAAAATTTCCAACTTGCCCAGCCGGTCCCCGATATTGCCGGCGTTGCCGTGGCAGAAGATCAACGTGCTCTGCGCCCTTGGCGCCTTGATGAGCCACCCATTCAGGCGAAGGCCGTCATGTGTTGTGAACATCACGTCCTCAAAATCCAATCCGATCCGCGATGGGTCGGCGAGAACTTCCCTCGCGGGCACGAACAACATCCTATTCTCCAAAAAACGGACATAAAGGACGAACAAAAGGCCAAAGCCGATTAAGTAAAAAAGGATCTTCATGGGTCCGGACGCTCATTCATCATGGCCCCGCCATTACGCCTCATTCTTGGATTTATGCTGGGGGATCAGTTGCACCATCAGTTGAACGGCCTTTAACACGTCTTGGATCGTGCAGGGCTTGGTGATATAGTGGTCAGCGTCCAGATCAAATCCTTTCTGGACGTCCTTGAGTTCCTTGCGGGCCGAGATGATGATGACAGGGATCCATTTGCGTATTGCGTTCTGCTGGCGCAAAGCCTGCAATACCTCGAAACCGTTCATCCCCGGCATGTTGATGTCCAGCAAGACGACGTCGGGAAGCTCGCTTTGGATCTTGCGCCACGCGTCTTCCCCGTCAAAGGCGATCACGCTGTCGTAACCGGCTTCGCTGACATGCTTGGCCATCACTTCAACGACATCCTGTTCATCATCGGCCATCAAAACTTTTGTCTTCGCCATACAATTCTCCGCCATCAAATGTCAACGATAGTTATCTTATCAGAAGAGCCTTGTTTTTCAATCTTTATGACACTTCTTGTTCGATGCGGCTTAGCAGGCGCTCGATACCCTCTTTAAAAATTGGCGGATCGGTCAATAAGCTGACGACTAAGTAAGGCTCTTCCTCAAAATCAAAAAAATACCCCGGGTGCACAAAAAGGTGATATTTGGACAGAAGCTTTAAGACCCATTCTTCCTCATTTTTTCCGGAATTGACAAGCTGCAGGATGGCGTACCAGCCGCCCTGCGCTTTTAATAATTGGACGCCCTTAAGTCCCGCCACTTCTTTTTTCAAAAATTCATAGTTATTGGTGATCCTTTGCCGGATCTGACCCTGGATCGCATCTTTATGGGTGAACCAGCTACGCAGCGCGTTCTGGACGGGCGTGTTGACCGAAAGGAACGTATCCGCGATCACCTCCAGGCGCTTTTTGGCCTCGCTCACAAGTTGATCGGGGCCGCTCACCACGATCCAGGAAAGTTTCATCTGGGGCAGGCCCAAAGCTTTCGAAAGGCCGCCTAAGGTAAAGGTCAAGGCGCCTTTGTTCGCTACCATGCTGACGGCGTCTTTATCACGTTCAAGCGGATAATCCCAGAAAACCTCATCGCTGATGACGGCCAAACGGTAATACGAACACACCTTGTTGAGCTTTTCCTGCTCCTTTGCATGCAGGTAAGAGCCCGTCGGGTTGTTGGGATTGACCACGACAACGGCCTTTGTAAAGGCATCTATTTTCTGCGGCAGCCCTTCCCAATCCGGCGCCCAATCCTTGTCTTTGATCAAGGAATAATTATCGATGACGATGTCGCTAAGGTCGCCTAAAAATGAGAACAAAGGATAGCTCGGCTGCGGGAAAAGGATGTGTTCGCCGTAGTTGGCAAGAAGGCGGAATAAAAAGGCATAGCCTTCCGATGTGCTTGAAGTTAAAAAGATGTTCTCGGGATCGACTTTGTGATGCGCCGCATAATAATCACTGATGGCTTCGCGGGCCTCTTGAAGCCCCTGCGCCGCAGGCTGGTAAGTCAAGTTTTCTTTTGATTGCAAGGCCTCCAGAATTTCTTTTTCCGGCAATGCGATGCCGCAGGCGGCGGGGTTGGAGACGGTCAGGTCAAGAACAGGTATATTCTGCTTCTTGAAAGAATCCAGCGTTTGCGTGATCTTATTGGCCGTCAGCGGCCACTCTGTCCGTTTGGCAAAAGGAAATTCGTTCATTGCTTGAGCCTGTCCCGTTCTTTTTCAACCTCTTTAAGCTTCTTCTCCAGTTCAAGGTAATCGGACTTGGCGACCCACGCGGTGTCTTCCTTTTTCTTGGCCAGATCCGCGTTTTCCCTTTTCAATTCAGCCACTTCCCTGCGCAACGCAACCCCCTCTTCGGTCAAACCCTTGACCTGCAGCTCGAGCTTGCGGCGGATCTCCTGAAGTTCATTGACCTCGGTCTTCCTCTGGTTCAATTCCCTATCGAAACGTAAATTCTCGGCGTGCTCTTTCGCATAATTTTCCTGCGCCTCAACAAGCTGACCCTTCAATCCCTGCAGCTGTTTGTTCGTTTTTTCAAGATCCTTCCCTTCCTTCTCCTGCCAGCCCCTTTCCTGGGTCAATTTTTCATGGAACTTCTTTGCTTTTTCCTGTTCGATCAGAAGGGCCTTCTGAAGGTCTTTCTCTTTCTTTTGTAAAACGATAACCTCGTCCCTCAGCTGGCTATTATGCTTTTGGACCCTCGTAGCGATCAGTTCCCAGTTCTTTTGCTCCTGCTGCTCCTGCAGCTGCTCCTTCTTTTTCTTCTTAGCAACCGCGCCGGAACGCGTCGGCATCGCCAGGATCACGATCAATAAAAGAAGGATGAAAACGATGGCAATGATAATGCTAATCTGCACCATAATGGTTAAACGCACCTTTCTTTAATCTTGCCCTTGTTGGGCTTTCAACTCTGACAACAGAAGCTGATAGTTGGCCCTTGTGGCGGCATCTTCGGGGTGTTGCTGCAGGATCTCCCCATAAAGCCGAAGAGCCTGCTCACGTTCGTTCAAAAATATGTAAATGGTGGCCAAATTCGTCTTGGCCATCACATTGCCGGGATCGATCGCCAGGGCCTTCTCAAAATGTTCCTTCGCCTCAAGCGGCTTTTTAAGCCGGGCAAGATCGATCCCTAAATTATTGTACAAAGTCGTATCGCCGGGATCCAACGCGATCGCCTGCTGCAGCCAATGGAGCGCCTCCTCATACTGATGGAGCGCCTCATAACTATGGGCCATGTTGAAACAAATCGTCTTTAAAAATTCCCGGTAAAATTTCGTGCTCTTTTTATCCTGGCTTTTAGGGAGATAACCGCTCATGATCGCATAGGCCTTCTTGTATTCCTGGATCGCCTGAGGGTATTGCCTCTCCCAAAAATAAGCGCCGGCCAATAACGAATGGACGCGGCCGAATTCACTCTGGTAGCGAAGGGTCCGCTGAAAAAGCGGGATCTCCCCCCGCCAGAACGTATTTTGCCTGATCGTCACGGCCAACGAAATAACACAGACCAATAGGAAGACCCAAAGGCTGCGCTGGCTGTTCCTTTGCGTCCAACCTTCGATAGATGTGAATAGAAAAAGAAAAACACCGACCATTGGAAGATATAAGAAATGCTCTGACGTCAGGATCAGCGAATATTCATTAATTAAAGGAAGGATCGTCGACACGGGCCCCCAGCACAAAAGGACCCACCCCACGCTAAAGATCAACAGTGTTTTCTTAGGCCAAGTGGTCCTTTGAACGACTAAAAAAACCACCACCAAAAAGATGGCCAGCAGGATCGTCGGTAAAAGAAAGGGCTGCAGTATGTCGGTGCTGCGGTAATAATGCAGATCGTACGGCAAGAAAAGGACCCTCAAATACATTAACAAAACCCTGGGTGTGGCCAGAAGCCTCAGCCAAAGCTCCGAGGTATTTGTCCCGATATGCGAGAGGACAGAGCCGATATAATAATTTCGAAAGGCCAGATAAAATAGCAGGATCAGAAAATAACAATAGATCCCGGGCTTGAACAGGGCCCGACGTTTATCAAGGAAACACAGCTCATACAGAAGTATTAAGAAAGGCAGGATGACGGCCTGTTCTTTTGTCAGTAACGCTAATATGAATAAAGCCAGCGAAGCCCAAAAGCTTCCGGGCTTTTTTTGCCCGGCCGAACGCACATAAAGAAGCAGGCTACCCAGGATCAGCAAAGTGAATAACAAATTGGATATGCCGGAAACGCAAGCCACGGCTTCCGTCTGCACCGGATGGATGAGAAAAACGACGGCCAGCGCCAAGGCAAATGCTTTTCGTTTGTTGCTGACCAGAAACATGATTTGATAAATAAGGAAACTGTTCAGGATATGTATCAAGACATTGATGAAATGATAGCCCGCGGGATTAAGCCCAACGAGCTTGTATTCCAGCCGGTAGAACAGCTCCAAGAGCGGGCGCCAATAGGTATTGATGACCGGGGTCTTCCCGGCTGAGCTGGATGTGTAAAGGAATATATCGACAAGATTTATTTCCTTGATATGCGGGTTGTCCTCGATGAAGACGATATCGTCATGGACGAAAGGGTGATTGACGGCGTTGCCAAATGCCAGAAGGCCTAAGACCGACAGGAGGGCAAATATGCGAAACGGCGGGCTTTCTTCAATAAAGCGGTGAATCTTCTGAGTAATGGAAGGAAGGAACACACCAGTCGTTGTTATTTAAGCTCTTGTTTGACGGTTTCGATCCGTTTTGTTAATGCCGTGTACGTCTCATCCAGCTTGGCCAACAGGTCATTGCCCGGGGACAGATCGTTCTTCTTAGCCATATCCTCCATTTGGAGGAATATTTCGCGCAAACTCTTGGCCGAGATATTTCCCGAGGCGCCCTTCAAGGAATGGGCCACGCTTTTGAGCTGGTCTATGTCCTTTTTCGAGATGGCCTCCCCCAATGCCGCCCGCTTGCCCACGTAATCGGCCATGAAGATATCCAAGAGCTCCAAAAGAAGGTCGATATCATCTTGCACCCGTTCTTTGAACTCGTCTAGATCCAACAATTGATCGTTCATGATTTTATCCTTTTTTTTAATGTGTTACTGATGGTTTCAAACAGGCTTTTGCGCTCGATCGGCTTGATGACAAAAGCATCCATGCCGGAATTGAGGCATTTCTGCTTGTCCTCCTGCATGGCGCGCGCCGTTAAAGCGACGATGGGGATATGTTTTCCCGTCTTCATCTCGTTCTGGCGAATGATCCGTGTTGTTTCAAGGCCGTCCAGATCCGGCATGCTGGCATCCATCAGAATAAGGTCGAATTTGTCTTTCTCCAACAAATTCAACACTTGTTGGCCGGTTTCAACCGTTGCCACAACACAACCCTGGTTCTCCAGAAGCTTACGTGCGATCTTTTGATTGACGATATTATCTTCCGCCAATAGTATCTTCAAGCCTTTCAGGTCCCCTTCCTTAAAGACCTTGGTCACTTCACTCTGGTCTTGGCCGTAAACGGGACTGGTGCGCGCCTTCTCTTCCTTAACAATTTTATAATTGGCCGTAAAATAAAAAGTGCTTCCCTTAAACTCCTCGCTTTCCATCCAGATCCGCCCGCCCATCATCTCGACCAATTTCTTGGAAATGGCCAGCCCCAACCCCGTCCCGCCGAAACGCCTGGTCGTTGAATCGTCAGCCTGCGAAAACACATTAAAGATCCTGTCTTGCTTGTCTTTGGGGATCCCGATCCCCTCATCTTCAACGGAAAAAAGGAACATCATCTCCTCTTTTTTTACCGAGGCCACTTTAATGGCCGTGGTGATGGTCCCCCGGTGCGTGAACTTGATGGCGTTGTTGATCAAATTCACCAGGACTTGCCTCAAGCGCACCGGGTCCCCGCAGACCAGCTCCGGCACCTTTGGGTCTATCTTCACTTCTAATTTCAAATCCTTCTCGTTGGCCAAGACCGACATCCCCTTCAGAACGCTTCTGGCGACATTGTGCAGATGAAATTCAATGGTTTCCAGCTTAAGCTTCCCGGCCTCGACCCTGGAGAGGTCCAAGATATCATTAAGAAGGCTCAAAAGATTAACGGCCGCTTCCTTGGCCACTTTAAGGTTCTCCCGCGGTTCTTCGCCCAATTGGGTGTCCAGGGTCAGATCGATCATGCCCATGATCGTGTTCATGGGTGTTCTCACCTCATGGGACATATTGGCCAAAAAGAGCGATTTGGCGCTGTTGGCCTCCTCGGCGGCGAGTTTGGCCTGGATCAGCATCTCCTGAATGCGTTTTTGTTTGGTGATATCCTGCATGATGCCCACCGAACCGATAATGTTATTTTGCGCGTCGCTTAAAACATTGATGGACAAGTCCACATCCATCGTTTCCCCGTTCTTGCGCCGGGCCCTGGTCTCAAAATGATGGAGAGAGCCGATCCTCCTGACATTCGCTTTTCGGATCCTGTCCCATTCACTGGGAGGATAAAGGATGCTCACATGCTTAAGGTACAGATCCTTCTTAGTTAAGCCCAGCAGATCTTCCATATACTTGTTCCATGAAACAATGCGCTCCTGCTCATCCGTCAGGGTGATCCCGGCGGCCGAGTTGTCCAGAATGATGCGGATCTTGTTCTCCGACTCGCGGATGCGCCGCTCGGCTTCCTTTTGACTCGTGATATCCCGGATAATGCCGATAGAGCCCATGATCGCCCCTTCGGGATCGCGCAGGATCGAAATGGAAATATTCACGTCGATCAACGCGCCGTTGCCTTTATACATTTGCGTTTCGATATCGGAAAGTACCCCTTTCTGGCGGATGCGGAACGAGCGCATCCTCTCCCACTCATTGGGAGGATACAGATTCTTGATCGGCTTATTGAATAAATCTTCCTGCTTCATCTCCAGCAGCTTTTCCGTGAACGGGTTCCAGGCAACGATCTTCTCCTCTTTATCGGCCACGGTAATGGCCGCCGCCGTGTTGTTAAAAATGGTCTTAAAAAGCTCCCTTGATT
>Ga0209640_10006694_pt1 | contig 10069 bp, 10 predicted proteins | sample RifCSP10_1_FD_184018 | JGI IMG/M metagenome (GOLD analysis project Ga0209640, IMG submission 184018) | Soil microbial communities from Rifle, Colorado - Rifle CSP2_sed 10_1 (SPAdes) (version 2) | ecosystem: Environmental > Terrestrial > Deep subsurface > Rock core/Sediment | place: Rifle... | reverse complement strand
TGGCCGGTGAAGTTCCACTGGCCGCCGCCGCGCGCCCACGTCCTGAACGAGACCCTGAAGTGGGCGATGCTCCCCCCCAACGCGATCTGATGGTTGCCGCGCACCAGCGTGAGATCATCGTTGATCTGGAAGGAGTTGTTGTCTGCGATCCCCCTGGTCGCCGTCGCCGCCGCGACGTTGAACCCGCCCGTCACGACCACGATCATCGAGCCCGGCACGTAGCTGGAGGCCTTGATGCCAAGAGCGGGGGGATCGAAGTAGGGGTCGTTGTCCCGGTTGACGGCGGTGCGGTTGAACGCAAACCGCAGCGCATTGACCATGCTGTTGCCGAAGACCTTCGTATCGCCGAGCGTGAGCGACTGTGCCAGGTTGTCGATCGACGGATTCACCGTCGTCAGGACGTTGCCTGTTTTGCCGAAGGCCGATGGTTCCTTGTCGCGCGACGCCATGTACCGGCCGAACACGGAGTGGTTCGCACCCAGCTGATAGTCGACGCGGCCGACGTACTGTCCCTCGTCGCGATCGCTGGGCAGGCTGAAGGTGATCTGGCCGCAGGGGTCGGTGGTCTTCGGCAGAAAGCCGGCGAGCTTCAGCGCGGCAGGACTGAACCGCGCGGGGTCGATGCGATTGCCGGCGAACCCGGCGCCGAGGTTGACCTGGCGGCCCTGACATGCGGGAGACGCGAACGTGGTGAAGTCGCCCGCCAGCATCGCGGCCGTCGGGACGAAGGCGATTCTATCGGGGGGCGTCTGACGGGTCCTGGTGCCCTGGTACCCCGCGAAGAAGAACAGCCTGTCACGGACAACCGGTCCGCCCACTGTCCCGCCGAACTGGTTGCGCTTCAGGCCATCGTCGAACCGCTTTCCGTCAGGACCGATCCCCGCAAACGGGCTCGTCGCGTTGAAACGCTTGTCGCGAAGGAACTCGAACGCGTTGCCGTGAAAGGTGTTCGTGCCCGACTTCGTCACCGCGTTCACCGAAGCGCCCGACCGCATACCGCTCTGCGCGGCGAGGCCGCTCGTGGCCACGCGGAATTCCTGCAGCGCGTCCGGAAAGGGCAGCGGCAGGCTGGCGGAGTTCTGCGGATCGTTGTGGACGGCGCCGTCGAGCGTATACGCCACGCCGAACGCCAGCCCGCCGGCGACCGAGATGTTCACGCCGCCCTGGAAGTTCCGGCTGTTCGGGCGTCCGGTCTCCACGGCGGCGCCTGCGAGCAGGATCAGATCGGTCACCTGGCGCCCCTGGAGCGGGAGCTCGACGATCCGCTCCTGTTCGACCACGGCGCTGATGCCGGCGCTCCGGACGTCCACGATGGGCGCGGCCGCCTCGACCGACACGGTCTCCTCGATGTTGCCGACGGCGAGCGAGGCATTGATCGTGGGCCTCGCATCGACCTGCAGCACGATGCCGGTCTGGACGTACGTGCGGAATCCCTGCAGCGACACCTCCAGCCGGTAGGGACCGGTCGGCAGGTTCGGCATGACCCAGGTGCCGGCAGCGTCGGTCACGACCGTCCGCGTGAATCCTGTGTCGGTTTGCGTGGCAGTGACGGTGACCCCCGGGAGGACAGCGTCACTTTCATCCGTGACCCGGCCAGCGAGCTCGGCCGTCGCCTGCGCCCAGGCAGGGGCGCTGGTAAGAAGAAGAAGAACGAACGCACAGACGACGACATCGCGGACGGTGCGAATCATGAACCTCGCCCTCCCAAAGCGATTACGTTATGGATTCCACCAGTCTGGCGTCGCGGACGACCGCTGGGGCCGCAGCCTGGTTCCGTCGGCTTTGGTCACCATGCCGAGCCACGCAAAGAGCTGGCCCGGGATCGGGAACCCCTCGACGGTCACCTGATCGCCGACGGCGATATCGTCCTTCTTGACTCCCTCGCGGAGCAGCCACGCCGCCGGCGTGCTTTCGAAGCGCCATGTGACCAGCTTGCCGTCTTTGTCGGTGGTTTCGACATAGAGCTGGCTGTGCGGGCTCCGGTACTCCCAGCGCACGACCTTGCCGGTGATCTTGACGAAATCCTTCTGCTCCTTGGAGTAGTACCCCGTGGAGTGGTGGGCGAGTGCCTCCACTGTCCAGCCGAGCGCGACGGCCACGAGTGCGATAGCGAACCAGCGTCTCATTGATGAGTCCTCATGATGCCGAACGCTTACTTGTCAGGCGGATACTTCGACTCGTGCCACTGCGCACCCCACCTCGAATCCTCGGGGTCGCAGTCGTACTTCGTCAGCGGTTCCGTGCGAACCGACCATTCCCAGCCGTAGCGGTACGGCTGTTTCAACGACAGGCGATCCTCGGTCACGGAATCCAGTTTCAACGTGTCGCTTTCGCGCCAGTAGCGCTCGGTCATCTTCTTCAGCGGCGATCCGGGAATCCAGCGATTGGCGCTGAAGCCCCTGGGATCGAACGCAAACTTGGTCGTCTCAACGACGAGGCGGTCGCCTTCGTATCGCCCCACGGAGTGCCCCTGGTTCGTGTAATCGGTCTTCGCCGGCGTCGGATGACCGTGACCTTCGAGCCAGATGGTCCGCACGATGTCCATCTTCTCGTAGTAGATGATCACGCGGTCGGGCAGCTGCATGATCTGAAAGTCGTAGTTGTCGTTGATGAGGCCGGGGATCGGCGTCGCGCTGCAGTCATACGTGGGGTTGTACGCGTCGTCGAATGCTTTCTCGAATCCGGCTGCTCTGTTCGTCGGGATCGCCTCCTGACTACGCTTCCCGTTGAGGGGGCCTTTCCGGTGCCAGATACCGGTGAGATTAGGTATGTCCGACGACCCCGGCGGCGTCTCGGGGGTCTCGGGCCTCTGAGCGTTGAGCGGCGCCCAGGCGCAGAGGATCATGAACAGCGCCAGTATCTGCCTCATTTGTTGGCTCCGACGTTGCGCGTTTTCTATTCCCGACAAAAAACCCGCCGGCGCATGCCGGCGGGTGTGGTCTTCACGGGGGCGACCGCGGGTGCGCGACGCCGAGCTTACTTGAGCGGGTCCTTGCCCATCTGCGGCCCCTTGTAGCCGGGGATGGTCGACGCTCCGTACTGGTTGTTCTCCTGGCAGATGTATTCCAGGAGCTCGTCCTCTGGCGGCATGAGGGTCGCCACGAACCTGAAGTTGATTGGCTTGGTATAGGCCCCGGGGTCATCGAGCGTGAACCTGTTTTCCAGCTCGCCGAGGCTGAGCCGCGTCCAGCGCTCGATGGTGTGCAGCTGCTCGGTATGCGGATGCCCGCGGCGATCGAACCAGAACTTGTCGTTGTAGCCCACGGTGTCGATGACGAGCGTGTCCTTCTCCCAGGAGCCGATCGAGTGCCCGTACCAACTGGAATCGAGCTCCGCCGGGTGCTTCCTGCCATCCATGAAGATCTGGCGGTAGCTGTGGATGTTGCCTTCGTGCAGGATGAACATGTGCGTGGGCTTCCGGTGCGTGTAGTTCTGCACGAACCGGTAGGGGAACGGCGTCACGCGGGGCACACCCATCGGCAGGCAGGCGTTGTGCGGCTCCTGGGTCTCGTCGCGGGTCGCCATCAGCGCCTTCGCCCAGGGCAGCATCAAGGCGTCCATCTCGCCCTTTTTCAATCCGCCCTGCGATTCCATGTCCTGCACCGGGCCGCCGCCGACCCACACACCGTCCATCAGGTTCACGCTGCCGTCGGGCAGCCGCGGAACGGCACCCTTGGGCGGACCGGCCCGCCGCGCGGCCTGGACCTTTCCCGCTTCAGGACCGGCCTGCGTCGAGGCCGACCGGACGAGCAACGGCAGCACCAGCGCCGTCATCGCGCACACGACAAGAAGCTTTCTCACGCTTTCTCCTCATCAGCACCAGGCCGTCTTGGCGAGAACCTACTGGGCGTTCTGGTCGATAGCGCCGTCGTTACCGCCGAACACCCTCTTGCCGGCGGCGGTCATGACCGAACGCGCATTGACGCCGCTCACGCCGGAGCGCGCCATGCTGCCTTCGACCGTGACGGTCTCCCCGATCTTCACGGAACTGGCCGTCCATCCCTGACGCACCAGCGCGCTTCTCGCCGCCAGCTCCACGTTCCACGTCGTGACCTTGCCGTCAGCGTCCTTGACGTCGAAGTAGATGCGGGCGTGCGGGTTCGTCCATTCCACCTTCGAGACGGTGCCCGTCAGCTTCACAACCTTCGACGCGTCGTACTCGGCGCCGACTGCATGATGGGCCACGGCCGGAACCGCGAGCGCGACAAGGGCCAGGCCGGCCAGGACGACCGCAAGCTTCGTTCTCATTGAAAATACCTCCAGGCGTTCCGGGTCCAAAGTGGACCTCGGCCGCATGCACGCCGATCTCGTGGGCGCAATATGATGTCAAGGCCGCCCAAAAGCTGTCAAGTACAACTACCGCGGCTTGAACGGCGCCGGCCGGGCAAATCTGGCCGGATCGATGGTGACGTTCGGCCGGATCTCCTTGAGCTCGATTGTATTTTGTCCGTTCGTCCACGTCACGAGCTGGTGAAACGGCATCTTGACGCCCGCGACGTCCCGGTAATCCGAATAATCGGTCTGGGTCGGGATGGTGCCGACGGGCGTGCTGCTCCACCGCACCGTCCGAACCAGGAGGCCTGAATCGTCGAAATACAGGTTGACCGGAAGCTGCCCCGGGTTCGCGCCCTGCAGCAGCGTGACATCGCTGTCGCCGAGCGTGACCGCCGCAACCTGCCACTGTTTGTACGCTTTCTGGATTTCAGCCGGAAACGCCGACAGGGCCTCGAAGCGCATACTCGCGACGTTGCTTCCGGTAAACGTCATCAACGGTATCTGGCGCCATCCCTCAGCGGCCCATCCGTTGCGGCCATCGAACACCTTCACGGCATCGCCGTCGAACACCTGGACGATCGTCGCCCGCTGGTCGGGCGCCTTCGCAAAGATCTGGATGGGCACGGTCGCTCCGCCGGTGTTGAACCCGATATAGGTCCCCGTCGCCGTGTAGCTCGTGAGCTTCGACACCCGGTCCAGGCCCCCGACCGCGTCGAGGTACTTGCGGAAGATCTGATCCGCCGGCTCGCCGTCCCTCTGCGGGAAGATCGTCATCGCGTTCGGGTTCTCCGGCGGCCCGTCGCCGTACTGCAGTCCGAGATCCGGGATCACTTCGGGGAACCCGCTGGCCCGGTGGCACGTGAAGCACGTGACCTTGCGCTCACCGTTGAAGTACATGCGGTTCAGCGCGTTCACCATCACCACCATCTGGCGCGCGCGCTGGATCCGCGGCGTGGCCACGGAGAACGCGTCGCGGTTGATCAGGATGTCGCGCGTATGACAGCCGGTGCAGTCATAGAGGAGCGAGGCGGCGAACATCCCCATCGTGTCCATGAACTCGTCGACCGGCATTCCCTTGAGCACCTGGATGTTCTTGAACACGTTCTCCGCCATCGGCTGGGCGGGCTCCTGTTGCGCCGCAGCCACAAAGCCAAGCAGACAGACGCTCAGCGCCACCGCGGCGCCGAAGACAACCCTTCTCCACCTGAACGACATAGTGTTGGCTCCGTAATGACGACTACTTCGCGAACGGATTGGGATGTCCGCCCGCAATGCCGTACTGGTTGTTCTCCTGGCAGATGTATTCCATGAGCTCGTCGCCTGGCGCCTGCAGCCTGGCCATGAACGTCACCGTCCACGGACGCGAGTACGCGCCGGGGTCGTCGATCGTGACCTTGTTCTCGAGCCGCCCCATGTCGAGGCGCGTCCACCGCTCGATCGTGTGCAGCTGCTCGGTGTGCGGCGTGCCGTTGTGATCGAACCAGAACTTGTCGTTGAAGCCGACCGAGTCGATCACCAGCGTGTCCTTCTCGAACGAGCCGATGGAATGGCCGAACCAGGTCGGATCGAGCTCCGCCGGGTGCGTGCGCCCGTCCATGAAGATCTGCCGGAAGCTGTGGATGTTCCCCTCGTGGAGGATGAACATGTGCGTGGGCTTCTTGTGCGTGTAGTTCTGCACGAAGCGGAACGGGTACGGGGTTCCTCGCGGCACGCCCATCGGCATGCAGAAGTAGTGCGGATCCTCTTCCTCTTTCCGCGACTCCATGATCTTTTTCGCCGCGGGGAGGATCGGCAGATCCTCCATTTTCATGCCGCCCTGCGTGACGACGTTGCCGACCGGTCCGCCGCCGACCCACAGGCCGTTCAGATCGATCGTGCCGTCCGGGAGCCTGGGTGCCGGGCCGCTCGGAAGAGGGGCGCGCTTCACTTCCTGACCGAGCGCACCGACCTGCCCCAGGGCGCCCTTGCCGGTTTCCTGCGCAACGAGTGGGAGCGTCACCGCAACGAGCGCGGCCGCGATAAGCACGTGCTTCATGTCGACTGTCCTCTAAAAATGACCTCCGACCCCATTTATCGCGTGCCGACTGGCGCCGACGGGGTGACTTCAAACGCGAACCGGAGCGCGGGAATCCTGTTACCCGGATGATCGTCGGCGTACGTGAGCTGCGGCGTCCGATACAGCTGCTGCGGCTCCGTCGGCGGGCCCTGGTAGATCCCCGGATACAGGTCGATCAGGTGCACCCCCGGCGCGCCCCCCGCCGTGAAATTGATGACGACGTCGCCCTGGCTGTTGAACCCGCACGCGTAGCCCATGTACGCGTTGTCGTAGGTGGCGACGTAGATGTTGTCGTACTCTGTCCAGCCGACGCCCTTGAGATGGATCGTGACCGGCGTCCCCGCGGGACCCGACGTCGGCGTGATGCTGACGATGCTCGTCTCGATCACGAAGTGGGTGCGCGCCAGGATCGTGCCGCCGTTGCGCAGCGCCAGGCTATGCAGCCCGCCAAGATCCTCGGGGATCGTCACCGGCGCGTCGAGCACGCCGTCGCGCCCCACCGTCACCTGGCGCAGAACGTTGTCCTGCGGCGTGAATCCCTCGCTGCCGACCCGGTTGCCGACCGCCGTCTGCCACACGAGATCGAGCGAGGCGCCCGCGGGCAGCCCGGTCGCCTTCAACCGCGCCTGCGTGGCCACCGGGCCCTGCGTCGGCGTCAACGACACGGTCGCGTTCGCCGCGGAGATCTCGACCTCGGGCATCACCTGCGTCTGGTACGGCTCGGCCATCGCGGGCACGACCCGCGGCGCCGCGTTCGTCGTGCGGAAGATGAACTCCGGGCGAGGCAGGTGCGCGACGGGCGATTGCTCGTGATTGAGATACGGCTGCCCCTGCCAGCCGGTGTACACCTTGATCACGTGATCGCCCGGCGGGCCGGCGGCGCGAAACCGCGCGACCGCCGATCCCCGCGCGCTCGCCGCCGACACCCATCCGAGGGTGTTGTTGTCCCAGTTCACCACCCACGTGCTCTCCATCGTCCGCCAGCCGATCCCCTTCACCCGGAGCTCGATTGGCGCGCCGATGGGTCCCGACGTGGCTGAGAGCTCAAAGCTCTGCGTGACCTCGATCCCGTTCTGCGCGACCGTCCGGCCGTCAACGACAGCGATCACGTCGTGGATGCCGCCGTAGTCTTCGGGGATGGTGAACTGCGCAGTGAGCCGGCCGTCCTGATCGATCGGAAAGCGGCCAAGCGACGTGATGGTGTCGGTGTACTTCTTGCCCCTGAAGTGATAGTAGTCCTCGATCACCCACCCGCCGGTGACCGTCGCCCACTGCAGCTCGGCTTCCCTGCCGGGGGGCAGGCCCGTGGCGGACACCGTGACGCGCGCGCCGACGACCGGGGTGTCGTAGGTGACGTTCAGCCGCTGGACGTCGTTGTCGGCGCTGGCCGGCGACGCGGGCGCGGCCGAAGGGTCCGCCGCGCCGGGTGCCGGGCCGGAACAGGAGGCGGCGAGGATCGCCGCCGATGCAGCCAGCGCAAGACGGGCCAGGATGCCACGCGACCGCATGCTGCGCATCGGAGGAACCCTGGCCTTGCGTCCCGCTATTCGTTGACGATGGTGAGGTGGCTGGCGACGTTCGGGAAAGGCTTCCACTCTGCCGACCGGCCGCTCTTATCCATCGCGGTGATCGTGACTCCGATCACGCCGACCGGCGCATCGGCAGGCACGGTCCATTTCGCGGTCCACTGGTTTGGCGTCAGGTTGCCGCGGCCAACGCCGCGATACCGCGCCGGCACGTCGACCGTCTTGCCGCCGTACGTCAGGTGGACGACGACTTCGGCGTCGGCGGCAGGCTGTCCCGTCGCGCCGTCGACGACGGTGACGCGGAAGCCGACGGGCTCGCCGACCTTGTATCGGTTCAGCGTAAAGCAGTTGCGGGGCTGGCCATTGCCCGAGAACAACGCCATGTCGGCGAACATGACGAGCCGGCCGGGCGCCTGCGCGGCAAGCGACACAACGAGGCCCGCGAGACACACTGAGAGAACGAGAAACGGGATAGTTCTCTTCATAATGGCCTACCTCGCGCCAGGGAATCCCTGCTGAACGGCTTCAGGACCACCCTGCACGAAGAGCGGCTTGTTCGGGGCGTCGAGCTTGGCGATCGACAGCAGCGAACCCCGTGTCTCGTCGACCTTGCCGCCATAGCCCTCGAAGACGACCTTCTCGCCGGGCAGGAGGCTGTTCCGTCCCCATCCCTGCCGCTGCACGGAGTTCGGGCTGGTGATCTCCATGTTGTAGGTGACGGTTTTGCCGCCTTCGGTGACGTCGACGTGCACCCGCATGTGCGGGTTCGTCCAGAGGACGGCCTTCACGACACCTTCGTGCTTGAACTTCTTGTTCGCGTCGTACTCCGTGTCGAAGCCGTGATGGGCCACCGCCGGCGCGACGACGCAGAAGAGGCCGAGCGCGGCCACCATGACCCCAAACTTCGTTCTCATTGCACTCCCTCCAGAAAAACCGTCCGGAGGCCTGAAGGCCTCCGGCTACCCCCGAATTCTACTTGATGCTGGTGCCCCCGCCCGGTACGAAGCCCGCCGCGGCGCCGTACTCGTTGCCCTCGAGGCAGATGAACTCCATCAGCTCTCCGCCGCCGGTCTTCAGGTCCGGCCGAAGGAGCCTGCCCGTGAACTTGAGGTTGACCGGCCGCGAGAACGCGCCGGGATCGTCGAGGAGAAAGTCGTTGGTGATGCGGCCCCAGTTGATTCGCGTCCAGCGCTCCACCGTGTGCAGCTGCTCGGTGTGCGGCGTGCCCTGGCTGTCGAACCAGAACTTATCGTTGTAGCCGATGGTGTCGATGACCAGCGTGTCCTTCTCGAAATGCCCGATCGAGTGCCCCCACCAGGTCGGAATCGGATCCTCCGGGTGCTTGCGGCCATCCATGTACACGACGCGGTGCGCGCCGGCGTCGCCGGTCTCATGGAGCACGTAGATGTGGGTCAAGCCCTTCGAGGTGTAGGACAGGGCGAACTTCCACGGGTACGGATTGACGCGCGGAACGCTCATCGGCAGGCACGCCGTGTAGGGCTCGTCCTTCTCCAGGCGCTTGTCGCGCAGCTCTTTCGCCCAGGGCAGCAGCGGAAGCTCGCCCGGCTTGAGTCCCCCATCGCGCTCGATGTCGCCGTTCGATCCGCCGCCGACCCACGGGCCGGTGATGTCGACAGTTCCGTCAGGCAGCCGCGGAACGGGCTGGCTGGTCACCTGGTTGTCAGGGACAGTGGGACTGCCGCCGACTGGAATCTGCTGAACCCTTCCCTGCGCCTGGAGCTGCGCAAGAAGCGCCAGTGAGATACCCGTAATAGTTATGAAGACGCCGAAAAACCTCTTCACGCACGCCCTCCTTCGGCTGACGCGGCCACGCCCGACACGGCCCAGCTAGAAGCCATACTTTACCCCAAATTGCAGGATGCGCGGATCGCCAGCGGCGGCCGTGATCCGGCCGAACGCGCCGGACGCAAAGTTCGTATTCGGATTGCCCCAGTTGAAGGTGTTCAGCAGGTTGAACGCCTCCACCCGCAACTCCAGCGAGTGGCTTTCGGTGACTCGGACGATCCTCGACACCGCCAGATCGACGCCCCACCGCCCCGGCCCTCTAATGCTGTTCCGGACGTAATTGCCGAACGTGCCGAGCGGCGGCTGCGCGAACGCGGCCCGGTTCAGGTAGTTCAGCAGCGTCTTGTCCCCGTACACCTGATCGCTCACCTGATTGACCCGCTGCTGCTGGGAGCGCAGGCCGTTG
>Ga0209640_10006693_pt1 | contig 10069 bp, 8 predicted proteins | sample RifCSP10_1_FD_184018 | JGI IMG/M metagenome (GOLD analysis project Ga0209640, IMG submission 184018) | Soil microbial communities from Rifle, Colorado - Rifle CSP2_sed 10_1 (SPAdes) (version 2) | ecosystem: Environmental > Terrestrial > Deep subsurface > Rock core/Sediment | place: Rifle... | reverse complement strand
GGATTTGTGGATGCGCGTGGTGAACAAGTTCTGACGGCCGCGCTCCCACGTGCCGCCTTCCGTTTTCCGCGGCGGGTGCTCGGCGGTGATGTAGGTATCCTGCGAGGAATCGTAAACGGCCGGCTTCTGTTCCGATTGCACGATCCGCAGCCGCGCGCCACGGGCAGGCGGCTCGAAACGAAACGGCAGGTTGCCGTCGTCGCGCCCGCCGGAGATCGGCGCCGGACACGTGTCGAACTGCCAGATGTCGGTCATGCCCGTACCCTTCTTGAAGGTATTGGCCATGACGCTCGGTGCCGCGCTGTCGATCAGCACCCGGGACCTCCCCTGCGCGTCGTTGCCGGTCACCACCCGTCGGATGGGTTTGATGCCATGACTCATTGCGTTATTACCTCCCTGGTTTCTTAACGCAGCGACACCGCGAGCAAAGTCGCGCCCTCGGGAAAGCCGATGGCCGCGCGGTCAACGCCGCCCGGTACGTAGAAAAAATCCCATTCGCCGAGTTGCTCGTGATCGATTACCGCGCCGCCTTCGACCACCAGCGCCGCCAGCATCAGCGGGCGGGCAAGCTTCGCGCCGGGAGCAAAACGCAACGCCCGCAGCAGGAGCCGGCCGACCCCGTGATCCACCAACGTCTTTGCCTCCATGCCGTCGGTTCCTGTCGCCTGCCACGGAATTTTCCCGGACTGGATCAGACGATAGTGTTTCGTGCTCGACAACTGCGCCACTTCACTGTGGTAGTAACTGCCGACAAAAACACTGAAAAGCTTGCAGCCATCGCGTTGATAATCGAGCGGGCCATGGGGTTCGTTGCTCGGGCCCACAATCACGTCGAGAGGGACGAGCGTGAGTCCGTCGACGATCGCGGTATGCTTGAGCACGGTAGTCGCGTGGGCTCCGGCGTGCACGTGCCGCGGTTCGATGGAACCGACCGGATAGTCGATCAGGCGCATGCATAACTCGTTTTCGCGATCATCGTAGTACATGCCTGCCCGGCTCGGCCAGCCGTCGACGTTCTTGCGGTCTTCCCACGGGATTTCCGACCCCCGCACGATCTTGATACCACTCTTGGCCAGCATCACTGCTCCTCAAAACATTCGCCACTCAACCGATATACGGCTCATTCAACACGGATGCCAGAATCCTTGATGACCTTGGCCCAACGCGCGATGTCCGCCTTGACGAAAGCCGCAAAGGCCGCGGGCATTCCGCCGGCCGGATTGAGCCCAAGCGTCAGCATGCGTTCGCGCACCTCCGGCAGTTTTACCAACCGGTCCAGTTCGCCGTTGAGTTTCGCAATGGTCGCTTGCGGCGTCCGCGCCGGAACATGCACGCCGTTCCACGAAATGAAGTCAGCGCCCGGAACACCCGCTTCCGCAATCGTCGGCACATCGGGGAGCGCCATGGAACGTTTGGCGCCCGTGACGGCAAGCGCGCGCAGCTTGCCGGCCTGCACATGCGGCAATCCGCCCTGCATCACGGCGAACATGAGCTGCGCCTGCCCGCCAATGACATCGATGATGGCCGGTACCGTGCCCTTGTAGGGCACGGACACAATGTCAATGCGCGCGCTGCTCTTCAGCATTTCACAACCGAGATGGGCCGTCGTGCCCGGGCCGGAATGCGCGCAGTTGAGCGATCCAGGCTTGGCCTTCGCGAGCTGTATGAGTTCCTGCAGGGTCTTCGCCGGCAGCGAAGGATTGACGATCACCAGGAAGGATATCGTCGCGAGCAGGCTCACCGGCGCAAGGTCGCGCTCGAGGTTATACGGCAGCTTCGAATAGAGCGCGGCATTGACGGTGTAGGCGCCGGTGGTGAGCAGCAGGGTGTAGCCGTCGGGAATCGACTTCGAAACCGTATCCGCGGCGATGATGCCACCCGCGCCCGGGCGCTGATCGACCACGACCTGCTGCCCCCAACTGTCGGTGAGTCTCTGCCCAATCATACGCGCGAGCACGTCCGGGCCCGGCCCGACGATGAAGCGGATTGGTTTGCTCGGATAGTTCTGCGCAAGTGCTGCCCCGGTCGAAACGGAAACGCTGGCAATCAGCGCCAGCACAGCCCTATAAATTATGTTTTTCATGTCACGCCTCTTAATGGCACTACCGTTAACCAGCATTTGGTGGATTGCGCTGCGCTCCATCCACCCTACGAAAGATTCCTCATGCGCCATCGTAACAATTAACGTAGGGTGGATGCAGTTTGGTGGATTGCGCTGCGCTCCATCCACCCTACGAAAGATTCCTCCTGCGCCATCGTCATAATTAACGTAGGGTGGATGCAGGCGCCTTTCGCGCCGGAATCCACCGCTCGATATCAAGCGCCGGTCTTCTGATAAGAATGAAAGTCCCTCGCGACCGGCGTCCACGGATGCGGTGCAATCGCATACATGTCCGAAACAACATCCACGACCACGGGCTTGTTCATCGCAATCGCCTGCTTCAGCGCGTCGTTCAGATCGCCGGGCTTTTCGACGCGCATGCCGACGCAGCCGAACCCTTCGGCGATTTTCGCGAAGTTGACTTCGGGAAAGCGCCACATCTCCTCGGCGCGTCCGCGCGGTTTGCCGCCGTACGCCGCTGCGTTGAGATTGATTTCCTGATTGAGCGCACTGTTGTTGTTGACGACGATCACCGCGTTGATGTTGTGGCGGCGCGCGGTTTCGAGCTCGGCGATGTGATAGTAGAACCCGCCGTCGCCGGTGAAACACACGACCGGACGGTCGGGCAACGCGCATTTCACACCGAGCGTCGCCGGAAAGCCCCAACCCAGCGAACCCGCGGTGCGAAAGTAGCTTTGCCCCGGGTGATTAAGTTCGACCATGCGCGCGGTCCAGATGCCCGCGTGGCCGGTATCAGAGACCACGACGCCATTCGGCGGCAGGACCTCCGAGATCGCCTTGCAAATCCGCTCGGGACGAATCGGAACCGCATCGGAATTGCGCATTGGCGCGTTTTCCGCTTTCCAATCGGCAACGACCTGCTGAACGCGTTTGACCCAATTGCCGGTGGCCTCCGGCGAACTTGCTTGCGCGGCATCGATCATGCGGCGCAGGCTTACCTTGGCGTCGCCCAGAATAGATACCGCATTCGGATAGTTTCTGCCCAGTTCCTGCGGGTCGATGTCGAGCTGGATAACCTTCGTGCCTTCGGGAGGGAACATCCAGTTATTCGTGACCTGCCCCCCGGTATGGCTGCCGATGAAAAATACGAGGTCAGCCTCCGCCAGCGCACGGTTGGCGCAATCGCGCGAGTAAGCGCCCGGCACGCCGACCGCCAATGGATGGGCATCGGCCATCGCCGCTTTGGAATTGAGCGAAGTCGCGACTGGGATCCGGAGTTTCTCGGCCAATTCCACCACCTCGCGCTGCGCCTCGGACCGGACCACGCCGCCGCCGGCAACGATCATCGGCCTTTGCGCCGCAGCCAGCACCTTGAGCGCATCCTGAACGCGTTGCATGTCCGGCTCCGGGCGGAATGCCGGTACGCGCCGGTACATAGTCTCGACCAGTGGATCGAGTTCGGCTTCCAGTTCGGTGATCTGGCCGAGATGGCTTTGGATTCGCAAGTGGACCGGCCCCGGCGCGCCCGAAGTGGCGACGCGAAACGCCTGGCGCAGCAGGTCGGGCAGGCGACCCACGCTGTCGACTTGTGCGTTGAATTTCGTGACGGAGTCGAACTGGGTGACGTCGTCGACCTCCTGATAGGCATGGCGGTAGCGCGATTGCGGCGTGGGACCGCCCGTGATCGCAATAATCGGCGCACCGGCCATGAAGCCGTCGCGCACCCCGGCCGCAAGATTCGACGCGCCTATCATCTGCGCCATGCAGACGCCCGGTTTGCCGCTCGCCCGTGCATAGCCGTCGGCCATGTACGCCGCCGCCTTCTCGCCGTGCACCATGATGCGATGGATGGGCAGGTCCTCCATCTCGGCAAAAGCCTTCAGCATGAACGCCGGCACGAAGAAAATGTGCGTAACGCCGTAGCCCTGCATCATATCGGCGAACAGCCGCGACCCGGTCATTCTTGGCATGCTATCTACCCTCCCCGTTAGGAATGCAATATTACCAAGCTATCGCGCAGCCTGCGATTGATTCACCCGCCGACCTGGCTCGCTGCGGTCTGCTGCAACAGTCGCAGCATCGCAGCCGCCTTGTCGAAGGTTTCCTGGTATTCGTCATCGAGCCGCGAGTCGGCAATGATGCCGCCGCCGACCGAGAAGCGGATCGCGCCCCCGGAATAAACCAGCGTCCGAATCGCGATGTTGGTATCCATGTTGCCGTCGTAACCCAGATAGCCGATCGCGCCGCAATACACGCCGCGCCGGTGCGGCTCGAGTTCCTCGATGATCTGCATCGCGCGCAGCTTGGGCGCGCCGGTAATCGAGCCGCCGGGGAAGCAGCCGCGCAGCAAATCGAGCGCATCCCGCCCCTGCCGCAACCGGCCGGTCACCGTGCTGACGAGGTGGTGCACGGTGGCGAAGCTCTCGACCTCGAACAGCTTCGGCACCTTGACCGAGCCCAATTCGCAGTTCTTCGACAAGTCGTTGCGCAGCAGGTCGACGATCATCACGTTCTCGGCGCGGTCCTTCGCGCTCGAGCGCAGCGCCTCGGCAAGCTCGGCGTCGAGCCGCGGATGACCGGCGCGCGGCCGCGTGCCCTTGATCGGCTTGGCTTCGGCGTGGCCGCGCGAGAGCTTGAGAAAGCGCTCCGGGGAGGCGGACATCACGGTGCCGTGCGGCGTGTTCAGAAAAGCCGAATACGGCGCGGGATTGATGATACGCAGCGCCTGATACGCAAGCCACGGGTCGCCGGCAGCCGGCGCCGCAAAACGCTGCGCAAGATTGATCTGATAGCAGTCGCCGGCGTGGATATAGTCGTGCACGCGGCGGAATGCCGCGGCATACGCCTCGTACGACAGATTGGATGCCAGCGGTGCGGTGATGCGAAACGGCACCCGCGCACGTTCGACCGCGGCTGCGCCGAAACGCGCCACCAGACGATTCCACTTCCAATCCGTCTCGGGGTCACGGCCCTGCCCGACGAGCCAGCTGCGACGCTCGAGATGATCGACGATCACGGCCCAGTCGTAGATGCCGACCGCCATCTCGGGCATCTTGTCGCCGTCTGCGGCGAGCACTGGCAAGCGCCCGAAGCGCCGTGCGAGGTCGTACGAGAAATACCCGATCGCACCACCGGGAAACGGCAAATCGCAGGCGGCGCCGGGGTCGCAATCCAGGTGCTGGCGCAACAGCGTAAGCGGATCTTCGCGCGACAGCTCGACCGCATCGGTGCGGATTTCGGTCATCTTGCCGCGAGTCACGAGCGTGGTATGCGGCTCGGCCGCGATGACGTCGTAGCGCGACTGCGTCAGGTGATGGCGGCCGCTATCGAGGAATACCGCCCACGGCAAATCGGCGACGGCCTCGAACAGCGTCGCGCTGTCGGCGCGGTAGGGCAATTCGGTGCGCAGAAAGTCGGGCATGGGACGAGCATTTTGCGCCAGGCAATGCCCTGCTGTCATCCACGCGTGTATTTACAATACAATGCCGACACGCCGCCGATTGGTGGTCCGCTAACCCGGCTTTCCGCAAGTTCCTGAAATGAGTTCCGCCTATCGCGGCAGGTTCGCCCCGTCTCCGACCGGCCCGCTGCACTTCGGCTCGCTGGTTGCGGCAGTCGCGAGTTATCTCGACGCGAAGAGCCGCGGTGGCGAATGGCTGGTGCGTATCGAAGACCTCGATCCGCCGCGCATCGTGCGCGGCGCCGCCGACGATATTCTGCGCACGCTTGACGCGTGCGGCATGCGGTGGGACGGCGCGATCGTCTATCAAAGCACGCGCTTTGACGCTTACCACTCGGCGCTGCACCGGCTGCGGCAACGCGGCGTGATCTATCCGTGCGCGTGCAGTCGCCGGGAAATCGCCGACTCGGCTGTCGCCGGCATCGAAGGGCCGGTATATCCGGGCACCTGCCGTAGCGGTATTGCGGCGGGCAAAACAGCACATGCCCTGCGCGTCGACACGCGCGGTGTCAGCATAGTGTTCGATGACGCGGTGCAGGAACCGGTGCACCAGAACCTCGAAACCGAGGTCGGTGATTTCGTGCTGTATCGCGCCGATCATGTGTTTGCCTACCAACTGGCCGTGGTGGTCGACGATGCCGAGCAGGGCATTACCGATATCGTGCGCGGCGCCGATCTGCTGCATTCGACGCCGCGCCAGATCTACCTGCAGCAACTGCTCGATTTTCCGGCGCCACGCTACAGCCACGTGCCGGTTGCAGTCAACGCGCAAGGCGAAAAACTCGCCAAGCAAACGCACGCCCGCGCGGTTGACGCCGGGGCGCCACTACCAGCGCTCGTCGCCGCGCTGCGTTTTCTCGGCCACGCGCCGCCGCGCGAGATTTCCAGTCGTGGCACAGCCAGCGGCACTGCGGCAACCTCGTGCTTGTTGCAATGGGCAACCGCGAACTGGCGCATCGAGCGCGTGCCGCGCACAAGAGCCGTGACTGGTGATTGGTGATTGGCAATTGGTAATTGGTGATTGGTGATTGGTGATTGGTGACTGGCTACTTCGGTCGGCCGACTTGTCTCATCACTGCGTCCCTGCTCCGCTGTCGGGCATAATGGCAATCATGGAATCGGACGCACAGCAACCGCAAGCGGACCCGCAACAGCAATTTCCGCAGCGTCTCAACGCAGCCACGCCGCGCGCCGTAGTAACGCCGGCATTGCTCGCAATCAACATCGGCGTATTCCTGGTGATGGCGGCGCTCGGCATCCGCGTGCTCGGCGGGCGCCCCGACGAGTACTTGCGCTTCGGCGCCAATTTCGCACCTCTCACCACCGGCGGCGAATGGTGGCGCCTCCTCACCTGTACATTCGTGCATTTCGGCGTCGTGCCCCTGGCCATCAACATGTGGGCCCTGTGGGACACCGGACGGCTCACCGAAAGGTTGTTCGGCAACGTTGGGTTCACCGCGCTCTATCTGTTTGCCGGCGTTGCGGGCAGCAGCGCCAGCATGCTGTGGAACCAGCAGGTGATCGGCGTCGGTGCATCCGGCGCGGTATTCGGCGTGTTCGGTGCACTGCTCGCCTATATGACGGTGCAACGCGGCTCAATACCGGAGAACGTCATCAACCGGCTGCGTGCCAGCAGTTCGGTGTTCGTCGTCTATTCGCTGCTCGGCGGCTTCACGCAGGCGGGCATCGACAACGCCGCGCACCTCGGTGGGCTCGCTGGCGGCTTTGCGACGGGACTGATCCTGGCGCGGCCCCTCGACCCGCTGACACGTCATCGCCGCAACGTGCAGCGCGCCCTGCTTGCCGCCCTGCTCGCCGCGGTCACACTGCCCACGGCGGCCTGGCTCACGCCCGACACCTCGCGCGTCTACCGCCAGGCGATCGCCCTGCAGAAGGAAATCGAAGTCTTCAGCGCCGCGGAGAACGAGCTGCTCGCGGCGTTCCAGGGCGTCGTCGACCAGTCGCACCACGGCAAGTTGAGCGATGCCGACGCGTTGCGCGAGCTGCGCATACGCATCCTGCCCGAGTGGGACCGGGCGGTGGCACGGCTGGCAGGCGTTGAACTGGATGCCCACGCGCCTACGCGCAAGGATTACGAGCTGCTGATGCGCTATGCGGTCGCGCAGCGCGATACCATCAAGGCGACAGCCGACTACCTCGAAACCGGCAATCCCGCCTACGAGCGCATGGTCGGAGAGCTGCACAATCAGGCGCAGGAAGCGCTCGCGCTGTATCGCAAACGCCAGCAGAAGTAAAGTCAGCGCATTGCGACCGGCAATGCAGCAGTAACTCCGCGCTGGCGGTTTTCGAGTTCGACCTGAGCGATGCGCGCGCGGATTTCCGGCAGCGCCGCGCGTGCGGCCGTCTCGCCGGCGGCGATGCTCTCGAGCCTGGCCGAGAAATCGAGTACGCGCGTGCGCGGCGTCGCGGGCCGGATCGCGACATCCGCCGCATCGACGTCGCGCGAGCCGCGCCACGACACGTCCACCGCGATCACGACGTCCGCTCCCATCCGGCGCGCGACCGGCACCGGCACGCGGCTCGTAAGTCCGCCGTCGACATATTCGGTGCCGGCGATGATCACCGGCCAGAACACATTCGGGATGCTGCTAGAGGCGCGCACCGCGAGCCCGGTATTGCCGCGGTTGAAAATCGTCATGCGGTTGGTTGCGCGCGCGGTGGCGATCACCGCGAACGAGCGTTCAAGTGCTTCGATCGAGCGGTTGCCGAGCGCCTTGTTGACGTAATCCTGCAGCGCTTCCCCCTCCACCCTGCCCGGCCCGAACAAAGTGAAATCGATCAGCTCGTGGTCTTCGACCCTGAACGCCATTTCCTCGAGCGCGGCCGCGGGAAAACCGCCGGCATAAAGCGCGGCCACCACCGAACCGGAGCTCACGCCGACCACGACCTCGGGCTGGATGCCTTCCGCCTCGAGCACTTTGATTACGCCGATGTGCGCGAAACCGCGCGAGCCGCCGGCACCGAGCACCAGCGCTACGACCGGATGCTCGGAGCGGATGGGGTCGATCTCAACCGCGCGCGGTGGCGCGAGCTCCGGATACTCGTGCGGCGCCAGCGCGCAAGCCGGGAGCAGCAGCGCGAGCAGCAGGAGAAGGAAACGCAGCATGGCGATAGAGTATCCGAAATTGGTGATTGGTGACTAGTGATTCGTGATTCGTAAAACCGAATTGCACCAATTACCAGTCACCAATCACTAATCACGAATCACGAATCACTGCTTTGCCGTGGCAATCCGGGTGTAGAATCGCGTCTTTTCAATGCAGCAGGAATTTCCACAGTGACTACATTTCCCGTCAAAGTCGGCATTGTCGGCCTCGGCCGCTGGGCCAAGGTGTTGGCGCGCGCCGTCGTCAAATCCGACAGGATCAGGATCGTCACCGGCTTCAGCCGCTCCGCGGAAAAACGTGCAGCGTTCGCTACGGAAATGGGCGTCCCGGCGGCACCCGACATGCAGACGCTGCTCGCTGACCCCGAGATCAAGGGCGTCATCCTGACGGTTCCCAACGAGCAGCATCTGCCGCTGGCCGAGCAGGTCGCCAAAGCCGGCAAGCACGTCTATACCGAGAAGCCGATCGCCCATACGCTCGAAGACGGCCTCAGGATCGCGGCGCTCGAGAAACAATACGGCGTCACGGTCACGGTCGGCCACAGTGCGCGTCTGATGGCCGGCGTGCGCATCATCCGCGAGAGGATCGACAAGGGCGAGCTCGGCCGCGTGGCATTCCTGGAAGCCAATTTCTCGAACGAGCGCGCACTCGAACTCACGCGTGAGACGTGGCGCTGGTACAAGGACCGCGCGCCCGGCGGCCCGCTGTCGCAGCTTGCGATCCACCAGTTCGACGTGCTGCACTACCTCGGCGGTGAAATCAGCGAAGTTACTTCGATGGCGTCCAAGCTGTCGCCCGTCGGCGCCGAGGTGGACGATCAATCGATGACGCTGATGAAATTCGCCGACGGCAAGATCGGCTATGTCGGTTCGTGCTGGACCTCGCCCGGCATTTTCGCCGTGCGCGTGTTCGGTTCAAAGGGCCTCATGCACTATGAAATCGACTTCGGCATGTGGGACACGCCGGACCGGCTGCACACCACCTCCACGCTCTATATCCAGCGCGGCAAGGACGGTTACGCCAAGCGCGAGGAAATCAAGCTGCCGCCAAGCGACATGTTCCGCGCGGAACTCGAGATGTTTGCCGACAGCTGCGTCACCGGCAAAGTCCGCGAGTTGTCTGCGCACAACGGCAACGTCGCCGTCGCCGTTGTCTACGCGGCGCTGCGCTCGATCGACCGCCACGGCCAGTGCGTGAAAATCGCTGATATCATCAGCGAAACGCAGGCAAGAATATGAATCGCTTTTTGCTTTAATCTTTAGGAACAACGTGATGCTGCCGACTCGCCATTTCATCGATCTCACCCAGCCCGAGATCGCGCAACAACTGAAGCAGAATCCGCTGGTCATCCTGCCCACCGGCAGCGTCGAGCAGCACGGCCCGCACCTGCCGACCGGCACCGATATCTACGCAAGCCAG
>Ga0209640_10006692_pt1 | contig 10069 bp, 8 predicted proteins | sample RifCSP10_1_FD_184018 | JGI IMG/M metagenome (GOLD analysis project Ga0209640, IMG submission 184018) | Soil microbial communities from Rifle, Colorado - Rifle CSP2_sed 10_1 (SPAdes) (version 2) | ecosystem: Environmental > Terrestrial > Deep subsurface > Rock core/Sediment | place: Rifle... | reverse complement strand
CGAGTTCGCCGCGCTCGAGAACGCGAACGAGAGCAGGCCCATGGTCGTCACCACCGCCCAGTTCGAGGTCGTGTCGAGCCGCGCGCGCCAGGCGTCGGCGCGCGTGAGCTGCCCGCGGTAGAGATGGACGAGCGCGGCGATGTACTCGCCGCGGGTGAGCGGTACGTGCTCGAAATCCGCCGCCGCCGCCAGGCTCCGGCGCTCTTCCGGCTGCATTTGCCGCCAGTGTAACCCAGGGCGTGCTCGCCGGGCGCTGGCGGAGCGCGGGCTAGACTCGCGCGGTCGTGACCGCCGCGCTCGCCTGCCGTTCGCTGGTCAAGCGCTACCCCGACGTCGTCGCCGTCGACGGCCTCGACCTCGAAGTCCGCGCCGGCGAGTGCTTCGGCCTGCTGGGGCCGAACGGCGCCGGAAAAACGACCACGGTCGAGATCCTCGAGGGGCTGATCGAGCCGACCTCCGGCGAAGTCGAGGTCCTGGGCGAGCGCTGGCGGGGCGACGGCCTCGCCCTGCGCGCGCGCCTCGGGATCCAGCTCCAGGAGGCGCGCTTTCCCGAGAAGCTCAAGGTCGGCGAAGTGATCGCGGTCTTCCGCAGCTTCTACCGCCGGGGCCTCGAGCCGCGCGAGGCGCTCGAGCGCGTCTCGCTCGAGGACAAGGAAAGATCCTTCGTGCGCGCCCTCTCGGGCGGCCAGAAGCAGCGGCTCTCGCTCGCCTGCGCGCTGGTCGGCGATCCGGAGGCGCTCTTTCTCGACGAGCCGACGACCGGCCTCGATCCGGCCTCCCGGCGCCAGATCTGGGAGATCGTCGAGGCGCTGAAGGCGCGCGGCCGGACGATCCTGCTCACCACGCACTACATGGAAGAGGCGGAACGGCTCTGCGACCGGGTGGCGATCGTCGACCGTGGGCGAAAGCTGGCCGAGGGCACCCCGGCGGCGCTCGTCTCCTCGCTCGGCGCCGAGCACGTGGTCGAGCTCGAGCTCGAGGACGAGCTCGCCGAGTCCGAGCTCGCGGCGCTGCCGGCGGTCGAGCGCGTGCGGAAGAGCGACGGCGCCTACTGGCTCACCGTGCGCGACGTCGCGCGCGCGGTGCCGCCGCTGCTCGCCCTGGCCGCCGCGCGCGGGCTCGAGCCGAAGCGGCTCGCCACCCATCACGCGACGCTCGAGGACGTCTTCCTCTCCCTCGCCGGCCGCAGCCTCGAAGAGGAGAGAGCCTCGTGAGCGCGCCGCCCTTCCGCGGCTGGCGAGCCTCACCGCTCGTGCAGCTGACGCGGGCGCGCGTGGTCGAGTTCCTGCGCGAGCCGGAGGCGATCTTCTGGGTCTTCCTCTTCCCGGTCCTGCTCGCCGTGGCGCTCGGCGTCGCCTTTCGCAGCAGGCCTCCGGAGCCGGCGCCGGTGGCGGTGGAGCGCGGCGCCGAGGCCGAGGCGCGCCTGGCGGCGCTCGCGGCCTCGGGACGCGTGCGCGCGGAGATCGTCGAGCGCACCGAGGCGCATCGCCAGTTGCGCACCGGCAAGGTCGCGCTCGTCGTCCTCGCCGGCGAGCCGCCGACCTACTGGTTCGACCCGACGCGCCCGGAGAGCCGTTTGGCCCGGCTCGAGGTCGACGCCGCGCTGCAGGCGGCGGCGGGGCGCGCGGATCCGATCGCTCCCGCCGAGCTCGCGCTCGAGGAGAAGGGCTCGCGCTACATCGACTTCCTGGTGCCGGGTCTCCTGGGCATGAACCTGATGGGCACCGGCATGTGGGCGATCGGTTTCTCGCTCGTCCAGCAGCGCTCCGGGAAGCTCCTCAAGCTCTTCGTCGCGGCGCCGATGCGGCGCTGGCACCTGCTCGCCGCGCAGGTCGCGGCGCGGCTCGTGTTCCTCGCGCTCGAGGTCGCGATCCTCGTCGGCTTCGCCGTCGCCGTCCTCGACGTGCCGCTCGCGGGCAGCGTCGCGGCGCTCGCCGCCGTCGCCGTGCTGGGCGCCCTCGCCTTCGTCGGCATCGGCCTGCTGGTGGCCGCGCGCCCGCGCACGATCGAGGGCGTCTCGGGCCTGATGAACTTCACCATGTTCCCGATGTGGATCTTCTCGGGCGTCTTCTTCTCGAACGAACGGTTCCCCGCCGCCGCGCAGCCGATCATCCAGGCGCTGCCGCTGACCGCGCTGAACGACGCCCTGCGCGGCGTCATGCTCGACGGTGCGGGCTGGGCCACGCTCGCGCCCGAGCTCGCGATCCTCGCCGCCTGGGGCGCGGTCACGTTCTTCGCCGCCCTCAAGCTCTTCCGCTGGCAGTGATCGCGAGCGGCCGGGGCCGGCCGCTGCGCATGTTCAAACCGAAGCCGCGAACTGCGCCAGACGCACCGGCAGCCGGCGCGCGCCCCAGCGGCCGGGTTGCGCTTCGAAACGGCCCGGAATCGCGGTGCCGCACGCGGCGCAGCGCCCCGCGGCGTCGAGCCGCCAGCGCGTGAGCTCGTACCAGTCGCGGCCGATCACCACCTCGCCGCAGCCCGGGCAGTAGGTCGAGCCGCCGGCTTCGTCGTGCACGTTGCCGGTGTAGACGTAGCGCAAGCCGTGCTCGCGCGCGATCCGGCGCGCGCGCGCGAGCGTCGCCGGCGGCGTCGGCGGCACGTCGAGCATCTTCCAGTCGGGATGGAAGGCGGTGAAGTGGAGCGGCACGTCGGGCCCGAGCGCGTCGGCGAACCAGGCGCACTCGGCGGCGATCTCGGCGTCGGAGTCGTTGTGGCCCGGAATGAGGAGCGTCGTGACTTCGAACCAGACGTCGGTCTCGTGCTCGAGGTAGACCAGCGTCTCCTTGACCGGCTCGAGATGGCCGCCGCAGATCTTCTTGTAGAACTCCTCGGTGAACCCCTTGAGGTCGATGTTCGCCGCGTCCATGTGGCGATAGAGCTCGGCGCGCGGCTCGGGGGTGATGTAGCCCGCGGAGACCGCCACCGGGTGGATGCCGCGCGCACGGCAGGCGTCGGCGACGTCGATCGCGTACTCGAGGAAGATCGTCGGATCGTTGTAGGTGAAGGCGACCGAGCGGCAGCCGAGCTCCTCGGCCGCGCGCGCGATGGCGTCGGGATCGGCGCGGTCGTTCAAGCGGTCCCACTCGCGCGACTTCGAGATGTCCCAGTTCTGACAGAACTGGCAGGCGAGGTTGCAGCCGGCGGTGCCGAAGGAGAGCACCGAGCTGCCGGGCAGGAAGTGGTCGAGCGGCTTCTTCTCGATCGGATCGACGCAGAAGCCGGACGACCGCCCGTAGGTCGTGAGCACGATCTCGCCCTGGTCGTTCGCGGCGCGCACGAAGCAGAGGCCGCGCTGGCCCGCGCGGAGCTTGCAGAAGCGCGGGCAGACGTCGCACTGCGTGCGCCCGTCCGGCAGCCGATGCCAGAAGCGGGTCGGGACCGCGCCCTCGAACGATTCGACGTGCTCGCCCATCGGATTCAGGATACTCCCCTCGGAGGCTCGCGCCGCGACGCCGGCTTGGCAAAGAATGGGCCCATGGCGACCCTCGAAGTCCACCCGGCGATCCTCGAGCTCTGCCGCGACGCCGCTGCGGCGGGCGGGCGCGCCTTCGTCGTCGGCGGCTGGGTGCGCGACGGGCTGCGCGGCGTCGCCGGCGCCGAGTACGACCTCGAGGTGTTCGGGATCGAGGCCGAGCCGTTGAAGCGGCTGCTCGCCGCCCACGGCGCGCTCGACGCGGTCGGCGAGGCGTTCACCGTCTACAAGCTCCGCCTCGCCCGCGCCGCCGATCTCGGGCCGGTCGACGTCAGCCTGCCCCGGCGCGAGTCGAAGGCCGGCCGCGGCCACAAGGGGTTTCTGGTCGTCGGCGACCCCGGGCTCTCCTACGCCGAGGCCGCTCGCCGTCGCGACTTCACGATCAACGCGATCTCGTTCGATCCGCTCACGGGCGAGCTCGCCGATCCGTGGCGGGGCGCCGAAGATCTCGCGCGCAGCTGCCTGCGCGCGGTCGATCCGGCGACCTTCGTCGACGACAGCTTGCGCGTCGTGCGGGCGGTGCAGCTCGCCTCGCGCTTCGCGCTCGCGATCGACCCGGAGACGGTCGAGCTCTGCCGCTCGATCGCGCTCGACGATCTGCCGCCGGAGCGGATCTGGGGCGAGGTCGAGAAGTGGCTCGACCGCTCGCCGCGGCCGTCGGTCGGCTGGTGGGCGGCGCGTGAGCTCGGCGTCGTCGACCGGCTCTGGCCCGAGATCGCGGCGCTCGTCGGCTGCGCGCAGGAGGCGGAGTGGCACCCGGAGGGCGACGTCTTCGTCCACACCGGGCTCGTTCTCGACCAGGTGCGTCCGCTCGCCGACGGGCTCGACCATCCGCGCCGGATGACGCTGCTCCTGGCCGCCATCGCGCACGATTTCGGCAAGCCGTCGACAACGCGGCTCGAACAGGGGCGCGTTCGCTCTAAGGGTCACGAAGAGGCCGGCCTCGCGCCCACCGAGCGCTTCCTCGATCGTCTCCAGGTCCACACGCTCGGCGGCTACGACGTGCGCTCGCAAGTGCTCGCGCTCGTCCAGTATCACTTGGCGCCGACCCACTTCTGGAACGCGAAGCAGCGCGGCCAGACCGTCTCCGACGGCGCCTTCCGCCGGCTCGCCCTCAAGGTCGATCCGGAGCTCCTCCACCGGCTGGCGCTCGCCGACACGCGCGGCCGCGCGAGCGCGCCGCCCTCGCCGGCCCCCGACTGGCTCTACGCGCGGATGCGCGAGCTCGCTGTCGTGGACGCGGCGCCGCGGCCGCTGCTCCTCGGCCGCCACCTGCTCGAGCTCGGCGTCGAGCCCGGGCCGCGCGTGGGCGAGATCGTGCGGGCGGTCTTCGAACGCCAGCTCGACGGCGAGATCTCGACCCTCGAGGAGGCGATCGCCGCCGCACGCCGGATCCTCGACGCGACGCCTTCCTGAGCGTCCGCGGCCGCCGGGAGGCTGGGATAGAGTTCGTCCGCCCGGCTTCCCGGGCCCCCGACCGACCGACGCCCGTGCCCCGATTCGACGACCGCGACGCGCTCGCCATCGCGACGCTCCGTTTCCTGGCCGTCGACATGGTCGAGGCCGCGAACTCGGGCCATCCCGGCGCGCCGCTCGGGCTCGCGCCGCTCGCGCACCTGCTCTGGTCGCGTCATCTGCGTTTCGATCCCGCCGATCCGGCGTGGCCGAATCGCGACCGCTTCGTGCTCTCCTGCGGTCACGCGTCGGCGCTGCTCTACGCGCTCCTCCATCTCGCGGGATACGACCTGCCGCTCGACGAGCTGCGCCGCTTCCGCCAGCTCGATTCGCGCACGCCCGGCCATCCGGAGCACGGCCACACGCCGGGCGTCGAAACCACTACCGGCCCGCTCGGCCAGGGGCTCGGCAACGCCGTCGGCATGGCGCTCGCCGAGCGCGCGCTCGCTGCGCGATTCAACCGCGACGGATTCCCGCTCTTCGACCACCGGATCTGGGTCTTCGCCTCCGACGGCGACCTGATGGAGGGCGTCGCGTCCGAGGCCTCGTCGTTCGCGGGGCACCAGCGGCTCAGCCAGCTCAAGGTGTTCTACGACTCGAACGGCATCACGATCGACGGCTCGACCGCGCTCGCCTTCAGCGAGGACGTCGCCGCCCGCTATCGCGCCTACGGCTGGCGGGTGCTGGAGGGCGGCGACGGCAACGCGCTCGAGCCGCTCGAGGAGGCGATCTCGGCGGCCGAGTCGGAGGCGGAGCGGCCGACGCTCGTCGTGGTGCGCACGCAGATCGGTTACGGCAGCCCCAAGCAAGACTCCGCCGCCGCGCACGGTGCGCCGCTCGGAGCCGAGGCGGCGCTCGCCACGCGGCGGGCGCTGGCCTGGGCCGAAGAGGAGAGCTTTCGGGTACCCGAGGCGGCGCGCGCGGTCTACGCGGAGACGGCCGCCCGCAATCGGCCCCGGCGCGCGGCTTGGTTCGAGCTCGTCGCGGGCTACCGTACGGCGTATCCGGAGCTCGGCACCGAGCTCGACCGGCGGCTCGCCGGGGAGCTCCCCGCGCACTGGGACGCCGATCTGCCGCGCTATCCGCGGGACGCCAAGCCGGTCGCCACCCGGGCCGCCTCGGGCAAGGCGCTCAACGCGCTGGCCCGCCGCGTGCCGGAGCTGCTCGGCGGGTCGGCCGACCTCTCGGAGTCGAACAACACGCTGCTCGAAGGCGAGGCGGCCCTGCTGCCGGCGAGCCCCCACGGCCGCAATCTCCATTTCGGTGTCCGCGAGCACGCGATGGCCGCGGTGATGAACGGCATGGCGCTCTCGGGGCTCGTGCGGCCCTACGGCGGCACTTTCCTGATCTTCTCCGACTACCTGCGCCCGGCGCTGCGGCTGGCGGCGCTGATGGGGCTGCCGGTCGTCTACGTCTTCACCCACGATTCGATCTTCCTCGGCGAGGACGGGCCCACCCACCAGCCGATCGGCCACTTGGCCGCGCTGCGCGCGATCCCGAACCTGGTGACACTGCGGCCGGGAGATGCGCGCGAAACGGTCGCCGCTTGGCGGGTCGCCATGGCCCGGCGCGACGGGCCCACCGCCCTCGCGCTCACCCGGCAGAAGCTCCCCGTGCTCGGCGAGACCGAGGAACGCGCCGATGCGGAGGTGGCGCTCGGCGCCTATGTCCTTTGGGAATCGAAAGTTGGCGGCCAAGACGGGGTGCTCTTCCTGGCCACCGGCTCGGAGCTTCACCTGGCTCTAGAGGCCGGCAAGCGTCTTGCAGCTCGGGGAATCCCGACGCGTGTCGTTTCGATGCCGAGCTGGGAGCTCTTCGAACGGCAGCCGGCTGCCTACCGGAATTCGGTACTGCCGCCGGCGATTCGGCGCCGGATCTCGGTCGAAGCCGGTTCGCCCCTCGGCTGGCACCGGTGGGTCGGTCCGGAAGGCGAGGTTCACGGTCTCGAGGGATTCGGGGCTTCGGCCCCTGCCGAAGCGCTCGCGGAGCGCTTCGGGCTTACGGTTGCCGCAGTTCTGCAGCGGGCAGAGGCGATGGTCGCTCGATGAAGGAAAGTTGGCCGGCGCTGGCGGGATGTGGTAAATTCCACGGTATCCGCTTGGATTTCGAGGGTGAGGTGTGCCTCGACGATCAAGTGCCGATCGCTTCCGAGCCCATCGGAACGAGACATCCCCCAGGAGGGAACGGAAAGATGCGAAACCAGAAGCTGGCAGTGCTGGCCGTCACGGCGTTCACGCTCGCGGTCGCCGCGGGATGCGCCAAGCCGCCGCAGCAAGAGATCGATGCGCTCAAGGCGTCCATGACCGCCGCCGAGCAGGCTGAAGCGCCGAAGTACGCCGCCGATGCCTGGAGCTCGGCGCAGCAGGCGCAGAACGCCGTCAATGCCGAGGTCGAGGCGCAGGCGAACAAGTTCGCCCTGTTCCGCTCGTACACCAAGACGAAGGAGCTCATCACCGCCGCCAACCAGGCGGCCGTCGCGGCGCAGGACGCCGGCGTGGCCGGCAAGGAAGCGGCTCGCAACGCGGCCAACGAAGCTCTCGCCGCCGCGCGTGCGTCGCTCGACTCGGCGACCACGGCGATGACCGAGCTGGCCGCGTGCAAGCGCAAGCCCAAGGACTTCAAGAAGGACATGGAGATGATGCAGGCGACCCTCGACGGCTACACCGCCCAAGTGGCGGGCATCGAGAGCGCCATCGCAGCGGAGGACTTCTTCGGCGCCAGCTCGCAGGCCGAGTCGCTGAAGTCTTCGGTGGACACCTTGGTCTCCGACGTACAGGGGGCCAAGGAAAGAATCAAGTGCTGAGGAGTTTTCTCGCGAGTCTCAACCGGCCGGCGGCGAGTCTTCGCCGCCGGTCTTTTCTTTACGGCGGCCTGCTCTTCACGGTCGGCGCCACCTTCATGACCGGCTCGTGGGACGGCGGCGATCCGGGCGGCTTTCCCGCCGTCGAAGGCGCGCGCCGCTCCGCTCGGACGGCGCTGCGCGTGCTGCGTCCCGAGACGCCCGCGACCGCGCGTCTGCTCGATCGCTTGATCGGCGATGCCGAGGTGGTGACCGCGGACGAGCGCACGGCGCCGAGCTGGGAGCGCGTGCCCGGCCGTGTGGAGGCGGCCTGGAACCGAGTGCTGGTGACCTCCCACGATGCGCTCTCGCAGCTGCGGGGCCGGCTGCGGACGCAGGAGTCGCGCTGGCGCGCGATGCGCGACGTCGTGCGCGACGACGTGCGCCAGGCGCAGAGGGAGGCCAACGAAGCCGGCGTCGGCCGGCGCGAGATCTCGGCCGCCAAACAGGCGGCGCTGAAATGGAACCTGGCGGAGCGCTATGCCTCGGCTCGCGCCTACGAACGCGCCGTGGTCGAAGCGCAGCAGGCGCAGTCGTTCACGCGGATCGTGCGCGACGGCTTCGTGGCGCTCCACGCGCGCTACGGCGACGCGAAGGAGCTCCGCCGCTGGCGCTCCCTGGTCGAACAGACGATCGAGCAATCGCGCGATTCCGGCCAGACCGTGTTCATCGTCGACAAGCTGAAGCGACGCCTGCACGTCTACGACGACGGCAAGCGCGTCGCCAGCTACCGGGCCGAGCTCGGGGCCAAGGGCCTGAAACAGAAGCTCCATGCCGGCGATCAGGCGACGCCCGAGGGCCGCTATCGGATCTCGATCCTGCGCGGTCCGGGACGCACCAAGTTCTACAAGGCGCTGCTCATCGACTACCCGAACAACGAGGACCGCGCGCGCTACGCTTGGGGAGTGAAAGCCGGCCTCGTTCCGCGCCGCGCCGGCATCGGCAGCCTGATCGAGATCCACGGCGACGGCGGTCAGGGCCGCGACTGGACCGACGGCTGCGTGGCGCTCGACAACCGGGACATGGACGCGGTTTTCGCGCGTGCGACGGTCGGCACGCCGGTGACCATCGTCGGGACTTTCTAGTCCGGAGCCGATCGAGCGTGATCGTTCCCCGCGAGCAACAAGAGCTGGCGCCGCGCCGTGACGAACGGCCGGAAGCCTACGGTTTCGAGCCGCCCAAGCGGTTGCCGGCGCCGATACGTGCGCTGCTGCTGGCGCTCGCCCTGGCGGTCGTGGTCGGCTCCGGCGCCGCGCTCGGCTTGGCGCGCTACGGCGGCGCCTACGTCAAGACCGAGCTCGTGCTCGACGTGGGCACGCCGTCCGATTTGGCCGAGCTGCGCGTGACGCCCGCGGAGCGCGCCGAGCAGCTCGAGAAGCGGCTGCTCGCGCTGGCGCCCGCGCGCGAGATCTATGTCGTGGTCGACACGCACCGCAACCGGCTGCGCGTCTACAAGGGCTCGACGCTGTTGCGCGACGCGCTCTGCTCGACCGGGTCGGGCGTCCGGCTGCGCGACCCGCGCAACGGCCGCGAGTGGCTGTTCGATACGCCGCGCGGCGAGCTGCGGATCATCCGCAAGGTACAGAATCCGGTCTGGGTCAAACCGGACTGGGCGTTCATCGAGGAGGGCTACGAGCCGCCGAAAGGGATGCGCGAGCGCGTCGACGACTTTTCGCTCGGCGAGTACGGCCTGTACATGCGCGACGGGTACATCATCCACGGCACGATCTTCAAGACTCTCCTCGGCAAGCGGGTCACCCACGGCTGCATTCGCCTCGGCGACGACGATCTCGAGTTCGTCTACGAGAAAGTGCCCGCCGGCGCGCGCGTATTCATTTTCTGAGGCGGCCCCGGCGATGAAGCGCGGCGCCTGGTGCGCGAAGGCCGCCTACGGCTCGCGCCGAGCGCTGTGCTGTTTCGCCGTCGCGGGCTTGGCGCTCGGCGCCGCGGCCCGACTGACGGCCGACGAAGACCTCCGCCGACTGCGCTTGGTCGAGCTCGAAACCGAGCTCGCCAAGCAGAAGGACATCTATCTCCTGCTGGATGCCGGCGCCCACCGGCTCGCCGTCAAGGTGCGCGGCATGGAGCTGGCGGCATTCGAGGTCCGCGAAATGTCACGCCTGGTCTTCGAGCCGTTGCTGGGCCGAGCGGAACCGCCGCCGCTGCCGGCGCCGGCGGTCTGGACCGTGGTCGAAGGCCCGGGCGATACCGAGCGCGAGACGATCGCACCGACCAGCCTGCGGCCCTACTCCGAAGAAGAGGAGCGGGAGGAGCCGCCGGCCACCGCGAGTCCCTCCGCGCCC
>Ga0209640_10006691_pt1 | contig 10070 bp, 11 predicted proteins | sample RifCSP10_1_FD_184018 | JGI IMG/M metagenome (GOLD analysis project Ga0209640, IMG submission 184018) | Soil microbial communities from Rifle, Colorado - Rifle CSP2_sed 10_1 (SPAdes) (version 2) | ecosystem: Environmental > Terrestrial > Deep subsurface > Rock core/Sediment | place: Rifle... | reverse complement strand
GTCGAGGTGGACGCCGCCGCGCAGCTCGCATCGGTTCACCACCCCGTCGCGCTTCATCAGCATCCGCAGCACCCCGGGCGAATCGGTTCCGACCCGGCCCTTGGCCCCCGCGGTCAGGTAGAAATGCGGGCAGGAGTGGCGCCGCGGGCCGGCGTAGCCGAGCGGCACGCCGCGCCGACCGATGTGAACGGTCAGCGGCTCGGCCGCCCCGGCGAAGCGCTTCTCGGCGATGGCACAGCGCCCCGGCTCGCAGTCGATCTCGTTGTGGCAGCAGGCACGCGCCGGCCCGACCCCATCGACTGCCCACAGCTCCCAGCAGGGGCGGCGCAGGATGAAGGCGGGGCAGCGGTAGCGGATGGTGAGGGAGCAGTTCTCGACCTCCCAGCACATCGTCCGCCGGTCGCCGGTGGGGCGTTCGGGAGCGAAGGGGTCGGCCACCTGGCGGCGGTCGGCACCCGTGCGTCGCTCGGTCTTGATGATCACCGGTGGGCGGGACCTCCCTCGTGAGGCGCGAGTGTAGCCCGTGCCGCACGGGATCGGGCCCGGCCGGGCCAGGGCGGCCTAGCCGAGGAACTCCCTGAGCCGATCCTCCATCGCCGCCTGCGGCATGTAGCCGACGAGGCGGGCCGCCTCGCGGCCGTCCCGGAAGACGACCATGGTCGGGATGCTGAAGATGCTGTAGCGCATCGCCAGCGCCTGGTTCTCGTCGGTGTTGACCTTGACCGTCGTGATCTTGTCGGCATGCGCCTCGCCGATCGCCTCGATGATCGGCGATACCAGGCGGCATGGGCCGCACCACGGCGCCCAGAAGTCGACCAGGACCGGCTTCTCGGCGTTGAGGACCTCGGCCTCGAAGGTCGCGTCGTCGACCGTCATCGGCGCTGTCATGTTCGTGTCGGTGACCTCCAGGTCGGGATTGGCGGTTGTGCGGCGGGGATCGTAGCACCGCGGCCGGGCCGCCAAGCCTCGGGCTATACCGAGGGGGACGGAGTCGGCGGTGGCGGCTCCGGCGTCGGCGAGGGGGTCGGCACCGGCGTTGGCGATGGGCTCGGCGACGGCGTCGGTCCCAGGGAGAGGACGAGGTCGACCTGGCTCCCCACGCCCACCTCCACGCCGGCGCTGGGGTTGGTGCTGATCACCTCCCCGGCGGGCTGGTCGGATGGCGCGCTCGTCACCCGGCCCAGGTCAAGGCCGTTCCGGTCGAGCGTGTCGATGGCCTCCTCCCGCGTCTGGCCGATGAGGATCGGCACCGCCACCTGCTCCTCGCCGGAGCTGACGACGACCTCGACCCTTGCGCCCTCCTCGATCGGCGTGCCCTCGTCGGGGGAGACGCGGATGACGCGGTCGACCGGGACGGTGTCGCTTGCCTCGGGGTCGAGCTCGACGAGGTCGATGCCCAGGCGGATGGCATCGGCTCGCACGCTGGCGATCTGGTCGCCGACCCAGTCCGGGACGGTCAGCCCGGAGGGCACCGGCGTCTGCGAGGTGCTCGGCCCCAGCCCGCCCAGCACCTGGGCGCCGAGGAAGCCGATCGTGCCGAGCAGGACCACGGCCAGGACGGCCAGGAGCCACATCCACCACGGCTGCTCCTGCCGCTGCGGCTCGGCGTAGCGGGCCGGCGGCCGGCGCGGCGGGTCGCCGCCGGGCGGCATGCCGGAGATGGCGGCCCGGTCCGAGGGCAGGGTCACACGCGGCGGCACGTAGACGGTTGGCTCGCCGGCCGGCGGGACGGGAGCCGGAACCACCACCGGCGCCACGGCGCCCGGTGCGTCCGGGTTGCGCTGCCAGACGCGCAGCGCCTCGGCGAAGGCGCCGGCATCCGGGAAGCGGTCGGCCGGGTCGCGCTCCAGGGCGCGCATCACGATCGCCGACAGGCCGGGCGGGACCGCGCCGTGGGCGGTCGGCGGCTGCGGGTCCTCGGTCAGGCGCTTGAGCGCAACGCCCGCCGCCGAGTCTCCCTCGAACGGCCGCCGCCCGGTGAGCATCTCGTACAGGACGATGCCCAGCGCGTAGACGTCCGACTGCCCGGTCACCTCGTCGCCGCGGGCCTGCTCGGGGCTGAAGTAGTGGACCGACCCGAGCGTGGTGCCGGTGACCGTCATCGATGCCTCGCTGACGGCCCGCGCGATGCCGAAGTCGGTCACCTTCACGTCGGTGTCGATCAGGATGTTCCCCGGCTTCACGTCGCGGTGCACGATCCCGCGCCGATGCGCCGCCTCCAGCGCGGCGGCGACCCCGATCGCGATGCGGACGGCATCGTCGACCTCCAGGTGGCCACGCTGCGCGAGGAGCGCGGCCAGGTCGTCGCCGTCGATCAGCTGCATGACGATGAACTGGCCGTTCGTCTCGGCATCGGTCCCGTAGTCGTAGACCGAGACGATGTTCGGGTGGGTGAGCGACCCCGCCGAACGGGCCTCCTGCTTGAAGCGGGCGGCGAAGCCGGGGTCGTTGCCGAACTGCGGGCGGAGCAGCTTGACGGCCACCTCGCGGTCGAGCTGCTCGTCCATGGCGCGCCACAGGGTGGCCATCCCGCCCTCGCCGAGCGGTGCGATGAGCCGATAGCGCCCGCCGATCAGCCGGCCGATCATCTCCACCGCGGGCTAGTCTCGCAGGTCGAGGCCGCGAACGTGGGCGCGCACCTCGTCCGCCGCTTCGGAGTCGAGCGACATGGCGATGTTGGCCTTCAGCCAGCCGAGCCGCGTGCCGGCGTCGTGGCGAATGCCCTCGAACTGGTAGCCGAAGACCGGCTGCTCGCGGGTCAGCGCGCGGATGGCATCGGTCAGCTGGATCTCGCCGCCGGCGCCGCGCTGGGTCGTCTCGAGCTTGTCGAAGATCTTGGGCGTCAGGATGTAGCGTCCCAGCACGGCCAGGTCCGACGGCGCCTCGTCGACGGAAGGCTTCTCGACCAGGTCGCTGATCTCGACCAGGCGCCCCTCCTCTCGGAGCGGGGCCACGATGCCGTAGCGTCCGACCTCGTCGCGCAGCACGCGCTGCAGGGCGATGACCGAGCCGCGGTGTGCGCGCTGCTGGTCGATCAGCTGCGCGGTCACCGGCTTCCCGCCGGGGTTGAGCATCACGTCATCGGAGAGGAGGACGGCGAACGGCTCGTCGCCGACCAGCTCCTTGGCCATGAGCACCGCGTGGCCCAGGCCGAGCTGTTCCTTCTGGTGGACGAAGGCGATGGTCCCGATCTCGGAGATGCGCCGCACCGCGCGCAGGACCTCGATGTCGCCGCGCTCCTCCAGCCATCGCTCGAGGGCGGGGTGGGAGTCGAAGTGCTCCTCGATGGCGCTCCGCCCGCTGGCGATGACGATGATGATCTGCTCGATCCCCGAGGCGACCGCCTCCTCCACCGCGTACTGGATGATCGGGCGGTCGACCAGCGGGATCATCTCCTTGGGGATGGCCTTGGTCGCCGGCAGGAAGCGGGTGCCGAATCCGGCCGCCGGGATGACGGCCTTTCTGACGCGCACGGTGATGGGGTATCTCCTGGAGCGGGTTGCCTCGCGCAGCCGCGGGGGCGGGTCTCAGGCTGCGCCGATGACGGGGTGCCTCACGGGCAGAGGAGTATAGCAACGGTCCGTCAGGCCGCCCGGTCGGCCCGCCCGGTACAATCGCGGACCGATGATCAAGTCCCTGGTCCGCACCCTCAGGGGCCCGAGCCGCGACCCGCGCATGGCCTACATCAGCCGGCCGCTGCCCCGCAACCTCCTCGATGAGCGGGTGCTGGCGGCGCTCGAGCTCGCGTTGACTGCCAGCCCCAGCCCCGACGACCTGGTCGAGACGCTGCCGCCGGCCCTGCGCCAGGTGACCGGGCGCGACTACGCCGTCCTCGACCGATCGACCGGCGACGTGACCGGGGCGTTCCGCAAGTCGCAGGTCATGATCCGCGACGGCGAGGTGGGGCTGTGGCCGGGGTATGCGGCGCGCGCCTACCCGCTGCTCGCGCCGCGGAAGGCATCCGACCGGGCGCGTGCCGCGGTCCTGGCCGCCGACACGACGTCCCCCGCAGAGCCTCCTTCACCGACTGACCCGGCCGGCAAGCCGGGCTGGGCGCCGCCGCCGCCGATCGTCCGCGAGGACGGGGACGGGTAGGTGGGCCGCCAGAACGTGCCGCGCGACCAGTGGCTGGAGATCGGGGCGGAGTGCCCGCGCTGCGGCGAGCGGGTGACCGAGGAGATGGTCTACTCCTGGCGCCCGGTGCCGGACGACCCCAAGCTGCTGCTGCTCTACTGCCCCGACTGCGGCGACCGGGTGGAGATCAACCACATCTGAGTGGTGCCCCCAACCGGATTCGAACCGGTGATCTCCACCTTGAAAGGGTGGCGTCCTAGGCCTCTAGACGATGGGGGCTCGTGACCGGGCAATCGTAGCAAGGCGCCCGGCGGTCGCCTTCGGCCCGGCGTCTACAGGTAGAAGAGGACGACCATGATCACCGCCCCCGCCAGCGCCACGGCGGCCAGCAGGATCATGAATCCGCCGCCAACCGCGATCGCCACCGACAGGCCCGCGGAGCGGCTGCGGTAGGCGCGCTGCGACCAGATCCAGCCCTGCACGAAGAGGAAGATGCCGATCCCCACCGCGATCAGCGACGAGGCCAGCATGGCCGCCACCGACAGGCCGGAGTCGTTGCCCAGGATCGCCATGGTCGAGAGGCCGGCGGCAATCAGCAACCCGACGAGGCCGATGACGACGTTGCGCAGGAAGGGGTGCATCAGCGCTGGACCATCGACCCGATCGTGAGCGACCGGCCAGCGCGCGTCAAGGCGAGGCCGCCGCTCGTAGACTCGGCGCGTGACATCCTCGCCGTTCGCCGAGTTCGCTCGCACCGCCGCCGCGGTGGCGGGCACCAGCTCGAAGCTGCAGAAGCGCGACCTGCTGGCCGGCTACCTGCGCGCGCTGCCGGCCGACGACCTGCCGGCGGCGGCAACCTTCTTCGCCGGGCGGCCGCTCCCCGGCGCGGCCGACAAGCTGGGGCTCGGATGGGTGCAGCAGACCCAGGCCCTGGCCGCCGCGAGCGGTGCCGACGAGGAGGCGCTGCACGACGCCTACCTGCGCCACTCCGACTTCGGCGACGCCGCCGCGGAGCTGCTTGCCGCGCGTCAAGCCGATGGCAAGGCGCTCACCGTGGCCGCCGTGGCCGGCGCCTTCCGGGCCATGAGCGAGACCTCGAGCGCGGAGGCGCGGGTGGCCGAGATGACCGCGCTCTTCCGGCGCGCCACCACCGCCGAGGCCCGCTTCGTCGGGCGCATCGCGGCGCGGGAGCTGCGCATCGGGCTGCGCGAGGGGCTGCTGGAGGAGGCGATCGCCGCGGCCTTCGAGCGGCCGATCGGGGCGGTGCGACGGGCGCTGATGCTGGTCGGCGAGCCGGGGGAGGCTGCCATCCTGGCGCGCGACGACCGGCTGGCAGAGGCGGCTTTGCACCTGGGCCGGCCGATCCGGTTCATGCTGGCCACCCCGGTTGCCGACGCGGCCGAGGTGGTGCGCAGGGTCGGCGACGAGGCCTGGATCGAGGACAAGTACGACGGCATCCGCGCCCAGCTGCACCTCGCCGGGGACGGGGCCGCGCCGCAACTCTTCTCGCGCGATCTGAACGAGATCAGCGTGGCCTTCCCGGAGGTCATCGCGGCGGCGGGAGGCATCGGCCGGCGCCTGGTGATCGACGGGGAGCTGGTCCCGTATCGGGCTGGATCGGTCCTCGACTTCGCCAGCCTGCAGACCCGCCTCGGCCGGGTGAACCCGAGCGCCGAGCTGCTGGCACAGGTGCCGGTGGTGCTGGTCGCCTTCGACCTGCTGCACCTCGACGGCGACGACCTGCTCGAGGTCCCGCTGCGCGAACGGCGCGCCGCGCTGGAGGCGCTGCGCCTGCCGGAGGTCACCGGCGAGCGCTTCCTCTACTCGCACCTGGATACCGCGCGCTCCGCCGACGAGGTGGATGCCCACTTCGACGACGCGCGCGAGCGGCGCAACGAGGGGTTGATGGTCAAGGACCCCGCATCGGCCTACCAGCCGGGTCGCCGTGGGCTGGGCTGGCTGAAACTCAAGAAGGCGCTCGCCACGCTCGACTGCGTGGTGGTCGGCGTCGAGTGGGGCCACGGCAAGCGCCGCGGCGTGCTGTCGGACTACACCTTCGCGGTGCGCGCCCCTGACGGCGAGGGGCTGCTGACCATCGGCAAGGCGTATACCGGATTGACCGATGCCGAGATCGCGACCATGACCGAGCACTTCACCGCCATCACCCTGCGCGACTTCGGCCGCTACCGCACCGTTGTCCCCGAGGTCGTGGTCGAGATCGCCTTCGACCGGATCATGCGCAGCGGGCGCCACAAGAGCGGCTTCGCCATGCGCTTCCCGCGGATCGTGCGCATCCGCGACGACAAGACGCCGGCCGACATCGACGACCTGGCGACCGTGGAGAAGCTGTTTGCCGCGCAGGCCAGCGGCCGGATCCTGCTGGCGCGCGGAGCGCGCGGCGAGACGGAGCGGATCGCGGCGACCGGCGAGATCGAGGGCCAGTAGCCGCGCCCCGGGTGGACGCCGTCAGGCGGTGCGCGGCGCGGTCGCCGACGAGGTCTCGGCCGCCTCCATCTCGCTGGCGCTGAGCACCGCGTCAACGAACCGCGATGCCCGTCGCGGGTCGAGGCGCTGCACGCGGCCGATGCGCTGCGCGAACCACGGCGCGTTGTCGGTGGTCACGATCTCGCTCTCCGGCTCCTCGAGCACGACCCGCGAGTGGGCGCGCGGGAAGGCGATGGCCGGGGTGATGGTCACCTGCGGGTCGTCGACCACCGTCCGCGTCCAGTGGGCGACCGCCTCGCCGACCGCGTCGGCGTCGAACGACGGGTTGGTGATGGTCGGGATCCATCCGGCGCGGGAGCGGGTGTCGTACTCCCAGCCACGGCCGCGGACCCGGTAGCGGCCCTGCCAGCGCCTCGCGATGAGGGCGCGGACGCCGGGTGGCCCGACCAGCAACGCGGCCAGGTCGTCCGGGACGCCGGGCAGGCGCGGCGCCAGGACCAGGACGTAGCTGTCGTCGAAGGCAGGGGCCAGCATCCGGCCGATGTCGTCGCCGATCTCGTCGCGACGCTCGCGCAGGCGCACCAGCGCGCGCAGCACCATGGCGCAGCCGACGCCGAGCGCCAGCGAGGCCGACAGGCCGAGCAGGGCGATGGGTGCCACGCGTGTCGACGGCAGGACCGCCATCAGCAGCAGCGAGAGGGCCCCCACCAGCAGCATGGCCAGCCCGACCGGCATGGCGTGGTCGCGGAAGCGGCGCGTGATGGCGGGATGGATCAGGCGCATCGGTGACCTCCGGCTGATAGGCTCTGCACATGCCAACCACGTCCTCGGTGCTCGCCACGGTCCCGGATCTCGAGGAGGGGATGCGGATCGACGCCGCGACCGGGACGGGCTTTCTCCTGACCTTCGATACGGCCGATTCCGGCGATCGGCGAGCGGGGCCGGGACCGACCGAATCGGTGCTGGCCCTGCTCGCCGGCTGCGCGTCGATGGACGTGCGCAGCATCTTGCGCAAGAAGCGGCAGCGAGCCACCGGATACCGGATCGCGGTGAACGGCGAGAAGCAGGACGCCCATCCACAGATCTACACCGCGATCGTCGTCGAGCACCAGGTCTCGGGTGACGTGGAGCCGGAGGCGCTGCGGCGGGCCATCGAGCTGTCGGCCACGGCCTACTGCCCGGTCAACGCCATGCTGTCGCGGGCGGTCCGCATCGAGCATCGGTACGTCCTCTCGCGACCAGGGCAGGAGGAGACCGGCGCGCTCGTGGCGATCACCGGACCGGGGGGCACCCAGGTCCTCTGAGGGCATCACCCGGCCAGTCTGCCGCCGGCTCCCGGCACGGCCAATGACGGGATGGTCCTGCCGCATCTTCGTCCTTTTGCCGTGGTCGAGACGATTGCCCTCGGGGTGTAGGATGGCCCCTCGCCAAACACGGAATCGGAGCTCGCAGGGCAGGTTCAAGACGCATGGCGCGATCAATGTGGCGGGGGGCGATCCAGTTCGGTCTGGTCACCATCCCGGTCAAGCTCTACCTGGCGACCGAGAGCGGCGGCATCGGCTTCAACATGCTGCACGCCAGCTGCGGCAACCGCATCCAGATGAAGATCTACTGCCCGCACCACGATGAGGTCGTGCCTCGCTCGGAGACGGTGCGCGGCTACGAGTGGAGCAAGGGGCGCTACGTCGTCCTCGACGACGAGGACTTCGACGCCGTCCCGCTCAAGACGGTGCGCGCCATCGAGATCGAGATGGTCGTCGACGCGCGGCGCGAGGGACAGGGCGTCGAGTTCGTCAAGCAGGCCTACTACCTGGAGCCCGACCCGATCGGTCGCAAGGCCTTCGAGCTGCTGCGCCAGGTCCTGGCCGAGCAGGGCAAGACCGCCATCTGCAAGATCGTGCTCAAGGACCGCGAGCAGCTGGCCGCGCTCAACCCGTTCGCCAGGACGATGCTGCTCACCACCCTCCACTGGCCCGATGAGGTGCGATCGCTCGAGGAGCTGACCATCCCCGACGACGAGATCGAGGTCAAGCCGGCCGAGCGCAGGATGGCCGAGCAGCTGATCGCCTCGATGACCGGCGAGTTCTCGGCAGACGACTTCCACGACGAGTACCGCAAGGCGCTCATGGCGGTCATCGAGGCCAAGGTCGCCGGCGAGGAGCCGGTGCGCGCCGAGCGCGTCGAGCCGACCAAGATCGGTGACCTGATGGCGGCGCTCGAGGCGAGCGTGGCGGCGGCGCGCGAGGCCCGCCGCGAGGGCGGCGCTGCCACGGCCGGCTCGAAGCCGGCGACCAGGGGCAAGCCGGAGAAGCCGGCCACGGCCGCTGCGCGCCGGGGCAAGGCGGCGAAGGCCGAGCCCGATGAGGCCGCCCCGGTCCGGCGTCGCAAGAGCGCCTAGCGAGCGGCGTGCCCGCCAGGCAGCTTCCTCTCCCGGTCCCGCCGAGCAGCGACCCAGCCAACCGCCGCCTGCCGGCGCGCATCTCGCCGATGCAGCCGTCCGACGTCGACGCGCCGTTCGACGACCCCGGCTATCTCTTCGAGCCATGGTGGCCGGGCGCCCGGGCCATCGCCTTCTGCGAGCGCGGGGCGCTGCGCCTGCAGGTGACCGGCATGGCCGATGCACTGGCCGCCTTCCCCGAGCTGGCACCGATGCCCGAGCAGCTCGCCGAGGACGGCGTCGCGCTGGACGGCACCCTGCTCGTCCTCGACGACGCGGGCCGCCCGGACCCCGAGCTGCTGCGAGCGCGCCTGGCCGGCCAGCGGGGCGCCGGTCGCCCGGCGTACGTCGCCAGCGACCTCCTGTGGAGCGGCGGCCAGCCGGTGACCGCCCGCTCCTTTGGTGTCCGGCGCCGCTGGCTGGAGGCGATCCTGGCTCCCGGCGATCGGATCACGGTTGGCCGCGGCTACGTGGGCGACGGGACGCTCGTGGCGGAGGCGCTGTCCGCCATCGGCGTTGACGGTCTCTCGGCTCGCCAGCTGGCGGCCCGCCATCGCGCCGGGCAGGCCGGCGCGGCGTGGCTGCGCGCGCCGCTCACCGCCCCCGAGCCACGCCCGCGACCGACCCTGGCGCTCATCCTGCGGCTGCCGCTGGGCGACTAGTTCGGTCAGCGCGGCTGCGCCTCCCCTGCGGCTCCAATGTCGTCGATTCCTCGTCGGTGTGCTCCGATGCCGAACGTCCAGCCGCGCCGGCGCCGACAGGCGCTCAGGTCGCCCGATGCGCCACGAGTTCGAGCGCGTGCTCCAGCTTCGTGAGCGGATCCCGCACCAGCCCCGGCGTCGCCGCGAGTGCCGCGGCCAGTGGCGCGGCATGCAGCCCGAGCGCGACACCATCGGCCTCGAACTCGAGCTCGACCACCCACAGCGCGCCCAGCTCGACCCCTCGGTGCACGACCCGGCCGCGGTCCAGCGAGAGGAGTCCGACGCTGACGCCGGCCACGGACACATCCCGCTCGGTGCGGGCCTGGACGAGGGTGAAGCGCTCGTGCAGCGGATGCCCGCCGGCAAGCCCGAGGAGCAGGTCGCGCGCCGGCGAGGGGGGCCACGCGGCGGGG
>Ga0209640_10006690_pt1 | contig 10071 bp, 9 predicted proteins | sample RifCSP10_1_FD_184018 | JGI IMG/M metagenome (GOLD analysis project Ga0209640, IMG submission 184018) | Soil microbial communities from Rifle, Colorado - Rifle CSP2_sed 10_1 (SPAdes) (version 2) | ecosystem: Environmental > Terrestrial > Deep subsurface > Rock core/Sediment | place: Rifle... | reverse complement strand
AGGTACCACGAATCCATGGAGATGGGTCTTGGGATATCTGATGGTTTGGTGCCGAGAAGAGGACTTGAACCTCCACTGGGTTGCCCCAACTAGCACCTGAAGCTAGCGCGTCTGCCAATTCCGCCATCTCGGCCCGGCGTGAGAGACGCGGACTTTACCTATCCCGCCAGGACTTGTCAATGAACACACGAGCATGAGTAAGAAACTATACACCGGTAAACAAACCACTGATTACGAATTCAGTATCCCTGAACGAAGCCAGATATTGGATTACCTTAGGGAAGCGAACAAACCGCGCACATTAAAACATATCGCAGATGCCCTGGACGCGGATTCATCAGGGCAAAAAGCAGCCCTGAAGAATCGTCTGAAGGCGATGTTGCGCGACGGTGAAGTCATCAAGAACCGGAGAGATGGGTATGGCCTCACCGAGAAGATGGATCTACTGGCAGGCACCGTGATCGCACATCCCGATGGTTATGGATTCCTGCGCCCGGACCGGGGGGCACCGGATCTGTTTCTGCCCGCGCGGGAGATGCAAAGCTTGATGCATGGAGATCGTGTGCTGGTAAGGATCAGCGGTACCGGCCGGAAAAATCAGCAGGAGGGGGCCTTGGTGGAAATCCTGGAACATGCCAACCGGAAGATCGTGGGCCGATATTTCCGAGAGGGTAAAATTGGGTATGTCGCCCCTGACAATCCACGCCTGCATCAGGACGTGCTGATTCCATCGGGCCGCGAGGGCAAGGCAAGAGCCGGACAGTACGTTGTTGCGGGCATTACGAAGTACCCGGATCGGCATACCCAGCCCGTGGGCAAGATCATCGAGATCCTGCGCCAGGAAACCTACGTTGAAATGGCAACTGAGGTTGCCATCCGCGCCCACGACATACCCTGGCAGTGGCCGGATGAAATCACTCCGGAACTGGAGATGATTTCGTCCGCGGCTGATCGTGTATCCGGCAGAAGAACGGATCTGCGCGGATTGCCGTTTGTCACAATCGACGGTGAAGATGCGAGGGATTTCGATGACGCCGTCTGTTGTGAAGAAACGGGAGTGGGCTGGAAATTATTTGTGGCTATCGCCGATGTCTCCGGATATGTGCTGCCGGGAAGCGCACTCGATATCGAAGCGGAGAATAGGGGCACTTCCGTCTATTTCCCACAGCGCGTCGTGCCTATGCTACCGGAGTTGCTATCCAATGATCTTTGTTCCCTGAAACCCGCAGTGGATCGGCCATGCCTGGTTTGTGAGATGGAAATCAGCAGGCAAGGGCTGGTGGAAAATTCAAGATTTCTCCAAGCACTGATTCACTCCCGGCGTCGAATGACCTACACCGAGATGGCCGCAGTGGTGGTGGAAAAGAATGACTCCATCCGTCGATCAATGGAACCATTGATCGAACATCTGGACCTGCTTTATCGGCTGTTCAAATTGATGCATGGGGCACGGACCAGGCAGGGATTATTGGAATTTGGCACCACGGAAACCAGGATGGAATTTGACAAAAAAGGGCGCATCCGGAGTATCAGTCCGCTGTTACGCAATGATGCCCACCGCCTGATTGAGGAGTTCATGCTCGCGGCGAATGTCGCCGCCGCCGAACTGCTCCAGGGGAACGAAATTCCAATCTTGTATCGCAACCATGAACCTCCAAACCCTGAAAAACTGGCGGACCTCAGGGAATTTCTGGCAGGTTTCGGTCTCCAGCTCGGCGGCGGTGAAAAACCTGGAGTCAATGATTATGCCGTGGTGCTCGATACGGTCCGGGACAGGGAGTATGCCCATCTGGTAGAGACCGTGTTGTTACGCAGTATGAGCCTTGCGGTCTATGAAGCCGTGAACAAGGGGCATTTCGGTCTGGCCTTCGAATCCTATACGCATTTTACTTCACCGATCCGACGTTATCCTGATTTGCTCGTGCATCGTGCCATCCGGCATCTCATCAACGCAGCGCCTTACGGCTACAGCATGCAGGAGATGCAAAATCTTGGATTGCATTGTTCCCAGACGGAACGTCGCGCAGATGACGCCACGCGGGATGTAGCGCAACGCCTCAAGTGCGAATTCATGCAGGACCGAATCGGTGAAATATTTTCCGGCACCATCAGCGGTGTGACGGCATTCGGTCTATTCGTGGAACTGGACGAGGCTCTGGTGGAAGGTCTGGTCCATGTCACCGCGCTCCCCAACGACTACTATCATTTTGACGCCGCCGCACACTGTCTCAGGGGGGAACGCAGTGGACGCAGCTTCTCTCTGGCAGGTCGAATCCAGGTAATGGTTACCAGGGTGGATATTGATGAGAAGAAGATTGATCTTGAGTTTCTCGATGGCCGTGAATCGCGGAAGTAAAAATTATTGAATCCTGATCGATAGGATACAACTTATGGAATCTGGGTGGATGCCCGCATGAAGAATATATCAGGCCAGACCGAGGTGATCTTCGGGATCCATGCGGTCCGTCATGCACTGCATCAGGCCCCGGAAGTTTACCAGGAACTTTGGGCAAGCGATGGGCATAAAAAAACCTCTGGCTTCGAAGAGATTATTCTGCTTGCAGAACAATTGGGTCACAGGATCCACAGGGTCTCTGGAGAGCAACTGGACCAGATCAGTAGAGGTGGTTTACATCAGGGTGTGGTGCTGCAAAGGCACAACCGGCCGCAGCAACCAGCAATAGATCTGACTAAGATCCTGGAATCCTGTGCCCCTGCTGCCCCCTTGTTGCTTGTCCTCGATGGGATACAGGATCCCCATAATCTGGGCGCCTGCCTGCGGACGGCCAATGCCGCAGGGGTGCAAGCTGTGATTATCCCTAAAAACCGTTCAGTCGGCGTCAATGCAACTGTCAGAAAAGTGGCTTGCGGAGCGGCTGAACTGACTCCGGTCATCACTGTGACCAATCTCGGGCGCTGTCTCACCGGGTTGCAGCAGCAAGGGATCTGGATCCTCGGTGCGGATGCGGGGGCGACTGAGAGCCTGTACGCATCGAATCTCAGAATACCGCTCGCAGTGGTGCTTGGGAGTGAGGGTGAGGGTCTCCGACACAATACCAGGCAACATTGTGACTTCCTCGTCCGGCTGCCCATGCGGGGTGCGGTGGAAAGTTTGAATGTCTCGGTGACGGCGGGGATATGTCTTTACGAGGTGATGCGGCAACGTACCGACGGACACTGATCTGGGCAAGACGATTTCCCATCCATGGATGATCTGCAAGGTGAATTGTCGGTTTGAGAGCAAATGTCAATTTGCAAATACCTCACTGATACTCTAGAATCCTGCTCCTTCTGATTCCTTGCCCCACCACCGGATCGCAGCGGGGGGCTACAAACTCATGGGGAATATCCAATGCGACATTATGAAATTGTAATCCTGGTCCATCCGGATCAAAGTGAACAGGTTCCGGCCATGGTGGAGCGGTATCGAACCGTTATCGAATCCACAGGTGGGATGATCCACCGACTCGAAGACTGGGGTCGTCGCCAGCTTGCCTACCCTATCAACAAAGTGCACAAGGCACATTACGTGCTGATGAATATCGAGTGCAGTGATGATGTACTTAAGCAATTGCACAGCGCTTTCCGGTTCAATGATGCTGTCATACGTGACCTCATTTTGAAACGTGACAAAGCCGATACCAGTCAATCTCCATTGTTCAAAATCAAGGAACAGGAAGAGGGCGATAGCTCCCACAGCAAAAATCGGGATGACAATGATCCCTCCGGGGCCGGGGAGATCGGAAATCCGGATCCCGATACCATTGATGACGGGGTGATGACGGACACACAGGATGATGCACAGGAAACCGGAGATGAATCCGGCGACAACGAAACAGAGTAATCAGCAGATCCACTTGGACTGTTGCAGAGGAACACGATATGTCACGCTATTTCAGACGCAGACGTTTTTGCAAATTTACCGCGGATGGGGTGGAGGAGATCGATTACAAGGATATCAACACCCTGAAGAACTATATCACAGAGACAGGCAAGATTGTCCCTAGCAGGATCTCAGGCACCAAAGCCAGGTACCAGAGACAGCTTGCCACTGCGATTAAACGTGCCCGTTTTCTGGCCTTACTGCCTTACAGCGATTCTCACGATTCCCACTAGGATATAAAAGGGTATTTTCCCGGTTATACCGGGTATGACAGTTGTCTGAGCGGTTTATCCTGCCGAGCGGACATTGTGTAATATCCCCTTCTTTGGGCTGCCTTGGTATGCATACACTAGGTAACTATATTATCCGGGGACGTATGCAGGCTATGGGGATCATCAGTCTCCTGGCGGTTTTCTCCTTGTTGCTGCCTGTGTTGTTCTATCCCTTCATGTATCCTATCTGCGGAGTTCCGCTTGCACTATTGACCATGCGCCGCGGGCCTGCTATCGGTTTCCAGGTCCTCACCGGCAGTTTCGTACTGACAACCGTGCTCTACTGGTTACTCGGTATCCGACAGGATGTGATCCAGATAATCGCATTGACAGTATGGCTGCCGGTATACTGCTGCGCTGTAGTGCTGCGACTGACCAATGCCCAGGTCTGGATGATACTGGCGGCGGGATTGATAGGAATATTGTCCGTGACAGGTCTGCAACTCTATATGGGCGATGTCGCCGAGTGGTGGCGGGGTGAAGTGGGTCAGATCATGGTCAACTTCTTAGCAGCGACTGACCAAGCGCAGCCTCAAGAAATACTGGATACCATCTTGTCGCTCATGAATGCACTGATGGTATCGGGTATGATTGTTAACCTGATCCTTAGCACCCTGATAGCCAGGTGGTGGCAGTCTCTGCTGTTCAATCCGGGTGGTTTCAAGATTGAATTCGCTGCTATCACATTGCCCCGGGGACTGCTGTTAGTGGTGTTTTCACTCGGGATGATACTCCTGCTGGCGGGTCATCAGCAGATTCCATTACTGCGTGACATTCTGATTCTTACCGTAATTCCCTATGTTTTCCAGGGAGTTGCGGCGGTACACCGGGCAGTCAGAAAGAAAAACCTGTCTGTCTATTGGCTGGTTTGCATGTATATTCTGATGTTCAGCCTGCCGATGATCCTCTTCATAGCCTGTCTAGGTATGATGGATTCTTTGTTTTTCAAAAGAAACGCACATCCCTGACAAATTTTTGCAGGTGAAGTGATATGATTAGCAATCAACTGTTACGAGGTTTGGAAATGGAAGTAATACTCCTGGAAAAAATCCATAATCTGGGCAATCTCGGCCAGAAGGTCAAGGTCAAGCCTGGTTATGGTAGAAATTATCTGGTCCCACGGGGCAAGGCCGTACCTGCTACGGAAGAGAACTTGGCCCATTTCGAAAGTCGCCGGGCGGACCTTGAGAAGGCACAGGCGGATGCGGTGGGTAAGGCTGAAATCCGGGCCCGTGAGTTCGATGGGTTTAGCGTGACGATCGCTCGAAAGGCAGGTGAGGAAGGTAAGCTTTACGGTTCGGTTGGAACCATAGATATTGCCGAGGCGGTAACTGCTGCTGGTAAGCAACTGGCAAAGCATGAGGTCAGGCTACCGGATGGTCCTTTCCGTATGATCGGTGAATATGATGTCAATCTGCAAATGCATTCAGACATCACCGCCACAATCAAGCTGATCGTTGCGTTGGAGACAGACTGATATTCAATATCAGGAATACCGTTTCAAAATGCTAAAACCCCGCGCTGAAAACTGAACCATGCCGGAACGTGTCCATACAGGTACAGATGCGGAAACAGCGGCACTGAAATTGCCACCACACTCGCTGGAGGCCGAACAGGCTGTACTGGGTGGCATTTTTCTAGACGGTGAAGCGTGGCTCAAGATTGTTGAACGTGTACGGCAGAACGATTTCTATCGCAAGGATCACCGCATAATCTTCAACGCAATTACTTCCCTGGAAGCCGAAGGCAAGCCCTTTGATATCGTGACAGTGGCTGAGTGGCTGGAGAGTCACCAGCAACTAGACTCGGCGGGAGGTCTTTCCTATCTCGCAGCGCTTGCGGAGAATACTCCCAGTGTAAGCAATGTTGCCGCCTACGCGGATATCGTTCGCAAGCGTTCCATTCTGCGCCAATTGATCCAGGTAACCACCAGTATCAGCGATGCGGTATACCGTCCCATGGGGCGCACGAGCGAGGAACTCCTGGATCATGCCGAACAGGCCATATTTGAAATTGCTGAACAGGAAAACCGCGGTCGCCGCGATTTTCAGCAGATCAACGGATTATTATCCGCAGCGCTGGACCGGATTGATGAACTATTCCGCAAGAAGAACCCCATCACCGGGGTTGAGACGGGTTTCGATGACTTTGATAAACAAACCGCCGGTTTGCAACCTTCTGATTTGATCATCATCGCCGGTCGACCATCGATGGGCAAGACTGCATTCGCAATCAATATCGCTGAAAACGCCGCTATCCGAAACAACCTTTCGGTGGCTATTTTCAGCATGGAAATGTCAGGTGAACAACTCGCCATGCGCATACTGGCTTCGCTGGCACGGATCAACCAGCAAAAGATCCGAACCGGCAGACTGGACAGTGATGATGACTGGGCTCGACTCGTGGCGACGGTTTCCATGATGCAGGACAAGAAGATGTTTGTTGATGATACACCTGCGCTTACTCCGGCTGAACTGCGGGCGCGTTGCAGACGCTTATACCGGGAGCAGGGGCTTGACCTGGTGATCGTCGATTACCTGCAATTGATGCAGGTGCCAGGCAGCAAGGAAAACCGTGCCACTGAGATATCCGAGATTTCCCGATCCCTGAAAGCCATGGCCAAAGAGCTGCGGGTCCCGGTAATTGCGCTCTCTCAGCTCAATCGGAGTCTCGAAGGCAGGCCCAACAAACGTCCGGTCATGTCGGATCTGAGGGAATCCGGGGCGATAGAACAGGATGCGGATGTGATCGCCTTCATTTACCGTGATGAAGTTTATAATGAGGATTCGCCGGATAAGGGCAAGGCCGAGATCATCATCGGCAAACAACGTAATGGACCTATTGGCATGGTCCCGTTGGTTTTTCTGGGCCAATTCACACGCTTTGAAAACTATACCGCTGCCGTTGGTTTCCATCCGGGGTTTGATGCATGACCCGGCCTGCCAGGGTCGTAATCCAGCTACCCTCTCTGCAACATAATCTCTCCCGTGTGCGGCAACTGGCTCCCCGAAGTCGGATTATGGCAATCGTCAAGGCGGATGCCTACGGACATGGATTGGTACGGACAGCCACGGCGCTACCCGGAGCGGACGCCTTCGGCGTGGCCTGCCTGGAGGAAGCGATACAGCTGCGCGAGGCGGGGATAAGCGCACCAATCCTGCTGCTTGAAGGGCCCTATAGTGCCGGTGAGTTGAACCGTATAGAGGCACTTAAGCTCCAGATTGTGGTTCATGATGAAAGCCAGCTCGATATGCTGGGCCAAGCCAGGCTGCCGCAACCGGTGCAGGTCTGGATCAAGATCGACAGTGGTATGCACAGACTGGGTTTCCCTACTTCCGATACGGAACGGGTCTGGCAGCGGCTCCGGTCCTGTCCTTCGGTTGCACCCGGGATTCGCTTGATGAGTCACCTGGCCAGGGCCAGTGAGCCGGACAGCCCCATGACTAAAAGACAATTACAAATCTTTAACGAGACCTGCCGGATGTTCCCGGCGGAACGGAGTATCGCCAATTCTGCTGCCATCCTGCTCTGGCCGGACAGCTGCCAGGACTGGGTCAGGCCGGGACTGATGTTGTACGGTGTCTCGCCTGTGGAAGGTAGGACATCCCGTGATTTTGACTTGGCCCCAGTCATGTCATTCCAGTCGCATCTGATCGCGACCAAAGCATTGCAACGGGGAGATACGGTAGGCTATGGGGCCGGCTGGGTATGCCCGGAAGATATGACCGTCGGCATAGTTGCCGCAGGCTATGGGGATGGTTTTCCCAGGCATTCCAGCTCCGGTTGCCCTATCCTGGTGAGAGGAATTCGAACAACTATCATCGGACATGCCTCGATGGATATGCTGAGCGTCGACCTGCGTGCTATCCCTGCTGCAAAGGTGGGAGACCCCGTCGAACTCTGGGGCTCGCGATTACTGATCGAGGAAGTAGCGGCTCATGCAGGCACGATACCTTACGAATTGATGTGCGGAGTTCACAAACGTCTCCGCTTCGAAGAACATGGCCAAGACTAGAAACCAATACACTTGTGCTGCCTGCGGAGGTGTCAGCCCCAAGTGGACAGGCCAATGTCCCGACTGCAACTCATGGAACACGCTTGAGGAAGTTCCTGTTGAACCAGCGGCAGGGAACCGTGCCGCCCGGTTTCAGAATGTCGTCACCAACCCTGCAAAGGTCAGTAGGCTGGATGAATTCGCCACAGTGAACGAGGTTCGTATCTCGACTGGTATCGCTGAGCTGGATCGGGTCCTCGGCGGTGGACTGGTACAGGGCTCAGTCACCCTGGTTGGAGGGGATCCGGGTATAGGTAAATCCACACTCCTGATCCAGGCACTTTCCTCCATCGCCGGCCATAGTGGAACACCGACTCTCTATATCAGTGGCGAAGAGTCTGCTGATCAGGTCTGCCTGCGGGCTAGGCGCCTCGGGTTGGAGCTTTCTGTTTTGCCTATACTCACAGAAAACAGTCTCGAACGTATCCTGCCCATAATCTCGGTAGAAAAGCCCCGTGTATTGGTATTCGATTCCATCCAGACGGCATATACCGATCTTTTACAATCCGCTCCAGGCTCGGTGGGACAGGTACGCGAATGTGCCGCACAATTGGTACGGCTGGCAAAACAGTCAGGCATTTCCGTATTTCTTGTGGGACATGTCACCAAGGATGGCTCTATTGCCGGTCCCAGGGTCCTGGAGCACATGGTGGATACAGTCCTCTATTTCGAAGGGGATCCCGGCAGTCGTTACCGTGTGATCCGCTCCATCAAAAACCGTTTTGGCGCGGTGAATGAACTGGGTGTCTTTGCCATGACCGACAGGGGCTTGCGGGAGATCACCAATCCCTCAGCAATCTTTCTGGCAACGCATGATGAGCAGGTCCCTGGCAGTGTTGTAACAGTGACGCGGGAAGGAACGCGACCTCTGCTCGTGGAGATCCAGGCGCTGGTCGACCCGAGCGCCCTGTCAAATCCACGCCGGGTTAGCGTAGGATTGGAGCAGAATCGCCTAGCGATGCTGTTGGCGGTGTTGCACCGTCATGCCGGGATATTCAGCGGTGACCAGGATATCTTTGTCAACGCTGTAGGCGGCGTGAGAATCACCGAGACGGCTGCGGATCTCCCAGTCCTCCTTGCAGTGTTGTCCAGTATGCGAAATACACCGCTCCCCGCAGGATTGGTGACCTTCGGTGAGATTGGTCTGTCTGGTGAGGTCCGTCCCGTGCAAAATGGACCGGAACGGCTGAAGGAGGCGCAGAAGCATGGATTCCGAGTGGCGATTGCCCCGGTCGGCAACTGCCCCGCGAAGGGTATTCCGGGATTGGATCTCATCCCGGTATCCAGGCTCACAAAGGTATTGGATTATCTTAGCGGCAACCATTCCTGAACAGACGGTATGCAGGACAGGAAAGCTTAGGGATCCTCGGCCATCAATAATCGGTTTTTTCAGGAACTGTTTCAGCAAGGATAGCCTTGAACAAAGACTGGTATTCCTGGTCAAGGATTCTACCGAAAATAGGATCATCAACCGTCTTGATTGCTGCGTCTATGTGCCGCCAGTCTTCCAGCCCAAGCAGTTTTTCCGCCACCTGGAACAGGTAGCCTTCCTCGATATCCATGTGCGCTTGATAGGATGCGATGTAGTTATTTAGCTGCCGTACAAAATTTTCCCGGGGAAAAATGGCGCTGCCCTGAATTTGTTTGATTTCATCGAGAATCGCTGTACCGTTTTTTGCGATCTGCTGGTGTTCGGAACTTACCCTGTTGATCAACTCGGTGGTAGCCTTTTCACGGATCTTCAGTATCTCGAAGATTTGTTCTTCGTGGGGATGATGGTAGATATCCGGGTAGTTGATGAAGTACTGCATGATATCCGCTAGGGTCTGGTAATTGGTAAACTCGCCACATGCCAGTCGACT
>Ga0209640_10006689_pt1 | contig 10071 bp, 11 predicted proteins | sample RifCSP10_1_FD_184018 | JGI IMG/M metagenome (GOLD analysis project Ga0209640, IMG submission 184018) | Soil microbial communities from Rifle, Colorado - Rifle CSP2_sed 10_1 (SPAdes) (version 2) | ecosystem: Environmental > Terrestrial > Deep subsurface > Rock core/Sediment | place: Rifle... | reverse complement strand
CCTCGAAGGAGATGCCCTGGGGGCGGGCCGCCAGGACCAGATCGAGGATGTCGGCGAGCGGCACGTCGTAGTGATGCGGCCCCTCGTAGTTGCCCCAGCAGAGGTGCAGGCGCAGCTGCTCGGGGGGGATGTTGGCCACCGCGCGGTCGAGCGCCGCGAGGTGCAGGCGCGCCATCGCGCGGAACTCCTCGACGCTGAGGCCGGCGAACTGGATGTGCCGGCCCATGGCGAGGTCCGGGCAGTCGAGCTGGAGCGTGAAGCCCGCGCGCGCCACCGTCTCGTACTCGTGCCGCATGGCCTCGGCGATGGCGAAGAGGTAGGCCTCGTGGCTGCCGTAGTGGTCGTCCCGGAAGAAGAGCGAGATCACGCCGGGGGACGCCGCGCTCATGAAGACGTCCTCGACGGCGACGGGGCCGAGCGCCGCCTTGAGGTTGTCCACGTCGGCCTGGGCCGCGCCCGGATCCCGCACGCCGATCGGCCCCGTGCAGGCCGGGGCCTTGCGGCGCGATCGCCCGGGATCGCCGAACACCCGCTTGGCCATCTCGGGGAAGTCCACCAGGTCGCGGTACTGCAGCGCCTGGCTCGTGCCGCCGAAGCCGTTGAGCCGGTCCTTGACGTAGGTGGCGTAGCTCGGCTTGCTCAGCTCCCCGTCGTTGACGACCGTGATCCCGGCGTCGGCCTGCTTGCGGACGACCTCCGCCACCGCCGTGCGGATGCGGGCGGCCAGCGCGGGCGCATCCACCGGGACGCCTTCCTCCCGCGCGAACATCATCCGGATCAGGTCGGCCGGCCGCGGCAGGCTGCCGGTGTGGGTGGTCAGGAAGTGGTCGACGCTGCGTTTCATCGGTGTGGCCTCCGGGGCGGCATCTTACCCCAGCCGGCCTCGAAGGCTGAGGGGGTAGAATCGGACCCACGATGCCCGGCCGCTTTGCACGGTACTCCTGGCGCCCTCCGCGCTTGCGCTAGCCAGCGCCCACTGCTCGTGGTGCCCCCCCTCGCCGTCGCTCTCCGCCGTCCGCCTCCGGGCCCGGCCCTCCGGTTCGGGGTGGATACCTTCGCGTTTCGGAACGACAGCCGGGTTCACCACCGGGGGAAACCCGACCTCTACGCCAGCTGGTGCTTCATCTTGGCGCGGGCCGTCGTCCAGTTCCAGCGCTTCGCGCGCTTCGAGCCCGGCGCCCCGCGCCTCGCGGCGGCGGAGTACACCGCGCGTGTCCAGCGCATCACGCGCCGGGCCCCCTGGCGCGCGCCCTTACCGGCGGCCGAGCGGGTCGTCGTCCCGGGGTTCGGGTCGCTTCATGAGCTCTCGCGGGAGGAAGAGGCCGCGGTGAAGGCGGGGCTCCCCAGGCGGTTCTGGACCCTCGTGCACTGGACGAACTGGCGCATGGTCTTCCCGTACCCCCGCTCTCAGCAGGACCGCGTCGCGGCGGAGATCGTCGCCCAGCTCCAGGCCGGGCGACCGGTGCAGCTGCTGATCACGGATTTCCCGCGGATCCGCCTCAACCACTCGGTCCTGGTGTTCGATTTCCGGGTGAGCGATCCGGATGCGGTGGAGTTCTTCGTCTACGATCCGAACGACCCGACCGAACCCGGCGTGATCCGCTACGACCGCCGGATGAGCCGATACCGTCCCGCCCCCCTGTGCGGGGTGAATGTGCCCTACTTCCGGGCGTTTCGGATGTATTGCTCGCCGTTGCTGTAGATAACGGGTCAAGGCCAAGAGGCAGGGGCCATCGCGCCCGAGGGCTCGATTGAGCCCTCCACGCCGGTCATGCTAGTCTTGCCCGTGGCTGTACGAATGACGTCGAGCATCGATGAGGCAGCACGCCGCTGGTACTCGCACCCCTACAATCGCCCGGATTTCTATCGGCTCGCGGCGGGGTTGAGCTGGCTGCCACGCCGATTGCGGCTTGCGCTCGCGCGGCACATCGGGCGTCTCGCCCCGTCGCTCATGCCGGCCGAACGGGCTGCGGTCCGGAAGACCATGACGCGCTTCACGGGTGCCACCGGATCCGAGCTGGACAGCCTCACGGTTCGCGTGTTCACCAACTTCGCCATGTGCTTCAGCGACCTGGTCTCGACGAACCGGCAGCCGGCGACCCGTCTGCCCTCCCATGTCGGCACCGTGGAGGGCATCGAGCGGCTTGCCACGCTGTCGGGGGGACTCATCTCGCTGACTGCCCACGTGGGCAACTGGGAGCTGGCCGGGCGGCTCCTCGCCGGCAAGAGTGCCCGGCCGACGCACGTGGTGGTCGCTCCGGACGAGGCGCGGGAGCTGCACCGCTGGGTACGACGGGACGGCGAGGGGGTGCGCTTCGTCTCGCGCTCGAGTCCCACCGTGTCCCTGCAGCTGCTCGCCGCGCTCCGGCGGGGCGAGGTGATAGGGGTGCAGGGGGACCGGGCGCTCGGTACCAGGGGAGACGTCGAGGTTCCCTTCTTCGGGCGACCGGCCCCGTTCCCGCTCGGGCCGTTCCTGTTGGCCAGCGCGGTCGGGGTCCCGCTCTTGCCGGCGTTCTGCCTCCTGGACGCGCACCATCGGTACGTGGTGAAGGTCGCCGAGCCGCTCACCGCCCGGCGCGGTGAAGAGGAAGAGGCCGCGCGCGGCTGGGTTGCGGCCCTCGAGGCCATCGTGCGCGAGTACCCGACTCAGTGGTTCAACTTCTTCGATATCTGGGATCCGTTCGACCGGTAAGATGGCACCACTCCCGGGGAGGGGAGAGGGGATGGAGATCGACAAGATGCTCGGGGAGCTCAAGGACGTCATGGTGGAGCGGCTCAAGTTCGAGCCGAGCCGTCTCCCGGAGCTTTCCCTGGATACGGTGCTCCCCAAGGGCATCGAGGGCTCGCTCGGACTCGATTCGCTCGACTTCATCGAGCTGTCGATCGGCATCGAGGAGCGCTTCGGCTTCGTGATCGATGAGACGCAGGACCTGGACGCGCACTTCCAGACGTTGGGTACGTTGATTGAGTACATCAGGTCGCGCAGCGTCGACCGCTGACCGGGGGTGGGTCGTGATCGGCAGGATCCATGGATGAGGTCAGGACCGCGCAGACGATCATCGGCCTGGGACACGCCAAGGTCGAGGCGGCCGCGGCATCGTTCCGGGCGCTGCTTCCGCCGCATCTCGTGCATGTCTTCGACGTCTCGTTCCTCCAGTCCTATCTCCTGTACGACGAGTTCATCTACCGCCTGGTGCTCAAGGTCATCCGCGAGACGGGGCTCGAGGCGGCGATCCGGGAGGGGGGCAGCGCGGAGGCGATCGCCGCGCGGGAGCGGCTCGAGGTCGGCCGGGCGGTCATGCCCCTCGACTGGATGCTCCGGCTCCTGGTCGAGCGCGGGGTGGTGGAGGAAGTCCCCGGCGAGGGGACTCGCGAGTTCCGCGCGCGGGGTCCGTTGCCGGCTGCCGATCCGGCCGCCGCGCACGAGGAGCAGATGCGACACGACCCGTCGTGGATGCCGTCCTATGTCCTCGCGGAGACGGTCGCGCAGGACTACCCGGCGTTCTTGCGGGGAGACGTCCTCGGGGAGGACGTGCTGTTCTCGCCGCGGCGGCTTCGCCTCTGGATCGACTACTTCTCCAACCACAACGGCCTGTACGCGGTGAACAACCTCGTCGGCGCGGCGGCCGTCGAGCGGTGGCTCCCGCGGGACGGCGGGGTGGTGGTGGAGCTGGGCGGCGGGCTCGGGAGCGGCGCGGTCGCGCTGCTCGAGCGCCTGGGGGCGGCGGGCCGGCTCGGCGCGATCCAGGAGTACCGCTTCACGGAGCTCGTGCCCGCGTTCCTCAGGCGCGGCGAGCAGGCGTTGCGGGCGCATCGGCCCGAAGGCGTGCCCATGAGATTCGACACCCTCGACATCAACCGCCCGTTCGAAGCGCAGGGCCTCGCCCCGTCCAGCGTCACGGCGGTCTATGCCGTGAACACGCTCCACGTGGCGCATGATCTCGAGTTCACGCTGGGCCAGGTGCTGCGAACGCTCCGCGCGGGCGGGTGGCTGATCATATCCGAGTGCGTGCGTCCGTACCCGCGACAGGTCGTCCATAGTGAATTCATCTTCAATCTGATCCAGACATTCCGATCTCCGCGCCTGCACCCGGTCTACCGCCCCAATGGCGGATTTCTCACCCCCGAACAGTGGAAGGGGGCGATCGAGTCCGCCGGGTTCGCGGACACGCGGTTCGACCCGGACGTCATGCGGATCCGCCGGGAGGTTCCCGAGTTCTCGGTCAGCGCGATCGGGGCGATCCGTCCTGAGTGAGCAGGTCGTCACCCAGGGTCCTGGTGGGCATTCGCGTGAAGTAGGCAGAACGCGTCCATCAAAGCAGGAGATCCGAAACCGGGATTGTACGGCGTGGCAGCGCCAGGGGGGCCACGGCGTCGCCGCCCCGAAGCGTCGTCATCGAGCCGTAGCGCCAGCCATATGGCGCGTCGGGATCCGCTACCGGCTCTCGATGCACCTCCAGGATGCCGTCAACCAGGTTGACGATCCAGTAGTCGGCGATCCGGGCGCGGGCGTAGAGGCTGGCCTTCTCCCGTCGGTCGAGCTGCAGGCTCGAGTCGGCGACCTCGACGATGAGCACCGGATGCGAGGGGTGGCCACGCCGGTAGTCCCTTCGGGTGCCCTGAACCACCGCGATGTCGGGCTCTGGCTCCGAGTCCTCGTCGAGCGCGATGGGGCTCTGGGCCCTGACCGTCCATCCGGCGCCGAAGGCCTCGCGCAGCGCGTCCTCGGCGAGGCCGACGGCCGTGGCGTGCGGACCGCCCTGAGGCTCGCGGACGACCAAGGCGCCGCCGACCAGCTCCAGGCGCTCGCCGGGTCGGAAGGCGCCCAGGTCGACCAGCCGCTCGTACTCGGCACGGGTCCAGTGCTTGGTGCGGACGGAAGACAGCGTCATACGCCTCAAGCTAGTCTGGATGCGCCCACCCCGTCAACGTCCACCCGGCGATACCCCTAGCAGTTCCACCCCACCCTGCCCTCTCCCCAGAGGGGAGAGGGAAGAGGGGAAGGGGCGGCGGGTAAGTCTTACCCGATCCGCGCGTGCGGCCCCGCGCGGCTCGGTCAGGCCGTCCGAGTTTGCGGGCGCTTGCGCCGGGCGGGGTCGTGGCATGGCGATTGCCTATAGAGCCAGCAAGGAGGGCGTCCATGCGCCATTCGCTGCTGCGGGGAGCGCTTGCGTGCCTGCTGCTCACGCCGGTCGCCACTGCGTGCGTGGTGCCTCCACCGCCGGGCTCGTCCGGGCCGCCGGTGGCGGAGGTGCTGCCGGCCGACGCCCGCGCGCTCGCCTACGGCCGCTCGGCCGGCGAGGTCCTGGCGAATCCCCAGCTCCACGACAAGGCGCGCGCCCTGTTCGGCGCCGACTGGGCGCCGCCGACTCCGGGAGGAGTCGGCAAGCTGGCCGCCGCGGCGCCGCTGTACTTCGACAGGGGCGGCCCCCTGCGGATGGTCCATATCGGAGACGCCGACTACATCGCGATCACGGGCTGCGCGGCGCAGGCCTGCGCGAGCCGCCGCGGGCTCTTGCTGGTCCGCGAGGGCGGCGAGCAGCTGATGGCGCGACTCGACGAGGGCGGCTTCTCGCACCACTATGCCCACGGGCCAGGCGTGGTCGGCGGCCCCGCCGGCGCCGCGGTGGTGCTGGACAGCGCGCTGCGCGCGCTCGAGCGCGCGTCCGACGGCAGCCCCTTCCCACACCCCGCGCCGTAGAGGCCCGGGCGGGGCGCGACGACGCCCGGTACCCACAGGAGGGCTGGCAATGAAGAAGCTGCGGGAGATCATGCGAGCCGGATTTCTCTTCGTGGTACAGCGCGAAGAGACGGTGAGGGAAGCGGTGCAGGTCATGACCGCCAACAACGTGGGCATCGTCCTGGTGCTCGAGGGCGAGCGCCTGGTCGGGGTCTTCTCCGAGCGCGATGTGGTCCGGCGCGTGGTCGATCGCGGGCTCGATCCGGACGTCACGCCGGTCGGTGACGTCATGACCTCGCAGATCATCGCGGGCGACCCGGACGAGGACTACCAGTCGGCCATGCGGAAGATGGATCAGGCCAACATCCGCCACCTGCTCGTGGTCAAGGGCGACCAGATGCTCTCCATGATCTCGATCCGCGACCTGATCCGGGTGGACATGCAGGAGAAGGGCGAGGAGATCCGCTATCTGCGCGAATACCTGTACCAGGTGCCTCCGGAGCCGGCCCGGCCGACGGTCTAGCGCACCAGGTCAGCCCCCCCGCACCCTACCCTCTCCCCGGAGGGGAGAGGGTTGGGGCTTTGGCTCAGGCGCGCGCGTCCGAGGGGGCGTTCCGCTCGATCCACTCGTGCGCCCGGCTCACCTCGAAGCGCTCGGCTTCTTCCTCGGTGGCGAACCGCGCGTCCGAGATGGGCAGATCGATGTTGCGCTCACCGGTCGCGGTGGCCTGCTGGATGGTCGTCACGGCCAGCCACTTGCCGTCCTTCATCCGCTCGGCCGCCACGGCGATGCTGTAGTCTCCCGGCGCCGGGAACCGCTTGCGCTGCACCATGAGTCACCTCGCTGGAGAAGGGTTTCGGGGAAAGGCCTCGTCCGGCCACAGCCGGGGGACCACCGTCTGGCACGTGTAGCGACAGCGTGCGCATTCCAGCAGGGCGACGCTGGGTCGCCCGTACTGGCTCACCGTGTGAAGCGCCCGGAGCGGCCGGCCGCAGCGGGGACACGGCCCTTCCACAGGGTCCGATCCCGGAACGCGGTCGGCCTGCGACTCCATGGGCATGTCCCCCCTGCAGGGCAGCTCACGCAACGGCCATGCCGGGAGCACAAGTACGGATTGGCGCGGCGATATGAAGCGGGGCGCGGATCGACCGGTAAGAATGTCGTGTAATTTCTACAAGATCTCCCGCGAACCCGAGAGGAGCGACCCATGCGCAAGCGGGTGACAACCCCGGTACCCAAGGAGACGGCGCCCCCCGAGCCGGAGTGGCTCGACGTGGCGCAGCTGGCCCAGGTGGAGGTGACGTCCGAGGACCTCGCCTATCCCATCGAATCCGCGCTCGTGCCCGGCGAGGAGTCCGGCTGGCGGGCCGCGCTGCCGGGCGAGCAGATCATCCGGCTCGTCTTCGACCGGCCGCAGCGCCTGAGCCGCATGTGGCTGCTGTTCATCGAGCCGGACACCACGCGCACGCAGGAGTTCGTGCTGCGCTGGTCACCGGACGGCGGGCGGTCGTTCCGGGAGATCCTGCGCCAGCAGTGGAACTTCGGCCCGCCGGAGACGATCCGCGAGGCGGAGGACTATCGCGTCGACCTGGCCGGGGTGACGGCGCTGGAGCTGGCGATCGTCCCCGACAAGAGCGGGGGCGAGGCGCGGGCGTCGCTCGCGCAGTGGCGCCTGGCCGGCTGACCGCGCGTCGAGGACGCCCGCGTCGCGAGGATCAGATGTTGGGCGGGGCGGCCGAGATGTCGGCGAGGGCCGAGTCCGGGTCGCGGTAGAGGGCCAGGTCGCCGAGGCTGACGATACCGACGGGCTTGCCCTGCTCGACCACCGGCAGGCGGCGGATCGCCCGCTCGCGCATGAGCTGCACCGCGCGGTCGAGCGGATCGTCGGGCGAGACCGCGGTCAGCTCGCGACTGGCGATGTCGCCGATCCGGGTGGCGCGGGGATCGCGGCCCTCGGCGACGACGCGCACGACGATGTCGCGGTCGGTCAGGATGCCGGTGAGCTGGCCGTTGTCATCGTTGACGATCACGTCGCCGATGTCGTTGGCGCGCATCGTCTCCGCCGCCTCCCGCACGATGGTGCTCTCGGGCAGCGTCTGCGGGTTCGTGGTCATCACGTCACGGATGCGTTCTGTCATGGGGATCCCTCCTTTCGTGAGCTGGGGCCTCGACGGCGTGGGATCGGCAGGCAGCAAGGTGTGTGCCGCCGGGGGTTCGCAGGGGGATTGGTTCAGGAGAGGATGCGCTTGATGATGCGGCGGAGGGCGCCGACCTTGAACGGCTTGGGCAGCAAGGGGGCGTGGATCACCTTCAGGAAGCCGGTGTAGGCGGAGGTGTTGGCGAGCCCGGAGACGAAGAGGAAGTGCGGATGGCTGCCCGGCCATCGGCGGGTGACCGCGGAGTAGAGGCTCGGGCCGTCCAGCTCGGGCATCATCAGGTCGGACACGACCAGGTCGTAGCACTGCCGGCCGAGCAGCCGGAGGGCCTCGAACCCATTGCCGCTCGCGTCCACGTCGTGGCCGTCGGCGCGCAGGCTCGTGACGATGAGGTCCCGCGCCCCGGGGTCGTCGTCGACCACGAGGATCCGTCCGCTGGCCATGCTCACGTTTGCCTGGAGACCCATCGGGCGCATAGGTTGCATCGCCAGTGCCAGGGCGACAATGCCATGACCACGTGTACTTGCGCCACGGCGCGGCCGGGGTTGTTCTGCGCCTGACGCTTCTGCTCTGTAGGAACTACCCGGTCCGACGGGCCGAGCGGATCGCCTGCCAGACGCGCTCGGGCGTCGCCGGCATGTCGAGGTGCCGGACCCCGAGCGGGGCCAGCGCGTCGTTGACCGCGTTGAGCACGGCGGGCAGCGCCCCCACCGTGCCGGCCTCGCCCACGCCCTTGGCGCCGAGCGGGTTCACGCGCGTCGGCACCTCGTGGGCGTCCACGTCGAAGGGCGGCACCTCGTCGGCGCGCGGCATCGCGTAGTCCATGAACGAGCCCGCGAGTACCTGGCCCGCCTCGTCGTAGGTGAGCACCTCGGCGAGCCCCTGGCCCAGGCCCTGGACGGCGCCGCCGTGGATCTGCCCCTTGACCAGCAGCGGGTTGATCATGCGGCCCACGTCGTCCACGACGGTGTAGCGGAGCACGCGGACCGCGCCGGTCTCGCCGTCCACCTCGACCTCGCAGACGTGGCAGCCGTTGGGGAAGGTGACCGCGGGCGGGGTGAACGCGGCCGTCTCGCTGAAGCCCGGCTCGAGGCCGGGCGGCAGCTGGCGCGGCTGATACGCGGTGCGGGCCACGCGGCTCCACGCGACGTCGCGGTCGGTGCCGGCCACGACGAAGCGGCCGTCGCGGAGCGTGACGTCTTCGACCGCCGCCTCCAGGAGATGCGCGGCCACGCGCCGCCCGCGCTCGATCACTTTCTCGGTGGCGCGCAGAACCGCCGAGCCGCCGACCGAGATCGCGCCGGATCCGCCGTTGCCCCGCCCCGCGCCGAGGGCGTCGCTGTCGCCCCAGAAGACCTGGATGCGGTCGGGCGGCAGGCCGAGCCGGTCGCTCACGATCTGGGCGAAGGCCGTCTCGTTGCCCTGGCCCATCGAGGTCGAGCCCGCGAAGAGCGAGACCGAGCCGTCCGGGTTGACGCGCAGCTCCGCGGTGTCGGGGTTGAGCGCGGTGTAGGGGCCGCCCGCGACCTCGATCGGGTTCGCGAGGCCGAGGCCCAGGAGCTTGCCGCGCGCCCGCGCCTCGGCCCGGCGCCGCTCGAAGCCCGCGTGGTCGGACTGGGTCAGCGCCATCGTCATGATCCGCTCGAACTCGCCGCAGTCGTAGGTGAAGACGAGCCCGGTCTTGAAGGGCATCGCGGAGGGCGGGATCAGGTTGCGGCGGCGCAGCTCGACCGGGTCGATTCCGAGCTCGCGCGCCGCGACGTCGATGACCCGCTCGATCGCGTAGGTGGCCTCGGGGCGCCCGGCCCCGCGGTAGGGACCGGTCGGCGTGGTGTGGGTGAAGACGCCGGTGCTCTCGACGTGGATGGCGGGCGTGGTGTACACGCCGGCGAGGCCGCCCACGTTGTTGGTCGCGGGGCCCGCGCTGCGCTGGGTGAGGTACGCGCCGATGTCCACCTTGAGCGCGACCCGCAGGGCGAGGAAGCGGCCGCCCGCGTCCAGCGCCAGCTCGGCCGAGGTCACGTTGTCGCGGCCGGGCTCGTCGCTGAGAAAGCCCTCGCGGCGGCTGGACGTCCACTTCACGGGGCGGCCGAGCCGCTTCGCGGCCCAGAGCACCAGCACCAGCTCCGGGTAGATGCCGCTGCGCATGCCGAAGCTGCCCCCGACCTCGCCGGTCACCACCAGGACCTGCCCGTGGGGCACGCGGAAGATCTGCTCGGCGAGCAGCGCGCGCA
>Ga0209640_10006688_pt1 | contig 10072 bp, 6 predicted proteins | sample RifCSP10_1_FD_184018 | JGI IMG/M metagenome (GOLD analysis project Ga0209640, IMG submission 184018) | Soil microbial communities from Rifle, Colorado - Rifle CSP2_sed 10_1 (SPAdes) (version 2) | ecosystem: Environmental > Terrestrial > Deep subsurface > Rock core/Sediment | place: Rifle... | reverse complement strand
AGCTTCACGTCCACGCCCAGCGTGGCGTAGACCTTGCCCGCGAGCCCCGGGATTCTCATCTTGAGGCCGTTGAAGTCCTTCACCGACTTGATCTCCTTCTTGAACCAGCCGGTCATCTGCACGCCGGTGTTGCCGCAGGGAAAGGCAACCATGCCGAACGGCCGGTAGACCTCGTGCCAGAGGGGAATGCCGCCGCCGTCGTAGAGCCAGCCGTTGATGCCCTGGAAGTTGAGCCCGAAGGGAACCGCCGTGAAGTACTGGGCCGCGAAGGTCTTGCCGGTCCAGAAATAGCTGTTGGCGTGATTCATCTCGACGGTGCCCGCGCGGACGGCGTCGAAGCCTTCGAGCGCGGGAATCAGCTCGCCGGCGCCGTAGACGGCGATCCTGAGACGGCCGTTCGACATTGCCTCGATGCGCTTCGCGAGGTCGGTCGCGCTGCCGGGCCCGTCCATGTAGAACGGCGCCCCCTTCGGATAGGCACTGGTCATCTTCCAGCTGAATTTCTGCTGCGCGCGGGCGATCATCGGGAAGCCCGCGATCGCTGCGCCGGTTGCTGCGACTGCCCCACCCTTGAGGAATCTCCTGCGGTCGTTACTCATGTGCGGACTCCTTTATTAACTGGTTAGTACGTGAGCAAAGGTTACCTTATTCCCAAACCGCGTCGATAAGCAATGGCCTGGCGCGGGATTCCGGCGCGATCGCGCCGTCAGTTCATCGCAAAAGCGCATGATTCGGCAACAAAAAAAGCCCGCGATGAACAGGGCCGGCGTGCCTTCTTCATCGATTACGAAGGCTACGGTCGCGCGCGCCGTAAACGGCATGCACCCGATACGGGCTCGCCGCTCCTGCGAGTAGAATCCGTCCCATGCATCCGAACCGTGTGACTCGCATCGCGGCGTTGCTGGCGGCGCTGGCGCTGACGAACTGCGCGGTGAATCCCGTCACCGGCAATCCGAACCTCGTGCTGATGACCGAGTCGCAGGAGATCGCGCTCGGCCGGCGCGAGGACACGAACGTGCGCAAGCAGTACGGCGCGTATGACGACCCGGCGCTACAGCAGTACGTGAGCGAGATCGGGGAGCGGCTCGCGAAGACCAGCCACCGCCCGGGACTCCAGTACCGGTTCCTCGTGGTCGATTCGCCCGAGATCAACGCGTTCGCGCTTCCCGGCGGCTACATCTACATCACCCGCGGCATCATCGCTTACTTCAATTCCGAGGCGGAGCTCGCGGGCGTCCTCGGCCACGAGCTGGGCCACGTCACGGCGCGCCACTCGGTGCAGCAGATCTCCACGGCGCAGGCGGCCAACATTGGCGTCAACATCCTGGGAATCTTCGTGCCCCAGGCGCGCGGCGCGTTGGGGAGCAATGTGATCAACGTCCTCGGCGGGGCGCTGCTCTCGGGTTACGGGCGCGAGCACGAGCTGGAGGCCGACCGGCTCGGCGCCGAGTACCTCGCGCGCACCGGCTACGACCCGCAGGCGATGATCAAGGTGGTGGGCGTGCTCAAGAACCAGGAGCTGTTCGACGCCGAGGTGGCGCGGGCCGAGGGCCGGCAGCCGCGCGCCTATCACGGCCTGTTCGCCTCGCACCCCGACAACGATACGCGGCTGCAGCAGGTGGTCGGCGAGTCGGCGCGCTTCAAGCAGGCCAGCCCGCACGTCGGGCGCGAGGAATTCCTGCGCCGCGTCGACCACATGATCTTCGCCGACAGCCCCAAGCAGGGCGTCATCCGGCACAACAACTTCTATCATGCGGAACTGGGATTTGCCATGACCTTTCCGGCCGGCTGGCGCATCCGCAACAGCACGCAGAACGTCGCGGCCATCGGCCCCGGAGAGGAAGCGCTCATCGATCTGCGCTCCGGGGGCGCGGCCCAGGGCAGCCCGGAGGAGGTACTGCGCAAGCGCTTGAAGCTCGGATCCGACACCCCGGTAAGCGCGACCGCGGTGAATGGGCTCGCCGCCGCGTCCGTCGAACTTGCCCTCCGCGGCGGGCCGGCGCGGGTGATGTGCGTATTCCTCGACAAAAGCGCGTATCTCCTCGCCGCGCAGGCGCGCACGAGCGAGGCATTTGACAAGCACCGGGAGACATTCCAGGCTGCGCTCACGAGCTTCCACGAGATCACGGCCGAGGAGCGCGCCCTTGCCCGCCCGCTGCGCCTGCGCATCATCACCGCGCACGAAGGGGTGACGTTTGCGGAGCTCGCGCGCCGCTCGCCGCTCGGCCGCTTCGCGGAAGGTCACCTGCGCGTGTTGAACGGCCTCTACCCGGCGGGCGAGCCGGTGGCGGGACAGGCCCTCAAGATTGTTGAGTAACTGCGTGGCTGGTGGATGCTGGTGCGATAATCGTGGCCAAGCATAATATGCGCACGCTCCGCGAGGCCCCTCGATGATGTCGCAGCGCAGCCTGCTCGTCGCCCTGCTCTGCGCCGCCTGGATACTGCCGGGTCTTTTCGGGCGCGACCCGTGGAAGCCGGACGAGGCCCATACCTTCGGCGTCGTCTACGACCTGCTGCGGGGCGGTTCCTGGGTGGTGCCCGCGCTCGCCGGGGAGCCCTTCCTCGAGGATCCGCCGCTGTACTACCTCACCGCGGCGGCGTTCGCGAAGCTGTTCTCGTTCGCGCTCCCCCTGCACGACGCCGCGCGGCTCGCGACCGGGGCCTGGATGGCGGCGGTCTTCGGGCTCACTGCGCTCGCGGGACGCGAGCTCTACGGGGTGCGCTACGGCGCGATATCGGCGCTGCTGCTGCTCGGCTGCTTCGGGTTCGTCGTGCGCGGCCACCAGCTCATCACCGACAACGCGCTGCTCGCCGGCTTCGCCATGGCCTATTACGGCTTCGCGCTCGCGCTGCGGCGGCCCGCGTTGGGCGGCTTCTGCATCGGCACCGGCATCGGCGTTGGTTTTCTTGCCGACGGCGTGCTCGCGCCGGCGGTGCTGGGATTGATCGCCCTGCTGCTGCCCGCGATCGGGCGCGACTGGCGCACCCGCGGCTACGGCGCGGCGCTCGCGGTGGCCGCTGTGGCGGCGGCGCCGTGGCTCGCGATCTGGCCGATCCTGTTCGCACGGCAGGCGCCGGCGCTGTTCGCGTGGTGGTGGTGGGACGAGAACCTGTGGTACTACCTCGGCCGGCCGTACGAGGCGCGGGCGGGCATCCTCTATTACCTCGGCATCCTGCCGTGGTACGCATTCCCGGCGTGGCTGCTCGCGCTGTGGACGCTGTGGCGCGCCCGCGGGCGGGGACTCGCGCGGCCGGCGGTCGTGCTGCCGGTCATCGGCTTCATCGTCACGCTGGCCGTGCTTTCCGCTTCTTCCAAAGCGCGCGAGCTCTACGCGCTGCCGCTGCTCCCGCCGCTTGCGCTGCTCGCGGCGGGAGCGCCCGAGACGCTGCGCCGCGGGGCGGCCCACGCGTGGTACTGGTTCAGCGCCATGGCGTTCACGCTCTTCGTGGTGGTCTTCTGGTTCTACTGGAGCGGGCTCGAGCTGGGCGTGCCCGCGCGGCTGCACGCGCACCTGCATCGCATACGGCCCGGCTACACGCCGGGTTTCCGCTGGCTGCCCTTCGTCCTGGGCCTTGCCTACACGATTTTCTGGCTCGCGGTGCTGGCCTCGTTCACCAAGAGCACGGTGCGGCCGGTCATCGTGTGGGCCGCGGGCATCACGACCATGTGGGCGCTGATGGCGACCCTCTTCCTCGGCTGGGCCGACAACGTGAAGAGCTACCGCGCGATGATCGTCTCCCTGCAGCGGGCGCTGCCGGACGGTTACGACTGCATGTCGAGCCGCGGCCTGGGCGATTCGCAGCGTGCGTTGCTGCATTACTTCGCGGACATCATCACGCACCGCGAGGAAGTGCCCGGGCGCCGCCGCGCCTGCCAGCTGCTGCTGGTGCAAGGCCTGCCGAAGGTGGAGCTCGCGCCGGGCGCGCCGTGGAAAAAGATCTGGGAAGGCGCGCGGCCGGGGGACAAGGACGAGCGCTACCGGCTGTATCAACGCACGAAGCCGCGCGGGTAAACCAGCGATGCTGTGTCGCAGCAAATTCTCGACACCCCGGGATGAGGGGCGTAAACTCCGGGTTCCCAACGCGGGTGCCTCCCACCGGCGCTAATTTAAAAACCTATTTCATATCAGCAACATAAGGAGCGGGCCATGGCCAGCGGGCGCGAAGTGGTGGTGCTGTCCGGCGTGCGGACGGCAATCGGCGATTATGGCGGCGGGCTGAAGGATGTCGCACCGACCGAGCTGTCGGCGCAGGTGATACGGGAAGCGGTGAAGCGGGCGAAAGTGGACGCCAAGGAAGTCGGGGCGTGCGTGATCGGCAACGTGATCCACACCGAAACGAAGGACATGTACTTCTCGCGCGTCGCCGCGCTGAAGGGCGGGCTGCCGGATGACTCCACCGCGCTCACGGTCAACCGCCTGTGCGGCAGCGGGCTGCAGGCCATCGTGTCGGCCTCGCAGATGATCGCGCTGGGCGATGCCGATGTCGCGGTCGGCGGCGGGGCCGAGTCCATGAGCCGCGGCGCCTACATCATGCCGAGCCTGCGCTGGGGACAGCGCATGAGCGACGGAGCCGTGATCGACATGATGGTCGGCGCGCTCACCGACCCCTTCGACACGGTGCACATGGGCGTCACCGCCGAGAACATCGCGGAGAGGTGGAAGATCTCGCGCGAGCAGCAGGACGAGTTCTCGGTGGAAAGCCACCGCCGCGCGATCAACGCGATCGAGAAGGGCTATTTCAAGGACCAGATCCTCCCGGTCGAGCTGAAGACGCGCAAGGGCACGACGGTGTTCGACCGCGACGAGCATCCGCGCTCGGACGCCAGCCTGGAAGGCCTCGCCAAGCTGCGGGCGGCCTTCAAGAAGGACGGCTCGGTGACGGCGGGCAATGCTTCGGGCATCAACGACGGCGCGGCCGCCGTGGTCCTGATGGAGCGCGCCGCCGCGGAAAAGAAGGGATTGAAGCCGATGGCGCGGCTCGTCTCCTACGGCATCGCGGGCGTGGATCCCAAGATCATGGGCATCGGGCCGGTGCCGGCATCGACGAAGGCGCTCGCGAGGGCCGGCCTCAAGGTCGAGCAGATGGACGTCGTCGAGTCGAACGAGGCGTTCGCGGTGCAGGCGCTCGCCGTCACCTGTGATCTCAAGCTCGACCCCAGGAAGACCAACCCCAACGGCGGCGCGGTGGGGCTCGGCCACCCGATCGGCGCGACCGGGGCGATACTCACGGTCAAGGCGCTCTACGAGCTGCAGCGCAGCGGCGGCAAATACGCGCTGGTGACGATGTGCATCGGCGGCGGGCAGGGCATCGCCGCCGTCTTCGAGCGGCTCAACTAAGGACACGGTGGACCTCCGGAAGTACTCGCCCTCGCGGACGCAGGTCCTCGCCGCGACGGGGACGCTGAATTACCAGCCCTTCATCATCACCGACGACATCCAGACCGGCGTCGCCTATAGCTGGCTCCACAGCCCCGATCCGCGTGACGACCGGTTCTGGAAGTTCGTGTTCCGGCGCGACCGCCTGCCCGCCGACATCTGGGAACAGGCCGCCGACGCCAACGCGCGGCTGCGCACGATGTACGACGATTTCGTCGCCGAGATCGCGCGGCGCTATCCCGGCGGCACGCTCCTCGATGTGGCCTGCAACAACGGCTATTTCCCGGTGCGGGCGGAGCAGCTCGGCATGCGCGGCTGCGCGGGCATGGACCGCCGGCCCCAGCACTGGGCCTCGATCAAGGTCCTGAACAACATCACCGGCACTGCGGTCTCGTTCCTCAACCGGAGCTACTCACCGCTCACGCACGGCGCGAAGATCGGCCGGCGCTACGACGTCGTCGTCGCGAGCGCGATCATGTGCCATCTGCCCGATCCGCTGAATTTCCTCGCCTTTCTCGGCTCGGTTGCGAAGGAGGCGGTGTTCTTCTGGGGCCAGATGCTCGACACCGACGACTACCTGGTCGCCTACAACGAGCCCAACCGGTTCACGTTCAGCAACAAGCGGTTTCCCCACGGCTTCGATGACAATACCCGGCTCTCGCGCGGGCTCTTCCGCAAGTCCGTCGAGCTGATGGGATTCGGCAACATCGTCGAGCTGCCCTATCGCGACACCTGGCTCCCGGCGCAGTGGTACGCGCCGCACAAGGCCTGGCTCTGCATGCGCGGCTGACTACGCCGGTTCCAGCCATTCGAAGAGCCGGCCCGGCGGAAACGGCACGCGCAGCCCGAGTTCAAACACGAAGTAGACGAAGGCCGCCGCGCCCGCGGTCAGCGCGAGCGTGATCGGCCAGCGCTCGCGGCTGCCGACCTTGAGCAGGAGGAAGGTGCAGAGCGTGCCGCCGATCAGGAACCCGAGCAGCCAGATCGCCGCGAGAAAGCCGGCGATCCAGCCGATGCTCCCGGCGGTGCGGCGGGCCGCGACGCCGGCGGAAATTCCCGGATCCGACAGCGTGAGGCCGCTCGCCGGAAGCTTTTCCTTTCCCCAAGCCTGGATGACGAGCTGGAGCAACGCCAGGGCGAGCACCGGGAAGCCGATTGCCCAGGGAAACAGCCCCGCCCGGAAGCCGAAGTCCAGGCTCTGCCACATGGCGATGCCGAGCACCACCACGATCGTGAGCGTGAAGAGGATGCTCCCGGCGCTCCGCGCAGCCGCCGGCTCCGCGGCAACACCGGAGGCCGCGCGCTTCTGCGAGCGCGCTTTCCACCAGGGGTAGAGCGCGCCCGCGAGCGTAGCCGCGATCAGCACCAGGACCCAGGGGCGCGCCAGCCATTCGATCCCGTAATTGTCGGTCGAGAGGAACAGCCGGTTCTCCGCGAGGGGCCCCAGCACGAGCCCCAGGATCAGCGCCGGGCGCGGCCAGTGGAGCTTTTCCATCACCCAGCCGAGGAGCCCGAAAAAGAGCACCAGGTAGAGGTCCTCGAAGGCATTCTTTTCCGCGAATGCGCCCAGGTAGATGAGCAGCAGCACCGGCGGGATCAGGAGGCTGCCCCGCACCCGGGTCACCTTCGCGAGCTGGTTGAGAAAGATGAAGCACACCGCCACGGTGACGATGTTGGCGATGACGATGGTCCAGACGAAGGAGAACGTGAGCGAGAGGTGGCCGCCCCGGCTCTCCGGGATGAGCATGCTCGGGCCGGGGACGAGCCCCTGGATGATGAAGGCGCCGAGCAGGATCGCCATGGTGACCCCGCTCGGAACGCCGAACGCGATGGTCGGGATCAGGTGGCCGCCCAGCGTCGAATTGTTGGCCGCGCCGGGGCCGAGCACGCCTTCCACGGCGCCCTTGCCGAAGCGCTCCCTGCCGGGGGAGCTCTGCACGGCGTGGGCGTAGGCGAGCCACTGCGTGACGCTGCCGCCCATGCCGGGAATGATGCCGACGTAGGCGCCGATCGCGCTGCAACGGATCACGAGCCCGGCGTGGCGGAAGGTGTCCTTGACGCCTTCCATCACGCCGCCGAGCCGGGTGAAGTGCTCGCGGGCGATCGCCGTCCGGCGCACGGCAAGATCGATGATCTCGGGGATCGCGAAAAAGCCGATGGTGATCGGCACCAGCCCGATGCCGTCCCAGAGAAAAAGCTGGTCGAAGGTATAGCGCTGCGTGCCGGAGATCGGATCGAGCCCGACGGTGGCGAACATGAGGCCCAGGCCCGCCGCGACGAGCCCCTTCAGCAGGCTGTCACCGGCGAGCGCGGCGACGAACGTGAGACCCAGCACGGCGAGCATGAAGTACTCGGGTGAGCCGAAGGCGAGCACCAGCGGGCGCACCACGGGGATGGCGAGCGCCAGCGCGAACGCGCCGAAGAGCGCGCCCACCAGCGAGCTCATGAGCGCGGCGCCGAGCGCCCGTCCCGCCTGTCCCTGCTTTGCCATCGGGTGGCCATCCACGATGGTGGACGCGGTGGTCGGCTCCCCGGGCACGCCGAAGAGGATCGAGGTAATGTCGCCGGTGGTGGCGGTGACCGCCGCCATGCCGAGGAGAAAGGCGAACGCCTCCGCCGGCTCCATGGTGAAGATGAACGGCAGCATGAGGGCGAGCGTGGTGGGCCCGCCCAGCCCCGGCAGGATGCCGACGACGAACCCCAGCGCGATGCCGGCGAGCATCAGGCCGAGCGCGGCCGGGGTGAATACCAGGGTGAGGCCGGACGCAAACGCTCCGGCCATTTCGGCGAGCATTTTCCCTCTCGGGATTTCTGCAGACTACGTCGTTCCCGCCTCCGCGGGAACGACGAGAGCAAGTCAATGCCCTGTTATCAGTAAAGCGCCGCCTTCAACTTGGCGATCATGGCGGCATCGAGCTTGAAGACGTCCGCGACGAGCTGCTTCATTTCCGCCCCTGTGATCGGGTCGATCGCCAGCCTCGCCTTCTTGGCCTCCGCCAGAAATGCCGGGTCCTTCAGCGTCGCGTGAAACGCGTCGTGCAGGATCCGGACGCGATCCCCGGGCGTGCCCGGCGGCAGCGCGAAGGGGCGCGCGAATGCGCTGCTGTTCTGCACCCCGACCAGGATCAGGTTGCGGGCATCATCGGTCTTCGCAAAATTGATGGCGAGCGGGACGTTGGGAATATCCGGGAGCGGCTTCGCGACGATCTGTACGACCGGGATCACCTCGCCCGTTTCCAGGCCCTTGCGCCAGGTCGCCCGCATGGACTCCCACGACCAGCAGCCGCCGGCGAGCTCGCCGCTCTCGGCGGCGAGGCGGATCGCCGAGGTCCCCTTGTAGCCCGAGACGACCTGCACCGGCAGCCCCAACGCGGCCCCCAGGATCCGTCCCGAATTGTCCGGGGTCGCGCCCGGGGCGACGCCTCCCAGCTTGACCGGCGCCTTCGCGGCCTGCCAGCGCTGGATGCTGGTGATGCCGCTCGCCTTGGTGAGCCCGCACACCACGTCCTCCTTGACCGCGGCGCCGAGGTACTCGAAGCGGCGCGCGTCGAAGTCGATGCCCTTCTGCCCCAGGATCTGGCCGAGGATGATCGCGCCGTTGAAATGACCGATGGTCAGGCCGTCGGGCTTCATGACCTTGTACAGGTGATTGGTCATGAGGATGCTGCCCGCCCCGGTCATGTTGTCGACGACGATCGTCGGGTTGCCGGGGATGTGCTTGCCCAGGTGCCGCCCGATGAGCCGGGCATAGGTGTCGAACCCGCCGCCCGCGCCGAGGCCCACGACGATGCGTAGCGTCTTGCCCTCGTAGTACGGCTGGGATTGCGCCGCGCCGTCGGTGAACGCGGCCAGCGCGATGAGCGTTGTCAGTGCCGCCGGTAACCGCTTATTCATGCTGTCCTCCTGATGGTTGGTCTTGAATTCGGGCCATGATGGCCTCGGCCGCAATTCATGTCCAGTCCGGCCGGGTCAGCCGCCCGGGGCCGCGCGGCCCTGGCGAAGGCGGGCGAGCTCCGCAAGGCAGAGGTGCGTAAAGGCGAGGCCCGAGAGCATCGGCACCGCAAGATTGACGATCGGAACGGTGTAGAGCGCGGCGAGCACGAGCCCGAGCGCATAGAGCCTGCCGCCCGCGCGCCGCACCACGGCGTGATATTCCTCCGCGCCGGCGTGCTCGGCCAGCGCGTCGTAGCGGAACATGCGCTCGTTGAACAGCGCCGAGATGAGCGCCGGCGCCACCAGCGCGCCAATGCCGGTGAGCCACAGCGGCAGGCTCACCAGCCACAGCGCGGCGAACACGACGATCGTGCTCACCGCGTTCCATGCGCTGCCCGCGACGGTCCCGCCCCGGCGCCGCTCGAGCCGCGGGAAGTGGCGCCCTCCCACCCACGGGACGATCACCGGCATGGCGAGCAAATCGGTCACCAGCACCGCCGTCACCAGCATGACCGGAATCAGCAGCGCGAACGCGGCGATGCCGCTCGCCCAGACGAAGACGGAGCCGAGACCCCAGTCGCTCAACCAGGCGAGCCACGGGGTCGTGGCGATACTCTCCGCTACCCAGCGCGCCCAGTCGTCGGCGAAAGTCCAGACGAGCGCGAGCCATACCGCGACGGCGACGAGCGGCGGCACCAGCGCCAGCGCTAGCACGCGCGGCTCGCGCAAGTCGCGCAGCGCGGCGATCAGGGCAGCGAATA
>Ga0209640_10006687_pt1 | contig 10072 bp, 13 predicted proteins | sample RifCSP10_1_FD_184018 | JGI IMG/M metagenome (GOLD analysis project Ga0209640, IMG submission 184018) | Soil microbial communities from Rifle, Colorado - Rifle CSP2_sed 10_1 (SPAdes) (version 2) | ecosystem: Environmental > Terrestrial > Deep subsurface > Rock core/Sediment | place: Rifle... | reverse complement strand
CTGGATCTATTTGAGGATTTGGAGGTATCGAATCAGATACAAAGGAAGTGATTTCGATCGGGAAGTGGATTGCTTGACAAGAATGCAGCGCACAGCGACCACACGAGCACCTTCGTGCAGTCTGCGAAAGTTCGTTCACAATCTATGAACGATCGTTCATAAGCTTCTCGTGCAACTTGCTTGTATTGCTGTTGTGGAAACTCAGGGAGGTTACGGTTTGTCTGAGAGGTTGTGTCCTCGTGATTGTTGCCCGGTCATCTCGCTTTCCAATTTGTGGAGCCATCGCAAGTAACAGGAAACAGATCCTTAACAGCAAACGGGTCCTGGAACTGTTTTCCCTACCCAGGGTTGGATGGTCATGGCGCTCCCCAGATCGGTGAATGCGCCCGAATCGTGCGCAGAGTCATGGCACAGCAGGTACGGAATAAAAAGCCCGCAACGCTCAGGCCTGAGGTGGAGGAACCGGCAGTCCTTCCAGCGCCATGATCCGCGATGCATTGGTGGTCGGGCAGGGGCCGGGGAAGGAAGCGTCTTTTTGACAGTCCCCGGTGCCTATGTCATCATGTAGGCCGTTATATAGGTCGTGGTATAGTTTGACGGAGGCCTATCGTGGCGAGTTCGACCAGACAGGCGAATTTTACGTTGCCCGAAGATCTGCTCGAAGAATTGAAGAAAACGGTTCCGAAGGGGGAGCAGAGCAAGGTCGTGGGAGACGCCTTGCGCCATGAGCTCAAGCGAATCAAGTTCAAGAAGGCATTGCAGAGCAGTTTTGGGGCTTGGCAGAAGGGCTCGCATCCGGAACTGTCCACAGGCACTCGCCGGTTTGTCCGCTCGCTCCGTAGATCCGTCCGTCTTAGGCGCCTGGGCATCCAGTGACCAAGATCGTGCTGGACACCGATGTCCTCATCGACGTGCTCAGAGGCCGGCAAACAGCCCGGTCGTTTCTTCAGGACGTGGCGGACCGCTTCGTCCCCTGCTGTTCGGTCATCTCGGTTGCAGAACTCTACGTCGGGATGAGGCCGGAAGAAGAAACCGGAACTCGAACATTGCTCGATTCGCTCGTGACCATTCCCGTGTCGCTCGAGATTGCTGAAGTGGCCGGGCGTTTCAAGAAGAGAACCACGAGTCGTCGGCTGGAGCTGGCCGATTGTCTGATTGCCGCGACCGCCTTCGTCGAAGGGGCTCCGTTGGCGACCGGCAACGTGAAAGATTATCCAATGCACGAAATCACTTTGTTGAATGCGAGGCAATAGACGCTTATTCAGCATCCGCCCCGTCTCCTCTAAAAACGCGAAGGGCCTCTCTTTCGGTCTTCGATACGTTTAGTCGCGGTTCGGGTCATTCACCGGCAATCCTTCCAGCGCCATCATCCGCAATGCATTGGTGGTCGGGGAGGGGCCTGGTGCTTTCGCGTTTTGCAACTGACGTCCGCTAACAGTGAACAGGAAACGGTCTCCTGGAGCTGGTTTCACTGCTATTTTGGAAGGCGTCCTTGCCCCAATCTTAACGGACCGGCTACAATCGGCACCGGATCATCACAGGGTGGCCGCTATGAAAAGGAAGTCTCGACCGGGCGTCCCTCACGAGTCTGCCGTTGACGAACTGGTCACGGCCCAGGCCGATGACGAGCGGGCCTGGACGGCTCCGGTATTGGTCCGCAGACCAAAGCCTGCGGCGTTCTCGCTCTCTCCGGCTCAGGCTGCGCAAGCGGCATATTTTGCGCGTCTGCATCATGCACGCGACCTCGATTCATGGGTCCGTCGTGTCGTGCAAGAACGGTTGGATTGGGAGCAGGCGGCATTGGCGGTGGTGAAACGTCGCCTGAGAAAACCGGCTTAAACCCGCCTGCGAGCATCGAGAATTCCTTCCCTTGAAGCGTTTCTTCTGCCTACGGAGTTTGAATCAGATGGAAGGTCGCCGGATGGGCACAGCTACGTGCTCGACCTTCAAACCGGTCACTTGGATCTCTGATCACCTGCGCACTCCATTCCGTGGCTCTGCGTTTCCCGTCAAACGTGAACTGGGCCCGGACGCTCCAGAAATAGCGCGACTTCGGCTGAAGCGGAATCTCCAGCGTGTGTTCCGGCTGCCCGAGTCCTTGTTGGCGATAGACCAGCTCGCCGGGATCCGTATCCCGGCATCCATGGCCCCACGTATACTTATAATCAAAATATCTCTGCTCACCAGTACCGGCCTTCATCAAGTTGCTGATCTCAGGAAATTGTTTTCCCACTTTCCACAGCCGCACCTCATAGGTCACGGCCGTAATTCGTTTCCCACGAGGGTCAAGCTCGTCACGATCCTGTGATCTGGGAAATCGTTCCCAGCGGAAGGTCGGACGCAGCGTGGCGACTTGCGATTCTCGTTCGGCGAGGGGAGCTGCTGGCTTCAGACCAGATACCTTTGAATCGGTCAGGAACAGGTCGTCCACAATCAACTCCGCCAGCCGAGCCAGGCTGACATCGATGGCCTCTCGGAGGCCCTTCGCATCCTCTGCCGACCACTCAGTGAGCCGACGCGCCCCAGTCACATACCGGAAGGAATCCTGGTGCGGCCGCGATGCAGTAGAAGGACCAGTGAGGGTGACCCGCGCTTCGACCTGCAGTGCCAAAGGTGGGTCGATTTCGGACAACGTCCTCCGTAACTCAGCGGACGTCAGGACAATAGTGAGTCTTGCATCAGGTTGGCCGCCCTTGGCCGTAACGGCCTCCCGATGATTGGTTTGATCCCCAGCGTCCTTGGGAAGAATGGTTGCCTCGACATCGGTCCGCTCCGTCACCTGCGCGAGCACCTGCTTTTTCAACCGATGAATCAAGTACTCACTTAGTAAGGCCCCGTGAACCTGCGCCTCCCCGGATTTGACTGCCTCGGCCGAGGGCTTCTCAGTCTCCTCAATCAGGGTGCCGACATACTCGTACACGGTCGCGCCCCCAAACAGTGCGCCTAATAACATCGTTGCGGGTAGTCCTAAAATCGGGTTGTTCATTAGAGGCCGGAGATCCTCCTCCTTCAGTCCCGGGCGGCTGCTGGCAGGGCCCGTCAACGGACGATCGTGACGATCGATGCTCACAGAACGATCAAGGGACATATTAGGCAGCTCTTCTGAGACCACGACTCCGATGGTGCGGATCTTGGCTCGCACCTCCTCGGTGACGCGTGGCGACCGATGCTGCTCGTACAGCATCTGTGCGCCTCCCCCCTTTACTGTGGGCACACAGCCCTGTTGCCCCAGGAACAGCGAAAGAAGCAGGATGTTTATGATGGTTGCTGGAACCGCTCTCTCCTCCATAACGTTTCCTACAGAAGTGCTTTCCCGGTCTGCCCCTAATCCTTACGGCCAGCTTGCTCGACCAGCCAATGCTGTACCTCTGGGATCTCGCGGAACCCGCTGGTGAGTTTCCATGCGGCCTCCCGCATGGGGCGCCTCACTCAGAGCACTTTGTGCAGGTTCACTGTGACGCGTGAGCAAGGAACGCGCCGAGGACGGTCAAGCTGGACGGTTTCGTCGAAGTGTGTGGTCTGAGGAACTTTTCTCGATTGGCCGGACCGGGAGGCAACCGGGGTGACGGGATCATCACGCCTGGACTATGAACAGCGGTTCCGTCCTATGAATCGCGATTCATAGTTCAGGCCGCTCTGGTCATCAGTCTGAGAAACCTTCCAACCTCCGGTTCCCCCACCAATCCGCTCGCAACCCCCTGGATCAATAGGGGCAGGTTCGAACGATCCTGTTGCACAGCAGCCGGCCAACGGGAACGGTACAGGCTTTGCTGTATCTCTGCGCAGAGAGGTACCGATCCAAACGGGGGTTTCCCATGACTGTTCAGCGGCTCCTTCTTTCTCTGATCGTCTCGCGCGCGAGCTCGCCGATTCCCTCTTCGGCGAAACGAGGAGCTGATTTGGCCACGCTAGGAGTCTTAATTACATTGCTCATAATTCTCACCCCTCGTGTTGGAACAGCGGAATGGTTTGCCGACGCGTACATCGGCGGCAGTTCCACCGTGGCAAAAAATAACAGGTTCCAAGTGAATGGGACTGTCGTCCGTGATCTTGAACAGTCGGACATCTCAACACCCGGCGGCGGGCGACTGGGCTACTGGCTCGAGACCTATCCCTGGCTTGGCCTCGCACTCGATCTTTCAGCGTGGAACCTCAATTTCAACGACATCGGACCACCTCAACTCTCTTCGCTGGAATCCCTCACCGTCGCAGCAATTTCCCCGCTGGTTATGGTTCGGTTGCCGTTAGACAAGAGTGAACAGTTTCCAAAGGGAAGAATTCAACCGTACGTTGCGGGAGGGCCGACCTTCTTCTATACGGTGCTGTCAGAATTTGCCGGGCACACGGTACAGTCCCCGGCGGTGCTCGACGATTCTTCAATGACCCTCGGCTTTGATCTCCGCGGAGGGATCGCGGTATTTCTCACGAAGAATTTTGGGATCTTTGCGGAGTATCGCTACCTGCAAGTCCGTCCAACGTTAGAGAGCAACACCGGAAGTGGCGTCGTGCAATATCAACCCACCTTCCAAACCAATGGCGGCGTGGTGGGAATAACCTACCGATTTGGGTGGTAATGGGAAGAAACGTTGGTGGGGATGATGGTCAAGAGGTAATCTTCGTCGAAATTTGCAACAAGTCTTCTTCGGGTTACCTCCACGAGAGGGTATAGTGGGTCAGCACAGGGGTCTGACCCCGTAATTTAAGCGCTAAATCTTATTGCTGACCCACTTCGTTCGTCTTGGCGCAGGGTAACGAGGGATTCTTATATTGTCCCCTTCAAAATCCCCACTGCTCTGCGATCACAAGTCCCCGATCTGGACCCACGGAACTCGGGCAAAGTGTTTGCGATCATAAGTGAGAATCTGTGTGAGTCCCTGCGCTTTCATGTGGAAGGCGTTGTACGCGTCCACGAAATCGATGTTTGCGTGGACATAAAGATCTAGAGCCATCAAGAGCAGCGGGGCTTCGGGACAGTCCAGATTGGGCGTATTCAAGATCTTCTCGACCTTCGCGGCTATATCCGACTTCTCTAGTTTGTAGAAGGATTCCAGCGTCCAGATGATCTCGGCGATGACAAGCAGACTCGTCGCCAATTTGATTTTGCCGCGCAGGGCATCGCGAAAGAGGGTCTCGGCTCGCTTGGCTTTCGCCGGATCGTCGTTGGTTAGAAAACGAAGAAACACATTGGTATCCACGAAGAGACTAGCCATGTCCCGCCACTTTCTTGGCGACGGCCTGTCTCACCGACTGACGAATCTTCTCAAAATCTTCCGGGTGCGCAGACGGCTGAACCGAGCCTCTGAGATCAAGAATGGTTCCCTTCACGACCTTCAAGACGACTTCCTCATCCCTCATCACGAAGAGAACCTTCTCTCCCTCCTTCACTCCCAGGCGGTCACGAATCGCCTTGGGAATCGTGACCTGCCCTTTCCTGGTCATGGTAGATTCCTGCATTCTTACCTCCTCGATTTAGTAGTACCTTGTAATTCTAGTACTACCTTCTGAGTGAGTCAATCTCGACTCTGGAAAGAGGTGAACCCCTGGGGGGAGTCTTCGACACCCCAGTACCCCCGAAACACGCCCGCATTCCCGCCGGCGCCGAGAGCTCGCCTCACAAGTGAGCGCGGTCGACGGATCACCAAGGGAGCAAGGAGACAGATGAACCTGGCTCGCTTGCACACACCCTTCGTGTGCATCTCCGAATTCGTGCCCTACTCCGGGGTTTACGGAGACCTTGATGTGTTCCTGATCCAGTGGCAAGTCGGGTCCTCGAAGCCCGATATCCATCCGAACGCCCCTGCCCCTCCGATCCAGTGCCTGACCCTGTAATATTCGCCTAGTCCTTACGGACAGCTTGCTCGACCAGCCAATGCTGTACCTCTGGGATCTCGCGGAACCCGCTGGTAAGCTGCCACGCGGCCTACCGCATGGCGAGTTCAAAGTTCCGCTTCAATTGGCCGATGGCGAATCGCTGCGAGGGGGTTATTCCACTAGCTGGCCTTGGAGAAAGAGAGCCTGCTCCAGGGTGCGGAAGAATTTTTGGTAGGGGGCCGGATCTTCGACGGCTCGCAGGTAATACTGGGCGCTGGCGCGCACGACGAGTTGGGTGTCGTTTCGCTTGCGCACGGTGATGGTGAGCCGGACGAGATCACTGCGGTGCCAGAAGGGACCCCACGTGTGGTAGGACTTCGTGAAGATCAGGAGGCTTTGATCGTCGTAGAGGTGGTAGTAGGGATCCGTGCCGATGCTGGGCCGTTCGAGTGGCTCGAACTTCTTGCCCGAGACCATACCCAGTTGCTCATCCAATACTTCCACCATGAACCCGAGGTCCTGCATGGTATCGACGGCGGCTTCGAGCGTCCGTCGACGGTCGGTGGTGTCGAATACGCGGCTCTGGGCGACACGCAGTTTGACTTGGCTTTCTTCCGACAGCCAGATCTGTTCCCGCGAATCCCACTGCGCTTGATGACGCAACTCGTAGGGCGTGGGACAGCCCTGCAACAGCAGACAGAGCCCGGCAACCAGGAGGAGGCCCCCGCTTCGAGAGATCGTGCTGAGCCGGCGGCTCATGTGCCTGTGATTGTGCAGCACGAATAGCCTCAGGGATCCTACTCCTTGGCGATAAAGAGCGACCGTTCCAGTGTGGCAAAGAAATTCTGATAGACCTTGGGGTCTTCGATGGGTTTGTTGTTGTAGATGGCATTGGCCCGGATCAGCATGCGGCCCTCCGCCTGCGGGCGCACGGTGACGGTGACGCCTAACACGTCGTAAAAGTTCGGCTCGGCGAAACGCGCAGCCGTCACCAGACCCAAGGGCTCGTTGGCCCGCTCGATGATGAAGCCCAAGTCCTGCAGCGCGGCGATGACCCCGCGCATGGCCAGCTGGCGGTCCTTCACGTCGAAGGCGCGAGTCTGCACACTCCGGATCTTCATCTGCGCTTCGGTCGGAGCAAGCAGGTCCTGGGAAGGTTGTGGCGCCACACACCCCTGCACGAGTAGGACACCCGCCAGCACGATGCTTTCCCAAACGGCTCGCCGCGTCATGATGGCCTCATCTCAGAGTGTGAACGCTTCCAGAAACACCGCCTTCGACAACTTGGCAAAGAATTGCTGATACATTACGGGATCGCGGAGCATTTCCATCTTTTGCTGGCCCGGCGGGATGTGCTGGCGATCGGCTTGGCCATCCCCCTTCCATACGACCCGGTAGAACATGATCCGGACTTCCTGGCGCGTGGCCTCCGGATTGATCGGCCGCGCGATGAGCATGGCGGCGATTCTCTGGTGGAGATCCACGGGCATGATGAATTTGCCCAAGGAGAGGAAGAAGGCGAAGAACCGACCGATGTCCTGACCGTACTCCCGGGCGCTCCGCTCCTTGGTGGCTCGCAGGAACCCCACGTCCTGCACACTCTCCTCCACTTGAAAGCCGAGGTCCTGCAGGACGGCGGCCGAGGCGGACAGTAATTCCGTTTCATCCTTGGTCTCGAAGAAGCGGGTCTGCATGGCCTTGTTGCGGGGACTCTCCGCCGTAAGCTGAAAGAGCTCTTCCGGTTGGGTATGCGTGATACATCCGGCGAGTTGGCTCGACAGGACGAGGCAAGCCCCCGCCAGCAGCGCTCGCCGCATCCCGGTTCCGGCACTCTTGCTAGAACTGCGTATAGTTGTAGGCAAAGTCGCGGACCTTCCTCTCTTCGTCGTACTTGATGATGATAGTGAGGGTGCGCTGGCGCTGCGAGCTTGAGCTCTCGCTCGATCTGGCACCCAGGATGATCAGCCCCGCGTAGGAAGAACTGGCCGAGTCCACTCGATCGGTCGAGACCTTGTCGTAGATCCAGACTTCGCGGCGCTTGTCGTCCGTTGTGACGATGTTCGGGCTGCCGAGGAGCTCCGCAACCTGGGAGGCGGGCATGCCGACTTTGATCTCTCCCTGGACCTTCCCGACGGTCAACCGGTCTTCTTTGGTCTTGTCGTCTTTGATCTCGGCTCTTCCGCCCTCGCACCCTGCTGCGGCGATGGACAGACACAGTCCCACTACCAGCCATGTTCGTTTCATCGGATGTCCCTCCTTCGGCGTGTAGGCTCTGCGTTCCACGAATTCCTTCTCGGCACAGGATACGCTGACCGTCGAACGTCTGCCAATGGGGCACTTCCTTAAGGCACTGAGTGCAGGTTCACTGTGTTGCTTGAGCAAGAGGTGTGCCGATAGCGGAGGTTGTGGAAAGACCATGTCCCGAAAAGAGAAACAGGCTTCTGCGTTGGCAAGAGCGATTCGTGCTGGATCTATTTGAGGATTTGGAGGTATCGAATCAGATACAAAGGAAGTGATTTCGATCGGGACGTGGATTGCTTGACAAGAATGCAGCGCACAGCGACCACACGAGCACCTTCGTTTAGTCTGCGAATGGTCGTTCACAATCTAGGAACGATCGTTCATAAGATCCTGGTGCAACAAGGGGGTAGTTCTGTTGTGGCAACTCAGGGAGGCTACGGCTTGTCTAAGGGAGTGTGCCCTTGAGATTGGGGTCCGGTCATCTCGCTTTCCAATTTGTGAAGTCAGCGATCATAACAGCAAACGATTCCTGAGACTGTTTTCTCTACCACTCTCTGACCCAGGCCCCATACTCTGTTGGCTGCTTGCGTCGGTCGAGTACTTGCGCGTAGCTCTCTTCCGACAAAACCCCACTCGGCCGATCATGCAACACCTGCCCATCGTGGATGAACGTCACCAACTCGAATGGCTGCGACGGATGGGAACCTGCCAGCGAGGCCACGTCGTCCGGCGCGATCGTGTACGCGTTCCCCACCTTGCCGAACGGCCATCGCACGTTCACATAGGTATCGAACGCCAACTCGGAGCAGGTGATCCTATCCCACGTGTTTGTATCGAACCCGAAGTCATACGTCTTGCCGATATGGGAAAAGGCCAGCGTGATTGCGCGCTTGACGTCTTGCCGGTCGATGGCATCGGACTTGGGTCTGAGGATCGCCAGGTCATCCACGTTCAAAAAATGATCGACCGTATTGATCTGGGTGCCATCGCGGAGCGCCTCGACGATCGTGCGGCCTGCACGAATCTCCTGGATGTGGGAGACCACCAAAGGGTGATCCAGCAAGTCCATGGTCCGGAGTTCGTCCTCGGTTCCCACGTAGAGCGCGACATGGCCAAAATGTCCAGGGATGAATGCGTCGGTCAGTCTAAACGGGGTCCGTTCCAGCAGCAGGTCCCCCGGCTGGAGCTGCGCGCGGACGTACCGAGTCCATTCCATATTCTCGAAGAGCTTACCTTTCCGGAACTCGACCAGACCGATCACGTTTCCGAACACCTTTGACAGGTTGAACGTGATAAACGGGAACAGGGAGGCCTCAAACTGGTGGATACGCTTCCGGTGGTGGTCGAAAACGCGCATCATTCTCGTCTTGGCTTCAGCCTGCTTGCGCTCCCCCCAGGCAGTACTCCTCGCTGCTTGATGGAGAACCTCGGTCAGGAACGGGTCTCCCACTACCCCTGCTTTCCCGGCACGGGCCAGCTCCTGTTGAAGGGCGGTGAGGCCGGCGTCCACGTAGGCTCGATACTCTGGTCTTGCGAATTCGCGTTCGACTTGATCCCAGAAGGCCGATGGGATCTGTCGCGCAGGGTCTTCCTGATTCAGCAATGGTCTCATCCCCGGGATGACCACAAAGTGGCTGCGCAAACATTCCGCGTTGTCGTACAACGTCATGGCAGACAGCAGCGCGAGACCGATGGCTCGCAGGCGGAACGCATTCTGATACGGGATGCCTTGCCGGCTGAGCTTCGGCAGGTGCTTGAACGTGAGGCGGTACAGATCTCTCCGAAGTCGAAGATAGGTTTCTTCTACCGTATGAATGCGGACGTGCCTATCTCCACGGATAATCCCCCCCTCATCCGCGATGTCTGCTTCGAGTGCCGCCGCGATGTTCGCCCAACGTTGGCGCGCTTCCGTCGATTGCTCGATGAGGGCCTGGAGTGCCTGTAAGTCCCGCCCCAGGTCCTCTTCGCCCATCCCGGCCAGGAGCAGAGCCAGTTGCTGTTCAGCGTGGTGTAGCCTCTC
>Ga0209640_10006686_pt1 | contig 10072 bp, 12 predicted proteins | sample RifCSP10_1_FD_184018 | JGI IMG/M metagenome (GOLD analysis project Ga0209640, IMG submission 184018) | Soil microbial communities from Rifle, Colorado - Rifle CSP2_sed 10_1 (SPAdes) (version 2) | ecosystem: Environmental > Terrestrial > Deep subsurface > Rock core/Sediment | place: Rifle... | reverse complement strand
AGCGCATGCCCGTGGTGTCCGTGCTTGGCGCGGACCGGTGGCCGCTACTCCAAATGACGCTGCTGCCTCCGCTCACCTTCTTGTTTGCCCGGTGGTGGGCCGGTCGGAGCGCAGCGAAAGGATCTTCATGATGAACCAAGCTCACGGATGGATGGGTGGATGGGCGGGCGGAGGGATGTGGGTCTGGACGGTGGTCGGCGTCCTGGTCGTAGTCCTGCTGGTCGTCGCCATCAACAAGCTGTCCAAGAAATGATTCAGCGCTCGGCGCTGCGCACGCTTCAGTTCCATCTTTCCCGCCTGCGAGCCCTGCTGGCCGTTCCCGAGACCACGGTCCTCGTGCTCACGGATGCGCTCGCCGAGGCGCCGGCCCCTCCGACCTGCGCCGAGGGCGACGCCTCTTGCTCGATCGGAGTGCGCGGCGATCTGCGGGCGTTGGAGGCGGGGCGCGAGGCCACGAACGCAGCTCGCAGGAGCGCCTGGGCCGCACAGCTTCCGCAGATCGGCGCGTTCGGCGGTCTGGCCTACCATGGACACGACACCCCTTGGAGCTCGGGGAGCGGCGACTGGACGCTCGGCGTCGTGCTCCGCTGGAATGTCTTCCCCGCGCTCGGCGGGTTAGCTGCGGTTCGCAAGGCATCCGCTGAACACGAGGCTGCGGGCGCGCGTTACACCGCCGCTCGCCGAACGGCCGAAGTGGAAGTGCTGACGGCCGAGCGGATGCTCGAGGCCGCGCGCGAAGGCTCGGTGGTGGCCGCGCGCGCGGAGACGGAGGCCCGCGAGACTCTCGCCCAGGCCGAGGTGCGTCAGTTGATTCACGGCTTCATAGGTTAACGTACCGCTTCGGGAAATCACCCCGACCCGCCCCTTCTTATGGATGAAGCCCGGCATGATCCCGATCTTGCACTCGTCCGCCGTGATGATCCCCGGACAGTTGGGCCCGATCAGCCGGACGTCGCGCCCGCGCAACGCTCGCTTGACCTTCACCATGTCGTTGACCGGGATGCCCTCGGTGATGCAAATGATCAAACGAATCCCCGCATCGGCGGCTTCGAGAATGGCATCGGCGGCAAAGGGCGGCGGCACGAAGATCAACGAGGTCTCGCACTGGGTCTTCTTCACCGCCTCGCGCAGGGTGTTGAAGACGGGAATTCCCTCGACGTCCTGGCCGCCCTTGCCGGGGGTCACGCCGGCGACGACCTGGGTGCCGTAGGCCTTGCACTGCGTCGCATGGAACGATCCCTCTTTCCCGGTGATCCCCTGCACCACCACCCGTGTCTCTTTATTCACCAAGATGCTCATGTTTTCTTTCCCTTAAAGTGTTCATCACCTAACATGACGACCGGGACTGCATCGCGAATCGCGGAGGCTCGGGTCACCGCACTTGCCGAAGCACCCCTCACCCTAACCCTCTCCCTCAAGGGGCGAGGGGTTATATGTGCAGGACCCCGGCGCCCCTGATCGTGCCGGCCTTCAGGGCCTGGAGCGCCGCGTTGGCCTCGTCCAGTCTGAATCGTTGGGTGTGCACGCGTATCGGTATGGCGGCGGCTTCTGTGAGAAGATCCAGGCCGTCCTGCCTGGTGTTTGCGGTCACGCTCCTCAGCACGCGCTCCTCAAACAGCTCGCGCTTGTAGTCCAGGGCCGGGATCGGCGTCAGATGAATGCCGGCCACGGCCAGCGTCCCGCCTTTCTCCAGCGCCCGGAGCGCGGGAGGGACCAGCTCGCCCGCCGGCGCGAACAGGATCGCCCCGTGCAGCTTCTCGGGCGGGGATTCGGCCGCGCCCCCGACCCACGCGGCGCCCAGTTCCCGGGCCAGCGCGCGATGCTCCTCCCGGAGCGAACAGACGAAGACGGAACATCCCCAGTGGCGCGCCACCTGGATGGCGATGTGGGCGGAGGCGCCGAACCCGTACAGGCCGAGCCGCTGCCCGGGTTTGATGCCGCTGAGGCGAAGCGCCCGAAAGCCGATGATCCCGGCGCAGAGCAAGGGCGCGGCCTCCTCGTCCGAGAAGGCGGACGGAATGGGATACGCGAACGGTGCCGGCACCACCGCGTATTCGGCGTACCCGCCGTCCACGTGGTAGCCGGTGAAGGCGGCCTGGGCGCAGAGGTTCTCGCGCCCCGTCCGGCAAAATTCGCAGAGGCCGCACGTCCCCTGCAGCCAGGCGATCCCGACCCGGTCACCCTCCTTCACGCCGCGGACATCCCGCCCGACCCGATCCACGATGCCGACGACCTCGTGGCCCGGGACGACCGGCCGCTTGGCCTCCGGCAGTTCGCCCTCCACGATATGCAGGTCGGTGCGGCACACCCCGCAGACACGCACGCGAACGCGCACCTGACCGGGAGCCGGCGAGGGAACGGGAAGCTCCTCCTGCGAGAGGGGACTCTTGCTGACGTCAGCGGCCTGTCTGAGGACCATGGCGTTCATGGCAACCGGACTAGAACCGCGGGGGGGCCCGAAAGATTTGTTCCTGCTGCTCGATCTGTTTCTGCTGCCGATACCCGCGCTCGTAATCGCTTTCCAGACGGTCCATCTCCCGCTGCTCCCGCGCGTCCCGGGCCGCCATCTCCTCCCATCGCGCCAGCATCTCCAATTCGCGGGCGGTGAGCCGGGCCTCGGCCTGATCGGGAGTCAGCGACTTGGCCTCGACCTGCGCGGTCACTTGCCGACGGAACTCCACGAGGTCGCCAAGCCCGGGCAACGGGGGCTGGATCTCGCCCAATTTGGAAAACCATAGGGTATGGGCCTGAGCGACCGTCAGGTGCCCTGAGGCGACTCTGGACCCAAGCTGGCTGCGATAGGAATGGAGGACCGACATCGTCGCTTCGGAGGGCGGGATGGGAGCGGTCGCGCATCCCACAATCACGCACGCGATCGCGACCCCCATCAGACCGGCACGCCCGAATCCGCTCATGCGTCCTCCCGATTCACTCCCTTGCCCTATTGCACCCGGCTCCCAAGCCACGTCGAGAGCTTTTCCTGTTGCAGACGCCGGAACGCGAGACCCAACCGGATGAATTCCAACGCCTGCGCCAGCGTCCGCTCGGCGGACGCAACGCGGTGCTCCGGACGGGTCATGAACGCCTCCACATCGCCGAGCCATTCGTCCCGCCAGAGGGTCCTGGTGCCGCCGATGATCCTCTGGGCGCCGACGGTCCCGCCCTTCTGCCGGATGGCCGCCCAGTTGGCCTTCACGAAGGCCCACGTCTCGGCCTGGGTCGCGGGGTTCGCCAGCAGGCCCCGCATGGGTTTCCAAATGTCCTGTCCGCGGACCCCCTCGCTGAGAATCAGCGCCAGGATCGCGGGCGTGATCAAAGGGTCGGCGAAGTCGCCGAAGGCGACGAGGTAGCGGTCGCGTTCCTCCGGGGTGGCCGCCGCGGCGTACCGCTCCCCATACCGGTCGAAACGATTCCTGTCCCCAAGGCGGGCCCCCAGACGGAGGACCGCCCCCGCCAAGGTCGGGTCGAGCGCGGCCTGATCGGTCCAGTACCGTTCGAGCCACTCGCTCACATCGGCCGCCAACGAGGCCGGCCTGGCGATGCTGCCCAATGTCCATAGCACTGCCGCGCGGACCAGCTTCGCGTCGTCTCCCTCCTGAGGGCGCGCGGCCCAGCCGAGGGAGTCGGCGAGCGGCTGCAGGAGGTCCGCGGTGAACCGGGCGAACGGCGCCCGGTCCGGCTCGGCGACGACCCGGGCGTGCAGGGTCCCCAGAAAGCCGGCCAGACCCTCCACCACGATGCGCGTCTCATCCCCGCGGACCCGCACGACCAGATCCATGAATTCGCCGATCGGGAGGGTCCCCTTCTGCGTCAAGGCCCAGGCATTGTCGAGCAACCCGAAGCGTTCCTCCGGCAAGAGGCGCGGCACGGACCGGGCCAGCGCCTCCCGCAACGGGGGGGCGTAGCTGGTCCGGTAGTACCCCTGCTCCCCGGCGTTCGCGTAGACCCACCGCACCTGCCCGCGGGCGGGAAGCGTGACTTCCAGGCGCGGCTCGGTCATGAGCACGCGATGCCGCCGCACGCCCTCATCGTCTTCGAAGGCCAGGCTCAGCGGAATCGCCCAGGGTGTCCCGGAGACCGCCGTCGCCTCGGGGTTCGCGTGGAAGCGCGCCTGGTGGATTTGAAGGATTCGGAAGTCCGCGCCCGTCGTCCGCAGGGTGACCATCGGGAACCCCGGTTTGGTGAACCAGGCCTGCGCGATCATCGGAACCGGCTGGCCCGTGGTCTTCGCCAGGGCCTCCCACAGATCGGCCGCCGCCGCGTTCCCGTACCGGTGCGCCGCGATATAGTCCCTGATCCCCTGCCGGAAGGCCTCCTCCCCCACGAACTGCTCCAGCATGCGAAGGACCGACGCGCCCTTCTCGTACGTCAGCGCGTCGAACATCTCCTCCACCTCGGCGGCGGTGCGGACCTTCGAGCTGACCGGCCGGGTGGCGGCAAGGGCGTCCACGCCGAGGGGGATCTGCTTCTCCCCGACGAACTCGACCCAGGAGCGCCACTCCGGCTTCCAGTCGTCCACGATCTTGCACGCCAGCCAGGTGGCGAACGATTCGTTGAGCCAGAGGTCGTCCCACCACCACATCGTGACGAGGTTGCCGAACCATTGATGGACCACCTCATGGGTGATGACGTTGGCCACGGCGCGAAGATTCGACACGGAGGCGTTCGAGAGGTCCACCAGCAAGCGGTTCTCCCGGAAGAAGATCGCGCCCCAATTTTCCATGGCACCCATCGCGAAATCCGGCACGCCGACGAGGTCCAGCTTGGAGGTGGGATACCGGAGGCCGAAGTAGTCGTTCAAGCGCGGGAGGCAGGCCTTCATGATGTCCCGGGCAAAGCCCGTCAGGGCAAACTGGCCGGCCGTCGTGTAGATGGCCACGCGCGTGCCATCGATCACCACGGTCTCGCCCTCCAGCTTCGCCACGGCGAGGGCCGCCAGGTACGTGGACATGGGGGGCGTTTCCGCGAAGGCGACCGTCTTGCGGCGCGCCGCCGCGTCCACCGACTCCGACTCCACCTCCATGTTGGAGAGGGCGGTCAGATGCGCGGGGATCACGGCCGTGATACGGAAGGCGGCTTTGAATCCGGGTTCATCGAAGCAGGGAAAGGCGCGGCGCGCGTCGGTGGCCTCGAACTGAGTGAAGGCGTAGCGCTCGGTCCCCGCCTTGGCCTCGTACAGCCCCCTCATCTGCTGGTTGAGTCGGCCGGCGAACGCCAGGCGGAGCGTGGCGGGACCCACCGCCATCTCCTGGTTCAGGGTCAGGGTGATCGTCTCGGAGGCGGCGTCCGCGGACACGTCGGCGGCGTATTGAATTCCGTGGGCCTCCGCCGCGGCCTCGGTGATCTCCAGTTCCAGCGCGTGCAGCGTGACGCTCCGGATGGCCTCGCGGACGCGCACCTGAATCGCGACGGCGCCGGAGAACTGTCCCTGGTCCGGCTCGACCGTCAGGGTCAGGTCATACCGCTCCGGCACCACGGAAGTGGGGAGCCGGCCGTCTTTGAGCTCACCCACGGCTCTTCCTCCGGCCGTTATGGAGCTCCAGCAGGACGGGGCAATGATCGGACCCTACGACGTGGGGCAGGAGGGAGGCCCGCTTCACCTCCGGCACCAGGTCCTCGCTGACGAAGTGGTAATCGATGCGCCACCCCACGTTGTTGGCCCGCGCGTCGAATTGCCAGCTCCACCAGGTATAGTGCTCGGGCCCCTGCTGGAAGGTCCGGAAGATGTCCACGTAGCCGTGGCGGATGAAGGTGTCGATCCATGCCCGTTCCACCGGCAGAAACCCCGAGGCCTCGGCGTTGGCGCGCGGGTGCGTGAGATCGATCTCCCGGTGGGCGGTGTTGAAATCCCCGCAGACGATCACGCGCTTGCCCCGGCGGCGCAGCTTGGTGCAGAGCTTGAGCAGGGCGTCGCAGAACTCCATCTTGAAGTCCACCCGCCCGAGGTCGCGCCGGCCGTTGGGGAAATAGACGTTGATGAGGACGAAGCGGTCGTGTTCCGTGACCAGCACGCGGCCTTCCGCGTCGAACCGCTCGATCCCGATCCCATGCTGCACCATGAGCGGCTCCCGGCGGGTGAAGGTCGCCACCCCGCTGTAGCCTTTCCGCTCGGCCGAGTTCCAGAAAGACAGGTAGCCGGGCGGGGACGCCAACTCAGGCGGCAGTTGATCCGGTCTCGCCTTGATCTCCTGAAGGCACAGCACGTCGGGACGCTCCCGCTGCAGCCATTCCAGGAATCCCTTCCGGGCCACGGACCGGATCCCGTTGACGTTCCAGCTCAGAATCTTCATTCCGGCTGCCGATCGAGGTAGGCGATCACGGCGCGGTAGGTCAATTCGCGCGTCCGGGATTTGGTGGCCGCCGGTTCGTCCAGGCTGGACTCCAGCCACACGGTCTCTTCGATGTGCGGCCTCGCCTCGTTGCACACCGTCCACATCTGGTGCAGAAACCCTTCCGGGAGGCCGACCTGAAGACCCTCGGACTCGATCCGGTCGTCCAGGATCGCCAACAGGTCCGAGATCGCCTGATCGCACCGGTACGGAGCCGGCGTAAAGCCGAACGCCTGGTTCGCTTCCGCCTCCTGACGGGCCTGGTCCACAAGATCCCGCATATATTCTTTCAGCAAGCCGATCACGTGGCCGGTTATCCGCATCACTCTCTCCCGGATCCTCCAAGCCAATTATGCGCAATGCCGGAAAAGGGGGGCAAGCCGCCCCGGAGTATACCATGGGATACCATTTGACTCCCGCCCGTCTTCACCGTACATTAGGGAAATGCTGGCGCTCGCGGCCTGGACCGTCTTTCAGGACCAATACGGGGTTGAATGGTGAGGCGGCTTCGCATGACAGCCCGCGAGATCGCCGCCGTCTTTCTGACGATCCTGGCGCCGGTCGTCTATGTCGTCTTCTTTGAGACCTCGGTGGGCGCGGCGTACCAGACATCGGCCGGTCACATCCTCCTCCTGTTCGCGCTCCCCGTTGGCATGGGCTCAGTATGGTTCCTGGAACGCCGGCCGCCGCCCGCGGGACAACGCCCGACGCCGGTCTGGGTCCGCCTGGTGGTGGGCGCCGCCGCAGGGCTCCTCCTGGCCACCGCCGTGCAGGCCACGAACGCCCTTTCCTTGAGGGCTGTGCGGGAGGTCCCCGCCACCAGCCTTGGGACCCACCTGCCGGTCGGCTTCCTCTCGGGCCGGGCCGTCGTCCGCCTGGACGATGGACGGAAGCTCCGCCTGCTGAACGCCTTCTGCGGAGTCAACGAGGCGAAAGTCACGGTCTCCATAGCCCGCGGCTTGCTGGGGCTTGAGCGTGTGCTCGCCTGCATCATGCCGGTGACGGTCCCGCCCAAGACCGAGCCGCTCGCGCCTCTGCCCAAGTAGAGGCCGGACGGGCGCCCCATGATGACCCGCCCGGACGCTGAGTGGGTCCTCGAGGCTCTGCACCAGGCGGGCCTGTCGGGGCGGATCGTCGGATCGCTCACGGTCAAGCAGCAGTCCCGGCACGACATCGATATCGAAGTGAGCATTGCCGGGGACCGCGATTATCAATCCTACTGGCATACCCTCGAACGGCTGGGGTTCCGCTACGAGCAAACCGATCCGCCCCCTTCGGGCGAGATCTGGATCGGGCGCAGCCGGGACGGGACGTCGCTGGTTCTGGACATGCACCCCGTCACGGAGAAGATTTGAGCGGGGGAGCGAAGCGTCGTCAGTTCGCGGAGGGATCGGGGGGCATGGTCGCATACAGGGCGAAGACCCCGCCCAGGGAGCGAAGAATCGTCGGCCAGACTTGTAAGGGATCCCTCGCGAACACCATTTTCAATTCGGCCGGCAGGATGAGCCAGGATCCCGTCGTTAATTCGAGCTGGAGCTGGCCGGGCGCCCAGCCGGAGTAGCCCATATAGACCCTGACGAGCCCGCTCGGATCGCCGTTCGCGGACACTTCTTCCAGCATCGCCATGTCGCCCCCCAGACACACCCCGTTAAAGATCGGCTGGGCATCCGGAACCGTCCCGCTCAGGCGGTGCAGGACCAGGAGGTTTTCCTTCTGCACCGGGCCCCCGCTGTAGACCATGCCCGCCCTTTCCTGCAACCCCACCGCCTGCGGGAGGACATCCATGATGTGCTGGGTGGTACGCCGGTTGATCACCAGCCCGAGGGACCCGCCGGGCCCGTGCTCGCACATCAGCACGACGGTCTGCCGGAAGTTGGGATCCCTCAAATGGGGGCTGGCGATGAGAAAGGACCCCCTGCCCACCTGCATTTCCAATTTATTTTCCATATAATGAATTTGATTGTAACGCAGACCAGGTTTCAATGACAGCCCCATGAGGCCGTGCGCCAGGGGGCTGCGGCAGGAGGAACAAATGGCACTGGCAGGTAGAATCGTCGCTGGAGTTCTGTGCCTGGCCTTGAGCTGGGCGTTGGCGCCCCTGGCTTCGGCTGAAGAAGCCGGGGTCGAGGTTCAGGAAGTTCAGGTCAGGGTGGTGGACGACGCTCCGGTCGTGCTGCTGATCGTCGGCGACCGCTTTGTGCCGATCCACGTGGACCCGACGGTCGCGGTCTCGATCCAGAGCGCCCTCACCGGCGGGACCAAGCCCCGGCCGCTCTCCCACGATCTGATGCGCCTCATTCTCCTGGAGTTCAACGCCAAGGTGACCCGGGCGGTCATTACCCTGAAGGACAAGACGTATTACGCGGACCTCACCATCACGATGGGAGGTAAGACCTTCGTCTTCGACAGCCGCTCGTCCGATGCGATCGCCCTGGCCGTGTTGTTCAAGGCCCCGATCGTGGTGTCCAAAGCCACCTGGGAGTCCTCCGGCCAGCAGTGGAAGGAGCCCAAGCGGGAGACCTTATGATCTTCCGGTCGTTCCCGGTCCCCCCGCTGAGCTGCAACTGCTCGATCATCGGCGACCCGGTCACCAAGAAGGCCCTCGTCGTGGACCCGGGCGGCGCGCACGAATTAATCTTACAGACCGTGCGGGAGCTCGGCCTGACGGTCTCCGGCATCCTTCACACGCACGCTCATTTCGACCATTTCCTGGCCTCAGGGGAGATGCAGAAGGCCACTGGAGCGCCGCTGTGCCTGCACAAAGCCGACAAGGAGCTTTGGGAGATCCTCGAGGTGCAGTGCCGGCTCTTTGGGGTCCCCTACGCGCCCGTCCCGCCGCCCGACCGGTGGCTGGAGGACGGGGAGGCGCTCTCGGTGGGCGGCCTTCAGGGCACCGTGCTGCACACCCCCGGCCATACTCCCGGCTCGCTGTGCTTTTACTTTGAGTCGGCCAAGATGGTCCTCGCGGGGGATACCCTGTTCCGCGGAGGCATCGGCCGGACCGATCTCTGGGGGGGCGATGAGCAGGCCATCGAGCGCTCGATCAAGCACCGGCTCTACGCCCTGGACGAAGCCACCCGCGTGATCACCGGGCATGGACCGGAGACCAAGATCGGGTATGAGATGCGCTTTAATCCCTTCGTCCCGGGATGATGTAGGGGCACGGCGCGCCGTGCCCCTACGCATTGAAATTTATTTTACCTCCACGATGACGGTCTGCGCCGCCGCCAGCAGGTCATGTTTCTCCGTGGCCGCCTGGACCTTGACCTCGTGCTTGCCCTTGTCCACCCCTTTGAAGGTGCCGTCAAAGCCCTTCTGATACTTGCCGTCCAGGTACACGTGAGCATGCGCCGCTTGCGATCCCTTGACCAGATCGTATTTGAGCTCGAAGGTGTCGCCGACGGTCGCCCCGTCCTTCGGCGCCGTGATGGTGATCTTCGACCCGTCATCGTCGGCGGCGAGGGCCGGCCCGGCCCAGCCTGTCCAGGCGCCCACCAACGCAACGGCAGCGATGAATACGAATCCGATCAGCTTCTGCATGGCAACCTCCTTGATTGAAATGATGGTGTGGGAATGAGGCGCCGGATTATAGCATCTCCTCAAGCCCAGAAACACGGCCTGCGGTTCCTTTAGGTTTTGGGTTCCTCGACCGTAAAGCCCAGTCCACTAAGAGTCTTCCGAATGTGAGAAAGGTTGGGGGGAAGATCAAATGAATTCCTCTCCCCTGGAGGGAGAGGGGAAGG
>Ga0209640_10006684_pt1 | contig 10075 bp, 8 predicted proteins | sample RifCSP10_1_FD_184018 | JGI IMG/M metagenome (GOLD analysis project Ga0209640, IMG submission 184018) | Soil microbial communities from Rifle, Colorado - Rifle CSP2_sed 10_1 (SPAdes) (version 2) | ecosystem: Environmental > Terrestrial > Deep subsurface > Rock core/Sediment | place: Rifle... | reverse complement strand
CAACCGTCGGAACGCAAGTATCAAGTTAGGGAGTACCGCCGAAGGAACGGGAAAGGCTCTCCCCGGCTCGCAATCGGGCGCTGCCTCGCTTCCAATGGCTCATTCGGTGGCGGCCGTCGAGGTGACGTCGAACCAGGTGTAGGGGTGGCGGTCGTTTTCATGGGCGAAGGTGCGGTCCGTCAACGGGGAAAGATTTGTGCCAAAATAGAGGCTGAAGACCACGCGAAAGGAGTTGACCGGAGAGATGGAAGGATAGACCGCTTGGGGGTCGGCGCCCGGCAGGTAGTAGGCGTTCAGGATAGAGACTTTTTCGCGGAGCTCGTGGGGGCAGGTCAGTGCTCCGGACTTGCAATATCCCTTCGGGGGGCGAAGCAAGGGAAACCAGTGGTCCGGCTTGCCGGGACAAGAAGCCGACCACTGTGGAAGCAACACTATATTACTGAGATGTATCAGTCAGTACGTTAAGATCACGGGGATGAAACGCCGATCTGCATCGTTTCAACTGCGCTGTGGACTCAGCTTCAAAAACACCACTCCCAGCGGCGGCAGGGTCAGCTTCAGCGAGTATTCGCGGTCCATCCACGGCACTGGATGGGCCTCGACGCCGCCCAGGTTGCCCACGTTCGAGCCCCAATAGGCCTCGGCATCGGTGTTGAGCACTTCGCGATAGAACCCCGCCTCCGGCACGCCCACACGGTAGTTCTCGCGCCTGACCGGCGTGAAGTTCGCCACCACCACCACGAAATCGTTCGGGTCCTTCGCCCGCCGCACGAAGGACAGCACGCTGTTTTCCGAGTCGTTGCAGTCCACCCATTCGAACCCGTGCCAGTCAAAGTCCACCTGGTGCAGCGCCGGCTCTGCTGCATACAGCTGGTTCAGGTCAGCCATCAACCGCTGCACCCCGCGGTGCGGCTCATACTCCAGCAGGTACCACTGCAGGGCGGTGTCCTCGGTCCATTCCGCGCGCTGCGCAATCTCCCCGCCCATAAAGAGCAGCTTCTTCCCCGGGTGCCCGTACTGGTAGCCCATCAGCAGCCGCAAGTTGGCAAACTGCTGCCAGGCGTCCCCCGGCATTTTGTGCAGCAGCGAACCCTTTCCGTGCACCACCTCGTCGTGCGATAAGGGCAGCACGAAGTTCTCGGTGAAGGCGTACAGCATTGAAAACGTCATCTGGTTGTGGTGGTACTTGCGGTAGATCGGGTCCTGGTTGAAATAGTTCAGCGAGTCGTTCATCCAGCCCATGTTCCACTTCAGGCTGAAGCCCAGCCCCCCCAGGTACGTCGGCCGCGATACCATCGGCCACGAGGTCGATTCTTCCGCAATCGTCAGCACGCCCGGGTGCCGACCGTGCACCACCTCGTTCAACCGTTTCAACAGCGCGATTGCCGCCAGGTTTTCCCGCCCGCCGTATTCGTTCGGTACCCACTCGCCCGGCTGCCGCGAATAGTCCAGGTAGAGCATCGACGCCACCGCGTCCACGCGCAGGCCATCGGCGTGGTACTTATCCAGCCAGAAAAGCGCGTTCGAGATCAGAAAGTTCTGCACCTCATTCCGCCCGTAATTGAAGACCAGCGTTCCCCAGTCCGGGTGCGCGCCCTGCCGCGGATCGGAGTGTTCATAGAGGTGCGTCCCGTCGAACATCGCCAGACCGTGCGCGTCCCGCGGGAAGTGCGCCGGCGTCCAGTCCAGGACTACGCCGATTCCCTCCCGGTGGCAGCGGTCCACAAACGCCATGAACTCCTGCGGTTCCCCGTACCGGCTGGTGACCGCGTAGTAGCCCACCGTCTGGTAGCCCCACGACGCGTCGAAGGGGTGCTCCGTCACCGGCAGCAGCTCGATGTGCGTGTAACCCATCTCCTTCACGTAGGGGATCAGCCGGTCGGCCAGCTCACCGTAGGTGAACCAGCGATTGTTGTCCGCCCAGTCGCGCATCCACGCGCCCAGGTGCACCTCGTAGATCGAAATCGGCGATGCTAGCCAGTCGCGCTTTTCTCGCGCCGCCATCCACTCCACATCGCCCCACGTGTACTTGCTCAAGTCCGCTACAATCGAGCTGGTCTTCGGCCGCAACTCGGCCTGGAACCCATACGGGTCGGCCTTCAGAAATGGCGTATCCCCCAGCCGCGAGCGGATCTCAAACTTATAGATCATCCCCTCCCGCAACTCGGGCAGAAAGATTTCCCACATGCCCGACGAGCCGCGGCCGCGCATCGCGTTTACGCGCCCATCCCACCCGTTGAAGTCGCCCACCACGCTCACGCGCCGCGCGTTCGGCGCCCACACGCCAAAATGCACCCCGCGAACGCCGGCCACCTCGCGAACATGCGCTCCCAGCTTCTCGTACTTTTGGTAATGCGTACCCTCGCCCACCAGGTGCAGGTCGAAGTCGGTCAACAGCGGCGGAAAGGCGTACGGGTCGTAGGTCTCTTCACACCTCCCATCGGCAAAGGCCACGCGCAGCCGGTAGGCCGTCGGGTTCCCCAGCACTCCGTCCGAGTTAGGCAGCAGCGCCTCAAAAACCCCGTCAGGATGGATTCGCTGCGCGGCCACAGACGGGGCGCCCCCGGCCGGTACTACGTGCACCTTCGCGGCTCGCGGCTGGAAGGCGCGGATGGCGATTCGCTTCTCGCCCTCGCGTTCCACCGGGTGCGGCCCCAGGTAATGGAACGGGTCGGCGTGCTCGGCGCGCCGGATTTGCTCGATTTCAGTCTGTGTTGGTGGTGTCATAGTCGATGGCCGCACCGCCGGTGGTACCTCGGCCAAAGGCGGTTGGGACAAAGGTGGCTCGGACGGCGGTGCCTGAGCCTGAGGTTGCTCGGACAGTGGTTGGACGACCGGTGCTGCTTCAGCCTGAGGCGGCTCGATTGGTGCCGGCACGGCTTCAAGCGGCTCAACCGGTGGTGGCACAGCCCCGGGTGGGTCTTCAGGCTTGCTCAGGGCGGGTTTAGCGGCAGCTCCCCCCGCGCTGACCATCACTTCCCGCAGCAGTTCGGCGAACTCTTCTGGTCTGGCCATGTCCTCGCCCCCCGCGAAAACCTGGACGATGGAGGCCCTATTCTACTCGACCTGCCCGCCTTCCTGGTAGGGATTCCGGTCCCCGGGCCGCAGCCCGAAGCTATCCCTCCCGCGGTGCCGCAGAAAGCCGAAACTGATCCGCCATTCAAACCGCGCCGCGCCTCGCGGGTGGAAGACGATCCCCACGTGGTGCGCCATATTGCCCTTGGTCCGGAACGGCAGCTCGATAATGTATCCCAGCCGGTACCACACGCCGTCGTAATCCCATTCTGGTGGTGTGCTGAGCGACACACCGTTCACCGACTCCAGCCGCGACCTCCGGAAGTGCGGCGTCACCCCGCCGTAGAACCCCTGGCTGTTCGTCAGCAGCCGCTCGTACCGCACTCCGGCGTACATTTCGTTCGAAAGCCGCTCTGTGAACGTCTGCGTGCCCACCGTGAAAAAGTCGCGGTGCTTCACCGGCGCCCACATCAGCTCCAGCGCCAGCCGCCCCGACGGCCCAATCCCTCTGCGCGTCATGCTCCGTATGTCTCTCACGTAGGCAAAGTAGAGCTGCCGGCTCAGCCCGTCCCGGTCAAATATCCCCAGCCCCACGCGCCACTGGCTGTACGGCAGCACCCACGGCTTGTAGATGTCCTGTGGCTTGCGGGCATCGCTGTGCGTGTTGAGGTGCTGAACCGCGGCGGCCGCGCTCTCATTCGCGGGCGTCTCCGATGCCGACTCTTCGGGGAAGGGAACGAGGCCGCACGCCTGCCTTCCCTCCGGCACGTCGAGCCCCGGGAAAAATCCGCTCTGGCTCGCGAGCGCCATCCGGTCTTTTTTCTCCCGCGGCAGCGTCATCTCCGGCTTGTACGGCCGCATGAACGACTCGTTGAACCCGCCCAAATCGCGCACGCCCCAGAATGCGTTCTTGTCCTTGTACAGGTTCACGTCCACGCCGCGCTCAAACTTACTGTCGCGGTTGATGTCTGGACTCATCGCGTGCTTCCGCTGCTCCACCATCGCATAAACCGGCAGCGGAACGGCCGCGGCCCCCGGCTCGAGCGTCGAGTAGTTGTTGTTCGGCGCAAACTGGTCGTGCGACGACGCCAGCACGCTCCGCACCGTTCCCCCCAGCTTGTCCACTTCAAGGAACAAATGCTCGGAGTCGTGGATGTGCTGGTTCGGGTGGCCCTCGTCGAACGGGTAGTAATACCAGTATTCCACCAGCCACGACCCGCCGTACGATCGCGTACGGTAATACACCGTGCAACGCTTCAACCGCTGTTCGCCCAGCGCGGCATACACCGTCTCGTATTCCGGCTGCGTCTTCCCGCTTCCAATCTTTCCCAACTCGCTCCAGATATTCACGTCCGCAGGCAGAACATTCTCATCTGGCGCAAATTGCAGCACCGGCGCATAGAGCGCTACCTCCGGCCTCACCCGGAAAAATGACCACTCGTACGGCCCTCCCGGCGCGCCCTTCTCCAGGCTGACTGCAAGCGCCTCAACACTCGCAAGGGCGGTCGAACCTCCGGCAAGAAGCATTTGTGCCTTCAGCCCTGCTGCCGTCCAGGAAGATTCCGGTTGCGCCGCGACGCCCGGTTTGACAGGGTCAACAATGGCCACCGGGTCGCTTGCTCCGACTAGCACCAGGAAGTCGCGTGCGTCGCCGTGCTGCCCGGCCAGTAATTCGTATCGCCCACCCATCGGCAGTTCGTAACTGAGGACGCGCGGCGCATTTGCACGCGGGCTCAACACAAACAGCATGCCGCTCGCATTCGCATAAAATTCTCTGCCATCCTCATGCAGCGCCGCACCTCGCGCCTCGCGGCACCGGCTCTCCTCGACCTGTCCCAAATCATCCACGAGGCAGACCTTTCCCTCTCGCACAGCCGTGAAGAACTGCCCCGGCAACCGGTGCTGCGACACAGGAGTCGCCCCGTCGCCGATCGCCGTCACCTTCTGTGTCAGATCCACAACCTGCGTTCTCCCATCGGACAACACCAGGAGCAGCTTCGTTCCGCCCCGCGAAAGCTCCACGCGCTCCGCCTTCGTGCTCGGCGATGCCAGCGCAATCGTCCGGTATCGCCACTGGTTTTGTGAGAGCGGCTCAGCCGGCGTTGCCAGCACGATTCTCCCCGGCGCGCGCCCCACCGCAACGACATCCACCAAGGGATTGGTCCCCGGCTGTTTGTCAGCGGCCTGCAGGAAGGGAACGAGAGGGGCAACAACAATCGCGGCCAGCAGGACGCCGGCCGCATGTCTAAGGATTTTCAATACCGCGTGTGGCTCGTTCACGGGCTCCGCTACGTTGCGTTTCGCCTCGAGCGCAGCCGGAAGGCAGCCAAACCGCGGCAGGCAGCGCATGGACGTATTCAGCGAAAATCTGCCAGCCCTTTCTTATCGTGTTTCCACTCCCCGCGCAAGCCATCCCGGCGGCTATCCATTCTTTCTCAACCACGCTTCCGCTTGGCCTGCGCCTCGATCTGCTTCAGGTGGTTCAGGTCGTGCCCGGCGAACATTTCCACTACGCGCCGGATGGTTTCCTTGCCGCGCTCGGCGTGCATTCCGTAGTTCGACCACTTCTTTGCTGACAGCGACTTCAGCAGCGCCAGGTTGGCCTCGCGCAGGGTGCGGAAGGTTGCCAGCGATCGCTTCGGGTCACGCCGCGCGTACTGTCCGTCCCTTGCCCAGTCATCCTGGTCAAACGCTTGGATCGGTGTGCCGTTCTTGCTCAGGATCGTCCGCACGCGGTATCCGCCCACCAGTTCTGTGTCCGCCAGGTGCGCGAGGATCTCCGCGATCGACCATTTCCCCTTCGCCGGCCGCCGTCGCATCCGCGACGGCGTCAGCTTCCGCACCAGCCGTTCAAGTTTCTTGGGCGTCGCCGCTTGTACGCGCAGCGGGTGCTGCCCGCTCAGATTCCCGAGGATTCTCTTGATGTACTGCTTTGGTGTCTCTTTCATATCTCCCCCCTGTAGTTCCGTCGCAAGCCAATCCCGGCCAGCCTGTGGCACCTCGCACCGCCCGTCAATAGCCATTATGGTTTTCTGCCCGACCCTCTCCGCCGTTGCCTCTTGCCCGAATTGGCGGTAGAGTCCCGTCAACTATGTCGCGAGGCGGTGGCGCGCAATGCACAAACGACGAGCACTCGCATCCCTCCTTACGGTTTTTCTGGCCATGACTCCTGCCGACCTCAGTCCGCAAGAGCGCACCCAGGGCCGCTCGATGACCATCTCTCGCCACGGCATCGTTGCCGCCGAATCGTCACTGGCCGCGCAGGCCGGCCTCGCCATGCTCGAAAGCGGCGGCAACGCCATTGACGCCGCCGTCGCCGCCAACGCCATGATGGGCCTCGTTGCCCCCATGTCCAACGGCATCGGCGGCGATCTTTTCGCTATCGTTTTCGACGCCAAATCCGGCAAGTATTACGGCTTGAACGCCAGCGGCTGGGCCCCGGCCGGGCTCACCGTTGAGCACCTTCGCAGCAAAGGTCATCGCCGCATGCCGCAACTCGGCATCCACAGCGTCACCGTTCCCGGCGCCGTGGACGGTTGGAACGCCCTCCTCACGCGTTTTGGCCGCAAGAAACTTGCCGACGTCCTGGCCCCTTCCATCCGCGCCGCCGAAGAAGGTTTTCCCGTGACCGAATGGGTCAACGAGGTTTGGACCCGCGCCGTCACCCAGGCCGGCCCCGACAGCAGTATCCCGCTCACCTATCTCGTGAACGGCCGCGCCCCGCGCGTCGGAGAAATCTTCCGCAATCCCGACCTGGCCTGGTCCTATCGCCAAATCGCAGCCAACGGCCGCGACGCCTTCTACAAGGGCGAAATAGCCCGCCGCATCCTCGACTTCTCCGCGCGCGAAGGCGGCACCATGACCGCCGCCGATATGGCCGAGTTCTCGAGCGAGTGGGTGGACCCCATCTCCACCACCTACCGCGGCTGGACCGTCCTCGAGATGCCGCCCAACGGCCAGGGCATCGCCGCGCTCGAGATGCTCAACATCCTGGAAAACTTTCCCCTCGCCGAGTACGGCCACAACTCTGCGCGCGCCCTCCACACCATGATCGAGGCCAAGAAGCTGGCTTACGCCGACCTGCTCCGTTACATTGGCGAGCCACGCGCAAGCCGCCTGCCCGTCTCCGGCCTGCTCTCGAAGGATTATGCCCGCACCCGTGCAAGACTGATTGATCCCGCGCGCGCCAATTGCGCCGTCGAGGCCGGCACGCCTCCGGCCGTCGGCAACGACACTATCTACCTGAGCGTGGTGGATCGCGAAGGCAACATGGTCTCCCTCATCCAGAGCAACTACGTCAGCGTGACCTTCGGCTCCGGACTGGTCGCGCCCGGCACCGGCTTCGCCCTCCACAACCGCGGCGGGCTCTTCAGCCTCGACCCTGCATCGCCCAACGCACTCGCCGGCCGCAAGCGTCCGCTCCACACCATCATTCCCGCCTTTCTCGAAAAGGGCGACGTCCGCATCGCCTTCGGCATCATGGGCGGCTGGAACCAGTCCCAGGCCCACGCACAGTTCGTCGCCAACCTGGTGGACTTCGGCATGAACATCCAGCAGGCCCTCGAAGCCGCCCGCTTCACCAAGTCCACCTTTGCCGGCTGCGACGTGGAGATGGAGTCGCGCATCCCGGAAAGCGTTCGCTCCGAGCTCGCCTCCCGCGGCCACAAGATTGAGCTGCTCGGGACTTTCTCTCCGGATGTGGGCGGCGGCCAGGCTGTCCAGCGCGATTTCCCCGCCCGCGTCAATTACGGCGCTTCCGACCCGCGCAAAGACGGCGCCGCCCTCCCGCAACTCCCGCGCGAAAACTAGCCGTTTCCATCCTGTCTTGATCGTCAAATTAGCCTTGTCAGACGGCTGGTTTTTCGTCTTTCGAGAGTACTGGCCCTTCAGTGCTAGAACTCGCTCGGCTTGCGGCCGCCATCGAACCTTTTCTTCCACTTTTCTGCCGTTGACGACTACCTGATTGCACTTGCGCACGGCTGTTCCTTCCCCCACCTTTCCATCTCTCCCCATTTCAAGGTGTTAGGGAACCACTCTCTGGCTTTCTGTTTGCTTCTTAAGCCTTCGGAACACGGACGGCCCCCCGGCCGGGTTCCACGCGCTCTTACCCGAGGTGAAGAATATGTTTCTGCTTCGCTCGCTAATAGGGGGGACGCTGGCTGTTGTTGCTTTTCTGAATCTCAGCCCGGCCCGGCCGCAAAACAAACCACCACATCCTCTGGCCGGCACCTATCGCTGCGACAGCATCCAGGTCGAAGGCATGAAGAAGCGCTGCACCAGCCCGCCGCTGGTCCTCAACTCCGACGGCAGCTATCAGCTCTGGAACGAGCAGGGCACCTTCATGGTGCTCGGTAAGTACGTGGTCCTCTCCGAATCGCGCAAGCGCGGCCCCGGCCTCTTAAAGAAGGGCCGCGAGATCATCTTCGAGTATTACCACCAGAACCGCAAATTCACCGTCAACTTCAAGCGTGTGGATGCGCCGCCTCCCGGCTCCGCCTTCTCCTGAGGTTCACCGGCGGCTGCCCGTGCGGGCCACTTTACCTTGGCTTTTTCCACAGCTCCCAGAACAGTTTCACCGTTGCCGGCGCGTGTCCCGCGTAATGGTTGTTGGCGTAGGCAAAGATCGAGATGCTGCGCTGGTTGAAGTTTCTGCACGCCTCCACCCATTCCTCCAGCTCCCGCCGACGGTTGACAATCGTCTTGTCCCAGCTTTTCGTCTTCTCTTCGATGCCTTTGCGGTCGCCCAGCCAGCGGACGTAGGTGAAGTCCGCGGTAATCGAGTCGTCTTTCGCCAAAATCTCCGTGGGACGCGGCATCCACGGGTGGTCAATCAACGCTAGCGCCATGCCCCGCTGCCGCAGCACGTCATACAGCTCCGCGCCCAGCCAGTTCTTGTTCCGCACCTCCACCGCAAATCGCCTGTCCTTCGGCAGCTTGCCCAGAAACGGCTTCAGCCGCGCTAGGAATTCGTTCACGCTGGGAAAGGCCTTCTTATTGAAGTACGGGAACTGGATCAGCAGCGGCCCCAGCTTCTCCTCGAGCAGCTCCATTGTCGAAATGAATCCCCGCATCTCCGCGTCGCAATCCGCGAGCGCCTTTTCATGCGTAATCGTCTGCGGCACCTTGGCCGCAAATAGAAAACCCTTCGGCGTGCGCGCGTACCAGTTCCGCACCATGCTCGCGCTGGGGATGCGGTAGAACGTGCTGTCCACCTCTACCGTGTCAAAGTGCTGCGCGTAATAGCTCAGGTATTCCGCCGGCTTGAGCTCCGCGGGGTAGAAGCTCCCCAGCCAGCCCGCCGCCGTAAACGCCGATGTCCCCAGTCGGATCGTCGCCTGCGCCTTCATCGTGCCGTGATTCTACCTCGCCTCCTGCCTCATTTCGCTCTGCGCTCCAATGGTTTTTCTCCGGCACGCCTGTTGCACTCCCACTCACCCTCCGCCGCACCTGTAAGCCACTTTTGCAGTGCTCTTCAAAGTCGCGCCACCAGCCACCTCATTTCACGTTTCTTACCGCCTTGTCCGCAAAAGCCGTGCTCCTCAGTTTGGCCGCCCAGTTGTCCTTCTTCCTTGCATCACCGGCTCACACCAGCCGGCACTGGGGGGAAGATGATTACCAGCGCTTTGCAGCAGGACAGTTACGAGGAATCGCCGGAACAGCGGATGCGGAAGGCCGTCCTGGCCTCGACTGTCGAGGAATGGATTTCCGGCCCGCTTCGCCGCAGTCGTGAAGCCGAAGAATACCTCTTCAACAATGAGCGCGACTTCCGCCAGGTCTGCGAATCGGCCGGCCTCAACCCGGACTACTTCCGCGCTCGCCTGCAGCGCCTTCACAAAACCAGCGCCTGCCCGGCCAGTCTCGACATGTCCCGCAACTAGCCGCCCCGGGCACGCACTTCCGGCCGCGCGTCACGTCCCGCTTCAACACCGACCGCCTACTCTTCCGGGAAGTGCCCCACGATAATCATTTCGTACGGCAGGTTTCTTTCTATCCCATGTGGCCCCGCCGTCTTGGCAATCTTCGCGATCTCAAACAGGTTGATTCGCGGGATCCCCAGCAC
>Ga0209640_10006682_pt1 | contig 10080 bp, 9 predicted proteins | sample RifCSP10_1_FD_184018 | JGI IMG/M metagenome (GOLD analysis project Ga0209640, IMG submission 184018) | Soil microbial communities from Rifle, Colorado - Rifle CSP2_sed 10_1 (SPAdes) (version 2) | ecosystem: Environmental > Terrestrial > Deep subsurface > Rock core/Sediment | place: Rifle... | reverse complement strand
AGGAGCGACGCCTGGGCGTCGACGAGGCCCGCGGGCAGCGGTGCGACGCGCGCCACGGCGGCGAGCGCGGCGCGTTCGAGCAGCTCGCAGGCGGCCGGGTCGATCCCGGCGGCGAAGATGCCCTCGACGGCGGCCGCGGCGGCGCGCAGGTCGGCGAACGGCACCAGCGCGGTCAAGGTGGCGCGCGGCCGCGCGGCGAGCTGCAGGGTGGCGGCGGTGATCACGGCGAGCGTGCCCTCCGAGCCGACGAGCAGCTGCGTGAGGTCGTAGCCGGTGGCGTCCTTGCGGCAGCGACTGCCGGTCGCGAGCAGCGTGCCGTCGGCGAGCACGGCCTCGAGGCCGAGCACCCACTTGCGCGTCGAGCCGTACTTGCACGAGCGCGGGCCGGCCGAGTCCTCGGCGACATTGCCGCCGACGAGGCAGGTCTCCTTGCTGGCGGGGTCCGGCGGGTAGAAGAGCCCGGCCTCCTCGGCGCGGCGCTGCAGCTCGGCCGTCGTCACGCCCGCCTCGACCTCGGCGACGAGATCGCGTCGGTCGAACGCGCGGATGCGGTCGAGGCGCTCGAGCGTGAGCACGACGCCGCCGTGGACCGGCAGGGCGCCGCCCGAGAGTCCGGTGCCGGCGCCGCGCGGCACCACGGCCAGGCGCGCCGCGGCGGCGATGCGCAGCGCCGCCTGCACCTGCTCGACGTTGCTCGGCAGCACGGCGACGTCGGCGGCGAAGCGCAGCGCTTCCGTCTCGTCGTGCTCGAAGCGAGCCAGCGCGTCGGGCTCGGTGACGACCGCGTCGTCCCCGAGGGCGGCGCGCAGGGCGGCGATGTCGGCGGCGGCCGGCCGGCGCAGCCCGGGCGCAGGCGCCGTCGCGATCGCCCTCACCGCTGCAGGGTCTCGAGCAGGAGCGTGGCGGTGCCGAGGAAGGCGAGGAAGCCGCCGACGTCGGTGGCGGTGGTGACGAAAATCGAGCTGCCGAGGGCGGGGTCGAGGCCGAAGCGGCGCAGCGCGAGGGGCACGGCGGCGCCGGCGAAGCCGGCGACGGTGAGGTTGACGGTCTCGGCGAACGCCAGCACCGCGGCGAGGATCGGGTTGCGCTCCCAGGCGAGCGCGACCAGCGCCAGCACGGCGCCGGTGAGGAGACCGTTGAGCAGCCCGATGGCGGTCTGTCGGCCGAGCACCGCGCCCGGCCGCCGCAGGTCCATCTCGCCGAGCGCCATGCCGCGCACCAGCACGGTCAGCGTCTGCGCTCCGGCGTTGCCGCCCATGCCGGCGACGATCGGCATGAAGACGGCGAGGATGACGTACTTGGCAATCGCCGCCTGGAAGAGCGAGACGACGCCCGCGGCCAGGAATGCGGTGCCGAGGTTGACGAGCAGCCACGGCAGCCGCAGGCGCACCGAGCGCAGCGGCGCGGTGGCGATGCCCTCGTGCAGGTCGAGGTTGGCGAGACGATAGAGGTCCTCGGTGGCGCTCTCCTCGACGACGTCGAGCACGTCGTCGACGCTGATCGCGCCGGCCAGGCGCCCGTCCTCGTCGACCACCGGCACCATCAGCAAGTCGTAGCGCGAGAAGACGCGCGCCACCTCCTCCTCCGGCGTGTCGGCGCGCACGGTCACCACCTCGTCGGAGAGGATGTCGCGCAGTTGGCGGTCGACGTTGGCCGAGACGAGCTGCCAGAGCGAGACGATGCCGAGCAGGTGGGAGCGATCGTCGACGACGTAGAGGTAGAAGAGCCTGCGGCCCTCGGCGAGCGCGCGCACGCGCTCGAGGGTCTTGGCGACTGTCTCGTCGGCGAAGAAGCGCGGCACGTCCGGGTCCATGAGCCCGCCCGCGGTCTGCGGGCCGTAGCGCATGAGGTTGTGGATCTGGGTCGCGAAGCCCGGCTCGAGCAGGGCGAGCACGGCGTCGCGGCGGTCGGCGTCGAGGGCCTCGACGAGGTCGGCGGCGTCGTGAGAGGCGAGTCGCCGCAGGGTGACGGCGAGCTGCTCGTCGGTGAGCAGACCGAGCACGCGCTCGAGCGACTCGGCGTCGAGCTCGCGCAATGTGCGCGCGCCGCGGCGCAGCTCGAAGAGGACTTGCCAGAGGCGCGAGACCTCGGCCGGAGTGAGCAGCGGCACGTAGCCCGCCAGGTCGGCCGGGTGCATGCGTGCGAGCAGGCGCCGCGCCGGGCGCTCCTCGGGCCGCCGCAGCAGGCGCAGGACGAGGCGCTGCTTCTGCCCCCGGGGATGCGCCGGGGAGCGCGCGACCGTGAGCGGATCGGACATCGGCTCGATGTTAGGATGATTTCGAATGATCCAGGAGCTTTTCCGCGTCGGACCGATCGCCATCAGTCCGTTCGGCGTCCTGCTCGTCGCGGCCTTCTTCGCCGCTTACGCGCAGCTGGCGAGCGGGCTCAAGCGACTCGGCGCGGGCGACGCCGACGCGGCGAGCTCGCTGGTGGTGGCCGGCGGCCTCGGCGGCATTCTCGGCGCCAAGATCTACTACGCCATCCTGCACGGCGATCCCAAACTGCTGCTCGAGCGCTACGGCCTCGTCTGGTACGGCGGCTTCCTGGTCGGCACGGCGGCGGTGGTGTGGACGATGCGGCGCCGCCGCATGGCGGTCTGGGACACCCTCGACGCCGCGACGCCGGCGCTCGCGCTGGGCTATGGCATCGGCCGCATCGGCTGCTTCCTGGTCGGCGACGACTACGGCCGGCCGACCGACCTGCCGTGGGGCGTCGCCTTCGAAAATGGCTTGCCGCCGACGACCGCCTGGCACCTGCGGAGCGAGTTCGGCCTCGCCATCCCGGCCGACGTGCCCGGGGCGACGCTGCTGCGCGTGCATCCGACGCAGCTCTACGAGACGGCCGCGGCGCTCGCCATCTGGCTCGTCGGCCTGCGCCTGCTCAGGAGCCGGCGCTGGCCCGGGCAGGTGGCGCTGCCGATCTTCGCCCTGCTCGCCGTCGAGCGTTTCCTGGTCGAGCTCCTGCGCGCCAAGGACGATCGCTTCCTCGGCCCCTTCACCCTCGCCCAGGCGATCAGCGTCGCTGTCTTGGCCGCCGCGATCGTCCTCTGGCGCCGGCGCGCGCCCGCTGCTGAGGGGGGCGGGGGATGACCCGCCGCAGCCCGCGAATCCTCACCGTCGCGGGCTCGGATTCCGGCGGTGGCGCGGGGATCCAGGCCGACCTCAAGACCTTCGCGGCGCACGGGGCGTTCGGAACGAGCGCTGTCACCGCGCTCACCGCCCAGAACACCGTCGGCGTGAGGGCGGTGCACCGCGCTCCGGCCGAGTTCGTTGCGGCGCAGATCGACGCCGTGTGCGAGGACATCCCGCCCGACGCCATCAAGGTCGGCATGCTGGCCGACGCCGCCATCGTCGCCGCGGTCGCCGACCGCCTGCGTGCCTGGAGCGGCCCGCCGCTGGTTGTCGATCCGGTGATGATGGCGGCGAGCGGCGACCCGCTGCTCGCCGACGACGCGGTCGAAGCGCTGCGCGACCTGCTGCTGCCGCTCGCCACCGTGGTGACCCCCAATCTGCCCGAGGCGGAGCGCCTCGCCGGCCGGGTGACCTCGACGCTCGCCGAGCGGCGCGCGCTCGCCGCCGAGCTCGGCCGGCAGAGCGGCGCCGCCCTGCTGCTCAAGGGCGGCCACGCGCCGGGGGAGGAAATCGTCGACCTGCTGTGGCACGATGGGCGCATCGAGGAGGTGGCGCACCCGCGCCTCCCGACGCGCGCCGGGCACGGCACGGGCTGCGCGCTCTCCTCCGCCATCGCCGTGCGCCTCGGGCGCGGCGAGCCGCTCGTCGACGCCTGCCGCGGCGCCATCGCGTGGCTGAGCGTGGCGCTCGGCGAGGCCGAGCCGATCGGTCGCGGCTGCGGGCCGGTGGACATTCTCTGGACGGTGAGGCGGGAGGGGCGATTCGCATGAACCGTGAGGCGGACCTGATCGTGATCGGCGCCGGGCCGACCGGCATCTCGGTCGGCGCCGAAGCGCGGCAGGCGGGTCTCGCGCCGCTGCTCGTCGATCGCGGCCCGCTCGTCGCCTCGCTCGTCGACTATCCCGCCGAGCTGGTCTTCTTCACCACGCGCGACCGGCTCGAGATCGCCGGCGTGCCGTTCGCCATTCCCGAGGAGAAGCCCAATCGCCGCCAGGCGATCGCCTACTATCAGGCGGTGGCCTCGCGTTTCGACCTGCCGCTCGCGCTGCACGAGGAGACGAAAGCGATCGAGCCGGTGGCGGGGGGCTTCCGCGTGCGCAGCCGCGGGCGCGCCGGCGAGACCGTGCGCTTCGCGCCGGCCGTGGTCGTCGCCACCGGCTACTTCAGCTGGCCGCGACGGCTGGAGGTGCCGGGCGAGGAGCTTCCGTGGGTGCGCGCGCGCTACCGCGAGCCGTGGGGGCATTACAGCGAGAAAGTGGTGGTGGTCGGCGGCGGCAACTCGGCGGCGGAGGCGGCGCTCGACCTCTGGCGCCACGGCGCCGCGGTGACGATCGTCTGCCGGAACGCCGCCCTCGAGCCGACGATCAAGTACTGGCTCAAGCCGGACGTCGAGAACCGCATCGAGGAGGGGTCGATCTCGGCGCGTTTCGGCGCGCGCGTCGTCGGCTTCCGCGACGGCGAGGCGCTCGTCGAGTCGGCAAACGGCAACGAGGCGATCCCCGCCGACGCCGCCTACGTGCTGATCGGGTATCGGCCGCAGACGGCGCTGCTCGCCGCCGCCGGCGTCGCCGTCGACGAGGCGTCGCTGGTGCCCCGGTTCGATCCGCGGACGTGCGAGACCGACGTGCCCGGGCTCTATGTCGCCGGCACGGTGCAGGCGGGCAGCGCGACGCATCAGATCTTCATCGAGAACTCCCGCGACCATGGCCGGCGGATCGTCGCCCATCGCCTCGCGTGCCGGGGCGAGGAGGCGGCCGCGGCCGGCCGCACGCTCTAGCGAGCTCCGCGGAACGGGAGTTGCAGCCGCAGGGGGAGGGCGGCGGTCGCCGCCGAGGAGGAGCGTGGTGATGTCCCAGGCCTACCGGCGAGCGCTGGCGGCAGCGGCGGCGCTGGCGGCGTCCGTGCCGGCGCCGGCCGTCGCCCAGACGCCGATCTTCGGCGAAACGGTCGAGGTCCGGGTGGTGAATCTCGAGGTCGAGGTCACCGACCGCGATGGGTTCCCGGTCACCGGGCTGGCGCCGGGCGACTTCGAGCTCACCGTCGACGGCGAGCGGGTACCGATCCGCTACTTCACCGAGATCCGTTCCGGCATCGCCGTCGCGGCGCCGGAGGCGACCGGCACGCCGGTGGCGGAAGTGCCGGAGCTGGTGCCGGGGGAGCCGGTGGGAACCAGCTATCTCGTTTTCGTCGACGACTTCTTCCCGCTCTCTCGCGACCGCAATCGCGTCCTCGAGGCGCTGCGCGGCGACGTCGGGCGTCTCGCGCCCGAGGACCGAATGGCGATCGTCGCCTTCGACGGCGAGCAGCTCGCCATGCTGACGAGCTGGACGAATTCGTCGCGCGAGCTCGAGCGCGCGCTGCGCCAGGCGATCGGCCGACCGGCCCACGGGCTACGGCGTCTGGCCGAGCGCCGCTCGCTGCGCAACGACCGCACCGCGGCGCGGGCCTTTCCCGGCGCCAGCCGACTGTCGCGGCTCGACACCCGGCTCGGCGTCTCCGAGCGCTTCTACGCCGAGATGGTGGAGCAGCAGCTCGACAACGTGGTCTCGGCGGTGACGGCGGCGCTGCGCGGCTTCGCCAATCCGCCGGGGCGCAAGGTGCTGCTGATGCTCTCCGGCGGCTGGCCCTACGACGTCGGCGAGTTCGTCGCCAACGCCTTCGGCCGGGTGGTGAACGAGCCCGGCATCAAGCGTGGCGAGGCGCTCTACGGGCCGATCGCCGACACCGCCAATCAGGTCGGCTACACCGTCTTCGCCGTCGACGTCCCGGGCATGGGCGGGGAGTCGCTCGCCGACGCGGATCTCGACACGATCTCGCCGCAGAGCGAGCGCTTCACCGCCTTCCTGCGCGAGAACAACGAGCAGTACACGCTGCAGCGCATCGCCGCGGAGACCGGCGGAGCGGCGCTGCTCGACTCCCGCCGCCTGCAGGCGCTGGCCGCCGCCGAGGCGGCGACGCGCACCTACTACTGGATCGGCTTCATCCCCTCGTGGCTCGGCGACGACGGCCGGCACGCGGTGGCGGTCCGTGTGCTGCGCGACGGCGTGCGCTCGCGCACCCGCACCGGATACGCCGATTTCTCGCGCTCGCGAGAGGTGACGGCCGCGGTCGAGAGCGTCCTGCTCTTCGGCAGCGGGCCGGGCGTACTCCCCCTCGCCCTCGAGGTCGGGAGGCCGACGTTTCCGTCGTCGCGGCTGATGCGCGTACCGATCGCGATCGAGCTCCCCACCGCGGAGCTGACTCTGCTCACCGGTGCCGAGGGGGCGGTGGCGGAGCTCGAGCTGCGCGTCGCCGCCGTCGACGACCGGGGCGGGAGGTCGGAGATCCCGGTGGTGCCGATGCACGTCGTCGTCGGCGACGACCGCCCGCTGGCGGCGGGGACCCGCTACATGACGCAGCTCGAGCTGCGGCGCGCCCGCAACCGCATCGTCGTCGCGGTGTACGATCCGGTGACGGGGAACCTGTGGTCGGCGACGGCCGAGGTGACGCCCTGAGACGAACCGGGAGAATCCGTTGCGCACGAGAGCCAGTGCCTTCGCAGTCGCCGCGCTGACGGCGGCCGCCCTCGCCACCGGGGCGGCGCCGCCGGCGCGTTCGCAGGACGCCGGAACGCCTCCCGCCGGCGAGGAGTCGGTCGAGGGGCAGTTCTTCGAGGCCATCGACGTCAGCGTCGTCAACGTCGACGTCTTCGTCACCGACAGGCGCGGCAATCGAATCCGCGGGCTGACGGCGGGTGATTTCGAGCTCTTCGAGGACGGCAAGCCGATCCAGATCACCAACTTCTACGCCGTCGACGAGGGCCGGCCGCTGCTCGCCGGGCCGGGCACCGCCGGCGCCGAGGCGGCGCCACGGCCGCCGACGCCGCCGCGGGAAGCGGAGCCGTCCGAAGTGCCCGACGACCAGCGTCTCCACCTCGTCGTCTACATCGACAACTGGAACATCCGGCCCTTCAACCGCAACCGGCTCTTCGTCGGCCTGCGCGACTTCCTGCGCAACCGCCTGTCGCCGAGCGATCGCATCATGCTGGTGACCTTCGATCGCGAGCCGCACCTGCGCCGACCCTTCACCGGCGACCCGGGAGTCATCGCCTCGGCGCTGTTCGAGCTCGAGAAGCTGTCGGCCAACGGAATCCGGCTCGAATCGGACCGGCGGGACATCCTCGCCGCCATCGAAGAGGCGGAGCGCGTGGACGACGTTTACGGCCGGGCGCGCACTTACGTCGAGGCGCTGCACAACGACCTGTCGTTCTCGGTCAGCTCGCTGCGCGACCTGGTCGAGCAGCTCGCCGGACTACCGGGGCGCAAGGCGATCCTCTACGTCTCCGACGGGCTCGAGCTGGTGCCCGGCGAGGACGTCTACAACGCGGTCGCCGAGAAGTTCCGCGATTCGACCAGCATCCTGCTCGAATCGCGCAACTGGGACCTGACACGGCGCTTCCAGGAGCTGGTCGCGTCGGCCAACGCCAGCCGCATCTCCTTTTACACCATCGACGCCGGCGGGCTGCGCATCTCGACCGCGGTCTCCGCCGAGCAGATGCGGCCCGGAGCCTCGGCGTTCGTCGATTCGATCTACTGGGCCAATCTCCAGGGCTCGATCCAGATGATGGCCGATCGCACCGGCGGCACTTCCATCATCAACACCAACGACCCGATCAAGGGGCTCGTGGTGATGGCGGACGACTTCCGCAACTACTACTCGCTGGGCTACGCGCCGGTGCGCATCGGCGACGGGCGCTACCACCGCATCGAGGTCAAGGCCAAGAACAAGGAATACGTGGTGCGGCACCGCGACGGCTACCGCGACAAGTCGATCGAGAACCGCATGGCCGACGGCGTGATGTCGGCGCTGCACTTCGAGATCGAGAGCAACCCGCTCGGGCTGGCGATCGATCGCGGTCCGGAATCGCGCCGCGAGGACGGACACTACCTGGTGCCGATCTCGGTGCGCATCCCGATCGGCAAGCTGGTGATGGTGCCCCGCGGCGAGCTTCACGTGGCGCGCGTGCGGCTCTTCTTCGCGGCGCTCGACGAGAACGGCGGGACGTCGGAGGTGCAGGATGCCCGCCTGCCGATCGAAGTGCCGTCGGCGAGCTACGAGGAGGCCGCCAAGGGCACTTGGCGCTACGACGTGCCGCTGCTCATGCGCAGCGGCGCCCAGCGCCTGGCGGTCGGCTTGCGTGACGAGCTCGGCCAGGTCTCCTCGTTCGCGGTCAAGACGATCCAGGTCGGCGGATGATGCGCGGCGGAAAGTGGGCGCGCCGCGTACGCGAAGTCGGCGAGGCCTTTCTCGACGTCGTGCGCGCCGAGATCGCCGAGCTCGCCGCGGATCTCAGCCGCTCCGGCCGCGCGCTCGTGCGCGCGCTGGCGCTGCTCGGCGCCGCGGCCGCGATCGCCTTCTGGACGATCGGGCTGACGCTCTACTTCGGCGTCGAGCTGCTGGCGCTCGTCCTGCCGCGGTGGGGCGCGGTGGGCGCCGTGCTCGCGCTCTTCGTCCTCGCTACGGTCGTGCTGCTGCTGCTCGCTCGACGCAAGCTGGCCGCGGTCGAACCCCCCGCCGCGACGGTGCGCCGGCACCTCGACGATCACCGCCGCTGGTGGCGAGAACGGGTCGCCGCCGACGACGACAGCGAGGAGGAGAAGTGAAGAGCGCGATCGAGAAGAGCCGCCTGCGGCTCGAACGCAGTCTCGCGGAGCTGGGCGGCGCCGTCGAGAGCGAGGTCGGCTGGGCGCCGCGCGTCGCGCGCTGGGCGGTGCCGATCGTCGCCGCGGCGGTCGGGCTGGCGGTCGGCCTGGCGGTCCGGCGCAGCTGGCCGCGGCTCGGCCGCGGCCGCTGATCCGGGCCGGAGAAACCGCGGCGCGCCGGTCAGCCGAGCGCGACGTCTCGGCGCGGGCGCTTGAAGACCATGGCGATGTTGTCGGTGGCGCCCGTCTTGAAGTTCACCGAAGTCAGGCCGACCAGCTCCCAGCCGTCGGCGCCGAGCTTGTTGAGCTCGGTGGCGGCGTTGGGATCGAGCCGGTAGTTCTCGCTCCGGATGTTGATGATCTTGTACTCCCACTGCTGCACCATGACGCCGTTCCCCCGTCGCGCCGTGCGGAGCGTGCCCGGCCATTGTAAGCCTAGAATCTCCGTCATGATCGCTCTTGCCGCGAGCGGCCCGGAGAGGGGCTGACCCTGCGCGTCCTGACCGTCGAAGAGGCGCGGGCGCTGGACCGGTACGCCGTCGAGACGATCGGCGTGCCCGGGCTCGTGCTGATGGAGAACGCCGCCCTCGCCGTGGCCGACGCCCTCGCCGCGGCCTTCCCGGGCGCCGAGCGGATCGCCCTCGTCTGCGGACCGGGAAACAACGGCGCGGACGGCTTGGCCGTCGCCCGCCAGCTGCTGACGCGCGGCTACCGCGTCGAGGTGGCGACCGCGGCGTTCGGCGCCCGCCGCTCGCCGGAGCTCGAGACGCAGCTCGCCATCGTGCGCGCGCTCGGCGTGGCGACGCCCGAGCTCGCCGAGCCTGCCGTGGACGCCGCAACGGCCCGCTTCGCCGACTGCGACCTGCTCGTCGACGCGCTCTTCGGCGTCGGCCTGAGGCGTCCACTCGCCGGCCCCTGGGCGGCGCTCGTCGCGGGCCTGGCGGGGCGCTGGCCGACGCTCGCCGTCGACCTGCCGAGCGGGCTCGACGCCGACCGCTCGACGCCGATCGGCCCGGTGCTCCCGGCCGACCTGACGGTGACCTTCGTCGGCCCGAAGCCGGCGCACGTCCTCGATCCCGCCTGCGACCTCTGCGGCGAGATCGTCGTCGCGGACCTCGGCGTGCCGTTCGCGCCGGCGGCGGGACCCGGCGCGCTCTTCCGGCTCGAGTCGGGGGAGCTCGGCCGCGCCCTGCCGCGCCGCGAGGCCGGGGCGCACAAGGGCGCGTTCGGCCACGTCCTGGTCGTGGCCGGGTCGCCGGGCAAGGCCG
>Ga0209640_10006680_pt1 | contig 10081 bp, 13 predicted proteins | sample RifCSP10_1_FD_184018 | JGI IMG/M metagenome (GOLD analysis project Ga0209640, IMG submission 184018) | Soil microbial communities from Rifle, Colorado - Rifle CSP2_sed 10_1 (SPAdes) (version 2) | ecosystem: Environmental > Terrestrial > Deep subsurface > Rock core/Sediment | place: Rifle... | reverse complement strand
GCCCCAGCCAATTGATGAGCAAAGGAGCGACGACGGCCCCGATCCCGACCGAGCCGAGCCACAGCATCTGGATCACTCCGAACACGCGGGCGAGGATCTCGTCCGGCACCGCGCGCTGGACCATGGTGAATGCAGCCACGTCGACGAGCGAGTTGCCGAGACCGAGGAGTGCGAAGAGGAGTAGTGCGGGCGCGATCGACTGCCAGATGCCCAGCGCGATCAGCGGAAGCCCCCACAAGACGACGCCGAGCATGAACGCCGGGCTCAGGCGGCGAGCTCCGGTGAGCGAGAAGGCGAGCACCCCGCCGATGAGCGCACCGACTCCCATGGCCGAGTTGAGGTATCCGACCCCGCCGCCGCCGAGGTCGAGAAGCTCGATCGCGGAGACGACGAGGTACACCTGCGTCGCCCCGGCGACGAAGGTCTGAGCGGTGAAGAGCCCCACGAGAACGCGCAGCGTGGGCTCGCGCGCGACCGTGCGGAAGCCGACGAGCGCCTCCGAGACGATCGTCGATGCTTCCAGCTCTCGCCTCCCCTTCGATTCGGGCGCACGAATCCGGAGCACGAACAACGCCGACACCGCCACGAGACCGGCCGTGATCGCGAAGACCGTTCCCGTGCTCGTCACCGCGAGCAGCAGTCCGGCGATGGCGGGCCCGATGAAGGCTGCGAGGCTCTCGACAGTGCTCGCGACCGCGTTGGCGGCAGTCAGCTCGGATGGGGAGCGTGCGAGTGACGGGGTGAGCGCGGCCTGCGCGGAGCGGAACGGCGTGGTGACGATCGCGGCGGCCACGGCAAGCGCGTAGACGATCGCGGCTGCGGCATCGAGGAAGACGCACACGGCTGCCGCGCCGATCAGCACGATGCGCAGCAGGTTCGTGACGAGGAGGACACGCTCTCGGCGATAGCGATCGGCGAGGAGACCGGCGAAGGGCGCAATCAGTGCCGCGGGCACGAGGCGGAGGAGGAGGATCAGGCCGACCGCGGCTTCGCCGCCGACGGTGTACGCGTACACGGAGACCGCTACCAGGTAGGCCCAGTTGCCGATGATGGACGCAGCCCAGGCGAGCTCGAGGCGGCGGAGATTCTCGTTACGGAAGACGTCCTTGAACGCGGTGAACGAGTCTCCGATCCGCCGCTTCAGCGCCTCCACGGGGCGGAGCATTTCACTCGACCTTGCAGAAATGAAGGGGGCGGGGGAAGATTTCCGTCAGACTGGCCGTCTAGTTGATCGGAATGGCTGATCCAGGCGTTCAAACTGAGTTGGGAAAGGAGCAGGACATGGCGGACGAGACCCGCACCGACGAGACAGAGGTCGAGGGCCACGGTTTGCTCGAGGGCACAGTGGAGGGAACGGTCGAAGGCACCGTAGAGGGGACGGTCGAGGCGCACGACGATTCCGACGACGTCGTCGGACACAGTTTCCAGATGGGAACGGTCGAAGGCACCGTCGAGGGAACGGTCGAAGGCACCGTCGAGTAACACAGCGCCACCCGAAGATCTTCGGGGCCCGGACGAGGGAATCGCCCGGGCCCTTTCTCGTGTGCGGAGCCTTACTCGCCGAGTGTGTCGGCGAGCTCGCGGAGGAGACGTACTCCGGCGATGCGCCGCTCGTCCTCGAGCGCATCGATGGCTGTTGCGAGGCGGGACACCACCTCGAGGTCCCCGCTTCGCTGCTCGAGGACGCGGTTCGCTCTCCGGGCCTTGAGCAGCAGGTCCACCGCGATCGAAGCCTGATTGGCGAAAAGACCGAGGAGCTCCATCTCCTTCAGGCTGAAGAGCGACTGCTCGGGACGGTCGAGGACGGACAGGACGCCGAGCGCCCGCTCATCGTGCAGCAGGGGCGCGGCCATGAGGCCACTCGGCACGTAGCCCGTGTCCTCGGCGACGTCCTTGGCGAAGCGGGGATCCTGCTGAACGTCCTCGATGACCAGGGGCGTTCGCGTGGCGAGAACCCAGCCGGCGATCCCCTTCCCGGCGGGGTAGCGAGTTCCAAGGAGTGTGTCCTCACCCTTTCCGACGACCGCCTCGAAGACGAGCTCCTCGGTCTCCTCGTCGAGGAGGACGATCGAAGACGCCTTGGCACCGAAGATCGAGCGGGCAACCTCGACGATCGCGGCGAGCAGCGCTCGGTAAGACTCCTCCGAGCCCAGGACGCCTGCGGCGACGGCCGCGCGAAGGTCGGACTTCTCCGTCACTTTCCACCCCCTACGTTCGTCGCAGTCAGATAGAGCACGCTCTTGAGCTGGAAAGGCGTCAGCTCGGGATGCTTCGCGAGGATCAAAGCGCAGATCGCGCTGAGGTGCGGCGTCGCGAAGCTGTTCCCGGACACTCTGAGCGAGCGACCGTCGAGCCACGGGACCTCGACGTTGACACCGCGTCCGAAGAACTCGACGGGTGGATTCGGGTTGTAGAAGAACGCCATCGGGTCGTCTTCCTCGTGGCTGCCGACCGAGATCACCGACGAGAACCGCCACGGGTAGCTCTCGACGGGCATGTTGTGCGCCGACGCGACGAGCACGGTTCGCTTGAAGTACGCGCTGTCCGCGAGCTCGTGCAGGACGCCCGCGAACGGCTTCTTCGTCGTCGAGAGACTCATGTTGATGACGTCGAACCCCTGCTCGACGGCGTACCGGAGCCCGCCCAGGAGAACGGCGCCGCTGCCGGTGAAGCTCGAGCCGAGGACTCTGACGCTCGAGATGCTGCAGTCGGGCGCAAGCGCACGCACGATGCCGGCGCAAGCGGTGCCGTGGCCCGAGACGTCACCCTCCGTGTCTTCGTCGGCGATGACCTCGTCGTTCGCCCCGATCGAGATAGCGACGGCGCTCTCGAGGTCGCCGACCAGCGGGTGCCCGGCTTCGACGCCCGAGTCGAGGATGCAGACACGTGCTCCTCTTCCGGTCGATCCTTCGAATGCCCACTCGCGCGTGATGCGCTCGGGCCAGTACGCCGGGAGCGCGATGCGATCGACCGCATCCTTCGGCAAGCTCCAGGCGGGAAGCGCTGCCTGGCTCCCTTCCGAGGCGTGGGCAATCACGTCCGTCACAGGGGAGGACTCTATGGGGTCAGACGCGCGGGGTAAGACCCCGCGCGTCTGACCCATTCAGCGCTCGGTCAGGCGGACGCGGAGCTCGTCGATGACGCGACGGTCCGTCTCGTACCCCTCGCGCGCGAGTGCGCCCTCGAGGTCGCTGATGAGCGCCTCGCGGAACGCGAGATCCGCCTCCGCACGCGCGACGATCTCGTCGAACGTGCGTCGGGCGTACGGCAGCTCCTGCGCCGCGCGCACCCATCCTTCCGGGGCGGGACGCAGCACGCGGAGGAGCTCCCCGAGCCGCTCTTCGTCGTAGAACCGCATCGTCATCTACTCCCTAGACCTCTCTGCGGTCTCGTTTCTTCCCTCGTCTTTGCGCAAAGACCGGAATCCGCGAGCGCAGATTCCGGTCGCTGGTTGATCCTGGGGGAACCTCCCTGTTTCCCCAGACCCCCTCCACTGGTCCGCTATCGCGGACAAGACGCTTCGCGTCTTCCCTGAAGGCGTCCGCTTCGCGGCCGCTGCGTATGTGTTTCGCATCAGTCCTCCAGCTCGATGCGGAGCTTGTGCAGGCAGCGGGCGATGCGGCTCGCGATCGTTCCGGACGGGATGTCGAGCTCGGCCGAGATCGTTCGGTAGCTCTGATCCTGGGCGAAGAAGCGGTCGAGGATGTCCTGGCACGCATCCGAGAGCCCTGCCACCGCTTGGCGGACTGCGAATGCCTCCTCGACCTCCTGCAGGTCCGGGCTGCCTTCGCCAGCCAGCGTCTCGTCGACCGGTTGCTCGCGTCCGCTGCTCGAGACGTGATCGAGGCAGCGCCGTCGAGTGAGCTGCGCCAGCCAAGGCCGTAGCGCGGAGTCGTCTCGCAGTGTCTCGAGGCGCAGGAATGCTCGCGTGAAGACGTCCTGGAACACGTCCTCGGCGTCCTCGTCGCTGAGTCTGAAGCCCTTTATGCAGATCGCGTAGACGTACCGGGAGTAGCGCTCCACGAGCTCGTTCCAGGCGTCGGAGCTCCCGGCGCGACAGCGCTGGACGAGCTCGGCATCGGAGAGCGTCGAGAGTCGGCTCATCGGCGTCGTCTCAGCGGAGCGGCTCGAGCAGTCGAGCTGCGGCGTCGTTGGCGGCCTGTTCGCTCGCGCGGGCTCGCGCCAGTCGCGCATCTCCCGGACGCACGCCGAGGTTCGCCTGGACCAGGTGCGCAGCTGCTCGAGCGCCTCCCGCGGCGAGCGCTGCGGCCGCTGATGCGTCGGCGCGGTACGTCCCATCGCCACGTTCTCCTGCGAGGGCAGCCAGTGCTGCCGCATCCGCCCCCAGCTCCGCGATCTCGAGCGGCGCCGCCGCGGCGCGCTCGAGCGTCTGTTCGAGCCGGTGATCACGCCGCTCGTCGCTGTCCTGCTCGATCTGGGCGCCGGCGAGTGCGGCCAATGCGTCCTGCCAGACCCTCTCGTCCGTCTGGGCCAGAGTGACTGCGCGGTCGCGGATCGCTTGCGCTTGTGCCGCCACTCCGGCCGCCTCCGGCCAGGAGTCGCGGGAGCAGCGTGCGACCATCCCCACGAGGCTCGCCGCGAAGGCGACGCTGAGCGCGGCCGCAGATCCCCCTCCGGGAGCACTCCCTGGGGCCGAGAGCTGCTCGAGGAGATCGGCAAGCCGCAGATCGAGGTAGTTGTCGGTCGTCAGAGCAGGACGAGTCTACGACGGGCGCCGAGGCATTCATACACTTCGCGGCCATGCCGCTCTATCTCACCGAGGAGGATGTCGCGGTGCTCCTCGATCCCGCAGACGCGGTCGAGGTGATCGAGGCGTGCCTCCGGCGCATGGCGGCAGGCGAGCTGGAGATCGCGCCTCGTCGCCGGCTTCGCCTCCGCGAGGGCGCGCTCGCCGACATGGCCGCCTCCGATCTCGAGCTCGGTCTTGCCGGTGGGAAGCTCTACGCGGCGACCGCTGAGGGTGCGACGTTCGTCGTGTGCCTCTTCGACTCCGAGACGTCTGCGCTCGTCGCGGTGATCGAAGCCGACCAGCTCGGTTGCCTCAGGACCGGTGCGGCGAGTGGTGTCGCAGCGAGACATCTGGCACGGAGTGGGGCGACGACGCTGGGCGTGATCGGGTGCGGGCATCAGGCCGAGACGCAGGTGGCCTGTATTCGCGCAGCCCTGCCGTCCATCGACCGGGTGGTCGCCTACTGCAGGACTCCCCAGCGGCTCGCCGCGTTCTGCGAGCGCATGCGGGCAGAGCCGGGCGAGAGCCATCGCGATGCGGGTGCCCAGGACGTCGTTGTGACGATCACGAGCTCTCGTGACCCGGTCCTGCGCGGCGAGTGGCTCTCCCCTGGTGCGCTCGTGATCGCGGCGGGTGCGAACGTGTCGAGTCGTCGCGAGCTCGACAACGCCGTCCTCGAGCGCGCGACCTTCGTCTGCTGCGACTGGCTCGAGCAGGCGCGGCTCGAGTCGGGCGATCTCATCGATCCCGTGGGCGCCGGTGTGCTCGACTGGCTCGAGGTGCACGAGCTCCACGAGGTCGTGGTGGGAGCGATCGCGGGCCGACAGTCGGACCACGACATCGTGCTCTTCAAGTCGAACGGTCTCGCTGCCTGGGACGTCGCCCTCGGAGCCGAGGCTCTCCGTCGCGCGCGCGAGCGAGGAGTCGGAACGACGCTCTAGGTTGCCGCGATCGAGGCCTTCGTCGACTCGAGCATGTCGCCCGAGATCGCCTCGATGATCTCCGGTCGATCGAGAAGGCGCCGCTGCTGCTCGGCCGTCAGTCGGTTCTGCACGTACTTGTCTTTCAGGATCTCGTCGAGCGAGCGGCCGCCGTCGTGCTCGCGGATCACGTACCTCGCCACGTGCTCTTCCGCGGAGCTCCGTTGGAAGAGGAACGAGAACATGTTCTTGAATGACGACACGAGAAGCGATTGTATCCCGATGGCATGAAGCGAAGCGCACGCGACGGCCGGTATGCCGAGCGCACGTTGGTCGGTGTGGACGACGTGGGCGAGGAGGAGCACATCGCGATCTGGATCGAGCGCCGTGCCGGGGCGGTCTGGGTGGTGGGGCGTGTCGTCAATCCGCAGCTGCGTGAGTCCGATGAGCCCCGCCCCGAGGATGTGATATTCGAGGGCTACGAGCTCGAGGACGCACTCGAGCGCGCGAACGAGGCGCTCGAGGACGACGTCAGCGTGCTCGAGGGAGATGGGCTTTCGGCGAATGCCCGGCCCTTCACTCGAAAGGAGGTTCTTCCCCTTCTGGAACGCTGGTTCTTCAACCGCTGATGCGCGGCATCCTGCGCTTCCTCGGGGTGACTGTCGTGGCAGTTGCTTTCGTTGGCGGCATTGGCTTACTCATCGCCGCCCTTGCCGACCGCTCGGTGAAGGATTCCGTTGCGTGGACGATGTGGATCGTCGGCGGGCTCATCGTCTTCGTGACGGCGAGCTCCGGGAGCCCGGCTGAGATGATGACCAGCACGCGGACAGTGGTCGGCGGGCGGTTCACCGACTCTCCGCCGCTACCGCAGTCGCCGTTGCAGTATGCGCTGATCGGTCTTGTCTGCATCGCCGTGGGCACCCTCATCTTCATCTTTGACTGACCGACTGGTTCTCGATCCCGTGGCTCGAGCACGGTGCTAGCGTCCGCGCACCTCGTGCGGATCCGCGTCGGACACAGCCCAGACCCGGACGACGCCTTCATGTACTGGGCGTTGACGACGGACCTCGTACACACCCGCGGGCACGAGTTCGAGCAGGTTCTCTCGGACATCCAGACGTTGAATCAGTGGGCGCGCGCTGCGCGACTCGAGGTGACCGCGATCTCCCTCGCCGCGTATCCGTTCGTGCAGGAGGACTACATTCTCCTTCCGCACGGCGCCAGCATCGGAGTGGGCTACGGGCCCGTCGTCGTCGCGCGAGAGCCCTTGACGCGCGAGCAGCTGGCCGGGCGCGAGATCGTCGTTCCCGGCGCGCTGACGACGTCGTTCCTTGCGCTCCGCCTCGTCCTTGGAGAGCTCCGTCATCGCGAGCTCCCGTTCGACGAGATCCCGGACGAGGTGGCCTCCGGCCGGGCAGACGTGGGGCTGCTGATCCACGAAGGACAGCTGACCTTCGAGGACTACGGCCTCGTCAAGGTGCTCGACCTCGGGGAGTGGTGGCTGCTGGAGACGGGCTTGCCGCTTCCGCTCGGCGTAAACGTCGCCCGCCGCGATCTGGGAGGGGAGGTGCTCGGAGAGGTTTCGCAGGTTCTGCGCGAGGCCATCCAGTGCGGGCTCGACAACCGAGCCGAGGCGCTCGAATACGCGCTGCAGTTCGGGCGCGGAATCGACGCCGCGGTGGCGGATCGCTTCGTCTCGATGTACGTCAACGAGCTGACGCAGGACTACGGCGACGAAGGCCGGAAGGCCGTGACCGAGCTGCTTCGTCGCGGCGAGGCGCTTGGAGCTTTCCCCGCGCCCGTTCAGATCGACTTCGTCAGCTAACGTCGCGGCGCATGGCTCGCGCTGTCGTCCTCTCAGCCGTTCGAACGCCGATCGGCCGCTACGGGGGCGCGCTCGCGCACGTGCGGCCCGACGACTTGGCTGGCGCCGCGATTGCCGCCGCTGTCGAACGGGCCGGGATCGAGCCCGGTTCGGTCGACGACGTCTACTTCGGCTGCGCGAATCAGGCCGGCGAGGACAACCGCAACGTCGCGCGTATGGCCGTCCTCCTCGCCGGGTTGCCCGACACGGTCGCCGGGGTGACACTCAACCGGCTTTGCGCGTCGGGACTCAGCGCCGTCGTCTCGGCGAGTCATGCCGTGATGGCTGGGGACGTCGATGTCGCGATTGCCGGTGGCGTCGAGTCGATGAGCCGTGCGCCTCTTGTGATGGCCAAGCCTGAAGCAGCTTTTCCGCGCGGGAATCAAACGGCTTGGGACACCACGCTCGGCTGGCGCTTCCCGAACCCGCGCCTCGAGGAGCTGTTCCCGCTCGAGTCGATGGGCGAGACGGGAGAGAACGTGGCCGAGCGCTACAACGTCTCGCGCGAGGACCAGGACTCGTTCGCGCTTCGGTCGCAGGAGCGCTGGGCGGAGGCGAACGAAGCGGGCCGTTTCGTGGATGAGATCGTCGCCGTCGGCGACGTGGTGGTCGACGAGCACCCGCGACCGCAGACGAGCGCCAGTGCACTCGCTGGCCTGAAGCCGGCTTTCCGCTCGGGTGGGACGGTCACAGCGGGGAACGCCAGCGGGATCAACGACGGCGCGGCCGCGGTCGTGATCGCCAGCGACGAGCGCGCGCGGAAGCTCGGGATCGAACCGCTCGGGACCTTCGTCGGCTCGGCCGTCGCGGGGGTCGACCCGCGGGTGATGGGCATAGGGCCGATCCCGGCTGTCCGCAAGTTGCTCGCGCGAACCGGGATCGAAGCGAGTCAGCTCGACCTCGTCGAGCTGAACGAGGCCTTCGCGTCCCAGAGCCTCGCGGTCATCCGCGAGCTCGGTCTCGACGAGGACAAGGTCAACGTCAACGGCGGCGCGATCGCGATCGGCCATCCGCTCGGGATGAGTGGCGCGCGCCTCGTCGTCTCGCTCCTGCACGAGCTTCGCCGGCGCGATGGCCGCTACGGGCTGGCGACGATGTGCGTGGGCGTCGGCCAGGGCGTGGCCGCGCTCTTCGAGCGCTAGATTTCGTCGAGTGACGACCGCGACCGACCGCGACTACGAGCCCCTCATCGGCGGCGAGCACCTGGAGCCGGCATCAGCTCGCCCGATCAACCCCTCCGGGCTGTAGCACCGGGGCCGTACCGGTGGGCGGTTCTCGCCGCCGGAACGATCGCGCAGGCGAGCTTCTCCGCGAGCACGGTCGGGCTCGGTGTCATGGCGCCCGTCCTTCGTGAGGAGTACGGCCTCTCGCTGACCCAGGTCGGCGCTCTCCTTTCGGCCGCCTGGGTTGGCGCGTGCGTCACGCTCCTTCCCTGGGGGCTTGCGGCTGACCGCTACGGCGAGCGGCTGGTCCTCACACTCGGACTCGCCGGGTCCGCAGCGTGCCTCGTCGGCGCGGCAGACGCCGGGTCGTTCGAAGTGCTGTTCGGGTTGCTCGTCCTCGCGGGCGCGGCGGGGGCGAGCGTGAACTCGGCGAGCGGGCGCGCCGTGATGTTCTGGTTCTCGCCAAAGGAGAGAGGTCTCGCACTCGGGATTCGACAGACCGCCGTCCCGCTCGGGGCGCTCCTGGTGGCGATCGTCGTTCCTCCCCTCACGGCCGACGGAGACTCTCGCGCGGCGTTTCTGTTCCTTGCCGGGCTCTCCGCAGTCGGAGCAGCGGCGGGCGGGCTCATCCTCCGCGACCGTGCCGGTGACGAGCTCGAGGTCGAGTCGGTCGTGCGCACGCTCCGGGATCGGAGAATCTGGCGACTTTCGATTGTCAGCGGCCTCTACGTGTACGCGCAGGTGGCGATCATCGGGTTCGGCGTCCTGTTCCTCCACGACGAGCACGGGCTCGACGACGCCGATGCCGCGCTCGTCATCGCCCTCTCCCTGGTTCTCGGCGCCGCGTCGCGGATCGGCGCGGGCCGCTGGTCGGACGTGGTCGGGTCCCGCATTCGCCCGCTCCGTCAGCTCGGCGTCGCGGTTGCGTGCGCCCTCCTGGTCACCGCCGCGCTCGCGGGAGGTCCACTCGCGCTTCTCGTCGCCGGCGTGGCTCTCACGGGAGGCCTTTCGATGGCCTGGAACGGGCTTGCGTTCACTGCGGTTGCGGAGCTTGCCGGTGCCGCGAGGAGTGGCGCGGCGATCGGTTTGCAGCAGACAGTCCTCTCGGCGTCCGGGATGATCGGCCCGCTCGTCTTTGCCCAGACGGTCGCGTCCGGGTCGTGGGCACTCGCGTTCGTCGTCGCCGCGATCCTGCCTGTGGTCGGCTGGCACGCGCTCCGCCGGCTCGAGGGCTACTAATCCCGTTTATGACTACGGAGTCCGAGCCTGGGGTCGACCTCTACTGGCTCCCGCTCGGCGCGGGAGGCCGCTCGGTGCGGCTGAACGGGCGTGTCTTCGAGGCCGTAACAGCCCGACTCGAGCGGCGGCCTCCCTGCGACCTCTA
>Ga0209640_10006678_pt1 | contig 10082 bp, 4 predicted proteins | sample RifCSP10_1_FD_184018 | JGI IMG/M metagenome (GOLD analysis project Ga0209640, IMG submission 184018) | Soil microbial communities from Rifle, Colorado - Rifle CSP2_sed 10_1 (SPAdes) (version 2) | ecosystem: Environmental > Terrestrial > Deep subsurface > Rock core/Sediment | place: Rifle... | reverse complement strand
GCTGAGAAGGCACAGCGCCTCGCCGCAGCATTCAAGCTCAAAGGACGGGTTGATCTGTATCACGCCTTCCTTGTAGCAGCGACGGAGACCCTTCGACCCGGCGGCCGCATTGGAATAATCACTTCCAATCGGTTTTTGTCGACGATGGGGGGATCGGCCATCCGTGGCTTCCTCGCTCGCAATTATGAGATTGAGGAGGTCGTCGATCTAGGAGACACCAAGTTGTTCGCAGCCGCAGTACTGCCCGCAGTCCTCATCGCTCGGCGGCGCACGCAAAACGCGTCACCCAACTCTGGCCCCCAACCTCGGTTCATCAAGATCTATTCACAAGCGAGTCAAGGCTGTAACGCTGATGATGGAACCCCTCGCGCCGAGATCATGGATATCGTGTCGCGCGGCGAGCCGGGTCTGTACCGAACTGCGGGAGGGACCTTTCAATTGTCGATCGGCGACCTAGTGGTCGGCCGCGATCCAACCCAGGTCTGGTCACTGACGACCGATGAGGAAACCGCCTGGCTTAAAAGAATGCGCTCGGCTGCACAGGTTCTCTTCTCAGACGTAGCTGCGGTGCGCGTCGGCGTGAAGACGACAGCCGACGAGGTGTTCATTCGCTCCGATTGGGAGACACTGCCGCGCGAGTTGCAGCCGGAACCCGCGCTCCTGCATCCGCTACTGCGACACGAGGACGCGGTGCAATGGGCGATGCCGGATGGAGCGCAACCGGCAGCCCGGATTCTATATCCTTACGAGGTCTCCAGCGGACGAAGACAGCCTGTAGATTTGACGCTGTATCCAAAAGCCAAAGCCTACCTGGAATCCCACCGGCAGCGGCTAGAGAGCAGGAAATACGTCGTCGATGCGGGGAGGCGCTGGTACGAGATATGGGTACCGCAGGACCCGGCGGCGTGGGCGGCCCCCAAGATCGTCTTCCCCGACATTAGCCCCGAGCCACGTTTCTATCTGGACGTCGAGGGTCGTTTAGTCGACGGAGACTGCTACTGGATTACTCTTCGGACGGGAGTACCGCAGGAGACCTTGTACCTTCTTCTCGCTTTAGCCAACTCATCGCTGATGACACGGTTTCATGACCTGGCGTTCAACAACAAATTGTATTCATCGAGACGCCGTTACATTACTCAGTACGTCGCAAAGTATCCGTGCCCGGATCCGGCGTCGCCGGCTGCTCAAGCTATGATCTCGAGGGCTCACCAACTCGTCGAGCAAGCCAAAGTAGGCAGCGACCAAACCGTTGGTCAGGTGCGTGAAGCGGTTGAGAATCTCGCTCGGAAGGCCTTCGGGTTTGACACGATGGAGGTAGCTGAATGACGCGTCGAGGATCGCTGCTGAGATTGGCCGCCGAGAAAAGAGACCGCATCCACACTCTCGATCTGGCTGATGGCGATCCTCTGGCGAACGCGCCGGCCGACCCTGACCTGCTCTTCACCCTCGACGAACTGGCAGCACTGCTGAGGCCGCTGATGGGAGTGGCAGCGCCACGCGATACCGACAACAGAATACTCGAAGTCCGGCCAAAGGGGCATTGGTTCGAGTTCGAAGTCGCTAAGCTCCTTGGGTTCCATTATCCGCCCCGTGCCGGCTTTTTCCCGGACATTCGCCATCAACTCCTGGAGGTAAAACATCACGTTGGCAAATCCGTGACCATTGACTTCGGCCATCACCACCCCGCGTCCGAAGAGGTCCTCGAAGGTAGGTGGAACGAAAAAGTGCGGGCCAAGATCTGCGATATTCGATATCTGATAGCTCTCGCGCCGCCTCCAAAGTTTCAGGTTACGGTGATGGTTCTCGCTACGGGCGCTGAGATCAATTCGATCTTCGGGGTGTCACCCACTGCGACTATCAAGTATCAGTTGGGAATCTCCAACCGCTGGCGAGAAGAGCACGCAGGACAGATTCTTGTATCGGGACGGAAGTTCTCTAGTAGATAGAGCAGCGTTCGGCTTCTCGACTTTATCGGCGGCGTTCCGGGTGCCTGCGTCTATGTCAAATACCCGACTGAAGTCGGTACTCTAAACACCGGCTCCCTGGAACGCCTAATCTCGCCTCTTGCGCTTGGCCCACAACAAGCGGCTCGCAAGCGGCTGGGCTTCGTCTGATTCCACGGGCGGACCCAAGGACGCGGCCCTGGCTTCTTCAAGCTTGCCGGCCGGACGCGCCTCCGCTTCAGCTAGAACGTCTTCACGACGGTCATGTTCAACTAACTCCGCCTCCCCCTCGCCCAATCGCACGCGCGCGCGTGCGCCTTTCAACTGCGCGTGAACGGCAACAGGCTCGACTTCAACTTCGGCGGCCCGCCGACGTCCAAATCGTCGAGCGACCCACCGGCGAGCCTCGATCATCTGCTCGCGTGTGACGTGAACCCGGCGCACTCCAACATCGATCGGCAGAAGCAACAACGCAACAAGCATCAGCACCTGCCAGATTTCGCGCGGCAGCGTTCTGGTCCCGCGCCGTTCAAAGAGGCCCACCTCGTTCGACGCCCCGCCGCCTGGTTCTACGGCTCCCTCGCTTCCGGCTCCCGAAGCCGCATCCGAGCCGCTCGTCGAAATCACGCGGCCGCCCGTCTCTTCGCTCAGTTGCGCGAGCAGCGTTGAATCCTCACCCGTGATGTTGAACTCCGGCGAGTACGAACTCACTGAACCCGTGACCGACGCAGGCCGGCCCACTTCTTCTGAAACACTCACAAGATACGCGCCGCGAGTTGGCGCCGCGAACTCGCCCTCATAGCGCCCAGCCGCGGTCTGCTCGAGTTGAACGTTGCTCGGCGACAAGTCCGGCGCGACAACGTGCGCGGAAAGTCGCAAGTTGTTCCTCGATCCGCCCTCCGGCGTTGTCGCATCGACCGTGATGTGACCGCGGCCCGCGTTGATCTCGACCCGCGGCGTCAGGTCCATTGCGCCCTCGCGCCTCAGCGTGTCCCTCAATACCTGCGCCCAGAACTGACCGAAGCCCGGCCAGTTCATCCACCCGGCGGCCCATCGCGGTTTCGCGTCCGAAGTGAACGCCGCCGCTCGACCCAATCCGTATTGCCATACCGCGTAGACGGGATCGTCTTTGTCCGACACGAGCGACATGATTGCCGGCGACTGAAGCGAGTCGCGCTCGGCAGTCCCAACGTAACCACCCAACTGCGGCGCGGCCGTCCAGTCGATCCCGCCCGTCGCTTGTGTCGCGCGAACGAGCCTCGGCACGAATGGCTCTTCGATGATCGTCGACCGCGATGCGAGAAACGCCTCGCGGGTGAATATCCGCGGCAGATTGTCCGGGTGGTCGGTAGCGTAGAACCTGCCTCCACCTCTGTTGGCGATAAACCGCATCGTCTGGAAATCGGCGTCCTCTCCCACCGCAACCGCCGTCATCGTCATCCCCTGCTCGCGAATGCTGCGGGCGATTCCTGCGAAGTCGCCCCCTTCACTCTGCCCATCCGACAAGACGATGATGTGTTTGATCTGAGCGTCGCTCGCTAGCAGCCACTCGTAGGCGGTCCTCAAGCCCGGATACATATTCGTTCCGCCGACGGCTTGAATTGATCGAATCTGTCGAATGATCGCGTCTTTGTCTTCGACCGGCGTCAGGTTGACGACCGGCTGGGCCGTGCTGTCGAAGGCGATCACTCCTACCGAGTCGCGTTCGGACAAGAAATCGACTGTCGCGGAAGCGGCTTCCACCGCCAGTTGCACCTTCTGTCCCATCATCGAGCCGGACTTGTCGATCACCAGCACGATTGCGAGGCTTGGAAAGTGCTTCTTCTTTCTGACGTCGAGCGAAACCGGCAGCGTCTCTTCGATGGGCGTCTTGTAGTAGCCGCCCGGCCCGAAGCTCTGATCCCCGCCGATCATCACGAAGCCCCCGCCCAACTCCTTCACGTAGGCTTGAACCATCCTCATCTGGTCCTTCGTCAGCGCCAGGGCCGGCACGTTGTCGAAGATCACCAGGTCGTAATCCTGGAATCCCGCGAGCGTGGACGGAAGCGCTCCGGGAGTGATCACCTGCGCCGCGAAACTGCCCTCGATCAACACGCGCAGTACTGCCGGCGAAGGCCGCGGGTCGCCGTGTACGTACAGCGTTTTGGGACGTCCCTCGACGACCGCGAATGCCTCGCGCGAGTTGTTCTGCACGAAGCCGTCGGAGCGAAGCGCCTCGACTTCGGCGCGGTAGGTGAAGAACCCCTTCTCTTCGATTCGCTGCGGCAGCAAGAACACGTTCTCTCCCGACGCGATGAGCCGGACCGTGCGCTCGGCTGCGACGGTGTCGTTGCGGTACACGCGCAACAGCGCATCAGTATCACGAGTGCTGTCGATGGTGACCTTCAGGTCGAACGCTTCGCCGAGGGCCGGCTTCTCGGGCACCGAGAGCTCGCGAATGGCGGTTTCGCCGACGCTCTCGGCCCGGTCGCTTATCGTCGACAACGCACGGGTGTAGACCTCGATACCGTCCGCGCGCAGCGGTCGAGCATGTTTCATCGCGTTGTCGAGGTTCTCATTGCCGTCGGAGATGAGAACTATCCGGCCGACCGCGTCGTCGGGCACGAGTGCGCGAGCGAGGCGCAATGCGGCGGCAATGTCGGTGTAATCGCGCGGCGGATTCGAGCTGATCTCCTTCAGCCGCCACTCGCCGAGCACCTCTTTACGGGTAGGGGCGACTTCGACGGCGGGCTCGCGCGCGAACGCGATCACCCCGACGTAGTCGCGGGCGCTGGCGTGTTCGATCTCGCGGTTGATTAAGTCGATCGCCGCCGGTTGATCTTGCTGATTGACGCTGGCCGACACGTCTACCAGAAAGATCAGCGCGAGATCCCGCGAAGCAGTCCTTAGTCGCGGTCCCGCGAGCGCAAGGACCACGAGCACGAGGAGCGCGGCTCGCACCGACGTGCTAAAAACCGCCCGGCGTCGGGGCAGATTCGCGAGACTATGACGCGCCAAGTAGATCGCGAGCGGAATCAGCGCCAGGAGGAGCAACGCCATCGGATTAGTAAACTCGATTGTCATCAGGAACCAGAATTCAGGATGCAGGAATCAAATTCAGATTCGCATTCCAGATTCTGCTTGCTGAATCTTGTTCCCTGCTTCCTGCTTCCTCGCCTCATCCCGTTCTCCTGTGATAGACCCACCACTCAAGCGACAGCACCGCGAGCCCGAGCAGCGCGATCCATCGCCACGCCTCTCGCTCTGATTGAAAAGTCTCGCCCTTACCGCCCACTTCGCCGGCTGAGGTCATGATGGAATCACGCGGCGTCGTGTCGGACTCGGCGGCACTCAGTAAGCTTGCCGCGATGGGTGCACCGTCTTTCACGGTGTAGACTCCGGCCTTTGTCGTCCCAGCAAAGACTCCCTCGCCGTCTTTCATCGCGACGTCGGTGGATTCTCCGGCCGGGTCGGTCACCCTCACCGCCGTCCCCGCAGCCCGAAGCTTGACCGGCTGACCCGTTCGCAGCGCGCGCTCATCCGTGCTCGATTCGCGACTCGCGAGCCACGTGACCGCGTTAGCAATGAGAATCGGAAACTCGACCTTCAGCGGCAGGTCGCTTTTCGACAAATCGAATCCGATGAGCACCGCGCGGCGGCCTGAGTTCTCGCCCGCCCAGATCAATGGATCGCTCGCGGCGGAAGCGATGGGCTTCAGCCACGGCGCGACGTTCCGGGCGGTTGCCGTTTCGATGTGGAGGTCCGCGTAGCTCAGATACTCGTTCACGGGATGGGATCGCTCGACGGAGGTGATCTGAAGGTTGGCGCGCTCCTCTGTTGCCTGCCACAGGCCGGCTGCGTCTTGCGGATTGATCGCGAGCAGCGGGCGGTTGCTTTCGATGACACCTGCCGGGATCGCGCCTTCAGTGATCAGGCAATCGAAGTCCGAATAGTCGCCGCGCCCCTCGATGAGCCGGCGCGGTTCGATCTCGGAATTGGCCGCGAGCGCTTGAAGCAGAAAAGGATTCTGACTCGCGACGACGACTCTCGCTCGCCGCGCTGACGAAAGGAAGGTGTAAGCAACGTTGTCCGCCGCAAGGTCGTCGTCAACGCTGAGCTTCAATTCGGCGAGACCCGCAAGCTCGGGCGCGAGATCGAAAACCTGGGCGGTCCGTTGATTCGCTTCAAGGCTCACGGTGCGCGCATCGACGAGCTGACCCTCGACTCGCAACTCGGCCGTGATCGTCCGGGGATGGTCACTGAAGTTCGCGATCGAGGCGAACAACTCACCCGCGGCCTCGCGGACGAAGCGAGAGTTCATTGCGACGATGGCAACGTTGTCGCTTCGCCGGCCGACGCGGACGTATCGAATCGGGACGAGGCTGGTTGAAGCGCTGCCGGCCGCCGCACTGCTACTCGCCGAAGAAGAGGCGCCCGCCCCGTCGCTTATCACCACGATGCCCGAAGCGCGCTCGGAGCGGGCGATCTGCTCGGCGAGACGCAGGCTGTCCGCCAGATCACCGGCGGCCTCGGTTTCGCGTACCTCGTCAATCGCGTTCCGGAGCGAAGCGCGGTCCGACGTGAGGGGACTTCTTACGGCGACGGCGGAGGCAGCTTCGACAACCGCGGCGCGATCGTCTCCGCCCAATGTGTCAATCATCTCGCGCGCGATTCCTTTTGCGCGATCCAGGCGCGAGCCGCCGGCTTCGTCGCGCGCGCCCATGCTCGCGGTCGAGTCAATCACGATGATGGTGCTGCCGGCTGCGAGGGAGCTCGTACTCACGAGTGGCCGCGCGAGCGCAAACACGATCGCGGCGAGAGCGAAAAGCTGAAGAAGCAGTAACAGCGAGCGCCGGAGCTTTCGGAATGGCGCGTTGGCTTCGAGTTCTTCAAGCGCGCGCTTCCATAGAAGGACGCTTGGGACGAGGTGACGCTTGCGCCTCAGCTTGAGGAGGTAAAAGAAGATTATGATCGCGCCCAGCGAGAGCCACCAAAGCGCACTTGATGAAAGCAATCTCATATGCGGAAAGCAGCGAACGCGCGCGCGAATTATAACACTTGCGAACGAGACGGACGTTCAGAGTACCGGCTTTAGTCGGGTCTTTGCCGCCTTCTCTTGCGTACGCCTTCAGCGGCCTGAAGACCCGACTGAAGTCGGTACTCTCAACGCCTCTGTCCGAGCCCGCGCCGGACTTCGTCTTGACGCCGCCCCTGCCAAGCCATGCTATCCTTACGCACGAATCCTTGATCAAGTTTGCGTTGCGAGCGAGGACCAGTGATAACCGACGAGGAATCGTCTGAAAAGCCGGAGGCGATCCGGGGCAGTGACGGCGACGCCGGAGCCGCGCCGGATGAGGAGGGCGAAGCCGCCGCATTCACATCGGCGGCGTCTACCACAATCAGGCGTGTTTATTGGGCGGAGTTGGTGTTTGCGGCGGCTCTGGGGGCCTACGCCGTGCTAGCTGTGCTGGCTCACCGGTACGCCTACTTTGGCTGGGATGTCGAGTTGTCGCGGACGATTCAGTCAATCGACTTGCCGGGGTTCAGGACTGCGATGATCGGGATCTCGCGCCTCGGAAGCGGGTGGCTTCCAGTGGCGTTGGTTGTCGCTTCGGGAACGGCTCTGGTTGTAGCTCGGCGCCGAATTGAGGGGCTGACGCTGATGGCGGGCGCGGGTCTGGGCTCGGCGTTGGATCGTCTCTTAAAGGCACTCACGGCGCGGCCGCGTCCTGATGGCGGCATCGTTCAGGTGGCGGTCTCGACCCACTACGAGAGCTTTCCGTCCGGCCACGTACTGTTCTTCATCGAGTTTTTCGGATTCCTCTTCTTCCTCAGTTATCTGCTCCTCAAGCCGGGCGGGCTGCGTCGCGCGTCTTTTGTCGTTCTGGGTTCGTTGATAGCGGTGATCGGAGTGTCGCGAGTCTACCTTGGCGCGCATTGGCCGAGCGATGTCGTCGGCGCCTACCTGGCCGGCGGAATGTGGCTGATGCTCATGATCGAGGCGTATCGCAGGTTGAAGACAAGGTTGTGAACCGTTTTCGGTCCTCAACTAGATAGGTGCTGGATTTTCCAGTCCTCGCCGCATTATCCTCACGTGGTTGTCTGAGATCGATGCACGCATCTCGATGGTCGTGAATGACTGATTCTATTCCTAACGGCGCCGGTCTGCGGTCTCACTTGGCTGTCGCGGCTCTGCTGGTGCTAGTAATCGTCGCCCTATTCTGGCGCGTCTTCTTCTTGGGCGAGACGCTCATCGACCTCGCCGCCCATCAGAATCAACTCCCGTGGGGCGCGGCGACGTCGACCTTCGATGGGTACGCATTCAATCGTCGCGACCTCACCGACACCTATGTCACGCGCGATTATTTCGTCGTCCGAAGCTTTCGTGACGGCGAGCTTCCGCTGTGGAACCCGTACATCCTCGGCGGCCATCCGATCTATGCCGATGGTGTGACCAAGATATTCTCGCCGTTGAATCTTCTCTACCGCTGGTTCGACGTGCCGCTCGGGTACACACTGGCGCGACTGATCGAGCTGGCGCTGGCCGTCGCGTTCCTTTATCTGTTCCTCATCAACCTCGGGATCAGTCCTCGCGCGGCGTTCGTGGGGTGTTTGGTGTTTCTTCTTTCGGATCACCTGATGCTGCGGCTTACGGGGCTCGGATGGGTCGGCGGGCTGTTGTGGCTGCCGCTGATGCTGCTCGGGGCCGACCGCGCGTTGCGGAAGCGGAAGACCCTGCCGGCGGTGGGAGCGGGCGTCGCCTTTGCGCTTCATTTCTACATGGGATTCACGCCGGCGGCGATCTACTACGTCGCGGCGCTTGCTGGATATTACATCGTCACCGCGTGGCTGACCGCAGATGCGCTCGGCAGGTGGCCGGCGCTTACACGAGCCTGCCGGTATCTAGCTGTGAGCCTAGCGGTCGGGTTCGGGTTGGCGGCGGCGATATGGATGCCGGTGTTTGAGCTTCTCGGCTACTCGAATCGCAAGATCGTTCCCGTTGAGCTTGGTTACATCTGGATTCCGCCCTGGCACCTGTTGACACTCGTGCTGCCGCGCGCGTTCGGCAACGCGTTCGATCCGCAGTTTCTTCAGATGTTCGTCGGCGTCGGCGTCTCGCAAGACCGAAGCGTTTATCTGGGCATTGTGACGCTGTCGCTGATCGCGCTCGCGCTGTGGCGGCCGAGCGACAGGCGAGTGTACTACTTCGCGGGGCTGATCGCGGCTGCGCTGATCGCGGTGACTCTGGCGCCCGTGTACGTCTACGGTACTCAGTACGTGCCCGTCGTCAGGACGATTCGAGCTATCACCCGCGTGAACGTGCTCTACGCGTTTGGGGGCGCGGTGCTGGCTGCTTATGGGGCGGACCGTCTCCTCAAGTCGGACAGCTCGACGGTGTTGGCATTCACTGCGCGCGTGCGCAGCCTTGGATTCTGGCTGCTCGGCTCGCTGCTGGTATTGGCGGCCCTGTTCGGTGCGCTCGGTCGATTCCTGCCGCGCGACGTCGATAGCGGCGGAAGGCTGCGGCGGCTGAGCCTCAAGGTTGCGATCACGCTTGCGGAGAACTGTCGCTTGAGTTGGGGGAACGTCGGTCTATGGGTGCCGCTTGCAGTCATCGTCGGGTTGATCGCACTCTGCTGGTATTTCCATCGGAGCCGGCGTCCGGCAACGGCGCTACTCTCCGCGATGGCGGTCTTGCTATGCATCGAGCTGGTCTGGAACGGCAGCCAATACAATCCGACCTTCCCGCGCGGCGAGATCTACCGGACGACCGCGGCGACAGATTTTCTCAAGTCGAACATCGGCAATCACCGCGTAGTCATTGCGCCCGCCGAGTTCGGCGGCAAAGCCGGAGCCGGACGCGGACGCAAGATAGTCGCGCCGCCTAACACCCTCATCCCATACTCGATCCCGACAATCTCAGGTAAGGACCAGCTCTTTCCCAGGTGGTATCGCGAGCTGACTGCGATGGTCGAACCGCAGCCCGAGCTGAGCCACATTGTCTTCAGCGAGACCACCTCGCCGTACTATGATCTGCTCGGCGTCAAGTACGTTCTCACCGCGGAAGAGAACATGATCGACGACGTTCAGTATCGCGAAGTGTTCAACGGCGAGGGTGTGCGAATCTACGAAAACACGGGCGTGATGCCGCGCGCGATC
>Ga0209640_10006677_pt1 | contig 10082 bp, 11 predicted proteins | sample RifCSP10_1_FD_184018 | JGI IMG/M metagenome (GOLD analysis project Ga0209640, IMG submission 184018) | Soil microbial communities from Rifle, Colorado - Rifle CSP2_sed 10_1 (SPAdes) (version 2) | ecosystem: Environmental > Terrestrial > Deep subsurface > Rock core/Sediment | place: Rifle... | reverse complement strand
CTACAACTGGCATCGCCCACACGCCAGTCTCGCTGGTCAGCCGCCGGTCTCCCGGCTAGGCTTGACTCAGAACAACGTGTTGAGACTCCACAACTAGGGGTCAGGAACCGGGGCTGACGCCCCTCAATCAGGAGCCCACCCATGACGGCGAAGCCCCGCATCACCCCCTGCCTGTGGTTCGATACTCAGGCCGAGGAAGCGGCAACTTTCTACACCGGGATCTTCCGGAATTCCCGGATCACGGAAATCGCGCGCTACGGCGAGGCCGGCAAAGAACAGCACGGCCGGCCCGCGGGTTCGGTGATGATTGTCGTATTCGAACTCGACGGCCAGCAGTTCACGGCGCTGAACGGCGGCCCGCATTTCAAGTTCAACGAGGCGGTCTCGCTTCAGGTGGGCTGCAAGGACCAGGCCGAAGTGGATCATTACTGGAACAAGCTCGGCGCGGGCGGCGACCCCAAGGCCCAGCAGTGCGGCTGGCTCAAGGACAAGTTCGGCCTGTCGTGGCAGATCGTGCCGGACATCGTGCCGAAGCTGCTCAGTGATCCGACGTCGCCAAAATCCCAGCGCGCGTTCGCGGCGATGATGCAGCAAAAGAAGCTGGATATCGCGGCGTTGCAGCGCGCATACGACGGCTAGCCGCTACAATAACGGCGTTGTGCGTGTCATCCTGGTACCTGTCGCCGACCGGCCGGAATGCGTGTTCGCGCTCGAGGCGGCTTTCCGCTTGGCTGCCAAGCTTCAGGCAAACGTGGTCGGCTGCCATGTGCGCCCGCACCGGGCCGACAGGGCGAGACTCGACAGTGTCGACGCCCGCGCACTGTTCGGCGGCTCCGCCAGGGAGGCCGGATTCCGGATATCGAAGCGTCCGCGCACCGGCGGGTCCTCACTGGCCATCTGGCACGAAATGGTGGGAACGCCGGAACGCATTCTCGCGATCTGCGGACCCGTGGCGGATCTCGGCGTGTTGTCGCGGCCCAAGCCGAAAAGCACCGGTCCGGCGAGGGAGTTCCTGCTCGCGACGCTGTTCAGCTCGGCGCGGCCGGTACTGGTGCTGCCGCAACGGAGAATCGGCCGACTCGGCAACCGCATCCTGATCGCCTGGAACCAGCGGCCCGAGGCCGCGCTCGCGGTGGCGGCGGCCCTGCCGCTGCTGCAGAAAGCCGGACAGATCGCGATCGTGACTTGCGGCCCGGAAGATCGACCCGGCCCGAAGGCAACCCACCTTCGCGATTATCTGGCGCACTGGGGCATCCGCTCGGAGCACCTGCGCACCCGGGGACGAAATGTCGATGACGAAATCGCGCGCAGCTACCAGGAGATGGGCGCGGACCTGCTGGTCATGGGCGCCTACAGCCGTCATCGCATGAGCGAGAGAATCTTCGGCGGCGTCACCGAAACGATGCTGTTCCGGTCGAACCTGCCCGTGCTGATGTATCACCCCTAGCCACGGGCGAGCAGCCAGATGCCCGCCGCATAGAAGCCCACGATCAGGAGGCTTTCGAACCGGGCAACCGCGCTGCGCCGCTCCAGCCGGCCCATGATCGCCAGCACGCCGAACGACAGGCACAAAGTCGCGAGCTGCGCCGTCATGACGTGTTCCTGGGAGACCTCGGCGAGCAAGGGCCCGCCCGAATAACTCAGGTCCATGAAGAGAAGCACGCACATGTTGAATGCGTTGCTGCCGAAGATGTTGCCGACCGCGAGGTCGATGGCCCCGAGGCGCACCGCCGCCACGGTCGCGGCGATTTCCGGAAACGAAGTCGTCAGCCCGACCAGCAGCGTGCCGACGAGCGTCTTGCTCATGCCGGATTCCGCGGAGACGGCCTCGGCCGATATCACGAGCAGCGGGGCGACCACGATCAGCGTGGCAGCCGCCAGGACAAAGGTCCACGCGGCACGACGCAGCCGCGCCCGCTGATCCGCGATCGGGCGCGATGCGGCCGCCGGCTCGTTCGGGATGAGTCCCTGGGCGGCAACCCACGTCAGCCGGTAGAAAACCCGCATCCCCAGGACATACACGACCACGATCAGGATCGTCTCGACGCCCACCGGGCCGATGCGGCCAAATCCTCCCGACGCGATGGCGATCCCCGCAATCATCGTCAGCGCGATCGCAAGCAGACCGACGACCGCGTGATTGACGGCAACGCTCTGTAGCAGGTGCCTGCGCGCGTACACGAGATCGAGCAGCGCGAGGATCAGCATGTTCGCCAGCGTCGAGCCCATCAGGTCGCCGACTCCGATGTCCGGCAGGCCGAGCAGTGCGGCATTCACGTCGGTCGTTATTTCCGGCAGGGACGTGCTGCCGGCCAGCAGGATGGCGCCGATCCAGGCGCGTCCGAGGCCCGTCGCGTCGGCAATCGTGTCCGCGGCGCGGGCAAGGCGCGACGCCACCGCGAAAATGATCACGCCGAGCAGCAGGAACGCCGTCAGCGGCAGCCAGAGGCCGTGACCGCTCAGCGACCCGAGCACCAGCGCCTTCATTTCGCGCGTCTCCAGAACCACTTCTCGACCTCGACGACCGCAAACACACCTACCGCGCCTGCGATCGTCAGGGCCAGCTCCGGTGCGCTCAGTGCCTGCGTCTTGAAGAGGCGATTGAGTGCAGGAACATAGATGATCGCGAACTGCAATGCGATGGCGAGCGCAACGGCCCCGACCAACGGCTTGTTGGACAGCAGCCCTTGCGTTAACAAGGACTCGCGTTCGGAGCGCACGGCCAGCACGTGTCCGAGCTGCACGAAACACAGCATCGTGAACGTGATCGTCTGCCAGCGCGCCTGCTCCGCGCCAGCGTCGACGAACCAGGCCTGCGCGCCGAGTGCGAGCGCCGCCATGAACAGCCCGACCCACAGGACGTGGACACCGAGTCCGCGCGCGAACACGCCCTCACGCAACGGCCGCGGCGGCCGCCGCATCACATCAGCTTCCGCCGGCTCGACGGCCAGCGCGAGCCCCGGCAGGCCGTCCGTCACAAGATTGATCCACAGGATCTGGATCGGCACCAGCGGCACCGGCAACCCCAGGAACGGCGCGAGGAACAGCGTCCAGACTTCCGCCGAGTTGGTCGTCATCTGGTAGCGGATAAAGCGGCGCAGGTTGTCATAGATGCGCCGGCCTTCCCGCACGGCGCGGACGACGCTCGCGAAATTGTCGTCGAGCAGCACCATCGCGCTCGCTTCCTTGGCGACGTCCGTGCCGGTGATGCCCATTGCGATGCCGATATCCGCCTGCCGCAGCGCCGGGGCGTCGTTGACGCCGTCGCCGGTCATCGCCACGCATTCGCCGCGGCTTTGCAGCGCCATTACGATCTTCAGCTTCTGCTCGGGCGACACGCGGGCATAGACGCGCAGGTCCTCGACCCGGCGCTCGAACTCCGGCATCGGCAGTCCCGCCAGTTCCGGCCCGGTGATCACCGTGTGATCAGCGGTGGCCAGGTTGAGCTGGCGCGCGATCGCCAGCGCGGTCACCGGGTGGTCCCCGGTAATCATCACCGGGACGATGCCGGCCATGCGGCATTGCCCGATCGCGTCGCGCACTTCCTCGCGTGGCGGATCGATGAGCCCGACCAGGCCCAGGAGCGTCAGGTCGGACTCGAGCGCATCCGGGTTCAGCCGTTCCGGGAGCGCGTCCAGGCGCCGCTCGGCGATGGCGATCACGCGCAGCCCGTCCGCCGCCATCGAGCGCGCGACTCGTTCGATTTCATCGCGATCGATCGGCGCCGTGCCGTGCGAACGCAGCACCCGGGAGGACTGCGAAGCCAGGACCTCCGGCGCACCCTTGGTGACCGACAGAAACGAGCCGTCGGAATCGCGATGGACCGTCGTCATGCATTTGCGCTGTGCCTCGAACGGGATTTCGCCCACCCGCGGCAGGTCCCGTTGCGCGGCCAGCTCGCTGACGCCGGCCGATCGCGCCGCGCATACCATCGCGGTTTCGATCGGATCGCCGACCATGCCGCCGTCGTGCCCCTCGGCCGCATCGTGGCTCACCGCCATCGCGCGCAGCAGCTCGCGCCAGGCCGGCGCGCCGCCCGGCGAGGCTGAACGCTCGCCGTCGCAATAGAACGCCGCCACTCTCATTTCATTGGCGGTCAGCGTGCCGGTCTTGTCCGCGCAGATGAACGTGACCGAACCCAGCGTCTCGACCGCGGGCAGCCGCCGGATCAGGGCCTGGCGCGCCACCATCCGGCGTGCGCCGAGCGCCAGCGAGATCGTCACCACGGCCGGCAATGCTTCCGGGATCGCCGCCACCGCAAGGCTCAACGCCGTCATCAGCATCGGCAGCCAGGGCTCGCCGCGCAGCACGCCGGTCGCGAACACGATGGCGCAGACGACGATTACCAGCACCGCCAGGTTGCGCCCCAGGCGTCCGAGGCGAACCTGCAGCGGTGTCTGCGCCGCACGCACGTCGCGCAACAGTGCCGCGATACGCCCGAATTCCGTGCCCATGCCGGTGGCCACCACGACACCGACCGCGCGGCCGCGCGTGATGAACGTGCCCTTGTGCAGCAGGTTGCTGCGCTCACCCACCGCGAGATCCGCCACGTCCAGCGTGTCCGTGACCTTGTCCACCGGCATCGATTCGCCGGTCAAAGCCGCCTCGTTGGTCCGGAGCGAGGCGGCTTCGATCAGCCTGAGGTCGGCCGGCACGATCCGGCCCGCGTCCACCAGCACGATGTCACCCGGCACCAGCTCCGCCGCCGGCACGGCCGTCAGGCGGCCGTCGCGCATCGCGTTCGCGGCGGAAGCGGCCATCGCCTTGAGCGCCGCAAGCGCCCGTTCCGCGCGGAATTCCTGCGAAAAGCCGATGACCGCGTTCATCGCCACGATGGCGAGAATGACGACGGTGTCGACGGGATCGCCGATCAGCCCGGCGATGAATGCCGCGCCGAGCAGCACGAGAATGGGCACGTCGAGGAATTGCGCCCCCAGCAGCGCAGGCCATGAACGGCGCCGGCCCTCGACGATGACGTTGCGGCCGTGCTCTTCAAGCCGCCGGCCGGCCTCCGTGGCACTCAGTCCCGCTGCGGATGTGCCGAGAAGGGCCATGACCTCGGCGGACGAGCGCTGATGCCAGTGCATTTCTCAATTATCGCGCGTTCGGCCGGATGCGTGCTTCAATGCAGCCTATGGACCGCCGCGACCACTGGAACCGCGTCTATCAGACCAAGTCGCCTGACAGCGTCAGCTGGTATCAGCCGCGACCGGATGTATCGCTCGAGCTGATCGCTGCATCCGGCATCGCGAAAGATGCGGGCATCATCGACATCGGCGGCGGGGCATCCGTCCTCGTGGATGATCTCCTCGAACTGGGCTACACGAACCTCGCGGTGCTGGACCTCGCCGGTGCGGCTTTGAGCGCCTGCCGCGCGCGCCTCGGGGTGCGGGCAGCTGCAGTCGAGTGGTTCGAGGCCGACGTGACGGCGTTCGAGCCACCGCATCGTTACGCGCTATGGCACGACCGCGCCGCGTTTCATTTCTTGACGGATGCCGGCGACCGCGCCGGATATGTCGCAACCCTGCGCAAGACGCTGAAGCCCGGCGGCGCGGTCATCATCGCGACGTTCGCGCTGGACGGGCCGCCGAAATGCAGCGGTCTCGATGTCATGCGCTACGACGAGCGGTCGATCGCCCGGGAACTGGGCGGGGAGTTCGAGCTGCGGGACGTTCGCCGGGAGACGCACATCACTCCCGGCAAGGCGGAACAGCGGTTCAGCTATTTCCGGTTCGAACGGCCGATGGTCTGAATCGCGCGCTATCTGGCAAAGACCAGGACACTTCCGTCTGCGCCCGACAGGCGCAACTGCGTGCCGCGGATTTCGTACTGGGTTGCCGCGCCGATCATGCGCAGAAACTCGCCCGAGATCGATTCCGGCGGGCACGCCGCCTGCGTCGCGCCGACGGCGAGCACCTTGATGCGACCCTTCCCGGCGCGTTCGTAGCCGCCGAAGTAGCGGTTGCAGTCCGCACGGCCGGCCAGGCGGTTGCTGGTCGCGAATTCGATCGTGTAAAGGGGCTCCGAAGCGACGCGTTCCTCGGCCGTGCCGGGGCGCTGCATCGCAACGAGGCGCCAGACGCCGAACAGGGGATCGTCGGCATCTACCTCGGGAATGGTCTCGGTGTAGGAATGGCAGCCGCCGAGCGCCGCCGCGGCCAGCACGACCCACAAGAGGAGGCATTTCCTGGCGATCAAGGGCATGACACACCCGGCAGGGACGCACACGTTCGAGGGTGTGCGTCCCCATTATCCGGCAAAAGGTTTAATCTTCGCCCCTGCTCCTGATCACGCAATGGGGGGTCGTCATGGGCCGCATACTGGCCGTTCTGTACGGCGCCGTCTGCTATGTCATTTTCCTGGGGACTTTTCTTTACGCCATCGGCTTCGTCGGCAATTTCGCCGTGCCGAAGTCCATCGATTCCGGCATCCCGGGCCCGCTTGGCCAGGCGATGCTCATCAACGTCCTGCTGCTCGGCATCTTCGCCGTCCAGCACAGCGTCATGGCAAGACCGGCCTTCAAGGATGTGTGGACGAAGCTCGTGCCGCGGCCCGTGGAACGCAGCACCTATGTGCTGTTTTCCAGCCTCGCTCTGATCCTGCTGTACTGGCAGTGGCGCCCGATGACGGATCTGGTCTGGAGCGTGGACAACGACTTCGCCAGAAACGCGATCTGGGTGCTGTTCGCGCTCGGCTGGCTGCTGGTCCTGGTTGCGACATTCCTGATCAATCACTTCGACCTGTTCGGCCTGCGCCAGGTGTATCTGTACCTGCGAGAAACGCGGTACACGGAGCTGCCGTTCCAGATCGCCTCGTTGTATAAGGTCGTCCGCCACCCGCTGCTGCTGGGATTCATCATCGCGTTCTGGGCGGCTCCGACCATGACCACCGGTCACCTGCTCTTTACGCTGGCGACGACCGCCTACATGCTGGTCGCCATCCAGCTGGAAGAGCGCGACATGATCCGCTTCCACGGCCAGGCGTACGTGGAATACCGGAAGCGCGTCTCGATGATCGTGCCGATACCGAAGCACCGATAGTCCCGGGCCGGCATGAGCGACTTGCGATGGCAACTCGATCAGGAAGGCATCGATTGGACCGAGCTGTCGCAGCTCTACCGCGTCGCGCCGCTCGGTGAAAAGACGCCGGAGCACCTGAAGCTCGCTTTCGCGAGCAGCCTGTTCAAGTGCTTCGTCTTCGATGGAGGCGCGCTGGTCGGCGCGGGCCGCGCGCTCGCCGATGGCATCGACTGCTCGTACATCTGCGACGTCGCGGTGCACCCGGACTACCAGGGCCACGGGCTCGGCAAGGCCATCATCTCGCGGCTCAGGGAGCTATCCGCCGGGCACCGCAAGATCATCCTGTATGCGAATCCCGGGAAGGAAGGTTTCTACCGGAAGCTGGGATTCCTGCGCATGCGCACGGCGATGGCGATCTTTCAGGACCAGGAAGAGGCGATACGGGGCGGGTTGGTGGATGAGACCTGAGATCCACCAGCGCCCGGGCCTCACGGCCGACGACGGAGAGGCATCATGGATTTCAAAGTTCTGCTGACCGTGTTCGGCGCCGTCTTCCTCGCCGAACTGGGCGACAAGACGCAACTGGCAACGCTGCTGTTTGCCGCGGACAAGGCGACCAGCAAGATGACGGTGTTCGTTGCCGCCTCGATGGCGCTGATCGTCGCGACCGCGATCGGCGTGCTGGCCGGGGGGCTCGTCTCGCAGTACCTGAGCCCGCGCGTGCTGAACTACCTGGCAGGCGCCGGGTTCATCGGCATCGGCATCTGGACCCTGGTCCGGGCCTGAACAGGTGCGCATGCTCGAGCGCACACCGGCGGCTGGAGCGACATCCTCGAACTGATCGGACGGAACTACGACCGGCTGCGTTCCACCGGCTGAACCGCGATGGACTCCGCCAGTTCGCGTATCGAGGGCGAGATTCGCACTTCGTACTGACCCTGGCCGGTGACGGAGCGCAGCGCAACCGGCAGTGCCGCCAGTTCGCGCTGCGCACGCTCGCGGGCTTCCGCGAGCGTCGGCAGCGAACTGGAACGCCGGCCCGCCCGCATGGCCGGCGCCAGCAGGCGCTCCCCGTGTATCCGGTCATCCTCCAGCACGACGTCGTCACGCCGCAGGCGGCCATCGCGATCACGATGGCGCTCGATCTGCTTGCGGCCGGGCCACGTCTCCTTGCCGGTGGACAGCTTGCGCGTCGCGCGGCCCGCATATTCCTGGAGTTTGTACGCGCAGTCGAGCACCGGCTCGTCCACGGAGGCATCGAGGTTCGTGCCGACGCCGAAACCGTCGACCGGCGCGCCGCCCTCCACGAGCGAGGCGACGATGGTTTCGTCCAGGCTGCCGCTGACGAAGATCTTCGTGTCCCGGCAACCGCCTTCATCCAGGATCCGCCGCACGACGCGGCTGAGTTCGTCGACGTCGCCGCTGTCGATCCGAACGGCGCCGATCCGGATGCCCGCCGGCCGCAGCCCTTGTGCGAGCGCGACGACCTTGCGCGCCCCTTCGAGCGTGTCGTAGGTGTCGATCAGCAGCGTGTTGTTCTCAGGGAAGCACTCGATGAAGTGGCGAAACGCCGCGGTTTCGTCAAAGTGCGTCTGCACGAAGGAGTGCGCCATCGTGCCGTAGACCGGGATGCCGAAGCGCCGGCCGGCCTCGACCGTCGCGGTGCCGGTGAACCCGGCAAGATACGCCGCGCGCGCCGCAAGTACGCCCGCTTCCGCGCCGTGAGCGCGCCGGAAACCGAAGTCCACCAGCATGCGCGGACCGGCGGCGAGGACGCTGCGCGCGGCCTTGCTCGCGATCACCGTCTGGAAGTGCACCAGGTTGATCAGACGCGACTCGACCAATTGCGCCTCCGGCAGACTTGCGGTGACGCGCAGCAGCGGTTCGTTGGCAAAGCACACCGTGCCTTCGGGCACCGCTTCCACGTCCCCATTGAAGCGAAACCGCGCCAGACGATCGAGGAACGCCGGCTCGAAACGACCGATCGAGGCCAGCCATGCGATGGCCGTTTCGTCGAACCGCAGGTTTTCCAGGAACTCGACCGTCTGCTCGAGTCCGGCGGCCACAAGGAAGTTGCGCTTCGCCGGCAGACGCCGCACGAAAAACTCGAACACGGCCGGCTCTTCCATGCCGCGGGCGTAGTACGCCTGCAGCATGGTGAGCTGGTAGAGGTCGGTCAGAAGTGCGTCGTCGTTACCCTGGCGCCTGATCTCTGCATCTCCTGCAAGGCGCGCTGACCGTCGCCCGGACTCACTTCGACCGCGCGCACCGCGTCGCCGAGCACTTCGACTTCGAATCCTTGCGTCCGCGCATCGAGCACGGTGGCCTTCACGCAATAGTCGGTCGCGAGCCCGCCGACAAAGACGCGCCGGACCCCGGCCGTCTCCAGTTGCTTTGCGAGCGTGGTGCCCTGGAAAGCCGAGTAGGCATCGCGATCCCGTGTCGTCGCCTTGGAAATCACGGCGGCATCGATCGGAAGCCGCAGCCCCGGCGCAAAGCCGGCGCCCGCGGTCCCCGCCACGCAATGTGGCGGCCAGGGTCCGCCCTGCGCCTCGAAGGAGCGGTGATCCGGCGGATGCCAGTCGCGCGAATAGAAAACCGGCAAGCCCGCGCGCTCGAAGGCGCGGATGGCCCGGTTCAGCGGTTCGACCACCTCGTCGCCCGCCGGCACTCCAAGCGCGCCGCCCGGCAGGAAATCGCGCTGTACATCGACGACGATCAGCGCGTCTCCCGCGCCGATGTCGGCCTGTTCCGTTCGCATCGCTTGGCCCGCAGTCATCAGGCTATTTCATACCATGTTTTCATGATGACAATTGTATTTCGTCAGCTTCGACTTTGCGGCGTATCCTATGCCGCGCGCCGGAAAGCCGGCTACTCGCGAGCGACGCCATGCAGACACAGGTCCAGAAAGCAGAAGCCTTCCGCGCGCTGCACGCGCGGCCCAGGGCATTCATCATCCCGAATCCCTGGGATGTCGGCACGGCGCGCATCCTCGAGCGGCTCGGCTTCGAGGCGCTGGCGACGACGAGCGCGGGATTCGCGTTCTCCCACGGCGTGCCGGAC
>Ga0209640_10006676_pt1 | contig 10083 bp, 10 predicted proteins | sample RifCSP10_1_FD_184018 | JGI IMG/M metagenome (GOLD analysis project Ga0209640, IMG submission 184018) | Soil microbial communities from Rifle, Colorado - Rifle CSP2_sed 10_1 (SPAdes) (version 2) | ecosystem: Environmental > Terrestrial > Deep subsurface > Rock core/Sediment | place: Rifle... | reverse complement strand
CTCGGCCGAAATTATCCCAATGCCGTAAGTTTGTTGGGAGACGCCAAGGTGACGCTGCAAAGGTTGAACGCGACGCTTAAGCCCATGGAGTCCAGAGGAGACTGGACGCGGCGCGTGCAACAGCTCGTCGGTGAGTGGCGCGCCGAAGCGGCGCCACTTCTGAATTCCGACGCCGTGCCGATGAGGCCGGAGCGGCTCTGTAAGGAGATCACGGATTTTCTGCCACAGAATGCGGTGGTCGTCTCCGACACGGGCCACTCCGGGATTTGGACAGGCACGATGATCGATCTCAAAAAGCCCGGCCAAAGATTCATTCGCTGCGCCGGCTCGCTCGGATGGGCGTTCCCCGCATCCCTAGGAGTCAAATGCGCCCTTCCCGACGCTCCGGTTTTGTGCTTCACCGGCGACGGCGGTTTCTATTATCACTTGGCTGAGCTGGAAACCGCTGTCCGTTACGGTATCAACGCCGTCATCGTCGTGAATGATAACCGCTCGCTCAACCAGGAGACGAGATTGTTCGACGCCGCTTACGGCGGACAGCAACGGGGCAGATCCCGTGAGATGTGGGTCTTCGAAGATATCAACCTGGCAAAAGTGGCGGAAGCGATGGGTTGCTTCGCTATTCGAGTCGAGCGACCGAGCGAGCTGCGAGGCGCGCTGGAACGGGCCTTCGCCGCAAACAGACCGGCGGTCGTCGACGTCGTGAGCGACATCAAAGCGATGGCGGCTCGCGGGTGGAGCTAAGGATAGCCCCTTGAAGATTGACGTTCACGCTCACTACGTTCCTGAGAGCTGCCTGAATGATGTTGAAGCGAAGGGAACCGATGGGCGCGCCTACGGACTGCGCATTGTTCAATAAGGCTCGCGCCAGGTAGCTTAGCGGGCCGATCTTATATCCGAGGGCTTTCCTTGAGGCTAAGTCGGCAATTGCAACTTCGACCAAGAGGACGACCGGGAATAGCACAAAAACGACTCTGACCCCTTTCCTGACCCCTTTCGTGGAGGAAAGATGAATAGCAGAACCGCCATTCGGCGACTGGCAATTTTTTTTCTGACTACTGCTTCTCTAGCCCACGCGCAGCAGCCGAAGAAAGTCCCGCGGATAGGGTATCTATCAAACCTCGATCCAGCTAGTGAGTCCGCCCGTGCCGAGGGAATTCGGCTGGCTCTGCACGAGCGTGGCTACATAGAAGGACAGAACATCGCCAGCGAGTACCGATATGCGGAGGGGAAGCGCGATCGGCTACCTGAGCTTGCGGCCGAGCTGGTCCGCCTCAAGGTTGATATCATCGTGGCAGTAGGAGGGGACCCGCTGGTCCTGGCGGTCATGAATGCGACCAAGACGATTCCCATCGTTATGGTAGGCTCTGGGACCGATCCTGTCGAGGCGGGCTTTGTTGAAAGCCTTGCCCGTCCCGGCGGCAACGTCACCGGCGATACAAACACTTCTCGTAGAACTAAGCGGGAAGCGGCTGGAGCTGTTCAAGGAAACCGTTCCAAAACTTGCCCGTGTCGCGGTTCTCTACGATCCGGCCAATCCGCCTAATGTACTCCAGGTGAAAGAGATTCTCCCGGTCGCGGCACGCGCGCTGCGGTTGACTCTTCAGCCTTGGGAGGCACGAGGCGCGGACGATTTCGAGAAGGTATTTGCCGCGCTGAATAAGCAGCGCCCGGATGGACTCTACGTGACCGGGGGATTGCTAATGATTGCTAACCAAAAACGTATCATCGGCTTTGCGTTAAAGAGCCGGTTACCGTCGGTGTACAACACCAGAGCAGCTGTAGATGCCGGTGGGCTCATGTCCTACACGGCGGACCAAGCAGAGAGCTACCGGCGCGTCGCATATTTCGTGGACAGAATCCTGAAGGGAGCCAAGCCGGCCGATCTGCCGGTGGAGCAGCCGATGAGATTCGAGCTGGTGTTCAATCTCAAGACCGCCAAGCAGATCGGCGTGACGATTTATCCTAACGTGCTGGAGCGGGCGACGAAGGTGATCAAATGACGGTGGTCAGCAGCCGCAAACAGTAGTCAAGAGATTGAGGCAGGAAAACCCTCCTTCGTGACTTCTCCTCCGGTTTGCTTGACATAAGTGTCGTTCTCTGCCAGATTTGTTTTTGTCGGAAAAATTAAAAACGTAAGGAGATTCTCATGTCTGCCGTTACAAAGATCACGGCCAAGTATCAAATCACTATACCCCGGGAGGTCCGTCGAGCACTGAAGGCTAAGGTTGGGGACTTACTGGTATTTGTACACCAGACGGATGGCTCGTACCGCGTGCAGGCGGTTCCACCGCGTTTGACGGACGCGCTCCGACTGGCGGGGAGTCGATTGTCGCCTGTGGATTTCCGTCGGGTGCATAGAGAGTTTGAGGAAGGCTGGGACGATGAGCAAGCGTGAGTCGGCGCCTCTGGCTTGCATCGATGCCAATATATTCCTGGCGGTCCTTATCCCTGAGGCAACCAGGGCTCCCAAAGATGAAATCGCCGGGGCGGCGAGAGTGCTCAAGGCGGTTGAAGAGGGGCGTTTGCGAGGCGTCTCCACGGCTATCCTACTTGGTGAAATCCGCTACGCTTACCTGAGGGAAGATAAGTTGGGGTTCGAAATCGGTCGCGCCGCAATCGAGGCCGAGGCCAACCTGCGGGTAATACCCATCAGCGTGTCGCTGGCGATTCACGCTGCCGAGATGAGGAGAAAGTACTACTCAAAGAAAAATGTGTTTTCCTATAACGATGGTCTGTACCTTGCTACCGGACTGCTCGAGCACGCCGATGTTTTGATCACAACGGATCCCCATTTGCTTAACGTCGGCGAACTGAAAACGATGCCTCCCAGCCAGTACCGCTAAAATCGTTTTGAATTGCCTTTATGCCGTGCGAGACTTGAATCCAAAACCTGTCCCGAGCCCTTCGGTGGGCGCGGGTTACGGCGCAATATTGGGGTAAGCACATCCCGGGCAATCCGAACATCATTGTTCAGAACATGCCCGGCGCCGGCTCCGTTGTGACTTGCTATTCCCCGTTGCTGGATAGGAAACGTTCCCTTGGGAGCAGCGTATGAGAATCGACATCCATAGCCACACGGCGCCGGCGAAATACGTCGAAGCGATCCGGCGTGATCCCAAGAGCATGGGTTGCCGCATCGAGAAAGACGCTCAGGGGCGCGAGTCGGTCGTGCAGGAGATCGGCCGCTCGACGCGGCTGCGGACGAACTTGATCGATCCGGAGTTGCGTTTGCGCGAGATGGCCGCTGAAGGAGTCGACGTCATCGTCGAATCGCTGCTACCACCGTTACTGCCTCTCTGGGCACCAGTGGCGGTCGGAGCGCGGGTTTGCCAAATCGTCAACGACGCTATTGCCGAGGACGCGGCGCGCTTTCCGGGACGCATGGTCGGCATGGGCATCGTGCCGTTCCAGGATGTCGGCGAAGCGGTCCGGGAACTTGACCGGATCGTCAAGCAGCGCCGCATGCCGTCGGTCTTGATTCCCGCCAGTGTCGCCGGAAAGAACTTGGACGAGCCGGAGTTTTTTCCCTTCTTCGAGCGCGCCCAGGAATATGGCGTGCTGGTCTTCATTCATCCCCATGAAGTCGCCGCGGCGGACCGGCTGAAGCGTTACGCACTCGCCAATCTGATCGGCAATCCCCTGGAGACCACCATCGCCCAGGCAAGTTTGATCTTCGGCGGCGTACTCGAACGGCTGCCGGCGTTGAAAATTTGCTGCGCTCACGGCGGCGGTTATGCGCCGTGGATTCGCGGCCGCTGGCGTCATGGCCATTCGAGCCGGCGCGAAGCGAGAGACGTGATCACGCGGCCGGTTTACGAATATCTCGGCCGTATGTACTTCGACACCTGCGTCTTCGACCCGGATTCGCTCGAGTTCCTCATCCGCACGATGGGGAGCGACCATGTCTTGCTCGGCACGGACTATCCCACGCCGATGATCGACGCCGGGCAAGTTCCGGTGATTAACGGCATTAGCAGCCTTACGGACCGGGACAAAGAAAAGGTCCTCGGCGGCAACGCCGTAAGGCTGTTGGGATTGAGGGCAAGCGCATAAGAATTTAGCGATATCAGATTGTTACCTTTCAAATGTTCAACAGAAAGACTTCAAGAAAGGTTATCGCGCAAAGGCTCCGCCAAAGGACGGATCAGCCGCAAATTGTTTGGCTGAGCCAAGAGCGCTCAGAATAAAGGGGCACCATGGTTATGAACATCGACCTGCACTCGCATTTCTTTCCCATTGAGGCGCTGCAGAATCCCGGCAAGTACCAGGACCGTGCGCCGAAGATCGTGCTGGACCAGGGCAAGCTCAGCGTCACTTCACAAATCGGCATGCGCGGCGGGCTTGGCGCTGGGGCCTACGATCCGGCGGCGCGGATCAAGGCGCTCGACGAGATGAAGATCGACTTGCAGGCGATTTCTCCGTCGCCGATCCTGCTATTTTACTGGGAGGATGCGGCTGTCGCCGCTCACTTTTCACGCAGGCAGAACGAAGCGATTCAAGCCGTCGTGCAAAAGCACCCGGACCGTTTCGTCGGCTTCGGCAGCGTGCCGTTGCAAAGCGTCGGCGATTCGATCGCCATTGCGCGTGAGGCGAAAGCCATAGGGCTCAAAGGTTTGGAAATCGGCAACGCCGTCGGCGACAAACCGCTCGATGATCCGATATTCGAGCCGTTTTTCGCCGCGGCTCAGGAATTGGATATGCTCTTGTTTGTCCATCCTCTCGAAGGCGGTCTCGATGCCGACGATCCGCTGGGGCCGATTCTCGGCAACGTTCTTCAGTTCACATTTCGCACGACGATGATGGTGGAGCGGATGATATTGAAAGGCATGTTCGAGAGGTATCCGAACTTGCGTTTGTGTCTGTCCCACGGCGGCGGGCTGCTGGCATTCAACATCTGGCGGCTCGATCATTCCTACGGGCTGCGCGCGGATTTGCAGAAAACGATTCCGCACAAGCCGTCCGCCTATTTGAAAAAACTTTATTTCGACACTATCGTCCATTCCGTTGCGGCGTTGCAATATTTGATTCAAGTTGTCGGCGCCGACCGCGTCGTGATCGGCACGGACTACCCGATGGCGATGGGCGACTTCGAGCCGGTGCAGAAGATTCAGCAGTTGAATCTTACCGAAGCGGAGCGCGAGCAGGTACTCGGCGCCAATGCCGCGCGCGCCTTGAATCTTATCTGAGAACGCGATAAGGCATCTCGAACCTCTAGCAGGGTCGTGAAAACCCCTGCGCTCACCCTTCGACCGGGCTCAGAGCCTGTCCTGAGTTAATCGAAGGAGTGAACGGAGCGACCGTTGAACTCGTTAGAAATTTTCCGTTCGTGCTAAAGCTGTCGAGGCACGAGAAATAGTTTTTCAGCAACTTGGTTGGAGCTAGAGTGGCGTTACTTTCCATCGAAGGCGTCGGCAAGGAATATCAGGTCCGGGGCAAGAGAGTGTCGGCCCTCGAATCCCTCGACCTCGATGTCGCCGAGGGGGAATTTGTCACCATCGTCGGCCCATCGGGCTGCGGCAAATCGACTTTACTGAACTTGATCGTGGGATTGTTGCGTGCGAGCGTGGGGCGCATTCTCTTTCGCGGCGCTCCCATCGACGGTATCTGCACGAAGATCGGCTACGTCACACAGAAAGATAATTTGCTGCCCTGGCGCACGTTGATCGAAAACGTCGAGATCGCTCTGGAGATCCGCGGCATAGACAAAGGCGCGCGGCGCAAGCGCGCGGAGGAGTTGATCGGGCGCGTCGGTTTGGGCGGTTTCGAGGAGCATTATTCGCACGAGCTGTCGGGCGGCATGCGCCAGCGCGCCAACATCATTCGCACGCTGATCTACGATCCTGAATTGATTCTCATGGACGAGCCTTTCGGCCCGCTTGACGCTCAAACCCGGATCGTGTTGCAAGACCAGCTCTTGAAGCTCTGGTCGGCGACCAAGAAAACGATTGTCTTTATCACCCACGATTTGGTCGAAGCGATTGCGCTGGCGGACCGCGTGGTGCTGATGAGCTCGCGGCCGGGCAGGATCAAGTTGATTGAGAACGTCACGATCCCACGGCCGCGGGACGTATTCAAAATTCACGAGAGTCCGGAGTTTCGCGCGGTTTATGAGAGGCTCTGGCAGCAATTACGCCCGGAAGTTAATTTGGCTCAATAACCGAAAGGAGAATTCATATGAAACGGCTCATGCTCGTCGCTCTCACGGCGCTTTTTTACCTTGGCTGGTTTGCGCACCCCAGCGATGCCCAGGCGCCGAGGAAAGTAAAGATGACGATCCCCGTCGTGGCGCACTCGATGACGCCGGTTTACGTCGCCCAGAGCAAAGGCTTCTTCGCGGAGGAGAAACTGGAGCTGGACATCACCTCCACCGGCGGCGGCGGCCCCGACATCCGGGCCCTCATCGCCGGCGACGTGGAATTCAGCTTCACCACCGGCGACAACGTCATCCTCGCGCACCAGGAAGGTAGGAGGCTCGTTATGGTCGCCAGCGGTCTCAACAAGGTGTTTATCAACTGGGCGATGCATAAGGATACTGCCAAGGCCAAAGGCGTCACGGAAACGATGCCGCTGGCGGAAAAGATCAAGGCGCTCAAAGGGCTCACCGTCGGTGTGACTAATCCCGGCGCCTTGACCGCGCACCTGGCGGCTTTCGTGATCCGCAAAGCCGGCTACACGCCGCAGCAAGACGTGCAGATCATTCCGATCGGCGCGGGACCGACCTGGCTCGCCGCCCTGGAAAACCGCAAGATCGATGTTGCGCTGACGGCGCCGCCGGTGCCGGAGACGGCGATCAGCCGGGGCTTCGCCATCATGTTCATCAACAATGCCAAAGGGGAGGACCCTTCGATTCCCGAGTTCCTCATGGAGAATCTCATCGCTCGCCCTGAGACGGTGGCGAAAGAGCAGGACTTGGTAAGAAGAATGGTGCGCGCGCTCGTGCGGGCGAATCAATGGGCGATTAAAAGCGGTCCGGAACAAGTCGCCGCCGCGCTCAAGCCCTTCATGGCGCAAACGGCGCCGGAGCTTCTATTGACCGGAGCCAGGTCGGTGGTGCCTGCCCTGAGTCCCGACGGGCGCACCAGCGAGCGCAGCTTTCAGGTGACCCAGGACATCCTCGAACAGGCGGGCATACTGAAAAAGCGCGCTTCGTACTCCGAGCTAGTCACCAACGAGTTCCTGCCCAAATGATCGGCCGCGGACGCCTTTTTCTCTACCGTGTGATCTTCGGCGTCGTGCTCCTGGCTTTTTGGGAGCTGAGCTCCGGAAGATTGATCGATCCCTTCTGGGTGTCGAGTCCTTCGCTGGTTTTTGTCTATCTCTACGGCGTGTTCGCCGACGGCTCCATCTTCGGCCACCTGGCGATCACGCTGTACGAGACCTTCGCCGGTTTTTTTATCGGCGCGATTTTCGGCATCGGTCTCGGTTTTGTGCTTGGGCGGAGAGAGGTCCTGGCCGATATACTGGATCCCTACGTGGTGGCCTTCAACGGTATCCCGCGCATCGCGCTGGCGCCGCTGTTCATCATCTGGTTCGGCATCGGCCCGACGTCCAAAGTCATCCTCGTCGTCAGCGTGGTATTCTTCCTCACCTTCTTCAATACCTTCGCCGGCGTTAAAGGCGTCGACGCGGAATTAAAAAACATTCTGCGCATCATGGGTGCGAGCGAACGGCAGATTCTCATGAAGGTGACGCTGCCGGCGATCGTGCCATGGATCACCACCGGCTTAAAGATCAGCCTTCCTTACGCCATCGTTGCCGCCGTGGTCGGTGAATTCATCGCCGCAAGCAAAGGGCTGGGTTACCTGATCAACTATAACACCTCGCTGTTTTCCACGACCGGCGCCTTGGGGGGCATTTTAATTCTCGCCCTGGTGGTGGTGGTGTGCAACGAAGCGATCAACCGCGCGGAGTCTTACTTTCTGCGCTGGCGTCCCAGGGAAGAACGGAAAAGCGAAGGGGAGCTTTACTGACGCCGACCTTTAGCCCGCACAACTCATGGTAGACAGCGACCGAGAGGCAAACCCTTCCGGGAGAAGGCTCAGCCTGAGGCTGATCCGCCTCTGGCGGAAATGGACCTCTGCCTTGAAGTGAGTTGCGAGCCACGCCCAGGATTGAACCGTACGCCTAAGGCAAATCTCGCAAGATTGAGTCGTAGGAGAATTCAGTTCAATTTCAGGTTAACGATCGCAATAACCGGCCGGCAAACAGCAAGCGTAGCACCGCTGTTGAACGGTCCGGTTCATTGCGGGGTTGGGCATCATTTCAGATCCTCACCCGAAACCGAAACGAGGTGAAAGTGAAGGTAGGTTACGTGTTGGCGCAATGGCCCATTTGTTTCAACGCGATATCGAGTCAGCTTGTGATGTGCGACTAACCAGTGAATGTGTGCGAAGCATTCTAAAACGGCGGGACTGTCCTGAACCGCGATGCTAGCAATTTCCTTGATGTCGCGCTTCGGGAATACAACGAAGTGAGTTTTGGCGGTTGGGAACGGATGCTTGATGGTAATGCAGCTGTCCGTTTCCCGTTGGACAAACGGAAGGAAACCGGGCGCCCTCTGAATTCCAGCCGACGCGAGGAGGCCAGCTAGGTCATTGGGTCGGTAGCAGGCGCCGCGACAGTCGTTCAAGGCGAGAAAGGAGCGCGGTTGAACATCGCGGAAGAGATAACCGCCAGCGATAACTCCGAGCGCAATAAACAGTGCGGATGTTAGTAGTCGGCGCATGTGCGGCGGTTCATGATGCCCAACGTATAGCGTTTTATCCCTCAAAGCTTGAAGGCAATCAAGTCGTGGAGACAGCGCTAAAGTGGCGACAGGAGGATAAAACGTGTTGGACTAAACCGCGGAGCCGCACGGACGTTGCGGTTATAGGGATTTGGAAGCACTCGGATAGCCACCCATAGGTTGAACGACGCATCAGCTCAATCTTTTACACTCTACTTCGTCAATTCGAGTTAGTGAACCAACGCGTCCGGTAAAAGCACGTCAAAACATCACACGAGTGAAAGCGAGAGGGCGCTCGTTCGGATCAAACACCATGTGAGGGAGTGACCGAGTGCGGACAAGTCAACGCAACGTTACGTCTTGGTGCTTTCTCCCTCCAGGCTTCACTTATGTGTTGGCGCTTTACCTGTAAGCATGAATTTCCCAGGTTAAGAGCTTGCACTCGTAATGGTTTTCCACGGCTAGAATTCCCGCCAATTGCGAAAAGATTTTTCCGCGTACAGTTTTTCGACATTCAACGGAAACGAGATACCGCGGCTCGCCAGGTAGCCGGCGATGGGCTTGAGCGGCAGGCCGACGGCGGCGAGGTAATCGCCCTCGATCGCTTCGATCAAGGCGTGGCCCTCGCCTTGGATCGAGTAGGCGCCGGCTTTGTCGAGGGATTCGTTGCAGGAAAGATAACGCTCAATCTCCGCGTCCGTAAATGCGTGCATCTTTACCGAAACTTCCTCGACGATTTGCAGCCCCGGCCCGCCTGTGCCGTCGAGCAGCGCGACGCTGGTGAGGATGCGATGATTCTTGCCTGACAGAGTCCGCAGGATTTGCCTCGCGTTTTCAACCCCGTTGGGTTTTCCGATTTTGTCACCGTCGATTAGAATCATTGTGTCGCTGCCGATGACGATACCGCCGGGATTATTCTTGGCAACGGATTGGGCCTTGCCGAGCGCGAAGTCGAGGACCTCGGCTTCGGCGGGGCAGTGGGGCGATAGGGTTTCCTCGAAGTCCGGCGCGATGGTTTCGAACGGCAGGCCGAGCAGCGCGAAAATCTCCCTGCGGCGCGGGGAGCTGGAAGCGAGAATGAGTCTCATGAAACGAGTCGTTCAGGGCCGAAGCGTGTGCGGCTCCGGCGAAGTCGGCGGATGGTCGGCTGCGAACGTGGCGCCGAGCGACTCGGCGTAGGCGCGCAGGAGCGCGGCGACCTCGTCGATGTCTTTTACGCGCACCATTTGCGCGCGCAGCTCTGCCGCGCCCCGTGTTCCCTTGCAATACCAGGCGAGATGTTTGCGCATGCCGACGAAGCTGTGAATCTGGGTGTGCCCGGCGAAATGAGCGCTGTGCTCGAGCATGACGCGGAA
>Ga0209640_10006673_pt1 | contig 10088 bp, 9 predicted proteins | sample RifCSP10_1_FD_184018 | JGI IMG/M metagenome (GOLD analysis project Ga0209640, IMG submission 184018) | Soil microbial communities from Rifle, Colorado - Rifle CSP2_sed 10_1 (SPAdes) (version 2) | ecosystem: Environmental > Terrestrial > Deep subsurface > Rock core/Sediment | place: Rifle... | reverse complement strand
CCCCCGCCTCGCGGACGGCGGCGAGCGGCGACGCGACGAGCCACGGCCAGGCGGCGACGAAGAGGCAGCGGGCGAGGACGCGGCGCGGCACGCGCGGGCTAGTCACCGGCCGGCCGCCGCAGCTCCTTCTCGAGCAGCTGGCCGGCGATCGCCAGGAAGTCGGCCTCGGTGACGATGCCCACCAGGCGGCCCTCGTTGAGCACCGGCAGGGCGCCCACCTTGTGGCGCCTCATGAGCGCGATGGCTTCGAGCGTCGAGGTCTCGGGCTTCACGGTGACGAGCTCGGTCGCCATGATCTCGCGCACCGCGATCGATCCCTTGCCGAGCTCCGCGGCGCGCTCGGCGATCACCGCCACCAGCGTGCGCTGCGAGACGATGCCGACCAGGCGGTGCTCGCCGTCCTCGACGGGCACGTGGCGGATGCGCTTCCACTTCATCAGGTTGGCGACCAGCTCGACACTCTCGTCGGGCCCGGCGGTGAACAGGTCGGAGGTCATGAACTGCTCGACGCGCGTGTAATGGCGCTCCCAACCGCCCGCCTGCTCCAGGTTCGCCGGCTCCCAGAGGTGGACCGGCGGCCCCCCGTTCTGGTTCTCGACCGTCGCTGCGGTGATGGCCGCCAGCCGCTCGGCGCGGTTGCCGCGCCCTTGCAGGAAGACGAACGAATCGAGCTGCCACTGCGCGCCGGTGTGCTTGGAGCGCACGCGCTCTTCGAGCACGTCGAGATAGCGCGCCGCGTCGGCGCTGGCGATTCCGCGGCGCTCCAGGCCCTCGCGGGCGACGGGCAGCAGCTCCTCGAGGATCAGCTCGTCGGCCGGAATCTGCTTGTGGCCCGGCCAGCCGAACTGAGCGCCCAGGCCGAGTCGCGCCGCGGAGACGAAATTCTCGTGCGCGGTGTCGAACTCCATGACCCGGCGCACGTCGGGATAGATGCGCGACATGCCGGCCAGCAGGCCGAACCAGAACGCGGCGTTCGCCATCTCGTCGAGGATGGTCGGGCCCGAGGGGAGGATGCGATTCTCGATGCGCAGGTGCGGCCTGCCGCCGGTGATGCCGTAGCAGGGCCGCGTCCAGCGATAGATCGTGCCGTTGTGCAGCCGCAGCGCCTTGAGCGACGGCACCTCGTGGCGTGCTAGGAGCGCGAGCGAGTCTTCGTCGATCTCGGCCGCGAGGAGGACCTTGTAGCGCGCGATGTCCTCCTGGAAGATCTCGAGCACCGAATCGTCGACCCAGCGCCGCCCGAACGAAACGCGCGGCGCCTGCTCGCGCAGGTGGAGCCCGGCGAGCCGATGGTCGACCGACTGCTGGAAGAGCGCGATACGCGTCTCGCGCCAGAGCCTGCGCCCGAAGAGCATCGGCGAGTTGCAGGCCGCGGCGAGCACCGGACCGGCCACCGCCTGGGTGAGGTTGTAGAGCTCGGCGAATTCGTCCGGGCCGACCTGGTAGTGGATCTGGAAGCTCGTGTTGCAGGACTCGACCATGACGCTGTCGTGGCGGATGAGCAGCTCGTCGGCGCCCTTGATGAAGAACTCCCAATCCTTGCCTCGCAGCCGCCGCATCGCCTCGTTGAGCGCGAAGTAGCGCGGCACCGGCGTCATGTTGTCGAGCGTCAGGTCCGAGATGTCGATGGTCGGCAGGATGCCGATCATCACCACGTCGGCGTCCAATTGGTGGGCGGCGCGCCGCGCCTTGGCGTGCAGATCCACGAGCTGCGCCTCCATCGTGCGCAGGCAGTCGCTGCCGAACTCGAGGGGGTCGGTGTTGAATTCGAGGTTGAAGCGCGCCACTTCGGTGGTGAAGTGCGGATCGCGCAGGCGCTCGATCATCTCGATGGCCAGAGGCGCCGGGCGGAAGTGGCGATCGATGAGGAAGAGCTCCTGCTCGGCGCCGATGCGACGCACGCCCGACTCGATGACGCCCGAGTCCAGCATCAGCTCCAGGGCGCGCAGGTCGGCGAGCAGCCGGCGAGTGAACTCGCGCAAGCTTTCGACGTCGATGTCGCCGGCGTCTTGCCGTCCCAAAGCTCGTCCTCCCGGAGCGCGGGGAGTGTAGCAGCGTGGAGCGGAGGGAGCGGCGGACGAGACGCCGCGCAACGGCCCCGCGGCCTAGACGCGAACCGCCGTGTCGGCGAGGAGCGCGGCGATCTGTGGTGCCCGAATCGTCCCCGCGTGGGTCAGCAGCGTGCCCGCGACGACCTCGTCGTCCACCGGCACCGAGAGCTCGTGCGTCTTCTTGTTCCACAACAGCATCAGCAGATTGAATACATTGCGCGCGTAGAGGAGGCTGGCGTCGGCGGGCACGGAAGCCGCGAGGTTGCCCGGGCCCAGGATCAACACTCCCCGGTGCACGACCTCCTCGTTGACGCGCGTGAGCTCGCAGTTGCCGCCGGTCGGGGCGGCGAGATCGACCACGACCGCTCCGGGCCGCATCGCTTCTACCATGTCGCGAGAGAGCAGCACCGGTGCCCGCTTGCCCGGCACCTGCGCGGTGGCGATCACCACGTCCGCGAGCGCGACGCGCTCGGCGAGGACGGCCCGCTGGCGCTCGAGGAGGTCCTTCGAGAGCTCCTTGGCGTAGCCGCCGCCGCCTTCTCCGGATCCGACGTCGGGGAGGTCGATGAAGCGCCCGCCGAGCGATTGCACCTGTTCCTTGACCGCGGGGCGAACGTCGGAGACTTCCACGATGGCGCCCAGTCGCCGCGCGGTGGCGAGAGCCTGGAGACCGGCGACGCCCGCCCCGAGCACCACCACGCGCGCGGGCTGAATCGTCCCCGCCGCGGTCATCAGCATCGGCAGGTACTTGCCGAGGCGCGTGGCGGCCACCAACACGGCCTTGTAACCGGCGATGGACGCCTGCGAGGAGAGCACGTCCATGGTCTGGGCGCGGGTCGTGCGTGGAACGAGCTCCATGGCGAAGGCGGTGATGCCGCGCTCGGCCAGCCGCCGCGCCATCGGCAGATTGCCGTACGGATCGAGCAGCGCCAGGAGGATCGAGCCGGCGCGCAGAGCGTCGACCTCGGTGACCAGGGGCTCGTCGACCTTGAGCACGACGTCGGCGCCGCGGAGCGCCGCCGGCGCCGCCGGCACGACGCGCGCGCCCGCGGCCTCGTAGGCGGCGTCGGTGATCCCGGCGGCGAGTCCGGCGCCGGTTTGGACCTCGACCTCGAGGCCCGCCTGCACCATCTTCTTCACGGTCTCGGGAACGGCGGCGACTCGCCGTTCGCTCGAGCGCGACTCCAGCGGAACGAAAACTCGGGTCATGTCGCGGAGGCTCCTTCGGAAGGTCGAACGCCGGGCATCGTACCCGGCGCGGCGAGCAGCGCGCAACCGACTTGCGGAGGGCGACGTTCACCCGCCCGCGGGGGCGGGGGCGCGCCGGCGTTGCACGGCAAGCTCAGCTCGCGTGCTCGGGGCGGGCGAGGTCGAGCACCGTCTTGACCGGAGCAAAGGTCCAACCGGGAAGCTCGACGAAGACCGTCTCCCAGCCGGCCATGGCGCCGTTCCAGAGTCCGGGCCGCTCGAGCACGCGGATCTCGCGGCCGCCCTCGTGCTTGCGCGTCACGATCGCCGTGCGCGGGTCGACGAACGCCTCGAGCGCGAATGCCCGACGATTGCGGTCGCGCAGCGCGCAGACCAGGTCCACGGGATTGAAGTGCGTCGAAGCTTCCCAGACCCGACGCTGCTCGGCGTCGTCGAGATCGACCTGCGAGGCCTCCACGATCTGCGCTCCTCCCGTCGCTCCGCCGTCCGACGTGGTCCAGAACGGGCCGCCGCCGGGCTCGCCGGCCGCGGGCACCACGGCCGCGACGCGCAGCGGCCGGTCGTCGCGTTGGCGCGCGGCACCGAGCTCGGCGGCGAGACCGGCGAGCACGAGCTGCCAGCGCGCGATCTCGGCGTGGCGGTGCGCGGGCAGGACGTTGTCGATGTTCTTGATCGCGACCAGATCGCCGCCGGCCGCGGCGAGGTTCGGCAGCAGCGCACCGTGCCCCGAAGGGCGCAGCAGCAGCGCGCCGTCCGCGGCGCGCGCCGGAGCGCCGTCGGGGCCCAGGGCGAGGGTGTCCGAGGCGCGGGATTGCCGGGAGAGCTCGACCGCGAGCTCGCAGCCGTTCGCCACGAGGCGGCGCGCGCGCGCGAGCTCGGCGGCGAAGGCGGGCTCGCTGCCGGGCGGGACGGTGAAGTGGAAACGCGCGGTACCGGCAGCGTCGCGCAGGTAGGGCGCGCCTTCGAGGAGTTGCTCGACGAAGGCGGTCCGCGGTCCATCGGCGGCGAGGTGGAACGGCAGCAAGGCTTTCGGCCGCCGCGCGGCGTCGAGACCCCCGGCGTCGAGCAGCGGTCCGAGCCAATCCGCGACCGGGCGGCTCGCGCAGAGCTCGGCGAGGGCCGTGGGGCTGAATCCGAGGTGGCGCGCCAGCTCGACGCCGAGTGCGAGGCGAGGCAGCGCAACGGCGAGGCGCACCGCCTCGCCGGCTTCGAGGTCACCCTGCACGGCGCGCCGTGCGAGCTCGGCGAGGCCGCAGCCCGGGAGCCGGGCGAGGACGGCCGTGAGGCCGCGGAACATGCGCGTCGCCGCTCCCGAGGCGGGCACGAACTTGAGCAGGCGGCCGGCGTCGCGAGCGGCCGCACCGGCGCGCGCGAGCTCCTCTCGACGCTCCGCGGTGAGTCGCAGCACGCCGTCTCCGACGGTGCACGGTCGCAACAGTCGCAGGCGCGCCGGTAGGCCGGCGAGCAGGTCGAGCTGGCGTTCGGCCTCCGCTTCGGGGATGCCGGCCCGGCGGAGCTGCTCGCGGTCGTCGGCCGAGAACGGGAACCGGCTCACCGCCGCCTCACGGGTGGTAGGCGACGAGCCGGTCCGTCACCGCCGCCAGCCGTGGTGCCGTGGCGTCGCGCGGCGAGAGCCGCGGCGAGGCGACCGGCCACGCGATGCCGAGGTCGGGGTCGTCCCAGCGGATTGCGAGATCGGCGTCGGCGCGGTAGTGGGTGGTGCACTTGTACTCGACCTGGGCGCGCGCGCTGGTGACGCAGAAGCCGTGAGCGAAGCCGGGGGGAATCCACAGCATGCGGAAATCGTCGGCGGTGAGCGAGGCGCCGAACCAGGCGCCGAAGCGCGGCGAGCCGCGGCGGACGTCGACCGCGACGTCGAAAATCTCCCCTTCCGTGCAGCGCACCAACTTGCCCTGGGGTTCGGTGGTCTGCAGGTGCAGGCCGCGCAGCGTGCCGTGGCCGGACGAGGAGTGGTTGTCCTGGACGAAGGCCAGGTCGAGTCCCAACGCCGCGAGCTTGGCGGAGTGGAAGACCTCGAGGAAGAAGCCGCGCTCGTCGCGGTGCACCGTAGGCTCCACCACGAGGACGCCCGCGAGCGGCGTCGCGACGAGCTTCAACCGGAGCTCTCCTCGCTCACCATGCGGCGCAGATAGTCGCCGTACTCGGTCCTGCCGAGCTGCTCGGCCTGGGCGAGCAACGCGCTCGTGGCGAGCCAGCCCTGCCGCCAGGCGATCTCCTCGAGGCAGGCGACCTTGAGACCCTGCCGTTGCTCGACCGCGGCGATGAACTCGGCGGCCTGCAGCAGCGATTCGTGGGTCCCGGTGTCGAGCCAGGCGACGCCGCGGCCGAGCACGCGTACGCGCAGCTCCCCGAGCTCCAGGTAGGCGCGGTTGACGTCGGTGATCTCGAGCTCGCCGCGCGCGGAAGGCCGGAGCGCCGAGGCGATGTCGAGCGCTCGTCGGTCGTAGAAGTAGAGACCGGTGACCGCGAGAGTCGAGCGCGGCCGGTCCGGCTTCTCCTCGATCGAGAGCGGGCGGCCGTCGGCGGCGAGCTCGACGACGCCGTAACGCTCGGGATCGCGCACGCGATAGGCGAAGATCGTCGCGCCCGAGCTCCGCGCGGCGGCTCCGCGCAGCTCCTCGGAGAGTCCCTGGCCGTAGAAGACGTTGTCGCCGAGGGCGAGCGCGACGCCGTCGCCGCCGACGAACTCGCGACCCAGGAGCAGCGCCTGGGCCAGACCCTCGGGGCGCGGCTGCTCGACGTACTCGAGCTCGAGTCCGAAGTCCGAGCCGTCGCCGAGCAGCCGGCGGTAGGCGGGGAGGTCGAGCGGGGTCGAGATGACGAGGATCTCGCGGATGCCCGCCAGCATGAGGCTCGACAGCGGGTAATAGACCATCGGCTTGTCGTAGATCGGCAGCAGCTGCTTCGAGACGCCGCGAGTCACCGGATAGAGGCGCGTGCCGGCGCCGCCGGCGAGGACGATCCCTTTCATCGCGAGCCGGCGAAGTGTATCAACGCGACGCGGCGGCTCGCGTAGGATCGCGGCCCGTGAGGCCTTCCCAAGGTCCGCGCCGGTGACGCCCGCGCAGGCCGTCCTGCTCGCCCTCGTGCAGGCGGTGACGGAATTCCTGCCGGTCTCCTCCTCCGGCCACCTCATCCTCGTCCCGCGCCTGCTCGGCTGGCCCGACCAGGGGCTCGAGTTCGACATCGCGACCAACAGCGGGACGCTCCTCGCCGTGGTGGCCTACTTCCGGCGCGACCTGGCGGCGATGGCGCGCGGAGCGGCGGCCGCGGTGCGCGGCGGCGACGCCCGCTTTCCCGAGGCGCGCCTCGCCTGGGTCCTGCTCCTCGCCACCGTGCCCGCGGCGGTGACCGGCCTGCTGATCAAGGACTGGGTGGCGACGGCGGCGCGGGGCTGGGAGCTCATCGCGGTCAACGCCGTGGTCTACGGCACGCTGCTCGTGGCCGCTGACCGTTTCGGGCGCAAGCGGCGGCCACTCGCCGAGCTCGGCCGGCGCGAGGGGCTCTGGATCGGAGCGGCGCAGGCGCTCGCGCTCGTGCCGGGCACGTCGCGCTCGGGCGTCACCATGACGGCGGCGCTGGCGCTCGGATACGACCGCGAGAGCGCGGCGCGCTTCGCGTTCCTGCTCGCGGTTCCGATCGGCGTGCTGGTCGGCGCCAAGCAGTTGCTCGACCTCGCCCTCGGCGTTCCGCTCGGCGTGCCCCTCGCCGCGCTCGCGATCGGCGTCGCGGTGTCGGCGCTCGCCGGCTACGCCGTGATCGCCCTCCTGCTGGGCTGGGTGCGGCGCCGCTCGCTGGCCGTCTTCGGCGCCTATCGCCTGCTGCTCGCCGGCTTGCTCTGGCTCTACTTCACGGGCGCCTGATCCGCCGCCGCGCGCGGCGGGAACCAGATCGACGCCACGACGCTGGCACCGAGCGTGCAAACGATCACCGCCAGCGAAATGGTGATCGGGACGTGCACCCAGGCGCTGACGATCATCTTCGCGCCGACGAACGCGAGCACGACGCCGAGGCCGACGCTGAGGTAGTGAAAGCGGTTCATGAAATCCGCGAGCAGGAAGAACAGCGCGCGCAGTCCCAGGATGGCGAAGATGTTGGAGGTGAAGCAGAGGAACGGGTCGCGCGTGACGCCGAAGATGGCCGGAATGGAGTCGACCGCGAAGACCACGTCGGTGGCCTCGATCACCACCAGGACGAGGAGCAGCGGGGTGGCGAACCACCGCCCGTCGAGGCGCACCAGGAAGCGCTGGCCGTGGTACTCCGAAGTGACGGGCAGGAGGCGGCGCGCGAGGCGCAGCAGCGGATTGTTCTCGGGGCGGATCTGCTGCTCGTCCGAGAACAGGATCTTCACTCCGGTGACGACGAGGAAGGCGCCGAAGACGTAGATCGCCCAATGGAAGCGCGCGATGAGGGCCGTGCCGGCGAGGATGAACGCCGCCCGCATCAGCATGGCGCCGAGGATGCCCCAGAAGAGCACGCGGTGGCGGAATTCTCCGGGGACCGAGAAGTAGCTGAAGACGACCAGGAAGACGAACAGGTTGTCGACCGAGAGCGCGTACTCGATCAGGTAGCCGGTCACGAACTCGAGACCGATCCGGGAGCCGAAGCGCCAGAAGAGCCAGCCCGCGAAGAGCGCGGCGAGGGTGACGAAGAAGGCGGTCCACAGCGCCGCCTCCCGCGCGCGGATGACGTGCGCCCGCCGGTTGACGATGCCGAGGTCGAGAATCAGCACCACGGCGACGCCGGCGAGGAAGACCGTCCACATCAACGGCGTCCCGATCGTCGGCATGGTGAAGCAGTCTATCCGGGCCTCCGGGCCGGGCCCGCTTGCTAGAGTTCGCCGTCGTGGCGCTCTTCATCACTTTCGAGGGGCTGGACGGAAGCGGCAAGTCCACCCACCTCGAGCGGGCGGCGCGCTGGCTCGAGAGCCAGGGAGTGCGCTTCGTGAAGACCCACGAGCCGGGCGGCACCGAGATCGGGCTCGGCATCCGCAAGCTGCTCCTCGACCATCGCCACGCGCGGATGGACGGGCGGGTGGAGCTGCTGTTGATGTTCGCCGACCGGCGCCAACATCTGGTGGAGACGATCGAGCCCGCGCTCGCCGCCGGGTTCCACGTGCTCTGTGACCGCTTCACCGACTCGACGATCGCCTACCAGGGTTACGGACGCGGCCTGCCCTTGGAGGAGGTGGACGAAGTCGATCGCTTCTCGACCTCGCGGCGTCGACCGGATCGCACGCTCTACTTCGACCTGCCCGCGGCGGCGGCGCGGCGGCGAGGACATTCCGGCCACCGTCGGCGCTCGGGTAACGTCGATCGACTCGACGCCGAGGAGCTCGCCTTCTACGAGCGCGTGCGCTCGGGTTACCTCGAGCAGTCGCGCCGGGAGCCCGAGCGCTTCCGCGTCGTCGACTCTTCGACCTCGATCGTGGCGACCGAGCTCGCGGTGCGCGAGGCACTGGCGGACCTGGTCTCCGAGGCGCGATGAGCGTGCCGCGGAGCGTCGACCGTCTGCTCGCCATGGCGCGCTCGGGGCGCCTCTATCCGGCGCTCATCCTGCACGGGGCGAGCGAAAGCGCGCGGCGCGCGGCGGCGGAGGAGATCGCGCGCTGTCTGCTCTGCGAGCGGCCGGCGGAGCGGCGCCCGTGCGGAGAGTGCCGGCACTGTCTCCGCATCGCCCTTCCGGCGGGCCAGCACAAGGACGGCGAAGTCCGCTTCCACCCCGACTTCGCGGTGCTGCTCCGCGACGCCAAGACGGTGACCTCGGCCGAGGCCACTCGCGAGCTGATGCGTGCCGCGCACTCGACGCCGTTCGAAGCGCGCGGACAGGTGTTCGTGGTCGCCGAGGCCGAGACGCTGTCGGCGGAGGCCGGCGACGCCCTGCTCAAGCTGCTCGAGGAGCCGGGGCTCGGCTCCCCGCGCCACTTCCTGCTGCTCGCGCCGTCGCGGCTCGACCTGCCCGCGACGCTGCGCAGCCGATCGCTCGCCGTCTTTCTCGGGGCCGCGGAGACGCCACCGGCCGGCGAAGTGGAGCCGATCGCCGCCGCCTTCGGGGCGGCGGTGACGCGCTTCGAGCGGCGGGGATCGGGGCTCGACCTGCTGGATGCCGCGGAGCGACTCGCGGCCAGCGGCGAATTCACGGATCCGCGAGCGCGGCGCCCCTGGGTCGTGGCGGCGAGCGCGGTGCGCTTGGCGGCGTTCGGGAGAGAGCTCGCGCCGGGGCGGCGCGGCGCCCTGCTCGCGCTCGCCGACGACCTGCTCGTCGAGGCACCGCGGCTGCGCCTGCGCGGAGTGCCCGCGGCCAGGATTCTCGAAGGTCTGGTCAGCCGCCGCCTCACCGCGGCGGTCTGAGCGCCGGCGCGCCTCGAGGCTCGGAGCGCGCGCCGCCGCCGATTCACGGCGATGAACCCGTGGATCCAGAAAGCCGCGCTGTCACCGTCCGAGGAGATTCAAGTGCGATTCGACGCCCTCGGTGCGCGAGGCGGAGCGAAGCGACGAAGGACCTCGCGCAACCGCAATCCAAGGTCGCGTTCTCGGCCGCCAACGCGCGCCGGGTTGGCGCACGCAAATCATTCAATATAAGTGATTTAAAGCCGCAGCTCGCGACCCGACGGCGATGGCATCCGGGTTGCGCTGCCTCCGCCTTCGACTTCGCGCGCACCGACCCCTCGAAGCGTGTTCGAGCGGTTCCGCACGCGGGGCGATCGGACAAGGAGGAAGCATGAAGAGATTCGCGTTGATTCTCCTCTGCCTCGCGGTCGTGAGCGGCTCGCCGCTTTTCGCCCAGGCGCAGAAGGGATCGATCTCC
>Ga0209640_10006672_pt1 | contig 10089 bp, 7 predicted proteins | sample RifCSP10_1_FD_184018 | JGI IMG/M metagenome (GOLD analysis project Ga0209640, IMG submission 184018) | Soil microbial communities from Rifle, Colorado - Rifle CSP2_sed 10_1 (SPAdes) (version 2) | ecosystem: Environmental > Terrestrial > Deep subsurface > Rock core/Sediment | place: Rifle... | reverse complement strand
AAGTCGTGCAGGACGACTGCATCGACCACGCCCAGTTCCTCGCCATGGTCCGCCGACTCCTCGGCCAGGAGAAAGCCGCCGCGCCCCCTGCCACCGGAGCCTGACGTCCCGGCCCCGGCTCCGCCCAGGCCACCATCCCGACCCTTCCGACACTCCCCGGCCTCAGCCGAGAAACCCCTGAGCCGGAATCGGCAGGGCGCCACTTGAATCCGCCTAACTCGTGTGCAGCCAAGAATATACTGTCTCCACTCCGGCACCTGCCCGCCTCGCCGGAGCGCCCGCTACCCGGTGGTTCCAGGTCGCGCAGACCGCAATCGAGATAAAAATCTCATATACTCTTGACGCCGGGTTGCCGGGCGTACACTATTCCGGTGCGTGAACCGTGACAAAAATCACACAGCGACCGCACGTGGGGTTGGCGTCACACAGCCGGGGTTCCCCCGCGCGCCTCGCGCGAACGGGGGGTTCATGAGCGCGAGGGCGCGGAGCGGGGGACCGGAACGAGGCGACGGCGCGAGAAGTCAGGATCGTAGGACCCTTTTTCAAACCCGACCGGAGGCAGGAGATGCCGAGCTACGTGATTCCGGACAAATGCGACGGGTGCAAGGCGTTGGACAAGACGGCCTGCCAGTACATTTGCCCGAACGACCTCATGGTCCTGAACAAGGAGACCATGAAGGCCTACAACCAGGACCCATCGATGTGCTGGGAGTGCTACAGCTGCGTGAAGATCTGCCCGAACCAGGCGATCGAGGTGCGCGGCTACGCCGATTTCGTGCCCATGGGGGCGAGCGTGACGGCGATGCGGAGCTCCGAGGACATCATGTGGACGCTGCAGTTCCGCGACCGGAACATCAAGCCGAAGCGTTTCAAGTTCCCGATCCGCCGGGGCGTCGCGGAGGGGAAGGCGCAGCCGTTCGACCTGTATCCGACCGGCGACGCGGACCTGAAGAGCCCGACGCTGATGTGCGAGCCCGAGGGGCTGAACACACCCCGGGGCCGGGTCAAGATCGACAAGATTCTGACGCTGTGAGCCGGATCGCTCGTTGCCGGTGAGGTGCGGGGTCCGGCAACGCCAACTCTTCGGAGGAGACCTGCGACAATGACGCAATTCGAGACAGTGACGGTCGACACCGATCTGCTGATCTGCGGCGGCGGCATGGCTGCCTGCGGCGCGGCGGTGGAGGCGTCCTATTGGGCGAAGAAGCACGGGCTGAAGGTCACGCTGGTGGACAAGGCGGCCATGGACCGTTCGGGTGCGGTGGCCATGGGCCTGTCCGCGATCAACCAGTACGTGGACCTGAACAGCGGCAACAACACCCTGAAGGACTACGTCGACTACGTCCGCAACGACCTCATGGGCATCACCCGTGAGGACCTGGTGGCGAGCATCGCCCGCCACGTCGACTCGACGGTGCATCTGTTCGAGAAGTGGGGCCTGCCCATCTGGAAGGACAAGGAGGGCAACAACGTCCACGAGGGCCGCTGGCAGCTGATGATCAACGGCGAGTCCTACAAGGTGATCGTGGCGGAGGCGGCCAAGAACGCGCTGAAGGACGCCGGGGGCGAGTACTTCGAGCGCGTCTTCATCACGCATCCGCTGGTGGAGAACAACAAGTGCGTGGGCGCGGTGGGCTTCAGCGTCCGCGAGAACAAGTTCTACGTGTTCCGTGCCAAGGCGACGGTGGTCGCCATGGGCGGCGCGGTCCACGTGTTCAAGCCGCGTTCGACGGGTGAGGGCTTCGGCCGCTCGTGGTATCCGCCGTTCAACTCGGGCGCCAGCGCCTTTTTCACGATCTACGGCGGCGCCGAGATGACCTGCCAGGAAGTCCGCTTCATCCCGGTGCGGTTCAAGGATGCGTACGGCCCGGTGGGCGCGTGGTTCCTGCTGTTCAAGGCGCTGGCGACCAACGCGCAGGGCGGCAACTACATGAAGGAGAACGCCGCCGAGCTGGACAAGTGGGAGCCGTACGGCAAGGTGAAGCCGGCCCCGGCCAATATCCGCAACTGGCTGATGATGCTGGACGTGATGGATGGCAAGGGGCCGATCTACATGCAGACGGCGGATGCGATCAAGAAGATCGCGGACGAGTCGCCCGATGAGAAGACGGCGGCCCGCAAGCTGAAGGAGCTGGAGTCGGAGGCCTGGGAAGACTTCCTGGACATGACGATCTCGCAGGCGATCCTGTGGGCTTCGACCAATACGGAGCCCGAGAAGAAGGCCTCGGAGATCATGGCCTGCGATCCCTACTTCATCGGCTCGCATTCCGGCGCCTCGGGCGCCTGGGTCTCCGGTCCGGAGGATCTCCAGACGGAGGAAACCCGCAGCGAGTACTTCTGGGGCTACCCCCACATGACGACCGTCAGCGGCATGTTCGCCGCGGGCGACGCCTCGGGCGCCTCCAGCCACAAGTTCTCCTCGGGCTCGCACGCCGAAGGGCGGATCGCGGCCAAGGCCGCCATCTCCTATGTGGTCGACCACAAGGAAGCGCCGAAGGTCGATGCGGCGACGGTCGAAGCCCTGAAGGCCGAGGTGCTCAAGCCGCTGGCCACGTTCGAGGAGCACAAGAACGCCACGACGGATCCGGACATCAACCCGCATTACATCCGGCCGACGCAGTTCATGTACCGGCTGCAGAAGATCATGGACGAGTATGCAGGCGGCGTGTCGAGCCAGTTCAAGACCAGCGACAAGCTCCTGCAGAAGGGCATGGAGCTGCTGGCCTTCCTCAAGGAAGACGCGGCCAGCCTGGGTGCCGACAACCTGCACGAGCTGATGCGGTGCTGGGAGGACGTCCACCGGATGTACCAGGCGGATGCCCACATGCGCTCCATCCTCTTCCGCGAGGAGACGCGCTGGCCCGGCTACTACTTCCGGTCCGACAAGCCGGAGATCGACAACCAGAACTGGCTGGCCTTCTGCAACTGCATCTACCACAAGGACACGGGTGAGTGGGAGATGAAGAAACGGCCCGTGAAGTACCTGGCGGCGTAGGCTGCCGGAGTCCGGCGCTCCGGGCGGCAGCGCGCCGCCCGGAGGCCGGGCTCCCGGACCGGGGATGACGATGACGAAACCGGCGCACGCCTGTCCTCATTGCGGATCCCGTCTCAGCAAGTGGCGGGTGCCCGAAGGGGCGACGTGGGTCGAGGACTTCTTCTTCGTCTGCTTCAACAACGAGTGTTCCTACTACCGGGAGGGCTGGGCCTGGATGAGGGAGCAGTACAACCAGACCGCCTCCTATCGTTACGGAGTCAACCCTTCGACCGGCGGGTCGCTGCTCATCCCGGTGTGGTCGCCCTTGGCGACGCGGGAAATGATCGTGGACGAAGCCGAAGGAGCCGACACATGAGCGACGCACCCGAACGGAATGGCGACGCGGCCTCGAGCGAGGCCCTGCAGGAGAAGATCCTGACGGAATACCCGCGCCTGGGGAAGGACGACGTGTTCCGCTTCTCCTGCCATCCCGGGATCTCGTGCTTCAACTGCTGCTGCAGCGATGTGAACATCTTCCTCTCCCCCTACGACGTCCTCCGACTGCGCCAGCGGCTCGGACTCGGCTCGAAGGAGTTCCTCGATCGCCACACCCTGGTTCCCATCCAGAAGGACATGAAGACGCCGGTCGTCCTCCTGAAGATGAACGACGACGCGCGCAAGACCTGTCCCTTCGTCCGGGAATCCGGCTGCAGCGTGTACTCCGACCGCCCGTGGCCCTGCCGCATGTATCCGCTCGGACTGGCGGCCCGCAAGGACACGCCCGATGGCTGGCGCGGCGAACAGTTCTGGTTCCTTCTCCAGGACGCGGAGTGCAAGGGTCGGGAAGAGGCGCGCCAGTGGACGGTGCGGGAATGGCTCGATGACCAGGGCATCGACGCCTTCGCCGAGTGGGGAGAGGCCTGGAAGGAGCTCACGCTCCACCACTTCTTCGAGACCGGCGGCGTGCTCTCGCCCAATCGGCTGGAGATGTTCTTCACCGCCTGTTACGACCTCGACCGCTTCCGGCGCTTCGTCTTCGAGACGACGCTGCTCAGGCGCTTCGACGTGGACGAGGATTTCGTCGAGCAGATGCGCTATGACGACGAAGCGCTGCTCCGCTTCGCGTTTCTGTGGCTGCGCTTCAGCCTGTTCGGCGAGCCGACCGTGAGGGCGCGGCCCGACGTCCTGGAGGCCTACCGCGGCGCGGTCGACAAGAGGGAACTGTTCGGCGCCCCGGACGCAGGCGCCTGCGCGGAGGGAGCGCGCTGATGGCCGGAACACCGGGAAACGCGATTCTCGTCATCGGTGGCGGGATCAGCGGAATCACGGCGGCCGTGGAAGCCTCGGAAGCGGGCTGCGATGTCGTTCTGGTCGAGAAGGAGGCCTCGCTGGGCGGCCGGGTGGCGCGTTCGCACCAGTACTTTCCCAAGCTCTGCCCGCCGCAGTGCGGCCTGGAGATCAACCTGCGCCGGTTCCGGACGAATCCGCGCATCCGCTGCCTCACCCTGTCGGAGGTCGAGTCCATCGCCGGCACGCCGGGCGACTTCCATGTCACCATCCGAAAGCACCCGCGCCGCGTGAACGAACGCTGCACGGTGTGTGGCGCGTGCGTCGATGTCTGTCCGGTGGAACGGCCGGATGACTTCAACCTGGGCATGACGTCGACGCGCGCCATCTACCTGCCCTGGGAGGCGGCCTTCCCGGCGCGTTTCGTGATCGACGCCGGCGTGTGCGCGGGGAGCGAATGCGGCAAGTGCGTGGCCGCCTGCCCCTTCGACGCCATCGACCTCGGCATGCAGCCGGAGACGATCGAGGTCGACGTGCAGGCGGTGGTCGTGGCGACCGGCTGGGAGCCCTTCGACGCCGCGCGCATCGACGGGCTGGGCTACGGGACGCACAGGGACGTGATCACCAACGTCATGATGGAACGGCTGGCCGCCCGCAACGGGCCCACCGGCGGCCGGCTGGCGCGGCTTTCCGATGGCAGTCCGCTCCGCTCCGTGGTATTTGTGCAATGCGCCGGCTCGCGCGACGACAACTACCTGCGCCACTGCTCCGGCGTTTGCTGCATGGCCTCGCTCAAGCAGGCGCGGTACGTGCGCGAGCAGTACCCGGATGCGGAGATCCACATCTTCTACATCGATCTGCGGACACCGGGCCGGCTGGAGGATTTCCTCCAGGCGAGCCAGGCGGACGCGAAGCTCCACCTGGTCAAGGGCAAGGTCGCCCGGATCGATCGCGACGCCGAGGGCAGGCTGCTCGTTCAGGCGGAGGACGTCGCCGCCGGCACGCGCGTGAGCCAGGCGGCCGACCTCGTGGTGCTGGCTACGGGCATCGTGGCCTCCGACGTCTCCGGCATCCGCCTGGACGGCGGCGGCCTGCGCACCGACGAACACGGGTTCCTGACGCGCGAGCAGCCGCTGGGCGGACTGTTCGTGGCAGGGTGCAGCACGCGCCCCACTGAAGTTGCGACTTGCGTGCGCGACGCCACGAGCGCCGTGATGAACGCTCTGCAGTTCTGCACGGAGTAGGGGATTTGGACAAGAACGTAGCGGTCTACATATGCCGGGGCTGCGGCATCGGAGCCTCGATCGACGTCGATGCCCTTCACCGCGTGGCGGTGGAGGAGTTCCATGTCGGTATCTGCCGCGAGCACGACTGCCTGTGCGGCGAGCAGGGCCGCGAGCTCCTGCGCCGGGACGTTCTGGCCGGCGTGAATGCGCCGGTCATCGCTGCCTGCTCGCCCCGGTTCATGACCGAAGCCTTCACCTGGGACGGCTGCCGGACCGAGCGCGTGAACCTGCGCGAGCACGTCGTCTGGAGCCACGAGCCCGGCGACGAGGACACGCTCATGCTCGCGGAGGACTACCTCCGCATGGGCATCGTGCGCGCTCAGAAGGCCGAGCTGCCTGAGCCGTTCCGGGAAGCCGTGGACCCGACGCTGCTGGTGGTGGGTGGTGGCGTCACGGGGATGAGCGCGGCGCTGGGCGCCGCCGCTGCCGGCCACCCGGTCGTGCTGGTCGAGAAGGCCCCCGCGCTCGGCGGCTGGATGAGCCGGTTCGCACGGCAGATCCCGCACCGCCCGCCGTGGCGGGACCCGGCGCCTGCGGACGTCGAGACCACCATCGCGCAGGTGAAGGCCGACCGCCGCATCACCGTGCACACCGGCACGACGATCGAGCGGATCGCCGGGCAGCCCGGGCAGTTCGACGTGACGCTCCGGAGGAACGGCGACCGCACGTCACTGCGCGCGGGCGCCATCGTGCAGGCCACCGGCTGGAAGCCCTACGATGCCTCCCGGCTCGGCCACCTCGGCTACGGGCGCTGCGCCAACGTCATCACCAACGTGCAGATGGAGGAGCAGCTGGCCACGGGCCGGGTCACCCGTCCCAGCGATGGCCGGCCGGCCCGCCGCATCGCCTTCATCCAGTGCGCGGGTTCGCGCGACAAGGAGCATCTGCCCTACTGCTCCGCAGTCTGCTGCCGGGTCACCATCAAGCAGGCCCTGCTGGCCCGCGAAATCGACGCCGGCAGCGAGGCCTACGTCCTCTACAAGGACATCCGCACTCCGGGCCAGTACGAGGACTTCTACCGCAGGGCGCAGGAGGATCCGGGCATCTTCTTCACGAAGGCGGACGTGGAAGGGGTCGAGGAAACGGGCGACCACGACCTCGCCATCGCAGCCAGCAACACCCTTCTCGGCGAGCGCATCCGCCTCGAGGCGGACCTCGTCGTGCTCGCCACCGGCATGGTGCCGGCCGCCGCCGATGGCGAAGCCATCCGCCGCTTCAACGACGCCCGCTCCGTGATCGCGAAGGGCGAGGCCGGCGCACAGCTCGAGGCCGCCAAGAAGACGGCCGAGAGCCTGCAGCACCTGGAAGGCGCCGCCATCCTCAACCTCGAATACCGGCAGGGGCCGGACCTCCCCGTCCTCCGCTACGACTTCCCGGACTCGCACTTCATCTGCTTCCCGTACGAGACCCGGCGCACCGGGATCCACGCGGCCGGCTGCCTGCGCATGCCTGCCGACTCCCAGCTCTCCCGGGAGGACGGAGCGGGCGCCGCCCTCAAGGCCATCCAGACCCTGAGGCTGGCCGCCCGGGGTGCGGCCGTGCACCCCCGCTGGGGCGACATGTCGTACCCCGATTTCAACCTGCAACGCTGCACGCAGTGCAAGCGCTGCACGGAAGAGTGCCCCTTCGGGACCCTCAACGAAGACGCCAAGGGGACGCCGCAACCCAACCCGATCCGCTGTCGCCGGTGCGGCATCTGCATGGGCGCGTGCCCCGAGCGGATCATCTCGTTCAAGGACTACTCCGTAGACATGATCTCCTCGATGATCAAGGCCGTCCACATACCGGACGAGTTCGAGGAGAAGCCGCGCCTGCTCGGGTTCCTGTGCGAGAACGACGCCTATCCGGCGCTGGACGCGGCCGGGCTCCGCCGGCTGCGCCACAGCGCCAACATCCGCTTCATCCCGGTTCGCTGTCTCGGCTCCATCAACATCGTGTGGATCGCCGACGCGCTCTCCCGCGGCTATGACGGGATCCTGCTCGTGGGGTGTCGTTCCGGCGAGGACTACCAGTGCCACTTCATTCGGGGCAGCGAGCTGATGCAGACCCGGAGCGCCAACATCCGGGATAAGCTGAAGCAGCTCGCGCTGGAGGAGGAACGGGTCCGGCTCGAGCAGCTCTCCATCGACCAGTGGGACCGGCTCCCCGCGATCGTCAACGAGTTTGCGGACCAGATCGCGGCCATCGGGATGAACCCGTTCAAGGGATTCTAGGAGGCATGTGAACATGGCCGAAGCCAGTCTGGTGAGGCCTGACCGGCGCTTCGTCGAGGAGATCATCGCTTCCGGCGGAGGCGACCTGAAGCGGTGCATGCAGTGCGCCACCTGCTCCGTGGTCTGCGAGCTGGCCGGAGACCGCGCGCCCTTCCCGCGCAAGGAGATGGTGTGGGCCCAGTGGGGGCTGAAGGACCGGCTTCTGGCCGACCCGGATGTCTGGCTCTGCCACCAGTGCAACGACTGCTCGAAGCGCTGCCCGCGCGGAGCGCGGCCGGGTGATGTGCTGGCGGCCGTCCGACGGCGGATGGTCGAGCATTACGCGAGCCCGCGCTTCCTTGCCGCGTGGGTGAACCGCGCCGGCTTCCTGCCCGTCGCCTTCCTCATCCCCATCGTACTGTTGACTCTGACGCTGGTGGCCCGCGGGCCGCTGCTGGCCCTCGGCTTCGAGAAGCATCCCGGGTTCTACGCGGAGTTCTTCCCACACTGGCTGCTGATCGCGTTCTACGCCTTCTTCACCGGCCTGGCGCTGATCGCGGCCGTGCTGGGCGCCGCCCGCTACTGGAAGGCGATGCGCGCGGCCGACCGCCGGGCGGGCGGCGGGAACGCGGCCGCCGGCGTGCCCGCCAGCATCGGGCGCGTGCTGCGTTCGATCCTGGCGCACGACCGCTTCGCGAAGTGCGGAGCCCAGCGCCCGCGCCGGCTCGCGCACCTGCTGGTGCTCTACGGCTTCCTCGCGCTCTTCGTGGTCACGGTCTGGGCCACGATCGACATGTACGTGAATCCGTCCCTCGGGATCGCGTCCCGCTACCCGTTCGGCCTGCTTCATCCGATGAAGATCCTGGCCAACATCGGCGGCGTCGCGCTGGTCTGGGGCGTGGTCAAGGTCATGGCCGACCGGCGGCGGACCGGCCCGGGTTCCGCGACGAGCACCGCCTTCGACTGGATCTTCGCCTCGCTGCTGCTGGGAGTGGGCATCACCGGGTTCGTCACTGAGGTGCTCCGCTTCACCGCGGGCCCGGACCCCGACGCCACGTTCACCGCGGTCGCGTACGCGGTCTACTTCGTTCACCTGGTACTGGTGTTCCAGCTCCTGGTCTACCTGCCATACTCCAAATTCGCCCACGTCCTCTACCGGACCGTGGCCATGGTCTACGCCGAGCACACCGGCCGGCACCCCGCGGTCGCGCCGCTCGCGCTGCCGGCGCCGGCACGGGCGCGGAAAGGCATCACCGACTCATCCTCAGTATTGCAGCTCGTCGCACACACCAGGCAAAAAGCCGCCACCCGCTAGAGGGAACATGGATCAACTCGTCAGGCCGCATGGCAAGGAAAAAGTGCTCAAGCCGTTGCTCCTCGAAGGCACCGAGCTGGGCGACGAGCGCGAGCGGGCCAAGTCGCTCAAGCGACTCATCATCACGTCGCGGGAGACCGGCGATGCCATCATGATGGGCATCGGCGGATTCACTCCCCTGACCGGATTCATGGGCCGCGCCGACTGGAAGGGCGTGTGCACGGACATGAAGATGGCGGACGGCACCTTCTGGCCGATCCCCATCACGGTTTCCTGCACGGCCGAGGAGGCCGCCGCACTGCGCGAGGGCCAGGAAATCACGCTCGTCGACGAAGAAACCGGCGTCGACATGGCGATCATGACGGTCGCGGAGAAGTACACGATCGACAAGCAGCTCGAATGCAAGGAGATCTTCCGGACCACGGACCCCGAGCATCCGGGCGTCGCCATGGTGCTGGCCCAGAAGGACGTCAACCTGGGTGGACCGATCAAGGTCCTCAGCGAGAGCTATTTCCCGGTCGACTTCAAGGGCGTGTACATGCGGCCGGCGGAGACCCGGCGCATGTTCATCGAGAAGGGCTGGCGGACCGTGGCCGCGCTCCAGCTGCGCAACCCCATGCACCGCTCGCACGAGTACCTGGCGAAGATCGCCCTCGAGATCCTGGACGGCCTCTTCATCCACCAGCTCGTGGGCAAGCTCAAGCCGGGCGACATCCCCGCCGACGTGCGCGTGAAGTGCATTGACCTGCTGGTGGAGAACTACTTCAAGAAGGACTCCGTGATCCAGGGCGGCTATCCCCTGGACATGCGGTACGGGGGTCCCCGCGAGGCGTTGCTGCACGCGGTATTCCGCCAGAACTACGGCTGCAGCCACCTGCTGGTGGGCCGCGACCATGCCGGCGTGGGCAGCTACTACGGACCCTTCGACGCTCAGGAGATCTTCGACCAGATCCCGGCGGATGCGCTCGAGACCAAGCCGCTCAAGATCGACTGGACGTTCTACTGCTTCAAGTGCCGCGGCATGGCCTCCATGAA
>Ga0209640_10006671_pt1 | contig 10089 bp, 6 predicted proteins | sample RifCSP10_1_FD_184018 | JGI IMG/M metagenome (GOLD analysis project Ga0209640, IMG submission 184018) | Soil microbial communities from Rifle, Colorado - Rifle CSP2_sed 10_1 (SPAdes) (version 2) | ecosystem: Environmental > Terrestrial > Deep subsurface > Rock core/Sediment | place: Rifle... | reverse complement strand
TGCCGGTACGCGGGCGAAAAATGACCGCCTCCGCCTCGTCGATGAACAGGTCGGGATAGCCGTGCCGTTGCGTCAGGCCGCGCAGATTGTTGCCGTGCGCCACGAATACGGTGTTCGACCCTTTGGGCGGGGGCGCGCGCAGCACGCGCGCCAGCTCGGCAAGACGCGCCTGCTCGGCGCTACTGTCCGGATTACCGTTGGTTTCGAGAAAAGCGGCGACCGCCACTCGTCCGAATGCAAGCGATGCCGTGTCCCGGCAACGGCAGTACGGACTGGACCGCACACTGCCGACCGGAATCTTGAGCGCGACGAAGGCGTTGCCGATCTCTTTCGCGAGCGTTCGACCGGCGTCGTTCAGGTTGCGCTGATTGGCGCAGCCCGACAAGTCGTCGTCCGGTTGGCCGGTACGCGTGGTGAGGCTATGGCGAAAATAGATGATCAATCCGCCGTCACGCAGTTGCGCGAGCAGCGTCGGCGTCGGGCTTTGCGCGTCGGCGGAAAACACCGACGACACAAACGAAACATTGACGAGCGCAGCGATGGCGATAGCGCGCAGCAGTTGGCGACGTACCACGGTTCCGATCATTCGACTCTCCGACGGAGGGTACATTAGCGTGAGTTAGTCGATGCGAGACAGCTGATTCTTACAGCGCGACGCGACCGAAAGACAAAATCGTGGGGATGCGCGTCGCGCTGCGGCGACGCGTGAACTATTTAACGACGGCGATACACTCGATTTCGACGCGGGCACCGAGCGCAAGCGCGGTGGCGCCGAAAGCGCTGCGCGCCGGCAGGTGGTTTGGGAAGTAGGTCACATACACCTTGTTCATCTCGGGCCATTCCTTCATGTCGGCCATCATCACCGTCGCCTTGACGACGTGATCGAGCGAAGAACCGTGGCGTTCGAGCGCGGCCTTGATGTTTTCCAGGGTTTGCCGCGTTTCGGGTCCGATGCCGCCCGACACAAGCTTGCGCGACTTGTCGATGCCGAGCTGACCGGACAGGTACAGCATGTCACCGACACGTACTGCCTCGGAAAACGGCAGGCCCTTCATGCCGTCGTGAGCGAGAAATTGTACCGGTGGTTTTTCCATTTCTTTTTCTTTCTCCGCCAGACGCTATTCGCTAACCAGACGGTGCAAGGTAACTTCCGGCGGACAATTGAGTCGCACATCGACGATCGAACTGCCGGAGCCGACCGAGGTGTAGCCGACCAGCTTCTCGAATCGCCACGCGCCTTTTGCATACTGGCGCGGACAATCGGCGTCGATGATGAGCGGGTAACCGCCCGGAAGACAAATCTGCCCGCCGTGGGTGTGGCCGGACAACATCAAATTGAAACCGGCATCCGCCGCTTGCCGATACGCCTCCGGCGTGTGCGACAAAAGAATCGACAACGCATCCGGCGGAATGCCTTGGCGCGCCTTGTCCAAGTCGTGCAGCCGGTAGTGGTTCGCGTCGTCGATGCCGGCGAGATGCAGTTCGGCGCCGCGATGCCGGATCGCCACCGACTCGTTCATTAACACGCGAATGTCCAGCGCTTCGAGTCCCGGCACCATGCGGATGCTGTCGTGATTGCCGAGCACCGCGTACACCGGCGTTTTGAAATGGGGGCGCAGGCGTGCCATGGCATCGACCGTCGGCTGGTGCGGACCGAAGGTGTTCGTGCGGTAGTCGCCGGTCAGCACACATAAGTCGTAGTCGATGCCGCGCACGCGCTCGATCAAGGTCTGCGCAATTTCGGCGCTCAAGTCGACGTGCGGGTCGCTGATTTGCAGGATCCGGTAACCGGCGAGGGCGCGCGGCAGATTCGGTAACAGCACGTCGTTCTCGCGCAGTTGCAGGGCGTGCGCATTGCGTTGCGCGCGACGATAGAGCCCAGCCAGGCGCAGGCTCGCGCGAATGATCGCGTGCGCCGAGCACCAGCTTTCGATATAGAAGAAGCGCTTGCCGAAGCGCCGCACGTGCTGCTCGTGGTGTTCTTCGAGTTGCAGCCGGCGTTCGAGGTGCGCGCGATCCATGCGCGTCGTCAGCGAGTCGCGGCGGCTTGCAGCACTATCGCCACCGGCATCGTTTGCGACGCGGTCGTGCACAATGGTGCGTAGACCGGTTTTCATCGAGTTTCGATTGTCGAGTCGCAGGTGCAGCATAACGCAGCCGCGCACCACTGCCTATCGGTTAACGTCACGATTCCGGTCGTCCCGACGATCGGGCGCGAATCGAATGAATCGCTGCCGGCGGCGGTAGTTGGCGCCGCTCCTTCATCAAGACGACAAACTCCTCGCTCGGAAGCGGCACACTGAAATAATTTCCTTGCATCAAATCGCAGCGGTGCGCGCGCAAGAACGCCAGCTGTTCGGGCGTTTCCACGCCTTCGGCAACGACGGTGATCTTGAGATTGTGCGCCATCGCGATAATGGCGGTGGCAATCGCGGCGTCGTCCTCGTCGTGCGGTATGTCGCACACGAACGAACGATCGATTTTCAATTGATCGATCGGTAGACGTTTGATGTATGTCAAACTCGAATAGCCGGTGCCGAAGTCATCGATCGAGAGCCGCACGCCCATCGCGCTCACGCGATCCATGTTGGCGATGGTGTTTTCGGGATTGTGCAGCAACACCCCTTCGGTCAACTCCAACTCCAGCCGTTCGGGCGCCAGCCCGGTTTCCCGCAACACCGTGGCCACGGTGTCGGCCAATTCCAAACTCTGAAACTGACGCGGTGAAATATTCACCGAGAGCCGCAACTCGCCAAGCCCGCGTTGCTCCCAGGCGACACATTCGGCACAGGCCGTGCGCAGCGCCCACTCGCCGATCGGCGCGATCAAACCCGCATCCTCGGCCAGGTGCACGAATTGCCCCGGCTCGACCATGCCGCGCTCCGGATGGATCCAGCGCAACAGCGCCTCGACGCCGACGACGACACCGCTTGCCAGGTCGAGGATCGGCTGATAGTGCAGCACAAATTCGCGACGATCGATCGCGCGACGCAACGCCCCTTCGAGCTGCAAGTGTTCCTGCGCGAGCGCGGTCATCTCAGCCGCATAAAACTGACAGGCATTGCGCCCGGTTTCCTTGGCGCGATACATCGCGACGTCCGCATTGCGCAGCAACCCTTCGACGTCTTTCGCGTCGTGCGGATACATGGCGATTCCGAGGCTGGCACTGACGTACAGTTCTTGCCCGGCAATGATCAAGGGATGACGCAAGCCGGCGAGAATTTTCTGGGCGATGCGGCTGGCGTCGTCGACGGTGGTCAGCCCCGGCAACACCAACATGAATTCGTCGCCACTGATGCGCGCCACCGTATCGGACTCGCGCACGTTCGCGCGTAACCGATCAGCAACACCGCGCAGTAGCAGATCGCCGGTCTCGTGACCGAGGCTGTCGTTGATATTCTTGAAGCGATCGAGGTCGAGAAACGCGACCGCCACCAAGCGGCCCTGCCGATTTGCTTCGAACAGTGCCTGGCGCAGTCGATCGCTGAACAGCGCCCGATTCGGAAGATCGGTCAAGACATCGTGGTGCGCCAGATACATCAGGCGCTCTTCGGAACGCTTGCGTCGAATCACGGCGCCGAGCTGCGCGGCGACGCTTGAAACCGTATGCACTAAGGGCTCGTCTTCCGGCCGCGGTTCGCGCGTAAAAAATTCGATGATCGCCTCAAGTTCGGCGCCGGCAGTCACCGGGACCGCGATCATCGCTTTCAAGCCGGCGTCGGCGGCGTGTTGATGGCGACTGAAGTCGGCGCGCGTGTCGATGTCACGCAACCACAGCGGTACCCGTTCACGCACGACGCGCGCCTGCGCGTCGCTGCCCGAGCCGTCGACCACCCAGCGCTCGCAGGCTGCGCGAAACGCCTCTAGCCCCGGCTCGCGCCCGTACCAGGCGGGACTGCACACGAACAACTGGCCGTCCTCGGACGCCGGCACCCAAGCCTGGCCGATTACCCAGCCGGTTGCCTCGCACACGGAGCGCAGCACGATCGACAACGCCGCCTCCATATCTTCGGCTTCGCTGACCGCGAGCGTAATGCTTTGCAGCAGACGTAGTTCCTGCTCGCGTTGCTTGCGCGCGGTAATGTCGCGCGCAATGCCTTCCAGCGCCACGCGGTTTCCGTCGGCGTCATAGACGGGAACGTTATGCTGCTCGGTCCACACCGGCGTGCCGTTTTTGTGCATGATGCGCATCTCGACGGTCTCGGGCACGTGCGCCTTGGCGATGTCGGTGAGCGTCTGGCGATCGTCCGGATGCACGATCTTCACGCCGAAGTCGGGATCGGCGTAAAACTCCTCCGGCGTATACCCGTACATCCGAGTTACCGCCGGGCTGATGTACTCGTGGCCCGGCTGCGGACGAATGCGATAGCGATAGATCACGTCGGGCGCGTTTTCCGCGAGCCGGCGAAAACGCGCCTCGCTTTGCGCGAGCGCCTCCTGGGCGCGACGCGATTCGGCTTCGCGTGCTTGCAGCGCTCCGGCCATTTCATCGAAGGTCTGCGCGAGCTGATAGATTTCGCCCTTGTGACGGGGAATGCCGCTGCGCGCCGAGAGTTCCCCGGCACCGAGGCGCCGCGACGCGCGCAGTAACGCCTGCACGTGGCGCAACACCAGCCAATCGGCAGCCTTATTAACGATAAGCAGCAGCACCAGCGCGACCACCAACGCGCCGATGAGCGTCTTACGCTGTAAGTCTTCGACCGACGCGTATAACAGCTCATGCGGCAGGCCAACCGCGACGTACAACGGTACCGGCTGTTCGTTGACGATCGGAACGTAGGCGTAGAGCCGCGCGACGCCGTCGAGCCCGGTGCCTTCGATCGTCCCTTCCGTGCGTTTGGTCACGGCGGCGTTGACCGCGGCCGCGTCCGGCGTCGCGCGGCCGACGACCCCATCCGGATCCGGAACCCGCGCCAGCATCAAGCCGACTTCGTCGAACAAATTGAGCATGGATTTTTCCGGCAGCGCCGCTTCGCGCGCCAGTCGCGTCACCCACTTCGTATCGATCACCGCATGCACGAACGCATAGGGCTCACCGTCGCCGCGGAACAAGCGATACGCGAAGTCCGCTACGGCGGCACCAGTTTGTGTGTCGAAGCGATACCTGCCGGTCGCGAAACCGTTGCGCCGTAACACCTGTTGGAAATGTTTCAAGCTGACGGAATCGACCGCGGGCGGATTGGGGCGCGCGCTACAGAGAATTTCGCCGTTCAGGGACACCACGCTCAAGTTCACGTAGCTCTGATAACCAGCCAGTCGCTCGGTCAGCAGCCGGTTGCACGCGGGATTGCGCGCGGCCGCGATCGCCGGCAGCTGCGCTAAGGTTTCGAGAACCTGGGCCGTGCCTTCGGTCAGCGATTCGTAACGCGCAGCAACAAGCCGCGCGAGACGCAGAACCTGCGCTTCCGCTGCGGCGGTAGCCATACGACGTTGTTCGACGATGAGGGAAACGGTGTAGAGCAGCGCCGGAACCAGCGCCAGCAAAGCCAACAACAACATCCGCGCCCGTAATCCGGAAAGTTTTTCCGATGCCGTAGTAAACGCCCCTTTGCGCGCAAACGTCCAGCCGGAGTTTTTCTTGTCCGCCTCATCCATGGCACTGCGTTCCTCGCTCGAACTCAGCACGTTCGTAGCGTCTATTCGCCGGAAGTTTCGCCGACTTGCGCAAGTCGGAATACTTCCGGGCGACCGACCGAAATTAGTGATTCGGTCAAAGTATAGTTAATGAATGAAACCCCCCAAGAACAACGCGCTCTTTACCGGTCCACTGTGTGATCGCGACCTGTCCGGAACGCCAGAGAACGCACAAGTAATTGAAAAATATGGGGGTGCGTACTGAAAGCGCCCTGAGAGCGATTCCCGGTAGCGGGATCGCGCTAACTCCCGCCGGCGGTATCGAAGCGTTGCATTACCTTCTCGGTCAAATCCGGGCCCTCGGCCGCGTACAGCACGGGCGCCTCGTTCTTTTCAAACACCAGACTTAGTTTCTGCTCCTTGGCGAGCGCCCGAATAATCTCGCGAATCTTCGGCAACGCCTTGCTGGTAAATTCGCGTTCCTTCTGCTCGATTTCGCGTTGCGCATCGGCACGCGCTTGTTGGAACGCTTTTACCTTTTCCTCGAACTCCTTCTGCTTGGCCACCCGCTGCGTTTCCGATAGCAGCAACTTCTCCTTTTCAAACGACTGCTGCAGGTTCTTCAACTGCTGCTCGTCCTTGCCCAAACTCTCGCGTCGATCCTTAACCGTCTTCTCGATTTCGCCACGCAGCCGCAAGCCAGATTTGCTTTCAGTCATGACCTTTCGCAAATCGACGTAGCCGATGCGGATGTCCTCGGCGTATGCGGATCCGACCCCAAACAACCACAGAACTCCCAAGACCATCAAGAAAATTCGCTTCATATCCATATCGATTTGCACCTCTTAGTGAAAGCGCCTTTTAACGTCATTCGCGAATCGGTGCAACAAGCCCCGCCGAGCGATTCAGCCAATGTGCTCCAGTGGCCGACGAACGCACCAGGTGGCAGTCACCCTAGGGCCTAGAATCTTCCTAGTTAGCCAAAAAACGGGGATCGAATTCCCCGGTCGCGTATCTAACGACCGCAGTCTGTGTATCGCGTGCATCCGCGCACCGGAACGCCCCGTATAGTGATGCAAACGGAGACCAAACCATGTTTCGATATATCGGGTTAGCGCTTTTTTTCCTGGCGGGCACCGCCCAGGCCGCGACCGACGGCGCCATCAAATGGGAGCCGTGGTCGGACGCGGTGTTCGAACGTGCCAAGCGCGAAAATCGCCTCGTGCTGATGGATCTCGAAGCCGTGTGGTGCCACTGGTGCCACGTGATGAACAACACGACGTATCGTGATCCCAAAGTCATCGAACTGATCGAGAAACATTACATCCCGGTACGCGTCGATCAGGATGCGCGCCCGGACATTTCGCGTCGCTACGAAAACTGGGGCTGGCCGGCAACGGTTGTGTTCGCGGCCGACGGCACCGAAATCGTCAAGCGCCGTGGCTACATGCGACCGATCGTTTTCCAATCAATTCTTGAGGCGATCGTGCTCGACCCGAGCCCGATCAACTACGGCGATAACGAACCGGTCACCGAATTCGCCCAGAGCGCGCTGCTCGATACCAAGGTCTCCGCGCAGCTCGAGAAAAGCTACTACGAAACCCATGACCCGGTGCTCGGCGGCTTCAAGCAACGGAAGAAATACATTGATTGGGACACCGCCGAATACGCCATGCTGCGCGCCAAGCAAGGCGACGCCAAATCGGAAAAGATGGTGCGGCAAACGCTTGACGGTGCGCTGAAGCTGATCGACCCGGTGTGGGGCGGCGTGTACCAGTATTCGACCCACTCCAATTGGGACAACGCGCACTTCGAGAAGATCATGTCGTTCCAAGCGGAGTACGTGCGCATCTATGCACTTGCCTACGCACAGTTCGGCGATCCGCGTTATCTAAAGGCTGCTAACGATATCTATCGCTACGTCAAAGAATTTCTCGCGAGCCCCGAGGGCGTGTTCTATGTCAGCCAGGACGCCGACCTTATTAAAGGCGAACACAGCGAAAACTACTTCAAGCTGAACGACCAGGAACGCCGCAAACTCGGCATACCGGCGGTCGATAAGAACCGTTACGCGCGCGAGAACGGCTGGATGATCCGCTCGCTCGCGATTCTTTACACTGCAACCGGTGAGCGCCGTTACCTCGACGACGCGCTCACCGCGACACGCTGGATCATCGCCAATCGCGCGCTTCCCGGTGGTGGCTTCCGGCACAATGAAAAAGACATCGCCGGACCGTATCTTGAAGACACGCTATCGATGGGCCGCGCGTTCATCGCGTTGCATCTCGCCACCGCGGATCGCGAATGGCTCGAACGCGCCGGCAACGCGGCGGCATTCATCGAAAAGAACTTTCGTAGCAAGGATCCGGGTTATGTCACATCGGTCGATCCCAAAGGGTCGATCTTGAAACCGAAAGTGATTCAAGATGAAAACATCATCGTCGCGCGCTTCGCCAACTTGATGTACCGCTACACCGGTTCCGAGTCTTATCGCAATACCGCCGAGCATGCCATGCGCTACATTGCGACCGAGAAAGTGGCGCTGCGATTTTTGGCCAGCACCGGCACGCTTCTCGCGGGCTTCGAGCTCGCGAACGATCCAATGCATATCACGGTAGTTGGCCCCAAGGACGACAAACAGGCGCAAGCGCTGTTCGACGCCGCGATCCGCTATCCGTCGGTATACCGCCGCATCGAATGGTGGGACAAGCGCGAAGGCGAGATGCCGAACCCGGACGTGCAGTATCCGGAGCTACCGCGGGCGGCGGCGTTCGTCTGCACCAACGGTACCTGCTCGCTGCCGATCTACGAGGTCGACAAGATCGCGCGCGAAGTGGAACGGGCGCTGCGTGTCGCGACTAACTAGAACGAAGACGGCGCGCTCGCCATGCGAGCGCGCCTAGCACTATCAGTAATGCACTAACCACCGGAACGTTTCCGATACGCGCATAGGCGGTCGCGCCCACGGTTGGCTGCACCGACCCCTGTAACACATAACTTTGAAATTGCGGCGAGCGCGCGAGCACGAGTCCGCGATGATCGATGATCGCGGACGGCCCCGTGTTCGCCGCGCGCAGCATCGGCCGGCCCGCTTCGATCGCTCGCATCCGCGCCATTTGCAAACGCTGATGCGGCGCGAACGAACGACCGAACCACGAATCTTCGCTGACGTTTACCAGCAGCGACGCCGCCGGCAACGCTTTTATCACCTCCTCACCGAAAGCATCCTCGTAACAAACGGACACGCCGATCACGTGCCCGGCCGCGCGCAATAATGCTTGGTCGCCCGTGCCGACACTGAAGTTCGACATCGGGATCTGTAAGTAATTGAGCAGGCCGCCGAGTAGCGCGGGCAGCGGAAGAAATTCGCCGAATGGAACCAAGTGCTGCTTACGATAGCTGCCCGCCGCGCCGCCGATGACAAACACACTGTTGTAGTAAGTCGACTTGCCTGGATCGCGCTCGATGGCGCCGACCAAAAAATCCGCGTCGCGGTCTTTGGCGATGCGCTCGATTCGCGGCACGAGCGTCGGTCTTATTCGATCGAAATAATCCGGCACTGCCGCTTCGGGCCAGACAATGAGCTGCGCACCGAGCGCGCTGTCGCTCAGCGCAAGGTACTTGTCGACAATTTCATTACGATATTCCGGCCGCCATTTGATGGTGAGCGGCGTGTTGCCTTGCACCAGGGCCGCTTGAATCGGCGCGCCCAGCGGTTGCACCCAAGTAATCGATCCGATCAGCCAGGCGACGATCCAGAGCGCCGCGGCGGCCGGTACGTAAAGCCGTCCTGCCAGACGTCGATCGACCCACGCGGCAGCAAGCAGTCCCGCGCTTGCCGCCGCCGCGAAACTCACGCCGTAGACACCCGCCAAGGGCGCGATTGCGGCGAGCGGCGTATCCACCTGGCTGTAACCGAGATGGAGCCAGGGGAAGCCGGTAAGAAACCAACTGCGCGACCACTCGAGCAGCACCCAAATCGCCGGTGCGACCAGCACCAGACGCCATCCGATCGCGAGCGTTTGAAAATACGCTTGCAGCCAGCCAACCGCCGCCGGAAATGCCGCGAGCAGCGCCACGAAAAACACCACGGCCAACCCCGCGAGCGGCGCCGGCATGTTGCCGTAGGTGTGCAGGCTCACATAAATCCACGACACACCGACGCCGAACATACCAAACCCGAAGAGAAAACCGCGCCATGCCGCGCGCGCGCGACTTGTGTCGTTCCACAGGACGAACAGGATAGCGGGCGTAAGAATCGCGATTGGGAATAGACCGAATGGTTCGAACGCGAGCGGTGTCATCGCTCCCGTGAGGAGAGCGATGAGATCGTTGCGGGGGTTCTCGTGTTTCAGGAAACGGGGAATCAATTTTTTGCTCGACGATTCGTAAAATGTTTGTTCTAGGTAGTGCGCCTGTCGGTGCGTTGTCGATATATTAAATGTACTTGTGGGTGGTTGACCCATCGCTCCCGGCTCCTGCCTCCCGCGAAATTCGTACATCCCTGTACAGCAC
>Ga0209640_10006670_pt1 | contig 10090 bp, 6 predicted proteins | sample RifCSP10_1_FD_184018 | JGI IMG/M metagenome (GOLD analysis project Ga0209640, IMG submission 184018) | Soil microbial communities from Rifle, Colorado - Rifle CSP2_sed 10_1 (SPAdes) (version 2) | ecosystem: Environmental > Terrestrial > Deep subsurface > Rock core/Sediment | place: Rifle... | reverse complement strand
AAAAAGAGCTGTGTGCTTGGCTTTGCTTTGTTGCACTTTTGCATTTAGCTTGGGATCAACTTTATGGCCAGCTGTATTTTGTAGTACTATTGCGTGGGCTCTTTTAATTTCCTGATTGAGCTCTTCCATATTATCGGGGCCATTCAAGAGTAGAGCCATTTGTGTGTGAATAAATTGATTAAAAAGAAAGGATGTATCTGTATCAGATTCAGCTGCATCAGATGCAGCTTGAGTGAGCTGCTTAAATTGAGCTTCTAGCGCTTCAAGATAATTGTCGCTTGTTTGCATAGCGTGTGCTGGATTGCTCAGGCATAGCATAAGCAGGAGTAATAAAAAGCATCGTTTTATCATGATCTTCCTTGTAAATAAGTATCACATATGTAAACACGGTTGCTATTGTATACCATAAAGTGAGTTAACATGCATTCCATTTTTATCATCTCATGAGAGCGAGAGGGATTAAGAATGTGATCTGGTTTCAGAGTGGAATGAAGGGTGATTCTTGCAATTGATTGACACGCAAGGCTCCATCTTTTCTACACTGCATGAGTAACGTTATTCATGCTTTTGAGGGAGATCAGTAATGAGAATACAGATTTCAATCTTTGCCTTAGTGATGATTTTTTCTGCGCATGCATATAGGCCGAATAGACTCATTGCAACTATTGCTGTGGGAGATACTCCATCAGCAATTGCAATTACTCCGGATGATCGGTTTGCGTATGTCACCAATAATAATAATAATAGTGTGCCGGGTGGAGATACGGTGAGCGTATTAGATCTTGAGACTAATACAGTGCTAACAACCATCACTGATGCCAGTTTTGATGAGCCGTATACCGTAACGATTAATGCGGAAGGCACAAAGGCGTATGTAACCAATAGCAATAGTACAACTGTTACTATTATAGATATCGCAACGAACACCGTGATTGGCACGATTGGTGGGTTTGATGGGCCATCAGGATTTGCAATAACGCCAGATGGAAAGACAGCATACGTTAATAATTATGGTGGGCCTGCTGGCGTTGGCAGTGGCAATGCAACAACAGTACGAGTTGTTGATATCGCTACGAATGCTATTGTGGGCAGCGCTATTACGGTTGGGCTTGCTCCTGCTGGATTAGCGGTAACGCCCGATGGCGCATTTGTATACGTTATTAATTACGTTGATGGCAATCCGGGGACTGGGACTATAAGTGTTATACAAACAAGTAATAATACAGTAGTGGGGACAATATCAGGATTTTCAGGGCCATTTTCAATTGCTATAGCAGCTGATGGTAACCATGCGTATGTAACCAACTTTGGGAGTAATAATTTCTCACCAGTTGGAAGGACTGTCAGCGTTGTGAATTTAAAAACAAATCAAGTCAGCAAAATTATTCCGCTCGGAACGCAGCCTGCTGGCATTGCGCTTACTCCTGATGGCCGCTTTGCCTATGCTACGAATTATAACACGCTGTATCTCGGGCCAAACTTTACTGAGCTAACAGCGCTTGAAGGGACGGTTAATATTATTGATTTGTGCACGAATAAAGTATTGTGCCCAGTACTTGTAACGGGAGGATCTCCTGCTGCGATAGCGATATCATTTGATGGGATGCGTGCATACGTTCCTAACTATAGCTCCAATACTGTGAGCGTGTTTTCTATATGTGATAGAATGTGGCTGAATGTGTGTGGATAAAAAAGTAGAGTGGCATATGAAAAAAATAGTAGTTTTTTCTTTTTTTATATTCGTATCGGCATCTTTGTATGGGACTGCGTCTGAACATAAAAGATCACGTTTTTTTAGCGCGTTTTCTGCCGGATATGCGTTTAAGCATGATTGTGAATTTAAAAAAGTATATGGGCATGGAATGGCAAATATAATAACAGCAGATGGATGCTATTATCCTTGGAAAAACTGGGGAGTTGGCATGAAGACAAGTTACTGGCGAGCAAAAGGGCGCACAACGTTTTTAAAACGGCGTACTCATTTGTATGAAGTGCCGATTACTTTTTATCTGCGCGCAAAGAAGGCCTTTCAATCCGGATTGGATCTGTATGCATCTTTGGGAGGGGGCGTCGCTTTGATAAAAGAAAAAAGCTATCTTGGTAAAAAGCGATTCAATAAAGGAATTGGTGAAGTTGAAGTTGGCTTAGTATATCCTGTGTGGCGCTGTGTGAATCTTGTGGGCGCATTCCGGTATCTGTTCCCGCATCAATCACAAGGATGCGACAAAGTGGACGTTGGCGGATTTGATCTGAGAGCTGGTATAGGATTTTCATTTTAGGTGATGATGTTGCTCACTGAATTCAGGTTCGTATAGTTTAGTACTCTGTATACAAAAAAGATCCTCACTGTAGAGGATCTTTTTTTTTGCACCTGTTTTTTCATAGGATACAGAAAAGTTAAAAAAGTTTTATAACAGAGAGTAGGCGTATGAACATTACTTTTTTGGGCGCGACAGAGCAAGTAACTGGATCGCGGTATCTTATAGAGCAAAGTGGCACAAGAATTTTAGTTGATTGCGGATTATTTCAAGGCGGCAAAGAAAGTTATAAGCGGAATGTGGAGCCATTTGCCGTAGATCCGAGCAGTATTGATGCGCTGATTATAACGCATGCGCATATTGATCATACGGGGTATATTCCAGTGCTCGTAAAAAATGGGTTTAAGGGGCCCATATATTGCTCACGGGCAACATATGCACTGTGCGCTATACTGTTAGTTGATAGTGGTGCTATTCAGGAAGAAAAGGCGAAGAAATATTCTTCAGAGCCATTGTATACGATAGCTGAGGCTGAGAATTCATTGCACTTTTTTAAGACCGTTGATCCTGATGTAGGTGTGAAAATCGGAGCATCGTTCACATTCAGATTAATTGATTCATATCATATTCTGGGTGCATCTTTCATTATCCTATCGGATGGAAAAGAAACGCTTACATTTTCTGGCGATCTTGGGCGCCCTCATCAACTGATCATGAAAAATCCTCCTTCATTACAGCAGACTGATTATTTAGTACTTGAATCCACGTATGGTGATCGCTTGCATCATCAAGGTGATCCTATAAAAGAATTGGGCGACATTGTAAATGAAACGGTGGCAAAGGGGGGTGTTTTGATTATTCCTTCTTTTGCGGTAGGGCGCGCTCAAACGATTATGTATTGTCTCTATGAATTGCGAAAGCAAAAAATGATTCCAGATATTCCTATTTTTCTTGATAGCCCGATGGCGATCAAAGTTACTAATTTGTTTTGCACGTTTTCAGATGAGCATCAGCTTTCAGGCTCACTGTGCAATAATGTATTCAAGATCGCTACGTATATTCCAACAGCACAAGAATCAAAGCGGATCAATGCTATTGCATATCCTGCGATTATTATTGCGGGTAGTGGTATGGCAGCGGGTGGACGAGTATTGGATCATTTAAAAGAGTTTATTTCTGATGCTAAAAATACCATATTGTTTGTAGGCTTTCAGGCAGAAGCAACGGGAGGCCGATCGTTGGTTGGGGGAGAAAAGGAATTCAAGCTCGATGATCACGTCTATACTGTTCAAGCAGAAATCAAGACAATCGATACATTTTCAGCGCATGCCGATTATGAAGAAATTTTGGAATGGCTAAGCCATTTTGAAAAAGGCCCCAAGAAAGTATTTTTAACGCATGGAGAAAAAGAAGCTGCCCAGTCCTTACAAAAGAAAATAGAAGAGCAGTTTGGATGGACCGTGGTAATTCCAAAGTACCTTGAATCCTTCGATCTTGATTAATAAAAAAAGTAGAGCGTTACGATATAGATGATTACAAAAATTAATGGCCAATAGGCGTACGTTAAGTTGTGATAAAAATGTACGAAAAGTGATATTTTTTTATCATCTTTTTTTGATCGAAGCATGCAGCCACTTGCCACTAAGAACGTGAATGCATAGATAATGAAATAATAGCTTTCTAGGTAGGCAATAGTGCTAATCTTTAGAAAGCTTCGCAACGAATTATGAGCAAAGACAAGAGCCAAAAAGAGTGCCGCTGTTTGACCGAGCAGAGATATGCGCATAATGGTATCATCGCTCGTTAAATGATTTTCTTCTAATAATATGTAAAACAAGATTAATGAGATAATAAGCAATGGTAGAAGGTAAGCAATAAGCGGATTCACGATGCCTTGCGCTATATCTACCTGTAATGATAAATCGGGGAATTCTTGTTGGCGAACTGCATTGGAAAGCCCTAAGCTGGACGGATTGTTTTTGGTTACATAGAAGAAGTAACTATCACCGATATGAAGTCCTTTTTCTAATACTATCTTTGTACTGATTCCTATAGATGTATCGATTTCATGCTGCCCATAGGAGCCAAAGTCAGGTATTAAAATAATATTTTTTTCAAAATTAGGGTGAAAGAGCTGTATATCTAATTGTAAGATATTGAAAGGATATTTGCTTTGATCGAAAACAGTATTGAGTATGGTATGAAAACTCCATCCAATTGTAATCGTATCGCCTTCTTTTGTTTGATAGAGCTCGGTTAGCTTGATGGATTCTGTATTTACAAAATCAACTTCTTTTTTAATATTTTTCATATCAGGGCCATATTTTTGCCAGATTAATCCCTGCACTTCTAGCTTGTTGTTTGATCGCATCAGGAGATTGTTTATGATAATACCGGTTGGTATATACAGTGCATTTGGCTTTCGTAATTGCTTATCTCGCTGCTGTTGAAAATCTTTAAAGCGTGCTAAATCGATTTCACTTTTTATAATGGTTTGATTTGATGCGTGCGCCTTATTGGTGGTCAAATAGAGTTGAAAGATGGTCAGTGATAAAAAACAGAGAGTTGTACTTGCTACAAAAATATTTTTTTTATGTTTTAGCTGCAGGAGATAAGTGAGCAATCCTAATAGATAGAGTATGAGTGCGCATGCTAAGCTTGCAAGTTTTATTGCGTTGTGCCGAATGGATTGAATAGATAGAAGGCTTTCCTGATGGGTTACATAGACGATGCACCAATCGGAAATGCCGAGTGGCTCAAATGCAACCCATGATGACTCTTGAGAGAGAGAATCGCTAAAGGTGGTTATGCCACCCCGTTTTCTTTCTATATCATTTTGTATTTGATGCCATTCTTTTTTTCCAGGAAGTTGTGAGATACCAAATAAGGTTTTATAGGTATCTAAATATGATTCTATCGGATAACTGATCAGTGTATTATCAAACGACATAAGGAATGCGTAGGTATTGGTATCGTAGATGGTTTTATTCACAAGCATGTTTATATCTGGCCGTGATATGTCTACGAAAAAAACACCGATAGGGATTCGGGTGTTTAATGAGGTATCAAATCTATAGATAGGCGCAACGACTCGCAGCACGTAAGTATTAGTGCTTACTTCGAGAAATGGCTTCATCCAGGTTATTTTTTTACCAAAGGCACTTTGATACCATTCGGTGTCTGCATAATTATAATATTTTTGCATGTCTATTGTTTTAAATCCATGAGCGTCTTTTACAATATAGGTCGCATGGAATGTGTCTTTTTTATTGTATTCATGGGGAGCGAATGCCACCCCTATTCCAGATGTATAGGCTAATGTTTCTAATGTTTTTTTAAGATAGGCCGGCAGAGCGGAAAGGTTTTGCTCCTCAAATGCATTTGTTGTACTTTCAATTTGATCCATGATGGTATTGAGTGCTTGATAGACGGATTGCCGTACGACATATATTTTTTTTTCAAGCTCTATTTCTTTCGATTCTGTGTATTTATAGCGTAGGTCTCTATTCTTTTTAATAAGATAGGCGCCGAGTCCAATGAGTGGTAGTAATCCAATCATCCATACGATACTGGTAATCCAGAGAGTTCTTTTTTTTATAGATACGCTATTCATACGGATTACCTATGATTTTGAGTGCGTGATATATCGAGAAAACAAGAGACCGAAAAGTACAACCAATATGAGAGCTCCAAGGCTCCAAAGTAAAAACGACCAGAGTAATGAGTGAATTGGTTGTAATGTTTCAGATTGATTAATTTCAACCAGCAATCCCCAATTAAAATCTTTGAGATTTGCAGGTGTAAATGCGCTAATAACCGGGACGTTCAGATAGCCTTCATCAAAAATGGTATTGGTGCTTCCTCTGACTACTTCTCGTGATGCGGTTGTATTGATTTCTTGTACTAAAATGGTTGATTTTAAGAGTCGGAGTTTATCAATGATATTTTTTGGGGTTCCTATTTTTTCTAATGTCGTAAAATATGCATCGGGATTTTCAACTAAAAAGCGTGAGTTTGTTCTCATTTTATAATCTGAGCCAATAAGATATGTTTCGCCAGTATTACCCAAGCCTGTTTCTGCCCACTTACGATCGTTCATAGTAATTTTATCAATTTGGTCGATTGGAATTTGAAATATCAGAACGCCAATTTTTTTACCTTGATCATATATTGGTGCCCCTATAAACGATGCTGGTTTGCCATAGGAAGGATCGTAAAATTTAAAATCAACAAGCCGAACGAAATCAATTTTTTGCGCTTCTTGGACATCTCTAAAGAGTGATGCGATATTTGTTTTTTTGAATGGCCCAGTAGCTAAGCTAGTAGAAAAATCAACTTCTTTGTAACAGCTATAAACAATTGATCCACTTTGAATATCTAATAAGAAAATATCATAGTATTTAAATTTTTTGAGATACTCTCGAATTGCTGGGTGATATTTTTCGTGAACCTTACTATAGTCGCTGCCATCTTTTGCAGTATTAAGATTCTCTTTTTGCCCAACGGGATTTGGATTATGAGAGATGTATAAATATTGGAGCAGTTTGGTCACTTCAGGCATCTGTGCAAAGTAGTCTTGAATCGTTTCAGCCGTTTCAATATTGGCGTTGAGTCGAGGAAGGTATTCTTTTTGATAGTATGTTTTTAAATTTTGGGTGTATTCAGCTATTTGTTCAGGAGAGTAGTTCAATTGCTGCGCAATGGTATCAAATCCCTTTTTAAAATCTTTCATTGCGTCAATAATCATTAGATCTTGTGCAAATGTTTGGCATTGGTTGCGTATTTGATCGAAATAGGTTTCGATTTGTTGTTTTTTGCTTTCTCTGATTGCTGCCAGTGCATGAAAGGTTGCTTGTTGCATCGATCTTTTTGCGCTAAAAAATCCCCCAACTCCTACAATCAAAATACTGACAATGCTTATCGCGATAAAGCTTGCAATGCTTTTTATGGTTAGTGTAAGGCCTTTATTCATTATGTTCCCTTTTTGACTGGATCATTATGAGAATTCATTATAGAAAGTGAATACTATTTCTTGAGTCAAAAGCAATATTTTCTAAGAATGATACGAAAATGAACTAGTTATTTGACCACTTATGTAGAATGCTTGATTCATGTGTTGTTTTTCTTACTATAACTTCTTTTTATATACGCTAAATCGGAGAGCTCGTTTTATCTTATAGACTTATGGTGTGGAAATATGATCTGCTCATACAGGACTTATATGAAAGGATTAGCATGATAGCTATAAAAAAGAATAATCATATTGTAGCCGGTTTGTTAGCGGTTTTATCGATTGCGAGTGCATCTCTGTGTGGATATTTATTGTTTCGATACACTCGATTTTCTCATAGTCATAGCCTGCAGGCTAAAAATGAGGCGATTGAGCAAACGCGCAATGCGGCAAAAGATTTGGTGAATTATGTTGATATATTAAAACCGATAGCAACCTCCATCGCAGAGCAATTGAGCAATACTGATTTTACGCAAGCGCAAATAGATGAGTTATTGCGTAAAAGCAAACCTAAAGAAATTACTGGTGTTGGCGTTGCGTTTTTACCCTACGCATTTGATAAAAATAGCAAGCTGTTTGGCCGTTCCATGGTTGAAAAAGATGGCACAGTTACACTCGTTAAGCTTGAAGATCTCTATGATTATACCGATCCAAAGTATACGTGGTTTACTGAGCCGCTCAAGAAAGGCGCGGGCTTTGTGCAGCCATATTATAGTCAAGAGCTGAATACCGCCATGGCACAGTATGGAGCTCCTATTCATCGTACCGATGTGAATGGCAAGAAGGTGGTTATTGGTGTGGCATTTGCAAATCAATCGCTGTTACATTTGCAGCATATTATTGAAGCGTTATTTTTGGGCAATACAGGGTATTGGTTTATTTTAACAGAAACAGGATCGTTTCTTGCTTATCCGCAGCTGAAATATAAATCTAAAACGATTTTCGATATTGCTAATGATTTGCGCAATCCTGAACTGGGTGAGGCGGGAAAAAAGATTATGAAGGGAGAATCGGTTGTCTTTGAGTATGAGAATGAGCTTACTGGCGCAGACTCATGGCTTATTTCCAGCCCGATAGGCAGTACGCCATGGAGTGTGGTAGGGGTGTTTGATCAGGAAGAGTTTTATCAGGATACCAATGTCTTTCGACATGCTTTAATGCTGCCATCATTGGTATTTTTAATAAGTGTTATTTTTTTACTGTGGTGTATTGCAGTCGTATGTGAAAAGCATACGATTTTATGGGCAATTCTTTCTGCTGTGATGTCTGTTGCGATTTTTATTCAAATTGTGTGGGTGTGGTATGCGATTTATAATTATCCGTATAAGCGAGACGAGCCGAATGTCTATCGCATAGAAAGTAAAGTAAAGCTATTTGAGTATCTAAAAAATAATTTCCCCGCTCAAGCAACGCAACTTGATCCACAGTATGAAGCTATGTCGATGCAGGAGCGGTTACTAAAAGTAGTCCCTTATAAGCAACTGGTGCCTACAGGAATTTATATCAATAATTTACAGTTTGCAGAGGCAAGTGAAATTAAATTTAGCGCCTATTTTTGGCAGCGATTTACCAGAGGGCTTCATGATACACTTCCTGCTGGATTTGTTTTTATTCAAACCAACGATGCAACTATTGAGCAGGAAACTGCTATAAAGGATCGGTCTGATAATCTTATTACGTATGATGTATTTGCAAAATTAAATCAGTTTCTTACGTATACACTGTATCCATTTGATATGAAATCAGTGCGTATTAAATATTGGAGTAAAACAAGTAATGAAAATTTTTACTTTATTCCTGATCTTGATTCATATCAATTGATTAATCCTCGTTCATTGCCAGGAGTTGATCCCGATGTATTCGTGCCGGGATGGACAATAATAGGATCCTATTTTGGGTATCAAAAGATGCCGTATACCACTAACTTTGGATCATATAAGGTTGGAGATTTTGGGGTGTATGAAGAGTTGGATCTTTCATCTGAAGCGCAATCCTTTTTTGAGATTGTTTTACGCAGAAATTTATATGATGCACTTGTCTCCGATTTGATACCGATAGCCGTTATCGCAGTATTGCTCTTCTTGGTATTACTCATTAGCGGTCCGGGCATCGATAAGTATCTTACAGCGATAGCGAGTATATTCTTTGCAACTATTTTTGCGCAAATACGATTTAGATCAAAAATACCGCAAGCACAAATTGTGTATCTCGAGAGCCTTTATTTTATTTTGTATCTGATAATGCTCGTATTGCTTATTGCCTGCTTTCTTGTGCAAAACAATGTTAAAATTCCGTATATAACGGCAGATAATAATATGGTGCTTAAAATGCTGTATTGGCCACTACTGCTTGGATCATTTGCAATCGTATCATTTATATATCTCTGGTGATGTAATTAAAAGCCGAGAGCGACTTGCAGCGATGTTCGATATCTTGTTTTGTCTTGCGTGCCATTCAGATGCTGAGCAACTGGGATTTGAATACCACCAGTTACCACCCAACGATTGCTCGTTAAAGAAAGCGTTGGCCCTAGATAGATTATATTGCCACCAGTATCAGGATCTTTGCAGTGATCAACTGAGTCTTTCAGTGAATATTCTCCATTGCACTCAAGAAGCCCTACAATAGTCACCTTGTTTGTACTTACTATATTGAGACCAACTCCAGCCTCATAGAGTATATTCGCGCCTGATCGCACATCATGTTTTTTGGTATGCAGCGTGGCTCCCAATGAAGCGTACATATATGATTGCACCGAGATTCGGCACATAGTTGTGCCCAGGAAAAAGCTAGTGGCTGCATAATTGGTAGTAGTTTGTAT
>Ga0209640_10006669_pt1 | contig 10090 bp, 9 predicted proteins | sample RifCSP10_1_FD_184018 | JGI IMG/M metagenome (GOLD analysis project Ga0209640, IMG submission 184018) | Soil microbial communities from Rifle, Colorado - Rifle CSP2_sed 10_1 (SPAdes) (version 2) | ecosystem: Environmental > Terrestrial > Deep subsurface > Rock core/Sediment | place: Rifle... | reverse complement strand
ATCCTTAACTGGGATATCAAGGGCAGGCCCTTGGCTGGTTCACTTTCAGCCGCCCGCCGTGGCGTGAGGCGTAACAGCCACGCGGCCAGGGAGACAGAAAGACATGACAGTCGCGATGCCGAGGGAGATGTCCAAATGACGGTCATCGGCGTGCACGACATGGTTGGCGCACTGGCGAGCTACGCGCGTGGCGCCCTGAGCGCCGACGTGGCCTGTGGCTGATTCTGATGGACGGGTTGCTGCTCATTGCGCTGGGAATGGCTGCCTTCTTCTATCCCGTGGTGGCAGTGTTGATTGGCGCCGCGCTGGCGGCCGCGACCGTCGGCGCTGTGGCGATCTCCCGCGCGAAGTTCATGGGTCCGACGTCCCGCGCCCGTCCACCAGAAATGCATCCCGGTGTAACGAATTCGGGTCTGCCGGGACTCCTCAGTGAGACGAGACAACGCATGGAATCAACATTCGAGCACGATATCCTCCACAGCTCCGTTCCGGTGCTCGTGGACTTTTGGGCGCCGTGGTGCGGACCCTGCCGCCTGCAGTTGCCGATCGTCGAGGAGATCAGCCGGGGTGAGGCAGGACGGGCGCGGGTCGTCAAGGTCAACGTCGACGAGCAGCCGGAGCTGGCCGAGCGGTTTCGCATCGCCTCGATCCCCACCTTGCTGGTGCTTTCCAACGGTCAGGTGCGCAAGCGATTTGTCGGCGTGCAGTCGGCGGCGACGCTCCGGGCGGCGCTTCGCGCCGCTGCTACCGCATAACACGCGGCTCGGCGCGCCACCGGCGCATCGCTGCGACGGGGGCGCCGCACAACACATGACGCGACTTCTCAAGTACGGGTTCGCTTTCGGCGGAGGAGTGCTGCTCCTCGAGGCGGTGCTGGTGTTGCCGGCCGGCGCATGGGCGGAGCAGCTCGTCGCGTGGATCCACGGAGCCGGGGTGGCCGGCGTGGCGGCGTATGTGGCCGCTTACGCGACCGTCACGCTGCTGTTGCTCCCCGCGTCGCTGCTCACCGCTGGCGCGGGCCTGGCGTACGGACCGATTCTCGGGACGACGCTCGTTTCGCCCGTGAGTGTCGCCGCTGCAACACTCGCGTTCCTGCTGGGCCGCACGGTCGCGCGTGACTGGGTCGCGAGCCGAATCGCTGGCGACGCGCGGTTTGCGGCCATCGATGCGGCGATCGGCCGGCACGGGTTTCGGATCGTGGCCTTGCTGCGACTGTCGCCCCTCGTGCCTTTCAGCGTCCTCAACTACGCGCTCGGACTGACGCGCGTTCGGCTGCGTGATTTCGTCCTCGGGTCCTTTGTCGGCATGCTGCCGGGCACGTTGCTGTACGTCTATTTGGGCTCGCTCGTCACCACGGTGACTGCGCTCGGTACCGATCGCGGCTCCGGCACTCGGCACGGCCTGTACTGGGCTGGCCTTGCAGCCACGCTCATGGCGACAGTCTCGATTACGCGGATCGCGCGCCGGGCCCTCAACGAGGCAGTCGGCCGCGAACGTGGACCCCGCCTGTGCTCGTGCACAAAAGACTTGACTCTGGACCGCACTCCAGGGCGGACACTGGATTCATCGCGAGGACGAACATGTGCGTCTGTGGCTCAGTACAACGGGTAGGCCCTAATCAGCGCGCCGCCTGTCCGATCAGCGGGACGGCCGGCAGGACCGTGGAGCTTCTCACCGTCAAGGCACTGCTGACGGAGTCGGCGCTGCGCCGGGTCACTGATTCGCAACAACGTTTCTGTCCCGCTCCGGCGTGCGACGTCGTGTACTTCACTGACAGCGGCGAGACGTACTCGTCGGGCGACGTACGGGTTCCCGTGTGGCAGAAGGAAGCCGCCGGCGCCCGGATGCTGTGCTACTGCTTCGGTGAAAGTGAGGCGCGTATTCGCGACGAGATACGCGCTACAGGAGAATCGCAGGCGGTCGCGCGCATACGCGCACATATCGAGAAGGGGCGCTGCGCGTGCGAGGTCCGCAATCCACGCGGCACCTGCTGTCTCGGCGACGTGACGGCAGCGGTGACGCGTATCACCGCCGGGCAGGTTCCGCTGTTGGAGGCAAGAAGGAAATGAAGACCATCATCGGATCCATCGTGGCTGCTACTGCGGCGTCTGCGTGCTGCCTGGGACCGGTCGTGTTCTCGCTGATGGGGGCTGGCGCCCTGGGAGCTGCCGCGGTCCGCCTGGAGCCGCTCAGACCCTTGCTGTTGCCGGTTACCGGAGCGTTCCTCGTCGCAGGTTTCTACACCACCTACCGCCGCGGACCGGCCCAGGCGTGCGGCCCCGGGGAAAACTGCCATCCCCGCGCCAACAAGATGGCCCGGACGCTCCTCTGGATCGCGACGGCGGTCGTTGTACTGCTCGTGACATTCCCCTATTACATGTGCGCGGTTGCCGTCAAGATGGCGGCCGGGAAGGTGGACGGGGTCACGAACGTGGACGTCAGCCTCGAAGAAAAGCGGGCCAGCGTCGCATATGATCCGGCCAAGACCACGCCGCGAGCTATCGCCGAGGCCATCACGAAGGGTACCGGGTTCACCGCCGAGCCCGAGGCAGCGGTGCGGAATTAACTGCCGAGCGCACACGTCGTACGGCGTCCACATGAGAGGGAGGGTTGTGACACAAGGCGTGAGGGGACCGCGGACTGGCAAGCCGGCGATTCCGTTCGAATTGCCCGATGCGGACGGACATATACACCGCCTGGCCGACTATCAGGGTGAATGGCTTCTGCTGGTGTTTCACCGGCACCTTGGGTGACTCCCCTGCCGCCGGCACCTGCTGCAGTTGCAGCAGCACGAACGGGCGCTCGAGGATTTGGGGATACGGGTCGCGGTGGTGACGTTCGAGACCACGCCGTTCGTTCGCGCGTACCTTGCGGAAACGAACGTCACCTGGCCCGTTCTCATCGACCACGACCGCACGCTGTACCGCGGCTACGGTATGCACAGGGGACGCCTGCGGGACATTTGGGGAGGCAGGACGTGGGTGGCGTACATGAAAGAGTTCGCGCGCGGCCGGCTGCCGAAATACTCCGGCGCCGACACGCGACAGCTCGGTGGCGATGTTCTCATCGATCCGGCGGGCATCGTGCGGCTCCATCATGTCGGCACCGGTCCTGCCGACCGCCCGTCGGTTGCCGCCATCCTCGAGGCACGGCGGCGGCAACCGTGAGGTAAAGTCTTCCTTTCCGCTTCGCAATGGAATTCAGCGAGGCGGGCCGGCCACGCTGAGGCTCGTGTTGTAGATGTAGTCCCCTTCGGGACTATCGTCCCCATCGCCCGCGTTGCCGGAGGCGTGCACGATCACCTCTCCCGCCGGACTGGCAGGAGCCACCCAGTTGAACTCGAACGTATTGGCCGCGATCCCGTTCAGCGTGTGTTCGATGTATTGGATGCCCTTCTCGTCCACCATCTGGGTGCCACCATCAATCGGCTTCAGTTCGCCAGCCTGCGCTCCCGTGTCCTTCACTCGCGCGGCGAGCTGAAAGCCCCAGTAGCCTCGACCCTCAGTGTGCGTGACTGCCAGCTTGATCGGATACACCCTGCCCGGCTCGTACTGTGTGGGCAGACCGGAAATCACCAGATCGCCGAGCCCCTTGGCCTTACCCGCATTGAGCTCGAAACTGACATGACATCCCGTTTGATGACACGTCATCTCGCCAAAGCCGCCGGTCTTTGCGGGATCTGGCCCTGTTCGGTACGCGCCGACAGAAATTGTGACAAGAACCCAGACGGAAAGCAGAGCGCCCCACAGCGCTGTGAACCGCGGCTTCACCGTGCGACCCAGGGCGTTCCTTTTCTTGCCGCATCCCGCGCGCCTCCATGCAGGCCATTCTGATCCGCCACGACCTCGGCAAGAATCCCTGACGGCCCCTTCGTGTAATACACGAAGGTTCCTCCGTGCGAGTCACCCTGGTTGGGCATCGGAATGCGCGTCTTCATCTCGTAGGTCTTGGTGTCGAGCACCACGATCTCGTGCGAGCCGTTGCACGTCGCCCACATCTCCGTGCCATCCGGCGAGAGGATGACGTGATCGTTGGTGACGCACTTCGTGTCGATGGTGCGCTTCACCTGATTGGTCGCGGCGTCAATGACGGTCACCGTCGTCTTTCGCTGAGCCGGCGCAGTTCCTTCTCCCTTGTCGGCAACCCAGAGCTCTCTTTCATCGAGGGTGATCGCAAGGCCATACGGTCCAGGCCCCGTCCGCGCCTCGCCCACGACTTTGTCCACCTGCCCGGGCGCGTTCGCTCGCTCGAGCTTCAACACTTTGCCGTCGCCGGCTTGTGTGGTCCACGCGAACTTCCCATCCCGGCTGAACACCGTCCAGATTGGATACGCACCCATCGGGATGTTCTGCACCACCCTCCAGGTCTGCATGTCGACCTTGGCCAACCACCCTTTCAGCTCGTGCGCCAGCCGGAATTCAGGCCCGGGCATCGAGTAATAGAGGTATCTCCCATCGGGTGCCGTAAACCCGGCGTAGGGCGTTCCGCGGAGATCGCCAGGCGTCATGCCGCCAATGACCCTGTTGTTGTCGGTGTGATCCATCACATAGAAGCCGGTGCCGTCCTGGGCAGCCATCGCTCCAGAGCCGAGCCAGTTGAAGTCCTCGACGAGGAGTCGTCGTCTTCCCATCCAATCCTCGAAGTTCTTGATGTGATGCGGCCGCTGCGCGGGAGACGTGACGATCTGATGGATCCTCAGGCTGCGTCCGTCGAGGATCAGCAGGCTCCCAGGGTTGGTTGCCGACGTTGGCGCCATCCCAGGCAGATAGACGTACCTTCCGTCAGGAGACACGCCGATGCCGTGGCTCGTCCACCGTTCGCTCCACGCCGGTTCCAGGTCGGATACTCCGATCGGCTTCTTCGTCTTCGCGTTGATCACCACGACGGAGTTCTTGGGGTTTTTGGCACCGTAGGCCGTGCCGACGTTCGTGAAGAACAACACGTCTCCAGGTTCGACCGGAAACGCCGGCGGTCCGCTGGCGCTGCGACTCTCTACCAGGCGCAGTCCTATCTTTCGCGCGACGTCTGTCGTCCAGGTGTCTTGCTGGGCTCGCGCTACCGATTCGGTCCCATTAATACTGAGACCCCACGCGATCGTCATAGCGCAAAGCGAAACTCCCAACACCCACAGACTCAACCTTTTCCTGTCCGCTGTCATCGTGTCGCTCCCTGCGGGAAGGGACCGCATCCCTTGTCAGAAATCGACGTGTGCGCCGATCTTCATCAGGCGTCCGCCTATGACTTGCACGGCGTTCAGCCACGACGCCCCGTACCGGTCGGTGCTGCGGAGCACGTCTCCAACGTTGAACAGATTGTACACATCGAGATTCACCCTGAGCCGCGTCCTGCCCGCCCTGAGGCTTCGGGTGAACCGCAGGTCCACCTGCCGCAGTCGATCCTCGAACTGCGTATTGCCGGGAATCAGCTCGACGACGACGTTCGCATTGCAGGTGGCGGCGCCCCGACACGCGGCAAGATCGCGGCCGAGCGAGCGCCGCACCTCCGCGTTCGACACCACGTGGCTCGCCGTTAGGGGAATGCCGGGAATGTCCTGGTAGATCAGGCTCGCCTGGAAATCCCAGATCAGCGGATACACGAGGAGCCCGCGGAAGCGCGACCCGGACGCCCACGTCGGCACGACGTGACAGAACGCCGACGTTCTGGCGACGAGATTGCCGGCTCCCGGGATGCCGGGGTAGTTGGTCGAGCTCGGGAAGGCCAGCGCGTTCCGGAACCCCTGTCCCGTCAGTGACGGATCGTCGTTCGTATAGCAGTTGTCGGTCACCGTGCGGCCGACGCTCAGGCCGCCCTGCGCCTGGCCGCCGTTGCCGAAGCGTGCGTTCACCGTCAGGTCGACGCCGTTGTAGACCTGGGTCTGCTTGCCGACGGTCGACGCCTGGGACACGAGGTTGTCGACGCGTCCGAACAGCTCCGGCTTCACGTCGTAGAAGCCGCAGAGCTGCTGGCCGCTCGTCGGCAGGCGCGGGTCGGCGGGCACGGTGATGCAGTACGGATCGAAGTCGGCGAGCGACGCCGCCAGATTGTCCTGCACGAGGAAGCCACCGTACCACGTCCGGTAGTACGCGGCGCTCACCCCAAGGCCCGGCCGCAACTCGTGCTGCAGCGACGCCGACGCCTGCCAGTTATAGAACTGCTGGTTGAACCCTTCGAGCGCGTCTTGCGCAAAGTTCGTCCCGGGCCTCTGCTGCCCGAACGTGCGGTCCGACAACGGCCCGCACTCGCCGTTGGCGCCGAGGACGGACGGGCCCAGCTCGCAATCGGGAGCGAAGTTCCCCCGCCGTGGATCGCCGACGGGATAGAAGTTGTCGTTCCAGGTGCGCGTCGCGTTTGCCGCCGCGCTCCGGGCCGGGTTGTCGACCGCGGCAATGATCTGCTCGGCGTACCGCCCGAGCGACGCCTTCACCGCCGTCCGGCCGGTGCCGAAGATATCGTAGGCGACACCCAGACGCGGATCGAGGTTCCGAAAATGGGGCACGTTGTCGGTGGGCGCGAGGCGTCGCTCCGGGACGAACGGGCCGGCCACCAGCACCTGCTCGGGCGTCCACGAGCGCACGTCGTTGTAGCGGACGCCGAAGTTGAGCGTCGCCCGGTCGATCGTCCACTGGTCCTGCGCGTAGACGGCCATGTCGCGGAACGCCTCCTCGAAGCCGTGCGGCACCGCCCAGATGCGGACCGACACCGGCACGCCGTTGCGGAACGTGTAGTCGCGCGCCTGATTGATCTGATTCGGATCGGTGTTCTTGAGCAGGTTCCCCTCGTGATAGACGCGGACGTTGTAGCCCGTCTTGAAATTGTGGGTGCCCGTGACGTACGAGATCGCAGCCCGGCCTTGATACAGGCGGCGCGGGTTGTGCGAGTACGAGCCGCCGACCGCGAGCGAGTTCGCGCGCGAGCCGTACTTGAAGTTCTGTGCCTGCTCCGTGATCTGGATCATGTCCGGCGTCACGCCCGGGATGCGCTTCGTCGTCTGGTGATGGATGTTGCCCGACACACCCGCTTCCAGCAGGATCCGGTTGGTGGCCGGGTACGTCCAGGAGGCGACCGGCATGATGTTCGGGTTGTAGTGATGCTGCCCCGTCGACTCGGGTGACGGCACCACCCCCGGATTGAGCAGGCCGAAGAGACAGTTGCAGTTCGGCTGCATGGACGCCGCCAACGCAATCTTGTGCTTCTGGGCGGCCTGCCACGTCAGCCGGAGCGTGTAGTCGCGGGCGTACTCGTCGGTGAACGACGGCCGGCTCGAGTCAGGCTCGTACAGCAGCACGCCCGGCCCCGGGCCCGGCGAGCTCTGCAGCCTGTTGTAGAAGTTCCCCGCCTGGAACTGCTGCGTCACCCCGGCGCGAACGGCTCCGAAGAACCACAGCCTGTCGCGCACGATCGGACCGCCCAGCGCGCCGCCGCCGTCCCAGAAGCGCCGGAGGGCCCCCGTCTGGCGTACGCCGCGCGCCCGCAGCGCGTCGCCGATGTTGCTGCTCTCCAGGCTCTGGCCGCTGCCGAAGAATTCCAGCGCGCCCGAGAACGTGTTGCCCCCGTCGCGCTGCACGATGTTGACCTGGCCGCCCCCGCTGTCGCGCTCGGCGCTGATGCCGCCCGTCTCGACCACGACCTCCTGGAACGTGAGCTGGTTGTAGACGACGACACCCTGCGTCAGATTCGTGACCGTCGAATTCATGCCGTCGAACACGGGCGACGCGTTCGGCGCGCCGTGAATGCTGTAATTGGCGGCGACGCGCTCGTTGACCGCGCCGACGCTGTAGGCCGTCGGGACGTTGAGCACGGCGGCGGGCAGCACTTGGTACAGTGCCGGAAGCCGTCCGGTTCCGGGAATCGACTCGAGCGTCTCGCGCGAGAGCTGCGTCTGCTGCCGAACGTTGCGGATGTCGACGAGCGGCGCCTCGCCCGTCACCGTAACGGTCTCCTCGAGGCTCCCCACCCTCAGCTCCGCATTGACCGTTGCCGTGAAGCCGCTCGTCAGCTCGAAGCCGTCACGCCTGAAGGTGCTGAAGCCGGGAAGCGTGAAGGTGACGGTGTAGACCCCAGGTCTCAGATCGATGATCTGATAGCGGCCTTGAGAATCGGTGACAACGGCCCGAACTTTTTCGATGAGCGCGGGGCTTGCCGCTTCGACCGTAACGCCCGGCATGACCGCCCCGGACGTGTCCCGCACCACGCCGGAGATGTTTCCTGCGGCTTGCTGCGCCCACCCCGCAGCCGGCGTGAGGAGGAGAAACCACACCATAAGGAAACCAGCGATGCGCCGAACCTTCATAACCCCTCCGTTCGAAGAACGAATCAGGAGCACCAACGGGTAGAAGACGACTGCGCGCTGCGAAGAAATTATGGCGGGCGAGGCTAATCCGATATCAGGACCGGAACGCTACTCCTGGGGTGCTTTGGTGTCAACACTGTCTCAGGCTTGGCACTGTGATCTCGATCACAGATAGAGACGGAACACGCAGACGGGCACTCAAGGCCGTGCGGATCATTCAGAACTGAACGACGTTTTCTACATAGCTGAAGGTCATCGTCCGCCCGGGGAAGTCCTGCTGGACCACGCGCCCGCCCCGTATCGCGCCGACGTACGCGTTGACCGACCAGTGCCGGCCAATCGTGTACTCCCCTGATGTCTCGACGATCGTGGCGAGGTCCGTGTGGCCATTCGAGGGACGTGTAGAAAACCCGAACAACGTGCCTCGCGCCTGTGTGGCGCCGCTGCCGAAGTACCAGTGATCGCGTGATGATGCCAATCCCACGCGATGGACATCGGCCCGGATACCAAGCGACGGCGTCGGACGCAGAAGTGCCTGCGCAAAGATATCGGTGTGGTTCATCTGGCTGTAGATCGCGCTCTGGGCGTAGCGTCTGACCGTGGGCAGCATCTGGAAGAACGTCCCGTGCCGCTCGTCCGAGGGTTCGTTATCGCCGGAGGCCCACACCACCCCGCTGCGAAGCCAAGGTCGCCATTGGGCAGACGTCCACTGATGCCCCGCCTCGGCGCCGATGCTTGCCGCGCGATGTGACTGATCGAACCATGAGCCCGTCTGGCCCGCGAACCAGAGGAGCCCATCCCATTGCCTGCCATCTCTGGGCTGTGACGCCGCCACGAGCGTTGCCCCAAAGGTTGTGACACCGACATCAACCCGCGCTGCAGCACGTCCGCTGTTATCCGGCCGCGCCGTCACGTTCCGGTCGTCGTCGTACCGAAACGCAAACAGCTGCAGTTCGGTGCCGGGGAGCAGCGTGTCGGGCTTGAGCGTGACGTTTCCGCCCAGGACGGTGACGTCCGTCATCATCAACCCGGCCGCATCTTCGAATCCGCCTTGCGTCGGATGAAACGCGACAAAGCTCGCGCTCCACGGCTGCCTGACGCTGTCGATCCGCACGCCATCGTAGGCCCGCTGATACAGGGACCACTCGAACTCCCCGACAAGACGGGCCGCGACTCGCTGTTGCTTGACCGCCTCAATCGTCGGATTGCCCGATGCGCTCTCGGCTCCGGACGAGTAAGGCAGGCGACCGATCTGAACGCTCACGCTTGGCAACACGTTTTTCAACTCGAGATTCAGGTAGCGAAGGTACACCTGCCGACTGTCGGCTCGACCGGCGTGCGCAAAGTACACGGCACCAAGCCCAAGGGGCCCAGGCCCAACGGCGCCGGTCGGCAGATTGCCGAATTGGACGTACTGCACGGAGCCCGTGAATGCGTAACGGCTCGCACGCCGAGTCACACCCGCCTGCAGACGGTTTGCGCTGTACGCGTACTCATTGTCCCCGCCGCCGGGTGGTGGCTCGAAAAACCGCCACGATTCGACGCGGGTCCAGTTCCGCAGAGTCCAAACTGTCGTCGCTGCTTCGCGCTCACTGACAGCCTGAACGGTCTGGGCTCCAGCAGCCGGCGCGATGAGCCAACTCAGGAGCGCCGCGATAACCGGGGCTTTGCGTCGATGGACCATCAGCGGTTCGCGCGACCAATCCTAGCAGAGGCGCAAACCCGAACTGCGTGCCTCTTGTGACTTGTGCTTTGTGACTTGGTCTGGTCCACCCTTCGCGCTTCGCGCTACGGTGGACA
>Ga0209640_10006668_pt1 | contig 10091 bp, 9 predicted proteins | sample RifCSP10_1_FD_184018 | JGI IMG/M metagenome (GOLD analysis project Ga0209640, IMG submission 184018) | Soil microbial communities from Rifle, Colorado - Rifle CSP2_sed 10_1 (SPAdes) (version 2) | ecosystem: Environmental > Terrestrial > Deep subsurface > Rock core/Sediment | place: Rifle... | reverse complement strand
TTCAAGATCATTTACAGCTTTGCATTCATTAATTCTTCTTGCTTTAATATCCTGTATTGCACATCCAAGCTCACTAATCTGCTGAAGAATTATCGCAGAGATTTTATCCGTGTATTTTATCTTTTCCTTTATATTGAATGTCTCTACCCTGTTTGTGGCTCCCAGAAGATTATCGCTTATTGCAGATAGCCGTTTTACAAGCGCAAAAATATCTTCCCTGTCAAAAGGTGTAATGAATGTTTTGTTCAGCCGTTTAAATATTTTTGAAGAAAGCTCATCACATCTTTGTTCAAGAGGTTTAATTTTTAATAGCAGGCTTTGATCAATTACATCGGAAGAAAAAAACTGGTTTGTATATTTTGCCATCTCGGAGATGTGATAGATCATCTCTTTGAAATCTTCGAAATATTTTTCTTCTTTCGGTATCAGTTGTTTTAACATAATTCCCCTTTAAAAATTAATTTTACTGTCTTAAATATAACTTCTTTTTTTTAACCTCTAAACCCGGATCACATAATTTTGCCTCATTTTATTATATTTGAACCGGTTTATAAAAATTTTTTTGGAGTGTGTCATAGAAAAGAAAGCGAATAACCGTCCTGCCTTGCCGTCAGGCAGGTCAGAGCTATTAGATAAAATTGTATCTCTCGCCAAAAGAAGGGGATTTGTTTTCCAATCCAGTGAAATTTATGGGGGATTAAACGGATGCTGGGATTACGGTCCTTTGGGTGTCGAGCTTCTTCGCAATATTAAAGAAGAGTGGTGGAAAACGATGACCTACCGTGATAATATTGAAGGATTGGATGCTTCGATTCTTATGCACCCGAAAGTCTGGGAAGCATCGGGGCACGTAGAAAATTTCACCGATCCGATGGTTGACTGCAAACAATGTAAAGCGCGTTTCAGGGTTGATGTTCTTTCCGAAATGATAAATGAAAAAAAGAGAACAAAAGCTCTTGAAGATTTGAAAAACTCAGTTACCGGTGATTCTTCATTAACTGAAAAATATAGCCGGGCTCTTCAGGCGGAAGATCCTTTTAGTGCTGTTCTTGAAGATCAGGAGTTGGGTGCAAGACTGATGCAGGAAATTAATTGTCCCCAGTGCGGAAATAAAAATACATTTACCACAGCCCGTAAATTTAATTTGATGTTTAAAACATTTATCGGTCCTGTTGAAGACAGCGGTGCTGTTGTTTATTTAAGACCTGAAACTGCCCAGGGAATATATGTTAACTTTCTGAATGTACAGAGTTCCGCAAGACAAAAGCTTCCTTTCGGTATTGCACAGATTGGAAAAGCTTTCCGTAATGAAATTAATACAAAGAATTTTCTTTTCCGTACACGCGAGTTCGAACAAATGGAAATGCAGTTCTTTATCAAGCCTGCAGATGATAAAAAATGGTACGACTACTGGAAAGCTGAAAGGCTTCAATGGTTTAAGAATCTCGGTATGACAGAAAGCAAGCTGCGATATCACGATCATCCTAAAGAAAAGCTTGCTCATTATGCAAAAGATGCAACAGATATTGAATACGAATTTCCTTTTGGCTGGGGTGAAATCGAGGGAATACACAACAGGACAAACTTTGATTTGAACCGGCATGAGGAGTTCTCCGGTAAATCATTAAAATATTTTGATGATGAATCGAAAGAAAAATTTATTCCATTTATAATAGAAACATCGGCTGGAGCCAGCAGATCGTTTATGGCTTTCCTGATAGATTCTTATTATGAAGAAGTTGTGAATGATGAAACGCGATCAGTTTTAAGATTTCATCCGAGGCTTGCACCGATTAAAGTTGCTATTCTTCCTTTGGTTAACAAAGACGGTATGCCGGAAATAGCGAGAGAAATCGAGAAAGAACTCAGAAGAAACTTTAAAGTTTTTTACGATGACAAAGGAGCGATCGGAAGAAGATACAGGAGACAGGATGAAGCCGGCACACCATATTGCGTTACTGTTGATACCCAAACTCTCGAAGATAAAACAGTTACAATAAGAGAGCGAGATTCAATGGAACAGATAAGAATTTCGATTGACAGCATATCGAAATATATGGATGATAAACTTAAGCTTTAATTTGATACGGATTAATTGGCTTGGATAAAATCCTGTTATTACAATAATTTAATAAAGAGATTTAATTTCTTATATAAGAAAACGAAGGAAATAAAAATGATACAAAAAAAATTTAAGCTGCTTTTATTTAATTTAATAATCCTCTTAGCTTCTTATACATTTATGGGTGGTGATTGCAGCACGGACAATGATAATTCTGATATTCCGTCACCAACTTCGGTTGACGCTCCCGGCTCTTTAAGCTTTAAAGTAGAAGCTGAGGCAGGCGGTGATTCGAAAGTAACTTTTAGCTGGACGGCATCTCCCGACGAAAATGTCTCTGATTTTAAAGGATACAGAATTATTACAGTCGAATTGGATAGTGACGATAATCCGTCTACATTCCAGGAACAGGCGTTGGATAAAGCAATAAAAACTCATGCAATTAATCCTTTGCAAAGGGGAAAACGATTTAAGACTTTTGTTCTTGCCGAACTAAATAACGGAACTAAAAGCGATTCACTTGAAACGGAAATTTATGCCGGCATTTATTATAACATTGATGGTGTTATTGATTCCTATGTACCAAATAGTTCTACGATGAGCGGTTTTGGCTGGAATATTTCAACAGGTGTAGGTAATCCGTATGCTTATACACAGGGAAATGCTCCACTTATTGATTTACACATGGAAGAAACCCGCGAAGCGCCTTATTTTTATTCTCCCAAAGTCTTTGGAGAAAATTTTAAGCTAACCAGGATGAAACTTTTAGGGTCGGGTCAATCGGCTTTTGATGAAACAGATTTGCCTGAAGCAGATGAAACAATTTTACTCGTTGAGAATGGTAATGTTTATCTGCTTGAAACCCAGGAAGGCTATTATGTTAAGGTCTGGATAAAAAGTATAGATCCTCCTGTTATAGGTCACAATTATTATACTGTTCATTTCGATTACAAGCTTCAGCCGATTCAGGGGTTAAGAGTTTTATAAAGAAACATAAATGTTGGAAGTATTAAAGCGGAGAATTTTTATTCTCCGTTTTTTATTTTAGGTAGAGAGAAGTAGAATTAAAAAAAGAAAACCGTTAAAACGGTTACTAAAGTTTTTTTTTACGCTAACCCCTGACTTAAGTCAGGGGTTAATGAACTCAAATAAATAGAATAACCGTTTTAACGGTTTATACAAAAAATGGCAAGACACTTTCAGTATCTAATATTGATTATCTTTTTATTTGTAAGTGAAATCAAAGCACAGGATGCCAAATTTGATTCGCTTGTCACTTCCGGTATTAAGCAAATTTATAATATAAAATTTCCTGAAGCAGAAAAAACTTTCCGCAAGCTGATTGCGGATTACCCGAACCACCCTTCAGGCAGATTTTTCCTTGCAATGATAGACTGGTGGAAGATTCTTCTCGATCTTGATTCCGAAGAGCGTGACGAAATCTTTTTCCAAAAACTTGAAGATGTAATTTTTCAATGTGATGAGCTTCTTAAAAAAAATTCTCAAAATGTAGATGCTCTCTTCTTCAAGGGAGGAGCCATAGGTTTCCGGGGCAGACTTAGAGCCAACAGGGATAGCTGGCTTAAAGCTGCCGATGATGGAAGAGAAGCATTGCCTATTGTTGAACACGCCGCTAATCTTGATCCAAATAATGTAGATGTTCAGCTCGGTTTTGGAATTTATAATTATTATGCGGCTGTAATTCCGGAGGAATATCCCATGATAAAACCGTTAATGTTGTTCTTTCCTTCGGGAGATAAAGAGAGGGGGATTGAGCAGCTTAACAACACTGCTTTTAAAGGCAAATATGCGAAGTACGAAGCACAGTATTTCCTGATGACTCTTTATTACAGTAATGAAAACAATCCTTACAAAGCTGAAGAGTATGCAGATATGCTGACTAAAGAGTTTCCAGACAACCCGGTTTTCCAGAGATGGAAGGGAAGAATTGCAGCAAAGAAGGGAGATTATTTTGCAGCATCATTAACTTTTCAGAATATAATTGACAAAGGTAAAGCGGGTCTTACCGGCTACAATGTTCCCAAAACAAAAAGAGAAGCTGATTATTATGTTGCTTTCCAGTACTTCAATACAAACAAACTGGATTCATCAATGATTTACTTTAGTGATTGTGCAAAAATTTCTAAACAGATAGATGAAGAAGATGAAGAATCGGGTTTCCAGGTTAATGCAGTTTTGTATATGGGAATGATAAATGATCTGTGGAATAAAAGAGATGCAGCAATCTTAAATTATAAAAAGGTTCTTGATATGAATGAATACGCAAATTCTCACAAGCTTGCTGAAGGATATATTGAGAAACCTTTTAAGAAGTGAATCCTTTCATTTGTCATGCTGAACTTGTCTGCCTGCCGGCTAGGTTTCAGCATCTCCCAATAATATGTAGATTCCGAAACAAAGTTCGGAATGACAACTTTTAAAGTGTTGTCGAAATGCTAATTCTATGCAGATCACCGATTGGACCCATAGAAGAGAAGCCGTAATCAAACCTGTACTCAGAAATAAGCGCACCGAGACCCACATTAAATCCGGCTATTCCTGCAAAAGATCCTATCTTTAACTCTGTCCTTTTTTCATTATCATAACCGAATCTCAGCCGCAAAGTTTTACTTAGTGTAAATTCTGCACCGACAGTAAATGCTTTTAGTTTTTCAACAAAATCATCTCTCTCTTCATTGAGCTTGTGAAAATCAAGAGACAAACGAACAGGGAGATACTCAAGTTTTTTTGAAATACCGATTACAAAATCGAGAGGCAGTTCTTCTTTTGAATTAATATAAGAAGATAATTGTGTCCCTATATTTAATATTGAAAAACCGATATTGATTTGCTGTGAAGGAACGGCATAATGTAATCCAACATCAAATGCTATTGCCGATGATGAATATTTTTCTATACCCGAATAAATAAATTTTACATTGGAGCCATAATAGAAATTTTCATCGAGCTGGTTTGCATAGCCTAAAATAAAAGCAACTTCACCTGCGCTGAAATCGCTCGTCGGGCTTCCGTTTTCATCTGCTCCTTTGAAAGTGCCGTAATTAATATATTTAACTGCTGCTCCAAATCTTCCAATGTCTTCAAATTCTGTTGAGTAAGAAAGACTGGCGAGGTTAATATCCAGTAAGTGTTTTACAAAAGAGAAAGAAACAGGGTTATCAACTAATAATTGCATTCCCGCCGGATTATAAAATATTACATCCGGGTCATCATTATTAGAAACAAAACTGCCAGCCAGGGCTCCTGCTCTTGCACTCATATCGAGTCTCATAAAATCGTATGTATTTTGGGCTTTAATATTTAATGTCGTTAAAAATATTATTATTAACAGCAGCAAATGTTTCTTCATAAATTCCTCAAAATTTCGTTCCTTATTTAACCATATTACAAAATAAAGGCAAGACCTTAAACAATGTAGAATTTAGAATGTAAAATGAACAATTTTTGAATATGTCTAATAGATTTAGAACGATTCGAACACTCTTTGCATTCTAAATTATACATTCTTCATTCTACATTCCGCTTCACCTTGCCTCTGCATAACTCTTTACGTAATTTTGAATCATTAAATTACACGGGTTTAAAAAAATGAATGTGCTTAAGACAGTATTTCTAATGACATTAATGATGATTCTGTTTCTCTTTGTAGGTTACCTGCTTGGAGGAAGATCCGGAATGACCATTGCTTTTGTGTTTGCTTTAATAATGAATTTCGGAAGCTACTGGTTTTCCGATAAGCTTGTACTTGCAATGTACAGGGCTAAAAAAGTTACTTTGGAAACAGCACCTAAATTTTATAAGCTTGTGGAAGAATTAAGTAAGAATGCAAATCTTCCGATGCCGAGAGTTTATATTATTAATGATCCTACTCCCAATGCATTTGCAACGGGAAGAAATCCTCAGAATGCTGCTGTTGCTGCAACTACAGGAATACTCCAGGGATTGAATAATGAAGAATTAGCCGGAGTTATTTCGCATGAACTTGCTCATGTAAAACACAGGGACATTTTAACCGGTACTATAGCCGCTACTTTAGTTGGTACAATAACCTACATTGCTCAAATGGCTGGTTGGGCTTTGATGTTCGGGCGCGGCAGGGATGATGATGATGCGGGAAGCGGCATAGCATCTTTACTGATGCTTATTCTGGCACCTATTGCAGCAACATTAATACAATTAGCCATATCAAGATCGCGGGAGTTTGCTGCCGACGAAGGGGGCGCAAAAATCTGTAATAACCCAATGGCTTTAGCATCTGCTTTGGGGAAAATATCGAGAGCCAACCAAATAAAAGGGGTAAACAATGTGCAGCCTGCATCTGCCCATATGTTTATTGTTAATCCGTTAAAGGGGGAAGGTGTAACCAGATTATTTTCAACTCATCCGCCTGTAGAAGAAAGAATAAAAAGACTCCAGGAAATTGCGGCAGGGAGAAGATAATTTCGATAATTTAATATTAATGTTTTCTCTTTGATGAATGATGAAAATTTATTTTGGTTTTGTTGATGATATTGAAAATTAATCTCATATGATTTCAACTACTTTTTACAATTCTGAACCTTTAAGCTTCTCTCGTGTCAAAGCTATAATCAAATTAAAAATAAAAATCCGAAACAAAAAAATGAAAGAAGGAAGACTTTATGTATAGTCAGGTCAATTACAAAGAACCGGCTCCAATAATGAACAAGGAGAACCCTTTTGAATCTATGATGGAGCGTTTTGATACCGCGGCTAATAAGCTTGGTCTTGATGAAGGAATATATAATTATCTCAAATCGCCGGTTAAGCAAGTAATAACTTCGGTACCAATTATAATGGATGATGGAAGTATAGATGTTTTTGAAGGCTACCGGGTTATTCATAACGATATACTTGGTCCGTCAAAAGGGGGCATAAGGTACGCTCCCGACGTTTCACTTGATGAAATGAAAGCTCTTGCAGCCTGGATGACATGGAAATGTGCAATTGTAAATATACCTTTCGGTGGTGCTAAAGGTGGAATAAAGTGTGACCCCGCTAAACTCAGCCTGCACGAACTGGAAAGATTGACAAGAAGATTTACAGCTAACCTGCTTGACGTTTTTGGTCCTGAGAGAGATATTCCCGCTCCCGACATGAATACGAACGAACAGACCATGGCTTGGATAATGGATACTTATAGTATGCATTCTAAAAGAACTGTAACCGGTGTTGTTACAGGAAAGCCTATGATTCTTGGAGGTTCCCAGGGAAGAAGGGAAGCAACCGGACGCGGTGTAATGATTGTTTCGACAGCTGCATTACAGAAGCTTGGAATTAAATCGAATGATGCTGTTGCAGTTGTACAAGGATTCGGAAATGTTGGCTCTGTTGCGGCACAATTACTTTATGAGCAGGGAGTAAAGGTTATTGGATTGAGCGATGTGAACGGGGCAATTTATAATTCCAAAGGATTTAATCTGCCGGAAGTAATAGACTATGTAGAGAAAAACAAATCTCTGGCAAAATTTCCTAATGCTGAAGTTATCTCGAATGAAGAATTACTTGAGCTTGAGTGTGATTTACTTGTCCCGGCAGCAAAGGAAGATCAGATCAGATCAAAAAATGCGGGACGCCTAAAGTGTAAGATAATAGCCGAAGGAGCTAATGGTCCGACAACTGCAAAAGCAGACCCAATATTACAGGAAAAAGGTATTCTCGTTATACCGGATATACTGGCAAATGCAGGAGGAGTTACAGTATCTTATTTTGAATGGGTGCAGGACAGGATGGGGTTTTTCTGGACCTTGAACAGGGTTAATACCAGGCTTGAGAGAATGATGCATGAAGCATTTGGGAATGTTTATAAAACTGCAGCAAAGTATGATGTACCTTTAAGAATCGGAGCTTATATTCTTGCTATCGATAAAGTTGCAAGAACTCTTAAGATACGCGGTATATATGCCTGAAATCATCAGAGGACTAAGGTTCTTTCCGGTCGTAATATTTTTTTATTTGCCGATTTATATGCACAACAACCCGATACTAATCTGGATATATTTTATATAATGGTTGATTCCTCAGTTACAGATTTTATTTCAGAAGTTCCCCTGCCAGGGGAATCATTTAAACTTGATTTAAACCTTGGAGAAGATTACTCGGTTTTTAATAACAAGGTGCTTGCAAAAATCTTTTCTTTTGGGAAAAAAGTTAATAATGGAGACGATGGATTATTAAATATTAATTATGTAGTAAATAATGCTACTGTAACTTACGGTGAAATATTCAGAGACGGTTTCTTCGGGGAATATTGTTTACAAAGAAATTTATTCCTGGATGGTAGTTATGCAATTGAAGGCAGCAGTACAGTTTTTCAAGACTTTAACTATTCATATAATGACACAATAAAATTTGATGACATTCAAAATGTTGAGAACGAATCCTTTCCATTTACAAAAGGAGAAGTACCTTCCGAACCCTTCTTATCGAGTCTCTTTGAACCAATAGTTGCAGTAGGTGCAGCGGCACTTGCTGTTATTTTGTTCTTTACTGTAAGGAGCAAATAATTTTAAATACCTTTGAAGCCTCTGGTAAAATAGTTATTATTACAACCTAAAATCTTATTTTTTATTGGATTATGAAATATTTCTTTTATGCACTTATTATTGCGGGAATCTTTGCAGGGTGTTCCTCTTCTGTTGATACAATTAACCTGCCTGCCGAAGAAAGACTGGCTTATGCTATCAAAATTTATGAAGATGAAGATTATGAAGAAGCCGTCAATGAGTTTCAGGCTATAGTGCTTCAATATCCCGGCAATGCAGTAGTTGATGATGCACAATATTATCTTGGTCAAACCAGGTTTAGGAGAGATGAGTATATACTTGCAGCTTACGAGTTCAGCAAACTTGTTAAAAACATGCCTGCAAGCGGGTTTGTACCGGATGCCCAGTTTATGCTGGCAGAATGTTATTACGAGTTATCTCCCAACTACTCGCTCGATCAGAAATATACCAGGAAAGCAGTGGAGGAATACCAGGCTTTTATAGATTTTTTCCCGTCGAATGAAAGAGTTACCGAAGCTGAAAGAAAAATAACCGAACTTAATGAGAAACTGGCTTATAAAGAATTAACAATTGCGGGGATTTATGAAAAGCTCGAATATTATACGGCAGCTTTGAATTATTATAACGATGTTGTTGAAGTATATCATGATACAAAATATGCACCTATGGCTATGTACAACAAAATAAAATTGTTGATTCAGAGAGACCAGGATTCGGAAGCCCTCACGGAAATATCAAAATTTCTCCAGCGTTATCCCGAAGATTCCAACAAAAACGAGATCCTGGAATTAAAATCCTCTCTCGAGAATAAACTGTCTGCATCCAGGTAATGCTTCAATCTAAAAAAGTAAATGAATCCCTGATTATAATGACCGAGCTGGTTTTACCGCACCATACAAATCAGCTTGGGAATTTACTTGGCGGGCAGCTGATGCACTGGATAGATATATGTGCGGCACTTTGTGCATCAAAACATAACCAGAGGATTTGTGTAACTGCATCTGTTGATAAAATAGATTTTCATCATCCCATAAAAGTCGGAGAAGCCGTTACTCTGTCAGGTTCGGTTAACAGGGTGTTTACTACTTCAATGGAGATCGGGGTGAAAGTTTATGCTGAAAATTTTAATGAAGGAAAGAGGGTGCACACAAATACGGCTTACCTTACTTTTGTTTCCGTTGATAATGAAGGTAAACCTGTTAAAGCAATTGAAGCTGTGCCGGAATCAGATGACGAAAAACGAAGATATGAAGAAGCTCTTCAGAGAAGAGAAGCAAGGCTTAAAGAAAGAATTAAACGGGGTTAAGCCGCTACTTATCTTTTTTCTCTTTTCACAAAGCGTATTTTCACAAATACCAATCAATGGTTTTTGTAAATATAATTATTATAAAGCCGACTCCGGCTTTACGAATTTCCTGACTGTAAATTTTAATAGTGATTCCTACTCCGATTTTATTTTGTTCAACCCGGCAAAAAAAGAAGTT
>Ga0209640_10006667_pt1 | contig 10091 bp, 7 predicted proteins | sample RifCSP10_1_FD_184018 | JGI IMG/M metagenome (GOLD analysis project Ga0209640, IMG submission 184018) | Soil microbial communities from Rifle, Colorado - Rifle CSP2_sed 10_1 (SPAdes) (version 2) | ecosystem: Environmental > Terrestrial > Deep subsurface > Rock core/Sediment | place: Rifle... | reverse complement strand
AGGTCGCTGCGGTCATGCACGACACATTCGGTGTTAATCCCTGGGTTAGCGGATTTGCGATGGCGATTTTCGTCGGCGTGGTGTTAATCGGTGGCATACAACGCCTTGGCAGCGTAGCGGGCAAACTGGTGCCGGCCATGTGCGTTGTTTATGTATTGGGTGGCCTGATTATTTTACTGATTAATTTCACCGAAATCCCGGCGGCCCTGGTATTGATCGTCAAGAGTGCGTTTACGCCGGTTGCGGCGGTGGGCGGATTTGCCGGCGCGGCGGTTGCTTATGCGATTCAAATGGGTGTGGCGCGGGGTATTTTTTCCAATGAGGCAGGTTTGGGGAGCGCACCGATCGCGCATGCTGCCGCGCGTGGTAAAGATCCAGTGCCCCTGGGCACCATCGCCATGCTGGGTACGTTTATCGATACGATTATTGTTTGTACCATTACCGGCTTGGTAATTATTGTTACTGGTGTATGGACAGGTGAAGAACAAGGCGCGGCATTATCGACCGCTGCGTTCAAGGCGGGATTTGCCGGGGGAGAATACATCGTTACTTTTGGCATTACGCTTTTCGCGCTGACAACATTATTGGGGTGGAGTTATTACGGCGAGAAATGCGTTGAGTATATATTTGGCATCAGGTCCATCATGATATTCCGGTTGTTGTGGGTTATTGCCATTCCGGTTGGTGCGACTTATGAGCTGAAAAACGTGGTTCTGGTCACTGATACGCTGAACGCATTGATGGCTTTGCCAAACCTGGTAGCCTTGTTATTGCTGAGTCCGATTATATTTAAAATCACGCGGGATTATTTCGCGGTTCCAGGATAGCAGGGCTTGGTTAGTTATGCCGATTTTTTGCGTAATACTCCTGGTGCGGGGGAATCTTGCCCTGCCGCAGTTCGTACTGGTTGTGTTTGCGGTCCTGGTAATAGAATTTGAGTGTTTCGTTGATGACCGGGAACGCAAGTTCGGCCCACGGAATCTCGTGTTCCTTAAATAACTTGACGTCCAGGCTTTCCTCCCCGGGGTTGAAATCCAGATCAAGCAGGCGCGCGCGGAACAGCAGATAGACCTGGCTAATATGAGGTATGTCGAACATGGCGTACAAGCCGACGATTTCCACTTTCGCGTTGGCTTCTTCCCTTGTTTCACGTAATGCCGCATCGGCCGTGGTTTCGTTATTTTCCATGAAGCCGGCGGGCAGGGTCCATAAACCGCGGCGCGGTTCAATCGCCCGTTTGCAAAGCAATATCTGGTTCTCCCACTCCGGAATACAACCGGTAACGATTTTGGGATTCTGGTAATGGATGGTATTGCATTGATTGCAAATGAACCGGGGGAGGGTATCTCCTTCGGGTATGCGAAATTCGACCGTGGAACCACATTGGCTGCAGAATTTCATGATTCAATATCGTTAATCTTTGCGTGAAAATGCGCTATTGACACAGGCGAACTCCAACCGCGCATGGAATAACCTGCCGCTTAATAAAACGCTAATCCAATCGGTTTTGATTTTCATACTATGGTCCCGTGGCTATTGGCCGGATTCATTTTCGCATGAAACCGGAAAAGCAAAGCAAGATTGCTCAAGGCAATGTGAAGGTATCGATCGTTATTGGTTTTTACGCACCACCGAGTGTATAACATACTGGTGTTCAAAGTGGACTACAAACCGGTCGTACACCCAGCGCGTAATGGGCGGATTGCCTACCGGACCTCTAACCTCAAGCGGGCTGCCAAACTCTTCCTTCACCTGATCCATCGTCGTGCCTCGTGCCGGGCGCGGCACAGCTTCCGGTAAATTACCCGGCTGGTTGGAAATGTCGGGTATGACCAGGGTGTCCGCGAACCCGCGCTCGGCGAAAACGCCATGGCAAACTACGGAAAATAAAAATAACAGCGAAATAACGGGTATTCTCATTAAGCTCACGTCCTGGATCTGGTTTTTGGTGATGTGGCGGTTGAAAATCGCTATACGAAGTATAAATGTAAACCCGCCATATTCAATTAAATTATTGGGCATTCGCCGCAAAGTGCCGGAGATTTAACAACCCGTCATGGGTGATGCAGTTCAACCAGCTGCTTGCGTAATACCGCCAAATTATCGAGCAAGTGCCGGCGTTGCCTTTCGGATAATTGTTTTTCGAGTTTAACCAGCATGACCATTGTGAGGTGTAAATTATTTCTGAAATCCGCCCGGTAAGAATCCGGCCATGCGGTATCGCTGTTCACAACTAATTCCTCGATGAGCGCCGTGAATTCAGAACTATGCCGATAATGGGTGAGCGCTTCGCCCAGCTTAGCCTGCCAATCGCGGCGGTTTGCAATCCATTGCCGGGAAGCGAATTTGATTTGCCAGCTCCAGGTTGTGATGAGTTGAATTTGTGGTTCAGTCAATTTCCCCGTCCGGTTTTCAATCTGATCAAGCACGCGTTCAGCGCGTTGTTGCACCAGTTTAGCAATGGGTTTGTCAACGTAATCCGCTTCCAGTTTCCGGTTTTGTGCTTCCAGGTTTTCCAATAGTTGCGCAATCTGTGAGTCCGATAACGTGGTGAAGAGCCGGGCCAAGGTGGGGGAAACACGGCGGCTCAATTCATTTAAAGCATTTTCCTGATCGTTATATAGCTGTTGCAACGCCTCGATGGTCAAGCCGTTGTTGATCGCGTCAGTCAGTTCATCAAGACTTTTTACATAGAGCGGCAGTTGCTTTTGCCGATGCCAGGTGTGTTCATTGGCGATGGCGTTTTCTAACAGCCGGTCCTGATCCCCGTTGAGGGTCACCAGGTCCTCCGCATACCACTCCACAATCCAATCCAGATAGTTATAGGCCAGTTTCGTGGTGCATGCGCCGAGCAGTATGCAGAGCAACACGCTGATGACCGGTTTTTGCAGCATGGCTGATTTCATCTGGCAGTTGTCCAAGGAAGTTGCCAAGAATACCGGTTTGATAGTACGTTGCGCAAAAAGTTTTTAGGTATTAGGCGTTATGTGCCAAATGAAAGTAGACCGGAAACCATTCGTTACCTTTCGGCAACAATGGTTATTAAGCTTTACGCACGGAGAAGTTAGCGGAGGGCGCGGAAGGACTGGGTAACGAAAAGCAAAGAAAGTTTGGTGTATCCAGATTTAAATGGATTGCGAGTTTTTGTTTGTGTGGTTGTCGCTGTGGTTGTCACTGTGGTTGTCGCTGTGGTTGTCACTATGCTTGTTACCAGGGTTCTCGCTTTGGTTTTCGATGAGCAGTTTTGCGAATTTATCCGGGGGCAGGGGCACGCTGAACAGGTAGCCCTGCAACAGATCGCACTCCAGCCGGTCCAGATAGTCAAATTGCTCCTGGGTTTCGATTCCTTCCGCGACCACTTGCAACCGCAGGCTGTGGGCCAAAGCGATCATCGCTGATACGATGGATGCCATGTTGGGGTCACGTGTCATGTCCCTGACAAAGGATTGGTCTATTTTGAGATAGTGGATGGGAAATTTCGCCAGGTAATTGAGGGAGGAATACCCGGTCCCGAAGTCGTCCACCGCCAGGCGTATGCCCATCTCATTCAGCGTGCGTAAGGTGACGGCCGTTTTGTCGATGTCGGTCATGATGGTGTCTTCGGTAATTTCCAGTTCCAGATAGTTTACGTCGAGATCAAATTCCTTGATGATTTGCCGTATACGCTTGATGAGGTTCTGCTCCCGGAATTGGTGCGCGGACAGATTAATGGCTACGCGGGGTGTCGGCAGGCCCTCATCCAGCCAGGCGCGTATTTGTTTGCACGCCTTGCGCAGCACCCAGTCTCCAATCGGTACAATGAGTCCGGACGTATCGGCAATGGGCAACACGTCCGCCGGAGAGAGATCACCCAGTTCCGGGTGGTGCCAGCGCAGCAACGCTTCGGCGCCAACGATTTTCCCGGTGACGCGATCGATTTGCGGCTGGTAGTGCAATTCCAGCTCGTCATTGCGTACTGCCTGGCGCAAATTGTTTTCCAGAACCAAATGGGCTACCGAGCTGGCGTTAATGTCCTTGGAATAAAACTGATACGCGCCCTTGCCCTGTGATTTGGCGTGATACATGGCGATTTCGGCAAACCGCAGCAAATCTTCGGTATGGGTGGTGTCCGCGGGAAACATGGATATGCCAATACTGGCGGACACGCTGACTTCATGGTTTTGGATGACAAACGGATACTTGATGGCATTCAGGATACTTTCGGCGGTGGAGGTTATCATCGAGGTGGAATTCTTGTTGTAACCGATGTCGGAGAGGATGACGACAAACTCATCTCCACTAAGCCGCCCCAGAGTGTCGGTACTGCTGATTACGCTGCTGAGGCGGGTGGCAAGCTCGATCAGTAACTGATCGCCGGCGGTGTGACCCAGGGAATCATTGATCGCTTTAAACCGGTCGATATCCACCAGCAACGTTGCGATCTGGTTGCCGTCACGGCGTGCGCGTTGTACCGCCTGTTCCATGCGGTCGGACAGCAGTGTGCGGTTGGGTAATTTTGTTAACGAATCAAAATTGGCCTGCTCGTAGATTTTTTCTTCTTTGCTGGCGTTTGAGAGAGCAACGGCTATGCGGTCCGCCATTTCCCTGCCGTGATCCAGGTCGTCAGTACGGGGCTTGTGAGTATCTTTAAATCCCAGGCTGATTACGGCGTGCAAATGATCGCTGATAATAATCGGATACACCACCAGTGAACGCAATCCTTTGTTGAATATTTCTTTGGTATAGATTGGAGCATGTTGCGTGGGCTTCATAATTAAATATTTGGGATGGGCGAGCAGTAATTTACTATCGCCTTCCTCAATCTGGATGACATTCTTGAAAATTGATTCACTGAGTTTGTTGGTAGTGGGCTGTATGTTGCCGGCGATTGATTCTTTATCCAGGACGGACAGTAAAACATAATTACAGGGAACGATATCCTTGATGCGGCGCAACACAGTATCGACAACATAATCTTTGTTGGATGAGGAAAGAATAACTCGGTCTATTTCCGCCATGGTGGATAAACTTTTGAATTGTTTATCCAGCCGGATCGCCATGTTGTTGAAGGAATTGGCCAGTTCCTGGAATTCATCGTTGCTGTTGACGCTGACCCGGGTGTCAAAATTTCCTGCCGCCACCCGTTGGGTTGCATTTTGTAATTTTTCCAGGGGTGTTAGGTTGCGCCTTAGCTGGCTGGCAGTCAGTAATATGACCAGTAAAAAAGACAAGACAACAACAGCGGGGTAGATGCTTTTAAGGCTGTCGATTGAGGCCTGGTTTTCCAGCTTCGGCTTGTTGAGCACGACCAGCCACGGTGCGGCGGCGAATTTACCTTCCAGGAAAATCGTCCAGTAGTACGCGATAAAGTCAGTGTTGTTTTCCTTCCAGCTGAAAATAGCCGACGACTCTTGGTTATCCTCCAACGCGTTCTTTAAGGTTCCCAGATTGATGTTGGTGGAAGAGCAATACAAAGTTTCATAACGCTCGGTGGTAATACAGGCAAATGAGGGGTTATGGATAATGGCTTCAATGTCCCACAGCAGATCCTGGTTGATTTCGGCGATCATCAGGCTGGGATTGGACGCTGTAACATCCAGAGACACCAGCATCAGTAATTTTTTTTGAAAAGTGGAATATTCGCTGAAAATCAGTACCGGATCACCGTTTTGCAAATGGGTCAGTTGTTTGGACGATAAATCCGGAATTTCATCAATACCATTATACAAAGGGACATGGATTTTATCCGTGGCATGGATGACAATGGCGGAAAAGCTATTTCTGAATTTTCTGTCGATATCAAACTGTTCAACCGGTTTGTTGGCGGCGATGTGCTCACTGTAGCGTAGCGCAATTGCCGCTAATTCCAGTTGCAAGTTATCCAGTCGTCCAACAATGGTATGGCCCACCGATTTCGCCACCTGGTGCAAATGCTGGCGGCTTTGTTCGAGCAATGTTTTGGAAACACTGGTATAGCTTAAATAGCCAAGTGTCAGGATGGGAATCAGCGATGAAACCAGAAACAGGATAAATAAGCGCCGGGCCACTTGGCTTTTAAATAATGTATAGCTGATTTTCATGGCCGCGGCAGGTGGTTCCTGGTGATTGATATTATCCGGTTGGGGTGAATTCCGGGTTAATCAGCGCATTATCAATGCGCTAAACTATTGGAACTTTACGCCAATGGAACATTATTCCAACCGTTAATTGAGAAGCTTTTTCTATGATCCCGGAGGTTTCCAGTATTGAATAACGGCGTTTGGTGTTCCAACTTTAGTGCTAGGTGGAAACATTACGCGTACTGCGTATGGGACTATCAAATTGATGTGCATGCGTTTCTAATGGCGCGTTAGTAATTAATCCTGGGATAAGCCATCGCCGGCCCGGTTTGTAGCAAGAAGTAGCTTGACGGTGACACCAAAACCGTATGGCGCGTCAGTGCATGGATTAAAAGCAACTTATCAGTATCGGTGTTCAATCCTTTAAACCCGCGGATTTGACATTAATAGTCCTTGGCAAATCCGATAAAAGTGCCGTTATTGCAACGTACAATGTCATCGTACGACGCCTGGGCGGTGAAAGGCGGGTTGGTGCTCTGATCCCTGCCAGCGCTGTAGAGGTCGTAGTCTGAATTCACGGGAGTCAGATGTTTGTCCTTGCGAACGCCGCTGTTGTTTTTGGCGGTGGTAATATTGGTGTAGTAATAAAAACCTCCCCAGGGATCCTTTCGGGTATGTTGATTGATTTCCGCTAGGTTTTCCGGAAAGCGGTTGTTTTCAACATAAAACCTGTCAATGCTGACTTGCAATTCGAGAATGTCGGTTTTCGCCTGGGTGACGTGTTTTTTGTCCCGATAGTTTTCATAGGCGGGAATTGCAATGGAAATCAGGATGGCCAGTATTGCAATCACAATCAGTATTTCCAGCACAGAAAAACCCGGTTGCGTGGCGCTAACCGGCAGTTGTTTGCCCTGAAGGCTGTAATCTTTGCGGTTCGGCAAAAGTATTGCGCGGTTCATGGATTGTTTATCGGCGGATATAACAGGAAATTGAACATATTACTTGATTTAAGCAGTTGTATCTAAAGGCGTTAGTAGGATGCTGCAAAACCTATGTACTTGCCGTTATTACAGCGGACGATATCGTCCTGCGATACGGCGGCGGTAAAAGGGGCTTTTGTTAATTGGTCTTTGCCCGCGCTATAAAGATCGAAGTCGGAATTAACCGGTTTTAGCTTTTTGTCGCGCCGCACCCGGCTTTCGGATGAGTTTTTATCGTAGCCAGTCACCACCAGGTAGAAATACGGGGTACTCCAGGGGTCCTGGTGTTGACCCTGGTTGATTTCGTCCAATGAGTCCGGGAACCGGTTGTTTTCAATATAAAATTTGTCGATAACGGCTTGAATTTCGAGAATATCCTGCCTGGCTTGGGCGTAATCGCGTTGATCCTGATGTTGGTTATACGCCGGGCCGGCAATCGATAACAGTATGCCCAAGATCGTGATAACGATGAGTGCCTCGATAATGGAAAAACCACGGTTACTGTAATAAAGACCCAGGCCATTGCTGGAGTTGTCAGGATTTCTGGGCGCACAACGCACTACACCCCGGGATTGTTGTTGTGGGGACACTGGGTAACTTCCTGTAATTTATGGAATGTCAGCAACCAGCCACTGACCGATATCGCTAGTCTGGCATGAAACTGCTCTGTGCCGACAATAGAAAAGTCTTATCAGCAGCACAAGTATTATTAATTCTCGCTGAGGCGGGGTATCAACATGGCGAGATTGCAGGGCGCGGTGCGGTTATCCAATTGGTCCTTGATGACCTTGTCCCAGCCGGTGGCGCAGGCCCCCGCTGAGCCGGGTAAACAAAATATATAAGTGGCGTTCGCTACCCCGGCCAGGGCGCGGGATTGCAACGCCGAAGTTTTGATTTCTTCATAGGAAAGCATGCGAAATATTTCCCCGAAGCCCTCGAGTTCTTTATCGAACAGGGGGCGGATCGCCTCCGGCGTGCCGTCCCGTCCCGTGACACCGGTGCCGCCGGTTGTTAACACCACATGGATCTTGGTATCCGCGATCCAGCGTGACAGTGTGGCGCGGATCTCATAGATGTTATCCGGGACGATGCGTTTCTCGGCCAAGATGTGTCCAGCCTCGGTGAGCCGTTGCGCCAGCGTGCGGCCGGAAAGGTCATTGTCCTCGGTGCGGGTATCGGAAACCGTTAAAACGGCGATGTGTAAGGGAATAAATTCGCGCGGCTGTGACATGCGGGTTCCTTGACTGTGCCTGACATACTTTCGATTGCCGGATTTTCAGATTCTTAAATTCTATCGCTGTGCAAACAATGGTAAGCTTGCGTGCCATACTACGTTAGAGTTCGCCGGATGCACAACCCGATTTTAATCACTCCATACACATTTTAATGACACGATGATTAATGACACGCTGTTACGCTACGATCTGCCTGCGTGGTGCGTATGACCCTGAAAATAAAACGCCTGTTACCAACGCCGGATAATAATGCCTTACTGTTCCCCGGGATTCATCCGGTTTTAAACCGGGTGTATCGAAACCGCGGCGTTGCCAACGCCGATGCATTGAAACAAACGCTCGATGGTTTGCAGAATTTTTCTTTATTGAAGGGCATCCAGGAGGCGGTGCACCTGCTCGAGCAGGCGATACGCACGCAGCAACGCATTTTGATTATCGGCGACTTTGACGCCGATGGCGCGACCAGCACCGCCGTCGCCATGCGCGCCTTGAAAAAACTGGGCGCCAGCCGGGTGAATTACCTGGTGCCCAACCGGTTCGAGTATGGTTACGGCCTGACGCCGGAAATCGTGGAATGCGCCAGGCAATACCAGCCGGATATGATCATCACCGTGGACAACGGCATCTCCAGCATCCGGGGCGTGGCCGCGGCCAGGCAGCTGGGTATCCGCGTGGTCGTCACCGATCATCACCTGGCGGGCAGTGAATTGCCTGCGGCTGATGCGATCGTTAATCCCAATCAACCGGGTGATGTTTTCCCGAGCAAGGCAATCGCAGGCGTGGGCGTGATTTTTTATGTCATGCTGGCGTTGCGCGCGCAATTGCGCGACACCGGCTGGTTTGCGCAACAAGGCAGCAGTGCGCCCAACCTGGCGGAGCTGCTGGACCTGGTGGCCCTGGGCACGGTCGCCGATGTGGTGCCGCTGGATCACAATAATCGCATTCTGGTCGCGCAGGGGCTGGCAAGAATCCGCGCCGGCCAATGCTGCGCGGGCATCAAGGCGCTGGCGCACATTGCCGGCAGGCAGTTGAACCGGCTGGGCGCCCAGGATCTGGCGTTCGCGGTAGGGCCGCGCCTGAACGCCGCCGGCCGGTTGGATGATATGTCCGTGGGCATTGAATGTTTGCTCAGTGACAACGACGACGCGGCGCTGTCGCTCGCCGAACAGTTAAACCAGCTCAACCAGGAACGAAGATCCATCGAGCTGGAGATGAAGTTGCAGGCCATGGAAACGCTGCAACAAATTGCCGAGGCGGATTTGCCCACGGGGGTTTGTGTTTATGAAGCGCAGTGGCACCAGGGTGTGATTGGCATTTTAGCGTCGCGCATCAAGGAAAAATTTCATCGCCCGGTGATCGCATTTGCCGACGCGGGAATCGACGCTGCCTCCGGCGAAGCCGTCATCAAGGGCTCCGCCCGGTCCATACCGGGCGTGCATATTCGCGACGTGCTGGATGCCATCGCGACCCGGCATCCGGGCCTGCTCTCCAAGTTCGGCGGTCATGCCATGGCGGCGGGATTGTCCTTGCAGAAAAAACAGTTTGCGGAATTTGCCACGGCGTTTGACGATGAAGTGTGCCGGCACGTCGATAGCGACGAATTGCAGCATATTATCCATAGCGATGGCGAGCTCACCGCGGAGGATCTGGATTTGCCGCTGGCGCAATTGCTGGAAGCGGCCGGGCCGTGGGGCCAGCATTTCGCCGAACCCCAATTTGACGGCTGCTTCGAACTGGTGCAGCGCAGAATCGTGGGCGAGCGGCATTTGAAATTGCAACTTAAAGTGCCGGGTTCGGCGCGCGTCATTGACGCGATTGCATTTAACACCGTGGATGAC
>Ga0209640_10006666_pt1 | contig 10092 bp, 12 predicted proteins | sample RifCSP10_1_FD_184018 | JGI IMG/M metagenome (GOLD analysis project Ga0209640, IMG submission 184018) | Soil microbial communities from Rifle, Colorado - Rifle CSP2_sed 10_1 (SPAdes) (version 2) | ecosystem: Environmental > Terrestrial > Deep subsurface > Rock core/Sediment | place: Rifle... | reverse complement strand
TTCATGTAGTCCTGAGTGACGGGTGACGAGCATACGTAGATTGGGCTGAACGCGGTGATGCCCAACACGGAACGAACGTCGATTGTTGGGGTTCACCTCGTTCACCCCAACCTACATTCTAAAACGGACTTGGGACGAATAAACGGGCAATAGGCCAATTGATTGCACGAAGCGCCATCAACTGTCGCGCCAGCGTTCGAGCTGGCGCCGGTCGCGCTTGGTGGGCCGGCCGCGGCGGTCGCTTCCCGGATCGGCGGCCACTCTGCGCAAAGCGATCTGCTCGGTGCGCCGCACGCGGCTTTCCTCGTCTTCCTCATAGAGCGTACGCGCCACGGCCGCCGGACCGCGTTTGTCCGAGAGCTGCGCCACCCGCACCACCCACTCGTATGTGCCGACGTGGACGCGAAGCTCGTCGCCCATTCTCAGTTCCTTCGCCGGTTTGGTGCGTTCACCGTTGAGCTTCACCTTGCCGCCCTCGACCGCCTGCTGGGCGAGCGAGCGCGTCTTGAAGAAACGCGCCGCCCACAGCCACTTGTCAAGGCGCACGCTCATCACTTCGCTGGGTGATGGGTGATGGGCGACCCATTACCCATTACCGGCCACGTGCCGCTGCTGCCGGAGGCGCCCACGCGACGCCGCGGCAGAGGTTGATGCGCGTGCCCGGGCCTCGATGAACGGCAGGCGGCCTCTCGCGCCGCTCGCCTCGTAATCATCCTGCAGCGCCTGGACGGCAGCGGTGGGGTCGACGCCCAGTTCCTCCACGAGAAAATCGTGTGTCAATCCGAACAGGCGCTCCAGCGCAATTTCATGGGTCTTACCGGTGCGCGCGTAGGTCCAGTCGGAAAAGCGCATGAAGTTCGTGAACGGGGCCCCGCCCAGCAGGAGGGCGAGCGCGCGCGGAAAGCGGCCCGAATTGCCGGCGAGTTCCCAGTAACGCGCGAAGCGCGAGATGCGCTGCATGTCAAAGAACGCGATGCGGTCGGTCGCAAGTACGTTGTACGGGGGATCGGGGTTGTAGCGCATGCCGAACGCCTCGGTATGGCGCGCGATCGGCGTGCCGCGCAGCCGCTTCAGTATCCCCACCTGGATCTCGTGCGGCGCGAGCGCGTGCAGGCGGTCGAATCCACGCCCGAAGCTCGCGAGGTCCTCTCCCGGCAATCCGGCGATGAGATCGACGTGGATCAACGCGTTCGAGTGTTGGCGCAGCCACCGGAGGTTGGCCTCCGCCCGGGCGTTATCCTGCTTGCGCGAAATCAGTGCCTGCACTTCCGGGTTCCAGGTCTGGATGCCGACCTCGAACTGCAGCGTGCCCGCCGGGAAACGCGCGATCGCATCCTTCAGTTTGTCGGGCAGGTGATCGGGAATCACTTCGAAGTGAACGAAGAGTCCGTCACCCAGGCGCTCGAGGAAGAATTCCAGTATCGCGCTGCCCGCGCTCACCTTCAGGTTGAAGGTGCGGTCGACGAAGCGGAAGTGGCGCGCACCGCGGTCGTGAAGACGCGCAAGCTCCCCGAGGAAGCGTTCCAGATCAAACGGCCACGCGGTTTTGTCGAGCGCCGAGAGACAGAACTCGCATTTGAATGGGCAGCCGCGCGAGGCCTCGACGTACAGGAAACGCTTCGCCACGTCCTCGTCGGTATAAAGGTCGTACGGGAAAGCCACCTCGTCGAGATCGGGCTGCTCGCCGGCCAGCACCTTCGCGCGCGGCGCCGCACCCGCGAGCAACTCGCGGCAGAGCCGCCCGAAGCTCAAATCGCCCCACCCCGTGATCACGTAGTCGGCAAGTGCGCAGATGCGCTGCTCGCCTGTCTCGTAGCTCACCTCCGGCCCGCCGACCACGATGACAACGTCCGGGGCGACGCGCTTCAGCAACGCCACCAACTTTGTCGATTCCTCGGCGTTCCAGATGTAGACGCCCAGGCCCACGATGCGCGGGCTACGCGCGAGCAGCGCCTCCACGGTGTCCGCCGCGCGCATGCCCAGCACGAACTCCACGATCCCGGTGTCGCTCCGGAGTTCCCCCATGTTGGCGGCGAGGTAGCGCAGGCCGAGCGCGGCGTGCGCGTAGCGCGCGTTGATCGTGGCAAGAACGATGGCCGTCATGCCGTAAGTTTAGCCGATCGCCCCAGGACACCATGCGCCACATGGTTATACTCGGGCCAGCGACCCTGCGACTTTGCGGATGGGCGGCGCCCTTCCTGTGCACCGTCCGTAAGTTCGGCGTGACGCCTTATCGCTGGGCATTCGCGCTCGCCAAACGCATGGTGGGTGCGTGGGAGAAACCGCTGCGCGCACGGCGTGCGACCGGCTTTTGCGGCTCGTCACGCAAAACGCGACTTGACGGGCCAAACTGCGCGCGCCTATCCTGCCGTCTGCATCGACGTTCCCTCTCAAGGAGATTGCATGTCCTCGACCTTGCCTGCCACGGATCGCTTCGGCAACCCGGTCGATCCCATCGTGCGCTATGCCCGCGGCGCCATCCTCAAGGGCACCGACGAGGAGGTGGCGCGGATGCTGAAGGCGCGGCATCTCGTGGCCGAACGCGTCCGCAGGATGGGTGCGGACAGCGTCTACGATCTGTCGGGCATGAACCGCGGCAGCGGGATCGAGGCGCAGGACGTTGCCCACCTGACGAGCCACGTACCATTCTTCGAGCGCTTCGAGGGCAACACCGAGCCGCTGGCGTTGAAACACATGGGCGCCGATGCCGGCCAGCATGGGGCACTGATCCTGAACCGCGTATCCGCCGCCAACTTCCTTGCGTTGACGACGGTGCTTAAGGCCGGCGACCGCGTCCTCGCTCTGGCACCGGCTGGCGGGGTAACGCATCCTTCGGCGGTGCGGCCCATCAGCATGGCGGGCGCCAACTTCACCGAGTTCTTCTCCTACGCCGACCTCGAGAACACGTGGCGCACCGAGGGCGCGCCGCGGCTGCTGCTGATCACCCCGATCAGCGCTTCCAAGCGCCACCTCGATCTCGCGGACTTTAAACGCGCGCTCGCACTGCCGCGCGCCCCGCACACCCTGGTCTTCGTCGATGACGCGCACATGGCTTCACGCGTCGGATTCTTCGAGGAGCCGCGCACCTTCGAGATAGGCGCCATCGATCTTGCGGTGTGCTCCGCCGACAAGCACGTCGCAGGGCCGCGCGCCGGCGTTTTCGTCGGACGCAAGGACCTGGTGACGACGATCGGATCGCGCGCCTACGAACTCGGCTTCGAGGCGCAGGCCGGCCAATACGTCGGCGTCGCCAATGCACTCCGGAACTTCGATCCGAGTGTTATCAAACGCGCCGGTGAACTGGCGAAGCAGTTGGTGGAGACGCTTGCATGGCAGTACGGCGTGAAGCGTGCCTATCTGGGCGGACCCGGCGTGTCGATTTCCGGCGACGACGTGCTCGACATCGCGAGCGAACAGCGCGGAACCAGCGAGAAGCCTGCGCTGGTGGCCGTCGAGGCAGCGGGGCTAGTGGCGATGGAGATGCTTGCGCAGGACGGCATCCTCACCATCGGCGCCGTGTCCATGCCCGGCAGCGCGCCGGTGGTGCGGCTCATGATGTATCCCGACGGCCATAAGCTGGGAGTCGAGCGCATCGCGGCTTCGCTCGAAAACGGGATCGGGCGCCTCGCCGAGGTGCTCGACGACGTGGACGAAGCGCGCAGCCAGTTGCTCGGAAACTAGATCGGCCGGCCGTTTAAGAGCGTGATCCAGCCGCGCGCGATGCGGTAGAGCACCCACAGCCCGAGCAACAGCAGCAGCGGCACGCCGATCAGCGCGCCGATGACGGTATAGACGAGAATCACGCCGACGAGCGCCCACAGCACCGCGTACCAGAACGTGCGGATCTGCCAGCCGAAGTGCGAGTCGAGGATGGTGCCGCAGGTGTCGCTGCGCTTCACGTAGTTGATGATCACCGCGATGATCGACGGCCAGCCGGTGAGAAACGCGGTCACGATGAACGCGGGACCCAGCACCCCCATTACCGCACTGAAGGCATGCAAGCCGTAGACCACGTGCGTGAGCCGCACCATGCTCTCGGGCGGCGCCACGGCCTGCGTGACGGCATCGATGTCGGCCACGCTCATTCTCCGCGTTCCAGCAATTCACGCACGAGCGCGCCCCACTCGGTCGCGAGCCGGGTGGTCGGACGCGTGCGGGCCGCGCGCTGGTACCAGTAATCGGCATTGGCCAGATCGCCTTCCTTGCGGTGCAGGTAGGCGTGAACCGCTGCCGCCATGCGGCCCCCTTCCTTCTGCGCGAGCGCATGCGCGCGCGCCCAGTCGCCGTGCGCGTCGTGCCACAGCGCCTGCAGCAATCCGCCCACACCGCGCGGCGGCGCCTTGCCGGTGAGTGTGCTCTCGAATTGTTCCAGGTCCATGCGGCGCATTCTCGACCAGAAGGGCTGACTTGTCACCCGCTTCATCGATCGTTGCGCAACTAAGTTACGGCCTCATTGCGCCACGAATCTTCCCTCCCTCGCATCAGCGGGGGAGGGGCCGGGGGGTGGGGGCCGAGCGCGTAACGTTCCTCGGTACGGATGAGGAGGCGCGATTACCATCAGAATCGGCGTGGCGGCCAGGAGGCCGCGATTTCTGGTACGCTTGGGACTCCCCTGAATCCAGCATACGGGTAGACCCATGGCTCAACATCCGGAAGAACGCGTGTCAGAGGCAAAGATGGACGCGGCGACGCTTTACCGCGAGGACACGATCACCGATCGCAAGGTGGGAACGCTGCGCGTGCTCACGCCGATCAAGACCGACGGCACCACCGACGCGGCGCGCCCGGTCATTTACACGGGCGAGGCGCAGATTCTCACCGGCGCCGGCCCTCTGCCGATCGGTTTCGAGATCGAAGCCGATTCGCTCAGCGATGCGGTGGCGAAATTCGGACCGGCGGCCAAGGAAGCGATCGAACGCACGGTGCGCGACCTGCAGGAAATGCGCCGGCAGGCGGCCTCTTCCATCGTCGTGCCGCAGGGAGGGATGGGCGCTCTCGGCCCGGGCGGCATGCCCGGCGGCGGCAAGATTCAGATGCCGTAGGAGGTGTTGGGGTTCGCTACGCTCACCACCAACCTACGTACCGCCTTCCATTGTAGGTTGGGATAAGCGCAGCGCATCCCAACGATCATTGAAAATACATACCGCCATTCACCAGGTAGCATTGCCCGGTGATGAACCCGGCGTTCTCGCTCGCGAGATAGAGCATGAGCGAGGCGCATTCCATGGGCTTGCCATGCCGCCGGATCGGCTGCGCCGGACGTATTGACGACTTGTCGCGCTGGAACGCATCACGCTCGACGTCGAAGGTACCGGGACCGATGCAGTTCGCGGTGATGTTGTGGGCGGCGAACTCGCGCGCAACGCCGCGCGTAAGCCCGACGATTCCAAGCTTGGCCATGGCTTTGGCGACGCCGACACCGAGGAAAGGCGCGATCCCGGAAAAATTGATGATGCGTCCCCATTGTCTCTCGACCATGCCGGGCAGCACGGCACGGCAGAGGTTGCGCGGGCCGGTGAGATTGACGTCGATGTTGCGCTGCCATTTTTCGTCGGAAGTCTCGAGGAAATCGTCTTCCGCGCGGTAGACCGCGTTGTTGATCGCGACGTCGATCGAGCCCAGCGCGCCGCGCGCCTTCTCGACGAACGCCGACACCGCCGCCGGATCCGCGACATCGCACTTCTCGGCGACCACCTTCGCGCCGAGCGCGCGCAGTTCATCGGCCACTGCGTTCAATTCCTTCATCTTGGCGCTGGTACAGATCGCGAGATTCGCCCCTTCGCGCGCAAATTCGATCGCCGCGATCCGGCCCATGTTGCGGCTGGCGCCGGTGATCAATACGTTCTTCCCCTTGAGTCCCATGTCCACGATACGGCTCCTCTGCGATCAAACCCTGCGCCACGAGGGCGCAGGCGGAAAGCGCGATGATAGGAGAACGCGCGGCACGCACGCAAGCGCGCCAGGGCGCGCCGCCCACGATCCGCGCCGGGTTGCACCGCCGCAGCGCGCCTTGACTCGGCGCAGGGCCCGCGACACAATCGAGCCACCACCGCATCTGGAGCATTGCATGACGCAGACTGTCACCGGCGTGGCATCGGACCGCCAGCCCGGAATCGCGGGAATCAACACGCTCGCAACGTTTCGCGTGGCGCCGACAGGGGCCGCGCTCGGGGCGGAGATCCAGGGCGTGGACTTCTCGCTTCCGGTCAGCGACGAGGTGAAGGAAGCACTGCGCAAGGCATGGGCTGATCACCTGGTATTGCTGTTCCGTCACCAGGACATCACCGACGAGCAGCTCATCGCCGCAGCGGGAATATTTGGGCCGCCGCACGACGCCGCCTCGCGCAAGTACCACCTCGCAGTCGGCAAGGCCGTCGACAACAAGTTCATGCTCTCCCCGCACGCAAGCGTCAGCATCATCTCCAACCTCGGTGCCGACGGAAATCCGGTCAAGGACAACGGCGGCCTCGGCAGCTACGAGGTGGTGTGGCACACCGACAATTCCTACGTCGAGGTGCCACCTGCCGGAAGCATGCTCTATTCCCTCGAGGTACCGCAGAACGGCGGCGGCGACACGTCGTTCAACAACCAGTACCTCGCGTACGAAGAGCTGCCCGAGGACCTGAAGCGCGCGATCGCGGGCAAATCCCAGGTGCACGACTCTACGCGTAACAGCGCCGGGGTGCTGCGGCCTGGCGTGAAGCTGCCGGCCCGGCCCGAGGAAGTCCCCGGTCCGACCCATCCGCTGGTGCGTATCCACCCGGTGAGCGGCAGGCGCGCGCTCTACCTGGGCCGACGCCGCGACTGGCCCTCGAACTACATCGTGGGGATGCCCAATGCGGAGAGCGAGGCGCTGCTCGATAAATTATGGGCGCACGCGACGCAACCCAAGTACGCCTGGATGCACAGGTGGAGCGCCGGTGAACTTGTCCTCTGGGACAACCGCTGCTGCATGCATTACCGCTCGGAGATCGATGTGACGCAGCGGCGGGTGATGCACCGCACGACGATCAAGGGCGAGCCGCTCATCGCGGGTTAGCTGCGCCCCGCACTCAGGAGGCGGCGCCGGCAGCCGCCTCCGCCTTCAGCTCCTCCATCGCTTCCAGCATGCAGGTGACGCCGTAGGTCAGCACCTTCATGCCGCACGGGTTCACGCACACCATCAGCGCCTCCGCGATCTCTTCGGGCTTGAGTCCCAGCTTGAGGCCTTTCTTCAAGTGCTGCCTGAGGTGCGGCTGGTTCGGCGGATTCGACATCTCCACCGCGAGCGCGATGATGTGAAAAAGCTCGTGCATCTTCTCGTCGTAAAGGCGCGGCCTGGCGCGGATCACTTCGTCGAGCTCGATCAGCACCTTCATGTAATCGGGAAAGGTCTTCGCGATGAACTCGTGCGCCGGATAACTGCGGCCGCGCCGCCGCGCGATCTCGGCAGCGAGGTCGGCGCCCGTCTGGCCATTCTGACTGTTTGACATTCACGCTCCTTTGCTGAGGGCTATACCCGCGAATTCGCGGGAGATACTACGAATCCACGGCTCGGCACACTGGACGCTCTCAGCGCCTGCGGATCGCGCCGACCACCTCGCAGATCACGGGCACGCCATTGAGCGCCTGCGGCGGGGCCGCCAGGTCCGCCGCGCTGCCGAGATTCACTTTGACCGCGTAACCCTTCCCCTGGCGGGTGACGCCGATACCGACGATGTCGCGAATCTTGCTACCCGCGCAAGGAGCACTGTCGATGCATGGCATGCGCCGTTCAGCACACCTGCCACCACGGCGCGGCGAGGACGCGTTTCGTGAGCGGAAACGTTTCCGCACCACCATGCAACAGCAATCCGCCATCGGTGGAATCGGCATACTCGTCGAGAAAAGCTTCAAGCCCCCTGGCGTCGGCCGGCGTCACCCGGGCCGCGGCCTTGACCTCGATGGGCAGCAGACGCTTCGGGGTTTCAATGACGAAGTCCACTTCCTGGCCGGTTGCCGTACGCCAATAGAGAATCTCCGGGCGGCGCACCTGCACATCGCGCCAGGCTAAGAGATCCGTCAACACCAGATTCTCGAGATGCGCGCCGCGCGGTTCCGTTTCGCCCGCGAGATGGAGCGCGAGCGCGGTGTCACTCCAGTAAAGCTTGGGCGCCTTGATCAGCCGCCGCGTCCGATTCACCGAGTACGCAGGCAGCCGGATCGCCTGATAGCTCGCTTCCATGAGGTTCATGAAACGGTGCACCTGCGGCTGGCTGATTCCGACGTCACGCCCCAGTTCAGTCTGGTTGAGCAGGTTTCCGATGCGCAGGCAGGCCGCCCGCATCAGGCGCCGGAAGTCGGCCAGATTCTCCACTGCGCGCAGGGCCTGCAGGTCCCGTTCGAGGTAAGTCTGCGCGTAGCCCGAAAACCAGAGTGAGCGTGCGTCATCCTCTTCGAGTTCATGAGCAGGCACCGGGAGTCCGCCAAGTCGCGACGTGACACGCCAATCCTCGCGCGGCCCGCCGTGTGCGGTGAGCACTTCTCTCCAGTTGCCGAACCGCGTCCCGAGCAGTTCGCTCCAGGCGCCCGCCCGCCCGAAACCAAGGCGCTCGCGGCGCGTAAAAGGCCAGAGCGTCACATAGACCGCCCGCCCAGCGAGCGTTTCACTGATGCGTTCCAGCATCAGCAGATTCGCCGAGCCGGTGAGCACGAAACGGCCCGGCTTGCGCGTACGATCGTCATCCACCGCACGCTTGACGGCAATGAGAAGATCGCGCGAGCGCTGAACCTCGTCGAGCACAAGCGCCGGGGCGCGGGCGACCACCGCTTCCGGGTCAGCCTCGGCCTGCGTCCTCAGGTCGAAGTCATCAAGCGTGAGGTAGGGCCGGCGCGCGAGCAGCGGCAACGAGCGCACCAGGGTCGTCTTGCCCGTCTGACGCGCGCCCAGCAGCACAACGATGGGCGCATGGCGCATCGCGCGCCCGAGCACCGCGGCCGCGGCTCTGGGTAGAACGGTCGTGGAGGTGTGCCTTCGCATGAATGTATGATAATCATACTTATACGGAATGTCGAGTCATTCTCTGCCGTGGCAATCGACTTCAATGGCGGCGGCGTTATGAATGATGGGCGAGTTGGGTGAACGGAACTACGCAAGGATACGCATCTGCTGTCATTGCGAACGAAGTGACGCAATCTCGTCGCAAGCGACGCCCCGCGGCTCGCCGCGAGATTGCTTCGTCGGCCCGCCTCCTCGCAAAGACAATTTCCTTCCACGCCCGCCGTCAATGATTGAAGGTTACCGACGGGACGCGCCATTAGCCGGCACAGAACACAAATTCCCGTTTGTTTGTCAGCCCTTGGGCGGAATGATGGGTAGTAATACGTGCGCCGGACGCGACGGGCCGAGATGCAGCGTGACTTTCCCGCCGAAAATCGCGGGCGGACGGTCGGTCTCGTCGTCGTGCATGAACGGGCCGCAGCCGCGCATGGGATTTTTCATGTTGGAAAGCGTCGCCGCCTCGCCTTCGTACTCGTAATCCTTGCCGCGGATGGTGAGCGCGATGCGGTAGCCCACCGGCACCACGATGCAGGTCGGCCAGACTTCGATATCGAGCGCGACCACTTCACCCGGTTTCAGCGGCTGTTCCTCGTCGTGCGTGTGGTACGGGCGGTACGGCAGCGAGAGCGTGGGGTCGAGCTTGCGGTGCGAGGCGCGCAGCCACCCCTGTCCGACGGGGGTGTGCGGGTCGAGGGCACCCTGGAACACGACTTCCTTGCCGTCCGGCGCGAACACCCGCAGCACGATGAAAAAATCCGCATCGGTGGTGGAGGAAGAAATCCAGAGGTTCAACGCCGACGGGCCAGTGATCTCGGTTTCGTTCTGTAGCGGCGGTGTGGAGAACGTGAGCCCGTCACCCAGCGTATCGTAGGTGAGGGTCTGGTCGGTTGCCGGCGGCGCCTGTGTCAGACGCATGCCCTGCGGATCGAGATGGAACTTCGTCCATTGCGTGCGCGCGATCGGCCACTCGTTTTCATGCCGCAGCACGAACTTCTCGCCGGGATGGCGCACCTGCAACTGCACGCGCGGCTGCTGGTCCCACCCGTTCCGGATGCCTTTGAGGAAGTAGTCGA
>Ga0209640_10006665_pt1 | contig 10093 bp, 7 predicted proteins | sample RifCSP10_1_FD_184018 | JGI IMG/M metagenome (GOLD analysis project Ga0209640, IMG submission 184018) | Soil microbial communities from Rifle, Colorado - Rifle CSP2_sed 10_1 (SPAdes) (version 2) | ecosystem: Environmental > Terrestrial > Deep subsurface > Rock core/Sediment | place: Rifle... | reverse complement strand
CCCTCCGGTAATTTGCCCGGACCGGGTTGACGCTTTACATTCACATATGAGAGTCATCGATTCTCTGCTGTACTCCAACTTAATCCCAGGAGTTCAGGCCAGTGGGCCACCCGTAATTTATCCTGTTTAAGGATATGGATCAAAGCCTTCTTTCGCTTCATTCATCTCGGTCGTGCCCGAGGGGGTTGATATGGCATCGGCACGCTATGATGTTCGCATCGTTGTGTCAGCGGCTTATTACTGGCGTGAATAATGCCTCTTGCCGTAGCGAGCGGCTTTTTCCGCCATCCACAGGTTGACCCCGAGACGCTCAGCGATCTTGGCATAGGCCATACCTAACCTGCGAAGATGTAAAACCTTTTCTGAGATCTTCATGTAGGCCGGAACAGATGCCTCGTCCCTCAGCTCAACCTCGATAGGGATCTCGGAGGCGGTTCGAATTCTTTCAGATGGGGCGCGCCATTTTTTCAGCTTCTTAAGCCGACCGGCTTTTCCCCGAAACGAACGACTGTAATGTTTTTGTATAGTTTTTCGGCGCGGCCTGGTCGGGATGAGTATTGGACGTGGCCATATGGCGCGCTCCGTGCGGGCGCGTGAACTGGGAAAATGATTCGACGTTAATCAATGGCAATGACACCTTGCTGCAGATATGCTGGTCGATATTGTGCTCCTGACCTTCGGATAGCTGGGGTTGTTATTGAGTGGATCTGTACAGAAGGGGCGTCGGTACGAGACCAGCGGCCTCGTGGAAGGGCAGTATCAACCTGGATCTCGCGGCCGGGTTCTTCGGAATCTTCTTGGCATCACCAGGAAGCGCGAGATGAACCGTACCGAACTGGAGGAACAGCTCCGCGCAATGGCCGAGCTCGTCGATCGCTACGACCTCAATCATCGATTTACGGCTGACGATATCCGCGGGATTCATCACGTTTGGCTTGGGGCTGTTTTCGCGTGGGCTGGAGAATACAGGAAAGTCAATCTCGTCAAAGACGAATTTCCCTTTGCAGCTGCCAATCAGATTCCACGCCTCATGGCGGCATTCGAGAAGAATATCCTGAAAAAATACACCCCGTGCCGGAGTGGAAGCATCGAGGAGATTGTTCGCGCGCTCGCCGTCGTTCACACGGAGTTGGTGTTGATTCATCCCTTCCGGGAAGGGAACGGGAGAGTCGCACGAATGATAGCAACCCTCATGAGTTTACAAGCAGGCCTTCCGGCCTTGGATTTCGGGGGAGTCAGAGGTTGGAAACGGCGAGAGTACTTTGCTGCTGTTCAAGCCGGCATGAAGGATGATTACCGCCCGATGGAAAGGATCTTTATTTCCGTGATCCGGAGGACTTCCCGTAAACGTACTTGAAGGTTGGGCAACCCTTCCGGAGCGTTTCGAGCGCTTCTTTGGAAAGATGCACCCCCTCGATGGATGCGGAGGAGGTCACGGTCGTCGTAATCCAGAACTTCCGCTCCTCGGGATCCTTCAGGAAGGGGTTTGTCTGTGAGAGGGGTAAATTCTTCATAATGTAAAATTATACCACTTTACTTCTGCTGAATTTGGTTCTTGCTGGACCCATCTTTGGCCCAGCGAACGGCTCGCAACGCCATCCACCGGTTGATCCTGAGGCGCTCAGCGATGCTCGCATAGGGCATGCCCAACCTGCGGAGATGTAAGACTTTTTCAGATATTTTCATGTAAGTCGGGATCGAGTCTTCGTCCGTCAGTTTCACCTCAATGGGGATTTCGGAGGCGGTTCGAATTCTTTCAGGTATGGCGCGCCATTTCTCTTAAACGAATCAAATAGTTGTATGACGGTATTTTCGTCTCCCGAATCCAGGTCCTATCTGGTTGCGCGGGGGTTGCGGATTTTGCCTGTTCTCTTCCCCGGTCCACGTTACCGGAGAGCGCTCTCTCCCTCGATAAGGACCACCTGCTCCCGCTTCGCCACGTCGAGCATCGGGGGTGAAAAACCGCTGCGGCTGAACAGGATGAACCTTTCATTTCTCTTGCCGGCGTGCCACTCCACCAGTCTGGACTTTCTCCGAAGGTCTTGGTAAACGTCCGTCCCGACCTTCCGATTGCTCCACTTGCACTCCCCGAACCACACCGTCTTGCTGTCCTCATCAAGGGCAACGAGGTCGATCTCCTCGTTCTTCCACCACCAGCGGCCCAGGGAAGTGACCGGTAACTTCTCCCGCCTCGCCAAATCCAGGAAGATCTCCCGGGAGATCGATTCGTAGGCGTCACCCAGGTGTTGGTCGAAGGTGTCCTCGATCTGCTTGAGGACGTAATCCTCGTTGCCGATTTCGAGCCGCCCGCGGTTCGGCAGGACGTACTTGAACCAGAAGGCGAAGAAGCGGTCGTGCAGGCGATACAGGCCAAGGCGGCTCTTGTCGGGGGACTTCTCGGTAACCGGGACCTCCTTCTCGACGAATCCCAGGGATCTCAGAATATCGAGGTAGCGGGAGAGGTGGGCCTTGTCGAACCCCGTGTCGTTCATGATCTCGGAGAGCTTCCTCTTCCCCTGGGCAATCGCCCGGAGAATGACGTAGTAGTCCCGCGGCTCCCGGAGTTCCTCACGCAGGAGGAACTCCACCTCGTTATGCAGGAAGGTGTTCCGGGCCAGGATCAGCTCCGAGATGTTCCGCAGGACGCTCTCGTGCGGCCGGACCTGCTCCAGGTAGGCCGGGACCGTCCCGAACGTGGAGTAGATGGCCGCGCGTTTTTTCAGGTCCGCCTCGGGGAAGAATTCCTTCAAGGCGCTGAATTTGAGCTCATCGACCTTCAGGGAGCCGGTCCGGCGGCCGTAAAGGGGAGCTTTCGAGAACAGAACCTCGCGCTCCATCATCCCGACGCGTGACCCGAGCAGTATCAGGAACAGCTTCGTGTCCTTCAGGTGCGTGTCGATCCCCTTTTGGAAAATCGAGGAGATGGCCCGGGTGGCGTTTACGAGGTAGGGAAATTCATCGATGGCGAGGACCAGGCGCGTTCCCCCGCTCTTTTCCCGGATGTACCGGAAGAACTGTTCCCAGTCCCGGAAGCCCCCCTCGACCAGGACCATGTCCTTGAAATATTCCCCCACGCATCTGCCGAGGTTTTTCAGTTGCTCTGCCTCGGCGACCGTGTCGGCAAGGAAATAGAATGTTTGAGTGGTCTCCATGTTTCAGCCGGATCCCGGACGCGGGCTGACACACCGAACTTGACTGAATAGGGCTGTTTGACAATTTTTTCAAGTGGCGAGATTACGTCATGCCGGCATAGCGCGGCACCGCCCGAAAAGGCATCGCACCTCATATTGTCCGATACGGCCTGCTCTTTTCGGGCGGGAGGGAAGAATGCCTGGATCCCCCTCATGAGGACGCTCGTGTCCAGAACGTAGCGAGGGAGCTTACCTCGCCGTGATGGTGACAACGGCCGTCTCGCCCTTTCCGGCGCGTGAACTGCGCCCTGATCGGACGTCGGATACGGCCTCGGACATGGTGGAAAGGGCGGAGTCGAGCGAGTGATGGAAGGTCGAGGGATAAGAGGTGCGATCCGTCTCCCGTTCTCCATATGATATTAGTGGTGAAGATTCTTTCGCTTTCACACGATATATATGATCTGAGGCCGATGTTGGTTCATGCGCTTGTGCGTAAGACACCCGGAGCGCAAATGTGAAGCATCAAATCGCGGATCTACTGGATATTCCCCGGCTTCAGGCTGCCTTGGACAGCCTCTACGCCTCGTCCAAAATCCCCTCCGCCATCATCGACAACGACGGGAAAGTCCACACCGGCTCGGGCTGGCAGGACGTCTGCACGAAATTCCACCGCGCCCACCCCGAGGCCAGGAAGCGGTGCATCGAGAGCGACCTCTACATCACCGATCACATCCGCGAGGCCAACCCTTCGATTGCCTATAAATGTACCCACGGACTGGTCGATACTGCGACCCCGATCATCGTCGAGGGCGAACACATCGGGACCGTTTTCACGGGTCAACTGTTCCTCGAAGAGCCGGATCTTGATTACTTCCGGTCGCAGGGACGGGCCTACGGGTTCGACGAAGAAAAATATATCGATGCGGTAATGAAGGTTCCGATCATCACGGAGCAGGCATTGCAGGAGAACCTGGCTTTTGTGGCACACCTCACGGGAATGCTCGCGGAGATGGGGCTGAAGCGTGCGAGGGAAAAGGAGGCCGGGAAGCGGCTCAGGGAGAGCGAGGAGCGGTACCGGTCCCTGTTCGGCAAAGCAGGTGACGGGATATTCATCATGTCCCCCGATGGGAAAATCATTGAGGTAAATGAATCGTTCGCACGGATGCACGGTTACAGCACGGGGGAACTGCTGCAGATGAACATAAAAGATTTGGACACGCCCGAAACATCGAAATTGATTCCCGAGCGAATGCGCCGACTTCTTGCAGGGGAAATCCTGGCCATCGAGTTGGAACACCATCACAAGGATGGCCATGTATTTCCGATGGAGGTGTCGGCCAACATGATATCCATCGGCGGAGAACCCTTCATCCAGTGTTTTCACCGCGACATCACCGAGCGCAAGCGGGCCGAGGAGAATCTGAGGCAGACGGTGCGCTTGAACCAGGTTCTTCTGGACGCTTTCCCCTGTGTGGCGCTTCTCCTGCGGCCCGGAACGCGGGAGATTGTCGCTTCCAACGCGGCGGGGGCCAAGGCGGGCGCCGTTCCCGGCGCTTGCTGTTATGGCACATGGGGACGGCGCGAGGCGCCTTGTCCCTGGTGTCTCGCCCCGGAGGTGTGGGGTACCGGAAAAGAGCACCATATGGAATTTGAATCAGAGGGAACCTTCTGGGATGCCCATTGGATTCCCGTGTCGGAAGATCTTTACATGCACTTCGCCTTCGACGTCACCGACCAGAAGCGTGCTGAAGCCGAAAAGGACAAGCTGCGGGACCAACTCCAACAGGCGATGAAGATGGAGGCGGTGGGGCGCCTTGCCGGGGGTGTGGCGCACGACTTCAACAACCTGTTGACGGCCATCATCGGCAATGTCTCCCTGGCCCACATGAAGCTATCTCCCTCCGACCCGGCCGCGGATATGCTCATGGAGGCCAATAAGGCCGCCGGAAGGGCGGCCACGTTGACCCAGCAGCTGCTTGCGTTCTCCCGCAAGCAGATCGTCGAGCCCAAAGTGCTGAGCCCCAACGAGCTGATCGCGGACCTGCACGCGATGCTTGTCCGCTTGATCCGGGAAGATATCAGGATACGGATTCTCCCCGGAAAGGGCCTGGGGTCGGTCAAGGTCGACCCGAGCCAGTTCCAGCAGGTCCTCGTCAACCTGGTGGTGAATGCCCGGGATGCGATGCCGAACGGCGGGAAGATCGTCATCGAGACCTCGAATGCGGAGCTGGACGACGCCTACTGCGCCGGCCGTCCCTACGTCAAGCCGGGAAGGTTCGTCAAGGTGGCGGTGAGCGACACGGGGCATGGGATGAGCGAGGAGGTAAAAAGGCATATTTTCGAGCCGTTCTTCACCACGAAGGCCAAAGGGAGCGGGACCGGTCTCGGTCTTGCGATGGCCTACGGCGCGGTGAAGCAGGCGGGGGGTTCCATCGAGGTGTATTCCGAGGACGGGAAAGGTACGACCTTCAAAATCTACCTGCCGCGGGTTGAAGGGGGCGCCCCGAAGCCGGTGAAAGACGACCTGCCACAGAAACTGCAGGGCGGTACCGAGACGGTATTGCTCGTGGAGGACGAGGATGCCGTGCGGAACATGTGCGCCAGGATACTGGAGGATTTGGGATACAGGGTGCATCAAGCCTCCAACGGCAAGGAGGCGATTGCCCTATCCGATGGATACGGGGGGCGGATCGACCTGCTCATGACGGATATGGTGATGCCGGGAATGAACGGAGGCGACCTGGCGACACAGTTGATCCTTCACCGTCCGGACATGATGGTACTCTACACATCGGGCTACACGGAGGACGTAATCGTGCACCACGGGGTGTTGGACGACGAGGTGTCCTTCCTCCCCAAGCCGTATTCTCCTTCGGTTCTGGCGAAAAAAGTCCGGGAGCTACTCGATGCGGCGGGGTAGCCGGACGTCACCCCTCGTCGCGGGCCAGGTCCGTCTCCGTGCCGCCGGTGAGGGAGAGCAGTTCGTCGGGGGTGGTCGCGAACATGTTGTTCGTCTCCCCCGCGGCGGGGTAGATCGTTTCGAACCGGCGAAGGGAGCGGTCGAGGTAGATCGGCACCCCGTCGGGCAGCGCCACCGGGGAAACGGCGCCTACCGCGAACCCCGTGCGCGACACGACGTCTTCCGGCCCCGCCAGCCGCACCCTCTTCCCGTATCCCAGCGCACGGACCTTCTTCGTGTCCACCCGGCGGTCCCCGGAGATCACGACCGCCATCGCCGTTTCGCCGGACAGCAGCAGGATCGTCTTCGCGATCTGGCCCACCTGGACTCCGAGCGACCGGGCGGCGAGCTCCGAGTTGTGGGTCGACTCCTCGAAGCGGTGGATCTCCTTGTCGAGCCCCGCCGACTCGAAGAACGCCCGCACCTCGTTCTCGCCGCGCGTCCGCATCTTTCGCCCCTTCCGGAAAAGTTCCCGCCATTATAGCCGGGGCGCGCATCCCGGGATCGTCGTAAAATGGGGCAACGAGGCGGATAGGGAGGCACGCTTGCCGGGAGACAGCGAAGCGATCCTTTGTCGGGTTCTCGATTCGATGGCCAACGGCGTGATCGCGATCGACCGGGATGGGACGATCTTCGTCTTCAACGAGGCCGCCGCGCGCCTCCTCGGCGTGGAGAAGGAAAATGCCCTCGGAAAGAGCCTCCTCTCCATCGTCCCGAATTCGGGGTTGGTGAACGTCCTCCGGACGGGGGAGGCGGAGACGGGACGCCCCCAGCCGGTCGGCGCCCGGACCGTCATCGCGAACCGGGCCCCGATGTTCCGGGCAGGGGAACTGATCGGCGCCGTTTCCGTCTTCCAGGACGTCACCGAGATGGAGAAGATGTCGCGGGAGCTCGATTCCACGCGCGCCCTGGTCCGGACGCTCGAGGAGGTCCTCGCCGGCGCCGGGGAGTGGATGGTGGTCGTGGACGCCAACGGGATCGTCACGATGATCAGCGAGGAGTACGCGGAGTTCAACGGGACCACGGTCGCCGATGCCGTGGGGAAGCATGCGACGCAGGTGATCGAGAACACCCGGATGCACGTCGTGGCGCGGACCGGCGTGGCGGAGATCGGCGAGCGGCAGACGATCCACGGCCGCGCCCTGATCGTCAACCGGATCCCCCTGAAAGACGGCGACCGGGTCATCGGGGCGTACGGGCGGGTGGTCTTCAAGACCGTGGAGCAGCTCCGGGAGCTGGCGTCGAAGATGAACCTCCTCGAATCGAAGGTGAAATATTACGAGGAGGAGCTCACCCACCTGCGGGGCGCCCGGTACACCTTCGGGAGCATCGTCGGCGCCGGCGCCGCGATCACGGCGGCCAAGGAGGAGGCGGAACGGGCCTCCCGGACCGATTCGACGGTTCTGCTGCGCGGGGAGACCGGGACGGGGAAGGAGCTGTTCGCCCACGCCATCCACGCCGCGGGTCCCCGGCGGGCGGGTCCGTTCATCAAGCTCAACTGCGCCGCCGTCCCCGCGGAGCTGCTCGAGTCGGAACTGTTCGGCTACGAGGAGGGGGCGTTCACCGGCGCGCGCAGGGGGGGGAAGCCCGGCAAGTTCGAGCTCGCCGCGGGCGGGACCCTCTTCCTCGACGAAATCGGCGACATGCCGCTGCCGATGCAGGCGAAGCTTCTGCGGGTCTTGCAGGAAAAGGAGGTGGATCGCCTGGGGGGAACCGGCTCCCGGCGGGTGGACCTCCGCCTGATCGCGGCCACGGGCCGGAACCTCGAGGAGATGGTCGGTCAGGGGACGTTCCGCGCCGACCTGTATTACCGCGTCAACGTCATCCCGATCCGCATCCCCCCTCTGCGGGAGCATTCGGAGGACCTGGGCGCGATCGCGGAGGCGTTTCTCTCCCGGCTCTCCGCCGACACCGGCGAGCCGAAACGTCGGCTGTCCGAGGAGCTCCTCGATATTCTCCGCGCGTATCCCTGGCCCGGGAACGTGCGGGAGTTGCAGAACGGACTCGAGCGGGCGGTGGCGATGTCGCCCCGGGAGGTCCTGCGGCCGGAACATTTCCCCGCCCACCTGTTGCGGTTCGCGCACGGCGTACGGAAGGGAGGGACTCCGGGGGCGGCCGATTCCGACGGGGAGGGATCATCGGCGAAAGCTCCCGGGTCGCTCGCCTCCGTGAAGGCCGAAGCGGAGCGGTCCGCCATCCTGTCGGCCCTCGCGGCGGTCGGGGGGAACAGGACGAGGGCGGCGGCACTGTTGCGGATCCACCGCGTCAAGTTGCATGAGAAGATAAAGCGGTACGGAATCCTTGGCCCTCCGGGGACGAAGAAGTAACTTTTCTGGTACATATAACTATTCAGGTACATATCTTCCCAGACCTCTTTCACGGCAACGGAATCCCGGCCCGCCCGCTTTTACTGGAGCGATTAGTACCATTGTAGGTACAAGGAGACTACAAATAGGATTTGCTGGCGGCATGTTGAAATAACATTGTTATTCATATAGTTAGATTTAATTATCGACCGACGACCCGCCTGGCTTTTCTTGGCACCGCAATTGCAAAACATTGTTTGCTGGAATATCGATCCATACCCCCCGAGGTGCGTCGGATGTACAACGTGGGAGACTCCGCAGAGTTCACGAAGGTCTTCACCGAGGAGGACGTCTTCCTGTTCGCCGGGATCACGGGGGACCGCAATCCCGTACATACCTCGAAGGAGTTCGCGTCGAAGACCCGCTTCAAGGAGCGGATCGCGCACGGTCTCCTCACCGCGGGGACGATCTCGGCGGCGATCGGGATGAAGCTCCCGGGGCCGGGGTGCCTCTATCTTTCCCAGACCCTCGAATTCAAGGCGCCCGTCCACCTGGGCGACGAGATCACGGCGCGCGTGGAGATCGTGGAGGTGGTCTCCAAAAAACGGCTTCGCATGAAAACACAATGCTTCAACCAGGACAAGGTCATGGTGATCGACGGCGAGGCGATCATCGTCCCTCCCCGGCAGGGGGAGGAAGCGGTTCGCACCACCAAATCGAACGGGGAAGGGGGAACGGAATGAGGAAGACGGCGATTGCTGTAGCGATGTCGTTGGTGCTGGCGTCCGCGGCGTCCGCGGCGGACACGATCAAGCTGGGGGGGATGCTGCCGCTGTCGGGCCGCGCCTCGGACCTGGGGATCACGTGCAAGCAGGGCTCGGAGCTCGCGGTCAAGGAGATCAACGCGAAGGGCGGCGTCCTCGGGAAGAAGTTCGAGCTGCTGATGGCCGACTCCAAGGCGAACGTCCAGGAGCTCGTCTCCCTGTCCAAGCGGTACATCCAGAAGGACAAGGTGAACTTCCTGTTCGGCGTGGTGAGCTCGGGGGGGTCCCTCGCGGTCGCCGAGGTCGCCAAGCAGGAGAAGGTGATCTTCATGGACACCGTCGGCTCCACCGACACCCTGACCAAGGAGAAGTGGAACCGGTACTCGTTCCGCTCGGGGACCTGCAACTCGCAGGAAGCCAACTCCCTGGCGCTGTACACCGCCTCGAAGTACAAGACGCTGACGAAGTTCTACAACATCGGCCCGGACTACGAGTACGGCCGGACGATGTGGGACCTCTTCAAGGCGAAGACGAAGGAGGCGAACCCGAAGGCGGAGTTCATCGGGGAGCAGTGGCCCAAGCTCTTCATCCCCGACTACACCTCCTACATCAACGCCATCCTCCAGGCGAAGCCCGACGCCGTGTTCTGCACCCTCTGGGGCGGCGACCTGGTCGCCTTCATCAAGCAGGCGAAGCCGTACGGCGTGTTCGACAAGATGAAGTGGATCATCGCCACCGGCGGGGACATCACCGTCGCCAAGGCGCTCGGCAAGGAGATGCCCGTCGGGATGATCGTCGACCAGCGGTACTACTTCCACTGGCCGAACAGCAAGAGGAACCAGGAGTTCGTGAAGGCGTACCAGGCCGACTACAAGGACTATCCCAGCGCATGGGCGGCCGAAGGGTATGACGGCGTGTACTTCCTCGCCGAGG
>Ga0209640_10006663_pt1 | contig 10095 bp, 9 predicted proteins | sample RifCSP10_1_FD_184018 | JGI IMG/M metagenome (GOLD analysis project Ga0209640, IMG submission 184018) | Soil microbial communities from Rifle, Colorado - Rifle CSP2_sed 10_1 (SPAdes) (version 2) | ecosystem: Environmental > Terrestrial > Deep subsurface > Rock core/Sediment | place: Rifle... | reverse complement strand
CGTCTACTTCAGGTGGCTCGCGGCGCCCATGAAGAACAGCATCGGGATCGAGAGCATGAAGTTGATCCGCGAGGCATAGAGCGCCTTCTTGGCCAGGTCGGCCATTTCGGGCGGCGTCGGCTTGCCGGAGGCGGCCGATTCCGCCGTCATCGCGATGATCTTCTTCTGGCAGGGCCAGATGATCGCATGCACGTTGATCATCATGATGAGGCCCAGCGCGCCGCCGATCCAGGCCGCCTTGTCGCCGGTCCCGGACAGCGAAGGATGCAGGATCGCGATCAACCCGATGCCCGCAAGCACGGTGACCGTCGCGCCGTGGCGGAACCAGTTCAGCGCCGACGGCATGAGCCTCGGGACCACCACGCCCTTCTGACCGGCGTCCAGGCTCTTCAAAAATCCCGCGTTGATCAGGTTGAAGAAATACAAGAGCCCGATCCAGGTGATGCCGGCGAGATAATGAATCCATCGAAAAGCGGTTTCGACCCATGAATCCGAAACCGGCGCGACTCCAGTCACCGCGATCCAGCCGGCCACCAGCGCGGCCGTCAAAACGAACCCGGCGATCATCGTCTGATTGGGATTTTCCAGGAATTTCATCGCATCCTCCTACCGGCCTTCGGTTGAGCCGCCCGCTTCGATGAACGGGCGGAGCGTGCCGTGTCCTCAACCGATTTGTGAGTTCACTGCTGGCGCAGTCTGTACAGCAGCCGCGCTCGGAATGTCAAGGCAGGCGGCAGCACCCACGTGACTCGCGGGACGGGCGCAACTCGCGCGAATCGAGTCCCGCTTTTCTCGCCTTTCGCGCGCGTCTCGCGCCTTCCAAACGTCAGAGCAGCCGATCCACCGCATCGCAGAGTTCCTTGACCGCCCGCGCCGACGCAGCCAGCGCGGCTTTCTCGTCCGCCGACAAATCGTACTGCTCGATGCTTTCGACGCCCTTGCGGCCCAGCCTCGCCGGCACGCCGACGAACAGGCCGTCGATGCCGTACTCCCCCTCGCATTTGACCGCGCAGGGCAGCACACGCTTCTGGTCCTTGAGCATCGCCTCCACCATGTCCACCGCCGAGGCCGCCGGCGCGTAGAAGGCGCTGCCCGTCTTCAGCAGATTGACGATCTCGGCGCCGCCGTCCCGCGTCCGCTTGACGAGCGCATCGAGCTTGTCTTTCGGCAGCAGCTCCGCGATCGGACGTCCCTTGACGGTCGTGTGCTTGAGCAGCGGCACCATCGTATCGCCGTGCCCGCCCAGCACCATCGCCTGCACGTCCGTGGCCGGCACGTTCAACGCCTCGGCGATGAACGCGCGGAACCGCGCCGAGTCCAGCACGCCGGCCATGCCCAGCACCCGCTGCTTCGGCAGACCGCTGACCTTGTGCGCCACGTAGGTCATCGCATCGAGCGGGTTCGTCACCAGCACGAGGATGATGTCCGGCGACCGTTTGACCAGCTCCTTGACGACGCCGGTGACGATCTTCGCGTTGGTCGCCAGCAATTCGTCCCGGCTCATGCCCGGCTTGCGCGGGATGCCGGAGGTGATGATCGCGACGGCAGACCCGGCGGTTTCCTCATAGCCGTTGGTGCCGACCACGCGCGTGTCGTACCCGCAGACCGGCCCGGCCTGTGTCATGTCCAGCGCCTTGCCCTGGGGCATGCCGGGCGCGATGTCCACCAGCACAACGTCATAGGCATTCTGCTCGGCCAGCCGCTGCGCCGCCGTCCCGCCGACGTTTCCCGCCCCAACCACCGTCACCTTCAAACGCGCCATTGCCCCTCCGGAAGGTTGAGGTTAAGGCTAAGGTTGAGCGGAGTCTTTTCTCTGCCCTCAACCTCGACCTGAACCTTAACCTCTCTTCAATGCCCCTCTTCGTGTCCTGTCCAGCCGGCGACCTTGAAATTGATCGTGCAGACGAAATTCTCGCCGTCGTAGAAATTCACCTTGATCTTCTTTTTGCCATACGTCTTCGCCAGAAAATCTTCAGGGGTATCGATCAGCTCCTGATACGTGCCCGCCTCATACTGCCCCAATTCGTGGAAGGTGACAATCATTCCCTCTTTGACTTCCTGGAGAATTTTGACCCGGCAGCGCGGGAAGACCTCCCAGAACTTCACGTCGATTTCGTCTTTCGTTGGCTCGCCGCGATCCTCGCCCGGCACCACCGGCTTGGCGAACTTCGCCAGCCGCCGGACGTAGGGATACTGGTGGCCGGTGAACAATTTATACAGCCATGGAGGCACAACGCGCTCAGTCTGGCGATCCGACATAACTTGGCACCTTTATATGTCTTGTGCACAGGCGCGACTTGCGAGACTGGCGAGACTCGCGCGAATCGAGTCGCGCTTTTCGCGCCTTTCCCGCTCTTCTCGCGCGCCTCACGCAGTGAGGCGTTGATAGATGCGCGGCAGCCGCTCCGGCAGGGCCGCGATCCGGTCGATGACCAGAAAATTCACGTCGCCGTACATGCGCTTGAGGTAATCGTCGGCATTCCGGTCCACCGTGATGCAAAAGGGGTCCACCCCGGCCGTGCGCGCCTCGCGCAGCGCCCGCTTCGTATCCTCCAGCGCATATTCATCCGCATACCCGTCGTCCAGGGGTTTGCCGTCGCTCAACAGGACCAGCAACTTGATCCGGGCCTCCCGCGCGAGCAATTTGTGCGTGGCATGCCTGATGGCCGCGCCGTCCCGGTTCTGATGCAGCGGCGTCACGGCGCCGATGCGGCGGGCCGGCAGGTTCCGGTCGCGCTCGTCGAACTCCTTCATCACGACGAAATCCACCTGTGCCCGGCCCCGCCCCGAATAGCCATACAGGGCATATTGATCGCCGACCGCCTCCAGCGCCTCGCAGAGCAGGACCAGCCCTTCCTTTTCAACGTCGATCACCCGCCGGCTGCCGGTCTCCAGCTGCCGGCTCGTCGAGCCGCTCAGATCCACCAGGAACGCGACCGCCACGTTCCGCTCGCGCTTCTCGCGCCGGATGTAGATGCGATCGGAGGGTTCCGCCCCTGCCTTATGATCGGCCGCGCGCCGGATCAAGGCATCGAGGTCAAGTTCCTCTCCGTCGGTCTGCCCGTGCACGCGCCGCAGTCCAGGCGGGCGGATACTCTCGAAATAACGGCGCAGCAGCCGCACGGCCGGCCCGTGCGCGGCGAGCGTGAGCTCGGCAAAGTCCGCCGTGGCCTCCGCCGCCGTCTGCTCGACCACGCGGCACCAGCGCGAACGATAATCCTGAATCAGGCCGTCCCACTCGTCGTAAAGAAAGACCCGCTCGGACGGCGATGCGGCGGCATGAGTGCCGCGCCGGTCGTCGCCGACCTGCAGCAATTGATCGGCCGCCGAATCCGGCGTCATGCCGGAGCCGCGATGCGGGTCGGCCGCTCCCACGCCGGATGCCGTCGGAGCCGGTCGCGCACCTTCCTTTGCCCCGCCGGATGCGTTCGACGATGTGATCCCCGATCCCTCGGTGCCCACCGGCGCCTGGGATGGTTCCGATTCGCCGGCGTCCCCCTGCTTCGTTCCGATGATGTCCGGATTCATCGCGCCGCGATAGACCCAGTTGGTGACCGGCTTGTATTGGTCCGTCTGCGTTTCGGAAGCCCGGGGTCCGACGCCGAGGTCGGTTTCGGGCTCCTGTTTCGGATCGTCGGTCTGCTGCCGAAGCGTCACGGGCGTCAGCAGTTCATCCAGCAGCACATAGACCCGGTCGGCGACTCTCACCGCATCGGCCGCCGTGGCGGCCGGTGTCAACATTTCCCGGCATTGCGCCCAGGCCCGGTCAATGACGGCGGCGATCGAATCGGGAATCGTAAACATGCCGGGCTCGGCGGTGGAGAGCAGCAGGAGCGCATCCACGACAATTTCGCGGACCGTCATGCCTTGCGTCAGCGTGTGAGTCCGGATGGCGTCCTGCGCCTGCCGGGCGAGATCGGCTGACAGACCCGGATACTCGTGCCGGAGTAAAGACTCCACCCGCGCGTCCTCCAGCACCGTCCAGAGATCGCGAATCAGACCCGGCTGCGGGTAGAGCGCGAACAACTCCGCGAGAGACGCGACATTGTTCGGCGTGACTGGCGCGATACGCGAGAAAGGCGCGACTTGCTTTTCCCGCGCGTCTCGCTCGTCACGCGAGTCTCGCCCGTATCGTTGGCGGACCGCCGCAACCAGATCAGTCAGTTGTTCAAGTGACAGGCTGTATGTTCCGAACTCCAGATGGCCCGCTTCGTGGGCCGCCATCACCGTGTAGAGACGGACATTCTCCTCGTGCGTGGGGTACCGCCGCAGCAGCGACGGCAATAAAATGGTCCGGCCGTCGGCGCTGACCGTTGCGCGCGGCGGCTCCTTGCCGGGCTCCGGTGTCTCGGGCAGCGACTGGATCGCCACGTCGGTTCCGCAGAGGCCCTGCGCGAACAATTTCAACGACCGCGCCACCTGGCGGAGCGGCACGCCGCTCATCGCCTGCTCGACTGAGGCCAGCGCCTTCTTCGTCTCCAGCGCAAAGTAGGCCCGCCCTCCGTCTGGGCTGAACTCCAGGACCTCCATGCCACCCTTGAACCACTGCTCGAATTTGGCCGGTGTTTCGGGCGTCTCGCCCAGCAGTGCGATGATTTCGGGACAACGGCGCATATAGTTGACGGCGGCTTCCGCATCCCGTCCGGCGACCAAGGGAGCATAGCGAATCACTTTTAACCGCCACTCGTCGGACGGCAGGCGCCGCAGCAGCGCGGGAGCCTCGGCGAGAAACTCGATCGCCAGCTGCGACGAGCGGTCGGCCACGACGGAGCCGACATCGATCACCCCTGCGCGTGCCGGGCCGGCCACGTCGTGCAGGATCGCGGGGCTCGTGCGGAAAAACTCCAGCGTGCCGACGTAATCCGTCTTGCCCAGGCTGTTCTGCGTGACCAGCTTCATGCCGAACCGGATCCACGGGCGGACCAGCTCGAGCGGCAGCGCCTGCGCCACGGCCGGCACCTGGCGGACAAACTCGATCCCCAGCACATACTCGACCTTAGCCAGCTCGGCGCAGGCCTCGGCCCAGGCACGGAGATCGGAGGCCGGCAGCAGGGTCAGCAGTTCGGGGGTACGGCGGAAAAACTCCAGCGCGACGTTCGGATCGTCCTCGGCCAACTCCAATGCCAGCGACAACGCCGTCCCGCGCATCGCCGGATCCAATAAGCCCAGCACCAGCGGACTGTCTTTCCAGTATTTCAATGCCGCAGCGCCGGAGGATTCGGCCAGAGCCACGCCCAGATCCAGCCACGCCACAACATCGGACAGGCTGGCCCGCCGTTGCAGCTCCGGCAGGGCTTCCATGGCGCCCGCCGCCGCCTTGGCCGACACGTCGCGCAATTCGTCCAGCAGCGCCAGCACGGCCGCGGCCAGGCCCGCGCGGTCCAGCTCACTGGAAAATTGAGCGGCTGCGGCCTGCCCCAGTCCCTGGGTCAACCGCGCCACCAGTTGCTCAGGCACGTTCTGCTCCACTGCACGTTCCTCCGCGACTTGCGAACTTGCGGATTGTAAAGGAGGTTCCGGCGCTTGTAAACTGGCACGACCTCTATCGTAGCTGTTGCGGGAGGTCCTCATGCAAGAGAATACCCGCCAATCATTCCTGGTCAGGCCGCTATCGGCCAAAGAAATCCTGCTCTCATTCGGCGTGCTGGCTCCAGTTTTACTGTACATAATCTTATTATCATATGCATGGTTCTTCTCCGATGATCTGCTCTTTCGGCCACCCCCGCCGAGTTATCGGGACACTCCCGATATCATCAAGCTCCCGACGCACGATGGAATTAACATTTCCGCCAAGTACTTGCCCAACCCGCGGGCACAGTTCACCATCTTATACAGCCACGGGAATTCGGAAGATTTGGGGGACAGCGAGGAGGCGCTGGAGACGCTTCGCAAGATGGGCTTGGCCGTGTTCGCCTACGATTACGAAGGCTACGGAACCAGCCAGGGTACGCCCTCGGAGCACCATGCCTATCGGGACATCGACGCCGCCTATGACCACCTCACCGGAACATTGGGCGTTCCTCCAGGCCGGATCATTGCCTACGGCTTTTCGATGGGCGGAGGGCCCGCCGTCGACCTCGCGTCGAGGAAACCGCTGGCCGGCCTTATTATCGAAAGCGCCTTCGCCTCGGCGTTTCGAGTCTCCCTGCCGATTCAGATTCTTCCGTTCGACAGGTTCCACAATCTTGAAAAGATCGCCGGCGTATCGTGTCCGGTTCTCATCCTCCATGGAACGGCTGATTCGGTGGTTCCGGTGCAGCATGCCGAACTGCTGTTTCATGCCGCGCATGAGCCCAAACGGCTGATCCTCTTCGACGGCCTGGATCACTTCGGAATCAAGTGGGACCGGAAGAAGCGCTACGCGCAGGCTCTGGAGGAGTTTCTTGCTGTGCTCAACCAGTCGCGGCAATAAGACGGATTCCTTATCCAACCTCCTTGCACCTGCGACGGCGTTCGACTATCCTAGCCCGCAGTATCCATGAACGCTTCTACTGCAACTGCGTATACGCCGCTACGACAAGCCCGGCCGTGGTTTTCCCACGGCCAGGCGGGCGGGCTCGCCCCGCGTGGCCTCATCGTACTGTTTCAAGTACGCTTCGGCCTCTTGGGACTCCGCGCGCCCGTCTCGCGTGGCGTCTCCGCAGTTTCGTCACGAACCTTCATGAATACTGCGGGCTAACGCCCTCAATCACGCACACGCCACAATGGACACTTCTTCCAACGGAACTCAGAGCCAGCCGCTGACCGGTTTCTGGTACGCCGCCCTGCTGTCGACCGACGTGCGGGCCGGGCAGATGAAAGCCCAGACACTGGCCGGGCTGCCGCTCGTCATCTGCCGCGACCGGCAGGGCCGCGTGGCCGCGCTGCGCGACATCTGCCCTCACCGCGCCATGCCGCTCTCATTCGGCTGCTTCGACGGCGAGCGGATCGAATGCTCGTACCACGGCTGGCAGTTCGACACCGCCGGACGCTGCCGGGACATTCCGGCCCTCGTCGCGGATTCGGGCGTGCAGCCGGAAAAAATCGGCGTCACCGCCTATCCGGCAAAAGATCGCGACGGCTACGTGTGGGTCTATGTGCCCGGCAAGCAGGGTGTGCCGGATAGGTTGCCCGAGCCGCCGGCGCTGCCCGTGCTCTCCACGTCCTATCGCACGCTCCACATTTCCGTGCCGCTGACCTCGACGATCGACAACGGCCTCGTGGGGTTGATCGACCCGGCGCACGGTCCCTTCGTCCATCGAAACCCCTGGTGGCGCAGCCGGGCGACCATCCGCGAGAAATCCAAAACCTATGAACCGCTGCCGCTCGGCTTCCGGATGGTCTCCCACCCGGCCTCGAGCAACAGTGCGGTCTATAAGCTGGTCGGCCTGTCGAGCGGCGCGCCGACCGTGACGATTGACTTTTTGCTGCCCAACATCCGCATCGAGACCATTCAATCCGGCTCCCAGTGGTTTCTCTCGCGCGCCATGATCACGCCGATCACCGATACGGAGTGCCGCATGGACTTCTGCGCGGCCTGGGATTGCCTGCGCTGGCTGCCGTTCTCCAAAACCCTCCTGCGGCTGTTCGGCCGGGCGTTCCTGGTGCAGGATACGACCGCCATGGCGCGACAGGCCATCGGGTTGCGGCACGACCCGCCGCTGATGCTTATCGGCGACCCCGACGCACCGGCCAAGTGGTACACAAAGTTGAAGGCGGCCTATCTCGCGGCCCAACAGCACGGCGGCGCGCTGGACCATCCCCTGAAGGGACCGGTCACGCTCCGCTGGCGCACATAGTAAAGGGAGAGCCCATGCCAGAATTGATCGATCCGCGCGACCTCACCACACTCAAGGCGATGGTGACCTCCTATAGAATGGAAGCCGCCGCGCTGCTGAGCCTGCTGGCGCGCAAGGGATGGCTCTCGAAAAGCGAGGGTCAGGAACTGATGCAGGAGTTGCAGCAGCACCCTCCCCAGAAGCCCCGCATCACGGCCCGCCACAAGCTTGAATGCCGGACCTTTTTCTCAGGCGGGGGATTGGAGGGAGAGGGACGCGTCAACGACCTATCCCGGACGGGATGTAAGATTCAGTGCCAGACCATCCCGGAAGCGGGCGCCAATCTGAAGGTCGATCTATTTCTGCCTGACTACCCGCGGCCCTTGAAAGTCGAACGGAGCGTCGTGCGATGGGTCAAGGGGGATACCTTCGGCGTGGAGTTCGTCGACATCCAGGCCTCGCAACGCGAACGGCTCCGGGTCTTTCTAGGAAGCCAGCCCGGGCACAAAGCGTAACCGGGGAGTCGCATGTCGGAACCGAGCCAGCAGAGTCTCGACAAAATGTGGAAGTACGTGAAGGGGTTTGCCGAAAAGAGCGGCACGACCATGCATCCCAACGCGGCCGTGACCGACGCCGTCGTCAAGGGCCTGGCCGCCCACATGGATGAACTTGGAAAGCCGCTCTGCCCCTGTAATTTTTACAAGGATAAGCAGGAAGAAGCGAAACTGCGCCGCTGGATCTGCGCCTGCGACGAGATGCAGATCTACAAATACTGCCACTGCCTCCTGTTCGTGCGGAAAGACGGAATGCCGATCACGGAATATCTGCCGGAGAATCACGAAGGCCGGCAGACCTACGGGTTGATTCCCGATCCGACGCCAACCAAGGGCCGCGCACTCAAACACAGGGCGCAGCAGGCGGCCGACACGGAATCCCCGGCACCGAAACCTTGACCGTGCGTCACGACCACCGGCGGAGACTTGTCGGTGGCGCCGCCGTCCTCCTGCTGTGTGCCGCCGGTGCGCAGGCCGCCTCCATGACCACCGCCGTCGATCCCCACGCTCTTCCGGTCTCCAGCGACCTCGCCCAACGACTGCGCGCGCACGTGCAGTTTCTCGCCGGCCCGGACTTGCACGGCCGCAAACCGGGCACCGAGGGCAACCGCAAGGCGGCTGCGTACCTCGCCGACTCTTTTCGGGAGATCGGACTGGAACCGGTGCCCTCGCTGGGCGGCTACCGGCAGCAACTGGCGGGCGACCTGGGCGACAATCTCATCGGGATGCGGCCCGCATCAGGCCGCACGGGATCCGCACCCTGGATTCTGCTTGCCGCGCACTTCGATCATCTCGGTGGAAACTACCTGGGCGCCGACGATAACGCCTCGGCGATCGGGATTCTGCTGGAAACCGCCCGCGCCATGCCGGCCCTCGCGCATCACCATCTGCTGTTTATCGCCTTCAACGCCGAAGAACCTCCCCATATCCGGACCCCGCTGATGGGCTCGCAACAGTTCGTGGACCATCTCCCTCCCGAGATCGACCTGCCGTCCCGGTTCCAGGCCGTCATCGTGATGGACCTGATGGGAGGCGTGCACTGGAAGCCGATCCAGGACACCATCTTCGCGGGCGGCGCAGAACAGTCGCCGGGGCTGTATCGCCGCCTCAAGGAGGCGGCGCGTGAAGCGTCAGGCGTGAAGCGTGAAGCGAAACCCCTTACCCCTCACGCCTCACGTCTCACGGTGCTCCCGCTCGGCATGCACCTGATCGAGGAGCTGCCGCTGATCGGGCACGTGTCTTTTAGTGACTACGATGCATTCCGGAACATCGGCGTGCCGTTCCTCTTTCTCTCGGCAGGCCGGACACCGCGCTACCATCAGCCGTCCGACCTGCCGGACACGCTGCATTACGAGCGCATGGCGGCGACGGTCGGCTGGATGCAGCGCCTGTTGCAGATCCTGGACGAGGACACGGAGCCCTACCGCTTCGAACGGGGCCGGGTGGAGTTGGCAGACGACATCGCGATGCTGCGGCTACTGGCGACGCAAGCCGCCCGGGAGGATTCGGAGATTCCCGGCACGTCGTTTCTTTCGCACTCGAAGATGCGAGCGGATGCACAGTGGCTGGAACGGCTGGACCCCGGCAGGGTGATGGCGGACGATGTCACGCGGCTGCGGCGGCTCTCGCTCCGGATGCAATGTCTGCTCGTCGACTTTCCCGTCTGCTTCCTGCTCTGACGCACCACAGACGCTCCCTGTTAAAACCAGTGGGACAGCCACCAGCGCTCGAACAGGATCTTGCCCCAGTGCCAGTGGTATCCTGGCCGTCGCATTGTGATGCGC
>Ga0209640_10006661_pt1 | contig 10098 bp, 6 predicted proteins | sample RifCSP10_1_FD_184018 | JGI IMG/M metagenome (GOLD analysis project Ga0209640, IMG submission 184018) | Soil microbial communities from Rifle, Colorado - Rifle CSP2_sed 10_1 (SPAdes) (version 2) | ecosystem: Environmental > Terrestrial > Deep subsurface > Rock core/Sediment | place: Rifle... | reverse complement strand
ATAACCAAGGGCTCCGCCCTTGAAATCTCAGCACTCCCAACTCGCTCAACCGCCAGTCGTCCGCGGGATTTCAAGGGCGGAGCCCTTGGTTATCCTTAGGCTGGACATCCAGATGATCGGCAGGTGGGTTTCGTAGGTCCTCGTTCGATGGCCTTGACGGCGTCGGCAGTCGGTCTTAATCTTGCCCTGCCCTGCAATGTGACACTAACGCGCTGAAGTTTGTTTTTTTGGCAAATAGTTGCGAGCGCGTTAGTGTCACGTTCGTGCCAGCGCTGGTCCGAGGTCACAGCGCGGCATGTTTGGTTGCAGCCATGCCGCGCTGTGACCTTGCCCTGGAAACCGCAGGCTGGGGCGGGCTGACACCCAGAATGGTGGCCCGCTAAAACAGTCGGACACCACAACGAGGGTCAGGATGAGAGACAGGTCACCTCGGGCCTTCCCGCATAGGCAGGCGATGACTATCGGGTTGGCTGGGTTGGCGTTCGCCGTGTGTCTCTGCGTACGGGCGGGGGCATCTGCCGAGCTGGCGGCCGCGCACGCACCGATCGTCCAATCATCGCCCTCGACCGACGCGGTCCCACCCGCATCGATCCACCGTCGGACGATTGATCGCTACTGCGTCACCTGCCACAACCAGAAGTTCAAGACGGCCGGCTTGATGTTGGATGCTGCCGACATCGCCAACCCCGGCGCGGGTGCCGAGGTCTGGGAGAAGGTCGTGCGCAAGCTGCGCACGAGCACCATGCCGCCTCCCAACATGCCGCAGCCGGCGGTCGAAGAGCGTGGAGCACTGCTGTCGTGGTTGGAGACGACGCTCGACCAGGCCGCCGCCGCTAGGCCGAATCCGGGGCGCACGGAGACCCTGCGCCGCCTGAATCGCACCGAGTATCAAAACGCCGTCAGAGACCTGCTCCTCCTCGAGATTGACGCCACATCGCTCTTGCCGCCCGATGAAAGCGGCCACGGCTTCGACAACGTCACCGTCGGCGATCTGCCTCCGGCTCTGGTGGACCGATATATCTCGGCTGCGCAGAAGATCAGCCGCCTGGCGACTGGCAGCGCGCAGGGCTCGCTACAGAGCGACATCATCCGCGTCGCGCCCGACCTCACGCAGGAGGAGCATGCCGCCGGACTCCCGATCGGCACGCGAGGCGGAGTGTCGATTCGGTATACGTTCGCGCAGGACGGCGAGTACGACATTCAGTTCTATCTCGCCCGCAGTTATTCCGGCGACATCGAGGGGCTGACGGGCACGCAGACGCACGAGATACGGCTGCTGCTGGATCGAAAGCCGATCGGGACGATGACGGTCCAGAGGCCCCCCGATGGCGACGATTCGCTACTCGACCGGAACCTGAAGATTCGCGTACCGGTGACGGCGGGGCCGCACCAACTTGGTGTCACGTTTCTCCGAAATTCCTCGTCGTTGCTCGAGACGGCGCGCCAGCCCTTGCAGGCGCACTTCAACGAGCGGCGCCATCCGCGGATTACGCCGGCGATTCAGCAGGTGTCGATCACCGGACCATATTCGGCGAAGGGCGCCGGCGACACACCCAGCCGCCGCCGGATTTTCGTGTGCCGGCCGGCCGAGCCGACCCGGGAAGACGCGTGCGCGCGGCAGATTCTCTCGACGCTGATGCGGCGCGCGTTCCGCCGGCCGGTTTCCGAGGCGGATCTGGAACGGCCGTTGGCGTTCTATCGCGAAGGCAAGTCGGGCGGCGGCTTCGACGCGGGGATCGAGCGGGCCGTGAGCGCCGTTCTGTTCAATCCTGAATTTCTGCTGCGCGTCGAAGCGGAACCGAACGGCGTGAAAGCCGGCATCCCCTACCGCGTCAGCGATCTCGAGCTGGCGTCGCGCCTGTCGTTCTTTCTCTGGAGCAGCGTCCCCGACGACGAGCTGCTCGACGCGGCCATTCGGGGTGCGCTCCGTCAGCCGGAGGTGCTCGAGAAACAGGCGCGCCGGATGCTCGCCGATCCGCGCTCGTTCAACCTCGCGAGCAATTTCGCCGGGCAATGGCTCCGGCTGCGGAATCTGGAGTCGGTGAGCCCGAACGTGCGCCTGTATCCGGACTTCGACGACAACCTCCGGCAAGCATTCCGGCAGGAAACCGAGCTCTTCGTGGACAGCGTGCTGCGCGAGGATCGCAGCGTGCTCGACCTGCTCAGGGCGAACTACACCTTCCTCAACGAGCGCCTCGCGAAGCACTACGGGATTCCCGGTATATACGGCAGCCGGTTCCGGCGCGTGACGCTCGCGCCCGACAGCAAACGCGGGGGACTCCTGCGGCACGGCAGCGTCCTGTCGGTCACGTCCTACGCGACGCGGACCTCGCCGGTGATTCGTGGCGTGTGGGTGTTGAGCAACATCTTCGGCGCGCCGCCGCCGCCACCGCTCCCGAATGTGCCCGCGCTCGACGGGTCGGTGCCCGCCAACCTGCCGATCCGGGAGAGGCTGGCCGCCCATCGCAAAGACCCCGTGTGCGCGAGCTGCCACCGCACGATCGACCCCGTTGGATTCGCGCTGGAGAACTTCGACCCGGTCGGACGGTGGCGCGATCACGACGGGGACAACGGACTCATTGACGCGGAAGGGGGGCTGCCCGGGGCCGGCACCCTTAAGGGCGTGGCGGGGCTGGAAGAAGCGTTGCTCCGGCGTCCGGAGCTCTTCGCCGGCACGGTGACAGAAAAGTTGTTGACCTTCGCCTTGGGTCGGGGCGTAGAGTACTACGATGCGCCGGCGGTCCGGCGAATCCTTCGCGAGTCCCAGCCAGGTGGCTATCGCCTCTCGTCGCTGATCCTTGGAATCGTCAAGAGCGCGCCGTTTCAGATGAGGAGAGCGTCATGATCATCACGAAGAAAGCGCTGCCGCGTCGCACGTTCCTCAAGGGCCTGCAGGCCACGCTGGCGCTGCCGCTCCTCGACGCGATGATTCCGGCGGCGACCGCGCTGGCGCAGACGCCGGCGAAACCCGTGCGGCGGCTCGGCTTCGTCTACATCCCGATGGGATGCGACCACGGCCGCTGGACGCCGGCCGGCCAGGGCACGCTCGGTGAGCTGTCGCCCATCCTGGCGCCGCTCGAGCCGGTCAAAGAGCAGCTCACGGTGGTCACCAACCTCAGGCTGGAACAGTCGTACCCCGGCACGCACGACACGGCAAATGCGGGGTTCCTGAGCGCGGCCTTCGCCAAGCACACGGAGAGCTCGGACTACTACCTGGGCACCACCGCCGATCAGATGGCGGCGAAGCAGATCGGCCGCGACACGCAGCTCCCGTCGCTCGAGCTGGCGATGGACCTGAACCCGCTCGCCGGCGTGTGCAACAACGGGTACGCCTGCGTCTATCAGAATTGCCTCTCGTGGTCGTCGCCGACGACCCCGCTGCCGTCCGAAGCGCATCCGCGTATCGTGTTCGAGCGCCTTTTCGGCGAAGGCGAGAGCGCCGACGGCCGGCGGGCGGCGCTGCGCGCGCGCGCCAGCCTGCTCGATTCGTTCAGCGACGACATCGCGCGGCTCAAGCGCAGAGTCGGGACGACCGACCGCGTGCGCGTCGATCAGTACCTGGACACGATTCGCGAGATCGAGCGTCAGATCCAGCTCGCCGAGGCGGGAGCGGCCACGAATCCGATGCCCGACCTGGATCGGCCGGTGGGCGTCCCGGCGGCGTTCGCCGACCATGCGAAGCTGATGTTCGACCTGCAGGTGCTGGCGTTTCAGGCCGACATCACGCGGGTGGTGACGTTCCAGCTCGCGCGCGAGCTGAACAACCGCACGTATCCGGAAATCGGCGTCCCGGACCCGCACCATCCCACGAGCCATCACGGCAATGACCCGGAGAAGCTCGCGAAGATCGCCAAGATCAATACATTCCATGTCTCGCTCTTCGCGCAGTTTCTGGAAAAACTGAAGTCCACACCGGACGGCAATGGCTCGCTGCTCGACAACACCGTCTACCTGTACGGAAGCGGATTAGGTAACTCCAGCATTCACGACCACGACAACCTGCCCATTCTGGTCGCGGGCGGGGCTGCGTGCGGCTTGAAGGGCGGCCGCCACATCCGGTACGAGACCGGCACGCCGCTGGCCAACCTCCATCTCACGTTGCTCGACCGCGTCGGCGTCAAGGTCGATAAGTTCGGAGACAGCAGCGGCAAGATCGAAGATCTCTTCGAGCCGGTCGCGATTTAATGGTTCGTCCTTCCCAGAATGGGACTGGCCGCTCCGCTGTCGCGGCCAGCGAAATCGCGATCGAAAGGGCTGTCGTAACGCGGTAGTACTTCAGTTGATACGGTCCCCTAGACGTCCTTCCTCGGTAGCTGCGGGAGACGGCACATGATGTGGCGACGAATCGCTGGACTCACTCTCCTCGTGATCGGCGTGGCCGAGGCGTCCATAGCGGCTGACAATCCGACGCTCGCCGATGCGGCCGAACAGCGGAATGCGGCTCTCGTTCGCACGCTTCTGGCTGGGCGCGCCGACGTCAACACCGCGCAAGTCGACGGCATGACGGCGCTGCACTGGGCGGTGTACCACGATGACGCCGAGATGGCAGGACTGCTGGTGCGGTCGGGCGCCAACGTCAACGCCGCGAATCTCTACGGCGTGCCGCCGTTGTCTCTCGCCTCGATGAACGGCAACGCGGTCCTCGTCAAAGCCCTGCTCGATGCCGGCGCCGATGCGAACGCGTCGCAGCCGGGCGGAGAGACGGTCCTGATGACCGCGGCGCGCGCGGGAAGCGTCGACTCGGTCAAGGCGTTGCTCGTCCGCGGCGCCACCCCGAATGCACGGGAGCGGCGGGATCAGACGGCGCTCATGTGGGCCGCGGCCGAGGGGCATGCCGCGGTTGTGCAGGCCCTCATCGACGGCGGCGCCGACGTCCGCGCCAGGCTCAGGTCTGGATTCACGCCGTTGTTCTTCGCCGTGCGCGAGGGCCACATCGAGGTGACGCGCACGCTCCTCAAGGCCGGTGCGAACGTGAACGAGGCGCTGCAGCGTGAGGAGGCGCTCGGGCCCGACGTGCCGGTCACCGAGGCGGTGGTCAACGGCACCAGTCCGCTGCTGATGGCGGTGCACAACGGGCACTTCGAGCTCGCGGTCGCCCTGGTCGACGCCGGCGCCGATCCCAACGACCGCCGGACCGGATTCACGGCGCTCCATGCGGTGACCTGGGTGCGGAGGCCGGATGCCAGCGATGCCGGCGATCCGCCTCCGATCGGATCAGGTCGTCTGACGAGCCTTCAGTTCGTCCGCGCGCTCGTGGAGCGGGGCGCGAACGTGAACGCGCGTCTGGAGAAGGGCGCCCCAAAGGCACCGTACGCGGCAACGCTGCTGAAGACGGACGGCGCGACGCCGTTCCTGATGGCGGCTGACCGGGCGGACGTTCCGTTGATGCGTGAGCTGCTCAAGTTGGACGCGGACCCGTCCTTGCCGAACGCTGACAACAGCACGCCCCTGATGGCCGCCGCCGGCCTGGGCACGGCGAACCCGCTGGAAGAGGCGGGCACGGAGGCCGAGGCGCTTGAGGCCGTACAGGTGCTGCTCGAGCGCGGCGCGGACGTCAACGCCGTGGACAGCAATGGCGACACGGCCATGCACGGCGCCGCGTACGGCAACTTCCCGGCGATCGTGCAGCTCCTGGCGGACCGCGGCGCCGACATCAATATCTGGAAGCGGCAAGACACCGCGGGACGGACGCCGCTGTTCATCGCCGAGGGCTACAAGGCGGGACGACCGCAGCCGTCGAAGCCGACCATTGACGTGCTCCGTCGTCTCATGGTGGCCGCCAGCGTGCCCACCGACGGCCCGCGGCCGCGGATCATTGACATCTACGAAAGAGTGCCCGACCCTCCCAAAGAACAGCCAAAACCATAGGAAGTCCGTGCGCAGTCCGGCCTTTGGAGTTCTCGACCGGGCTGCCGAAGAGCGCCTCTTCGACCGTGAACGACCAATCGAGGTTTGCCGATTCGACCGAGATGTAGAACACGCGCGGATCCTCGGCCGCGTAGGCCGTGCCCTCTCCAACGCCCTTTTCGTCCACGGGCTCCTGGAGGGTGCGGCCGCTGATGGCGCTCTGAAGGATCAGCCGGAACGTTCCGGCCCCCTTGGGGAGCTCGTTTTCCGTCCGCCAGTGCACCCGTAGCGCGCCGGTCAGGCCGACGAACGATTCTGTCTGAGCGTTCCCGCGGCCGGACCACTCGCCAAGGTTCTTCCAGATCACGACTTCCTTCTGGACGGGTTTGGGCGGCGGCGCCCCGCAAATACTCGTCAGGAGCGCCGCCACAACTGGCACAACGACGGCACGTTCGGTCACCCACCGGCTTCTGAGCGGCCAGTTCGACACCTCAAGGATTGTAGAAGAAAGGGGGCCTTGCGCTTCGGGTTGGTTGGCGCTATGTTCTGCCATCCTCTTCGTTACTCCGACTGAGCACTCACAATAGGTGGGGCTGCCATGGAAGACAAGACGATGACAGAAGACACTCCCAAGAACGTCTCTCGGCGCAACTTCATCAAGGGTGTTGTCGCCTCAGGAGCCGTCGTGTCCTCGGTGGGTTATTTGTGGCGCTCGTCGACGGTACTCGGCCAGCAACCGTCGGCGCCTGGAAGCGTTGAGCGTCTGATGACGCTGAACGTCAATGGCCAGGATCGCCGTGTCGATGTGCTGAAGCAGGAGACGCTGGCCATGACGCTGCGGTACAAGCTGGGACTCACCGGCACCAAGCTGGGGTGCGACCGCGCGGAATGCGGCGCGTGCACGGTCCTTGTCAACGATGTGCCGCGTTACTCCTGCTCGGTCCTCACGCACACCGTGCGCGGGAAGAAAATCGTCACCATCGAAGGACTGGCTGCCGCCGACGGCACACTGCATCCGGTGCAGCAAGGCGTGATCGACGAGCAGGGCTTCCAGTGCGCGTTCTGCATGTCGGGGTTTGTGATGGCCGCCGTAGGCTTTCTCAAGAAGAACCCGAATCCGACGCGTGCGGAACTGGCCCACGGGATTTCCGGCAACCTCTGTCGGTGTCAGGACTACGACAAGATTCTCACCGCGATGATGCGCGGTGCTGAGAACATGCGGAAGGCGTGATCATGGCTGAACAGAAGCTCGTGGGACAGAACTACACGGTTCCCGACCTGGTCGCGAAGGTCACAGGGAAGTCCAAGTACGCCGAGGACTTTCGCGCGGAGGGGATGATTTTCGCCAAGCTGCTGCTGAGTCCACTGCCACACGCGCGCGTCACTCGCCTCGATCTGAGCGCGGCGCTGGCCATGCCCGGGGTCAAAGCGATTCTCACCGCCGACGATCTTCCGTCCCCGGCTGACGCCGTGAATGACAATGGCCAGCTGATCCTTGCCAATCTCGACGGAGAAGTTGCGCTCACGAAGGAGCCCGTCTATCAGGGCCAACCGATCCTGGCGGTTGCAGCCGTTGATGAAGTGACGGCTGCTGACGCGATCGAAAAGATCGAGATCGAGTTCGAGCCGCTGCCCTTCACGGTCGATCCGTTGGTGACCCTCCGTCCTGGCGGCCCCAACGCCAGAACCAAGGGCAACTACTGGTTCATTCCGCCCCCGGCCCCGGCACCGCAAGGGCGCGGTGGCCAGCCGCAGAGTCCACCCCGTCCCGAGATCCGCGAGAAGAAGTGGACCCAGGCGGAACTGGCAGAGGCCGACGCGGGCCGCCTTCCGATGATGGAAGATGCGCCCGAGAAGTGGTCGTACGGAGATCTCGAGGCGGGCTTCAAAGATGCCGCGCTCGTGCTCGACGAAACGTTCGTCTCGCCGGACACCAGCCACCAGACGCTGGAGACCAGAACCGTGATGGCGTACTGGCAGAACGGCAAGGTCCACGTGTACACCGGCACACAGAGCACCGCTCAAACCGTCCTCGGGGTGTCGCGATGGGTCGGCATCGAGCCCGAAAACGTCGTCGTCGTGAGTGAGTACACGGGCGGAGGGTTCGGAAGCAAGATCACGGGCGCGATCTCGCTGGTCATTCCCGTGCTCCTCGCGAAGAAAGCGAATGCCCCGGTGATGATGCGGGTGAGCCGCGAGGAAGAGCACTACATTGGCCGCGGTCGTCCGGGCGTGCGTGGTCGGATGAAGGTCGGTTTTTCCAAAGAAGGTCGCATCACGGCCCTCGACATGTTCTCGGTCGGCGATAACGGTCCGTTCGAGCGTCAGGGTGATACGAACAACACTGGCGTGATCGCGTCGCTGGTATATCAGCCGTTGGCGATGCGTTTTCGCGGCATCTCCGTTTTGACGAACACGCCGCCACGAGGTCCGCAGAGTCAACCGGGAGGCTTGCAGGCACACGTGCTCATGGAGCCTGTCATCTCGAAAGCGGCGCGCAAGCTCGGGATCGATCAGGTCGCGATTCGCCGCGTCAATGCGCCGGCCGGAAAGGCGCTGTTCGGAGCGCCGGCTGGTCCGAAGGCGGAGAGGCTATACACCACCAGCGCGTTCGTCAAAGAGGCGCTGGACAAGGGTGCCGAGATATTCAAGTGGGACGAGCGCAAGACGAGGAGCGGCCAGCGAAACGGGTCGAAGGTGCGCGGTGTCGGTGTCGCCGTGAGCGCGTACAGCGCCGGGTCGGTCGGGTTTGACGGCCTGATCGTCCTCAAACCCGACGGTCGCCTCTACATCCAGTCAGGGATCGGCAATCACGGAACCGGATCGGTCAGCGACTGTCACCGCGTGTCGGCCGAGCTCCTCGGCGTACCCTGGGACAAGGTTGAACTGACCTGGGGCGACACGGCGAAGAATTTGCCGTGGACCTGCAACAGCGGTGGCAGCCAGACGATTCACGCCATGACGCGCGCGGCCCATACCGCGGGGATGGACGCGAAGAAGAAGCTGCAGGAGATCGCGGCGAAAGATCTTGGCGGGAGGCCAGAGGATTACGAAGTGGCCAACGAGCGAGTCTTCCGGAAGGGTGGCGGTTCCGGAATGACGCTGGCGAAGGCGGCCCAGCGCGCCATCGAGCTCGGTGGCGCCTACGATGGCCATGAGTTGCCGAAGGACATCAACAGGTTCACCAGGGGCTCCGCAACGGCGCTCGCGGGTCAGGGTCTGATGGGTGTGGGGAAGGACAACTACCCGCGCGACGGTCAGTCCCGTTCTTTTGTCGCCGGGTTTGCCGAAGTCGAAATCGACGTGGAGACCGGCAAGTACTACATCCTGGATTATCTGGCCGTTGCTGACGTTGGTACGGTGATTCACCCGCGCAACGTCGGCGGCCAGATTCTCGGCCGCTCGATGCTGGGCATCGGCCATGCGATCGGCCAGAAGTGGGTGTACGACCAGCACTACGGCGTGGCGTTGGCCAATCGGTTTCACCACACCCGGCCGCCGACGATTCTCGATGCGCCGGAGCAGATGCAATGGGCCACCGTGGATCTGCCCGATCCGGAAACGCCAGTCGGCGCGCGCGGCATCGGCGAGCCGCCGGTCGGCGCGGGCTGCTGTGCGGTCCTGAACGCGATCAGTGATGCGCTGGGCGACGAAGTCTTTCAGCGGGCTCCGGTGACGCTCGACATGATTCTCACTGCGCTCGAAGCGGGCCGGCCGACCACCGAGCCCCTCACGGCCCACATCTAGGAGAAGGAGATACATCATGGCCGTGATTCACGACGTGATGCCGGCGTTCGAGCTCTTTCAGCCGGCGAGCATCAGCGACGTGGTGACCCTCCTGAACCGGTACAGCCCGAACGCCTGGGTGATGGCGGGCGGCATGGATTCCTTCGATTGGCTGAAGGATCGCATCAAGCGCCCGAATGTCGTCATCGATCTGAGCCAGGTCGAGAGTCTGCGCGGCATCAAGGCGCTGAACGGTGGCCTGGAGATCGGTGCAGGCACGACGCTCACCGAGGTTGCCGGCGATTCGCTGGTGCGTGACAAGTTCGCCTTGTTGGCGGAGGCCGCCGAGCTCGTGGCCTCGCCGCAGATCCGCAACCAGGGGACCATCGGCGGCAACGTGTCGCAGGACACGCGCTGCTGGTACTACCGCGCCGGGTGGTCGTGCTATCGGGCGGGGGGCAACATCTGCTATGCCGACACGCCGACCGCGGTCAATCGCGAGCACGCGATTCTGGGTGCCGATCG
>Ga0209640_10006660_pt1 | contig 10099 bp, 12 predicted proteins | sample RifCSP10_1_FD_184018 | JGI IMG/M metagenome (GOLD analysis project Ga0209640, IMG submission 184018) | Soil microbial communities from Rifle, Colorado - Rifle CSP2_sed 10_1 (SPAdes) (version 2) | ecosystem: Environmental > Terrestrial > Deep subsurface > Rock core/Sediment | place: Rifle... | reverse complement strand
GGTCGAGAGGCTCACGCGCGGCCGCGCAGCGCGCGGCGCCGCCATGACGTAGTCGAGGTCGCACGCGGGATCACGCTCCTCGAGGCCGAGGGTGTGCGGGATCACGCCCTCCCGCGAGGCCAGGAGACACATGATCGCCTCGAGCGCCGCCGCCGCCCCCATCGTGTGGCCGAGGCCGCCCTTGATCGAGTTCACCGGGACCGCTCCCGCCCGCGCGCCGAGCACGCGCTTGAGCACCGCGGTCTCGATCCGGTCGTTGAGCGGCGTCCCGGTGCCGTGGGCGCTCACGAAGTCGATGTCCGAGGGCGCAAGCCCGGCGGTGTCGAGGGCGCTTCTGATCGCAACGTCGAGCCCGCGCCCGTCGGGATCGGGCGCCGTGAGGTGCGTGCCGTCGCTCGTGCTCGCGTGGCCGAGGAGGCGACCCAGGCGCGGGCCGTGCGCATCGCGGTCGCGCGCGAGCAGGAGCAGCGCCGCGCCCTCGCCCGGGAGCAGCCCGCTCCGCCGCCGGTCGAACGGCCTGACGCGCTCTCGGGTGAGCGAGCGGAGGGCATCGAAGCCGCGCATGACGAACCGGCAGAGGATATCGTACCCACCGGCAACGACGCGGTCGGCCTGGCCCGCGCGCAGGAGGTCCGCCGCGACGCCGAGCGCCGTCGCCCCCGACGCGCACGCCGTGGAGACGGTCAGCACGGGGCCGCGCGCACCGAGCCGGCGCGCGAGCGCGTGAGCCGGCGCGTCGTAGAGCGCGCCCGCCGCCTGTCTCAGCCGTCCGTCCGGCTCGAGCGCGCGCTCGAGCTCCTCGACTCCGCCGAGCGCCGTGCCGACGACGACGCCGATGCGGTCGGCCGGCGCCTCCAGCGGGGCGCGCGCGAGGAGATCGTCGGCCGCGGCGAGCAGGAGCTGCGAGGCGCGGCAGCCGGGGACGCGCCCGCGGGGCACCTTGAGCTTCTTGATCTCGCCGCCCCGCCCGACGCGCAGATCGTCCACGGGGAAGCGCTCGATCCGCGAGATTCCGTCGGTGCCGGTCACGAGCCCGGACCAGAACGCATCGAGGTCGCCCCCGATCGGGGTGATGGCTCCCGCGGCCACGATGGCGACCGCCTCAGCGCGCAGCAGGCATCCTCCAGCAGTCGAAGAAGTTGAACCACTGCTCGGGATGACGGCGGACCGCCTCCTCGAGCACGCCCACCCAGGCCCGGAGCGCAACGGTCTCCCCCTCGGCAGCCACGCGGATCGGCTCCCCAAGGCTGATCGTGTAGCGCCGGTCGGCGCCGAGCACGCAGAACGCCGGCACGACCGGCGCCCCGGCGGCGCGGGCCAGCACGAACGGCCCGAGAGGAAACAGGGCCGGCGCGCCGAAGAAGTCCACGGCCACGTCGCCGCGCGTGCCGAGGGCGCGGTCGCCCTGGAGGGCGACGATCTCGTTCCGCCGGAGCGCGGCCAGGAGCCTCACGACGGCCGTCGGGTGGCTCCGCGTGACGAAACGCACGGGCGCGGGCCCGCCGCGGAGGAACCGCTCCACCCCGGGATCGGGCTCGGCGGCGACCAAGACGTGGGTCGGGCGCGCGAACCGGAGCGCCAGGAGCCGCCCGGCGAGCTCCCAGTTGCCGAGGTGCGCGGTCATGAGAATCAGGCCCCGCGCCTCCGCCATCGCGGTTTCGAGACGCTCGCGTCCCTCGACCGCGGCGAGCAGCGACGCGATCTTCGTCGCCCGCCGATTGGTGCTGATGAGATCGGCGAAGCACATCGCGAAGTGGCTGAAGACCTGGCGCACGAGCCTCTCGCGTTGCGCCGCGGGGAGCCCGGGCGCGACGCGCGCCAGATTCGCGCTCACGACCGCACGTTCCACCGGAAAGCGAACCACCGAGGCGACGGTCGAGGCCAGCGCGAGCCGCGCCCGCCGCGGGAGCGCGCCGAGCATTGGCGCGCCCCACCGGTAGACCACCGCGCGGTTCCACTCGTGCGCGTACCAGCGGGGCGGCGCGTCCCCAAGCGCCACGGGTCCCGCCGGAGCGAGCGGCATCTGCGCCATCAGAGGAGCCACGAGTAATACATGCGGAACGCGCGGATCGGGCCGGGCTCGGTGTCGTGGAGCCGGGTCGCCCAGAAGCGGCGCTCCGCACGGTCGAAGAGGATCACGCCCGCCGCGCTCGGATCGTTCGGGTCCCACACGGCGAACTCGATCCCCTGCTGGGTGTCGCGCGCCTCGAACGCCACGACCGTGTGGTTGAGCTCGATCGTCGGCAGGTTCGTGACGAGGAGCTGGACGAGGCGGCCGGCGCGCAGCTCGGTGACGATCTCGCGCGCGACGTTCTCCTGGTGGGCGCGGGTCACGACGAACCCCGCGCGCCAGTTGGTCCAGTGCCAGAGGGTCCAGAAGCGCGAGCCGAGGCCCTCCTTCACCGCGGCCTCTTCCGCCTGCGAGAACTCGCGGAGATTCGCGTAGCCGGGGATCACGACGCGCTCTCCGGGCGGGAGCGCGGGCTGCCAGGGGGCGCGGGCCGCGACGCGCTCGACGAGCTCCCGGTAGCCCGCGCGATCGAGCTTCGGCCGCCCGGGATCGAACCGGGCGAACTGGCTGAACTGCCGGAGGCCGCGCGCCAGCACGAAGCAGTAGTTCGCGTAGAGGTCGTCCACGCCGGGATGGCGCGCGCGGATCAGGTTCGGGAACGCGAAGGTGTCGCTGGCGTAGGCGAAGTCGGGCGTCCGGGCGCCCTCGCCGGCCGAGCCGTCGAAGGCGGGCGCCAGGAGCGGCCCGGTGGCGCACGCGGAGAGCAGGAGTGCCACACCCAGGAGGAGGACAACAAGCGGCTTCACGATGGTAATCAATTATGGCACGGTCCCCGCCGTCAAGAACCGTGTGCTATCCTCGACCGGCCCCTGATGACCCGGGTGATCGCCACCCTGTATCGCGCGCTCTATGACGGCCTCCTCTGCCGTCTCCCCGAGCCCGCCGCCATCGCGCTCGGCCAGACGGCGCTGCGCCTGATCCCCTTCGACCGGCTCCCGGTGTTCCGCCTGGAGGATCCCCGGCTCGAAACGACGCTCGGCGGGGTGCGGCTGCCGAACCCTCTGATCCTGGCGGCGATGTACTACGACCCCCGCATCCTCTCGCGCGCGATGGGCCTCGGGTTCGGCGCCGTCACCGCGAAGTCGATCACGATCGGGCCCCGGCCCGGCCACCCGCAACCGAACCTCGTGCGCATCCGGACGGCCGCCGGCCCCGGCCTCGTCAACTGCAACGGCTTCCAGAACCCGGGGCTCGAAGGGTTCCGCGCCTCGCTCGGGACGCTGCGCCACCGCGTGCCGCTCATCGTCAGCGTTGCCGGAGAATCCGTCGAGGAGTACGTGACGCTGGTCAGCGAGCTCGGTCCGCTGGGTGACCTCGTGGAGTTCAACATCTCGTCGCCGAACACGAAGCTCGTCTATGAGTGGAGCCGCCGCCCGCAGGAGCTCGTGACCCTCCTCCGGGCCGTGAGCGCGGCGACGCCGAAACCCCTCATCGTGAAACTCTCGCCCGATTTCGCCGAGGCGAACGAGCAGCAGATCATCCCGGCGGCGCTGGAGGCCGGCGTCCGCATCGTCAACTACGGCAACACGCGCCGCGTGGACGAGCCGCGCCTCTCACAGCGCGCGGGCGGGCTCTCGGGACCCGAGATCTTCCCCGCGACACTCGCGAATCTGCGCCGCGCGCGCGCGCGGTTCGGCGCCGAGATCGAGATCATCGCCACGGGAGGCGTGGATTCGCCGGAAAAAGCGCTGCAACTCGTCCAGGAAGGCGCCAATGCCGTCGGTTACTTCACCGGATTCATCACGAGAGGCCCGATTCTGGCGCGCCGGATCCTCGAACGGCTCCTCGCCGGCCGCTGAGCGGGCCGCACCGCCCCCAGAAATGCTCACACCTTATCCACATATGCACAGCTATCCACAGACGACTAAATCGCACGGTCTGACGCGGTCCCGCGAGGGCACCCGCGAAATATGACGATCCGTTCGTCCACGGAGGGCGACCCCCCGAAGATTCCGCGATTCCACGCGGCCCGACGCGTGTGCATGACCGCGCGTGCCCATTTCTAGCGGACAAACGAGACCTTGACACTGAAATCGTCGCGCTCGTAAGTTTGGTGAGCAATGTTCTTCGACTCTCTCAGAACCGTTCTTCGGTCCCTCCCGACCGGCGCCGCGTAAGAGGCAGATCACAATGGAAGGCAGTCGGAAACCGCTCGCGAAAGTCGAAGGCCGCAAACGCATGCGTTCGAGTGGCGTGACCGTCGCCTGGCGCGGCACCCCGAACCTCGACGACTGGGTCGCCTACATCGTGGACGGCACGCGCTCGAAGAAGCTGATCCTCGCCGACCACGCGAGCGAGCGGAAGGTGAAGTCGCTTCTCTCCCGCCTGCAGACGTTACCGAAGAAGGAGATCGAGAAGATCGCGAAGGGCTGAGCGGACTAGAGCTGGAGCGGCTCGATCGTCGCGACGGCCGCGGGATTGTCGCGCCAGATCGCCGGATCGGCGTCCACGAAGAGCTCGAGCCCATTCCCGTCGGGGTCGTTCAGGTAGATGGACTGGCTCACGCGGTGGTCCGTGACCCGGATCTTCGTGATTCCGTGGGCTTCGAGGTGCTCCTTCGCCGCGCGCAGGTCCTCCAGCCGGTCGCCGATCTTGAGCGCGACGTGATAGAGCCCGACGCCCTCCTCCTGAGGCCCCGGTGCGCCGGGGCCGACCCCGAGCAGGGCGAGGTCGTGGTGGTTCTGGCCGGTCGCCGAGAAAAAGACCATCCGGCCCTGGAAGCGCGCCACCTCCTTGAGCCCGATCACCTCGCGGTAGAACTGCGCCGAGCGATCGAGATCGCGCACCTTGAGGACCACGTGGCCGACGCCCCGGACGCTGATGCCCATCGCGCCTAGATAATACCCTGTTCGGCCAAGCTGACGAACCTCCCCCGCCCGATCACCACGTGGTCGTGGATCCTCAGTTCGAGGAGCCGCGCGCACTCGACCAGCTGGCGGGTGAGGCGGATGTCCTCCCGGCTCGGCGAGGGATCGCCGCTCGGGTGGTTGTGCAGCAGGATCACCGAGGCCGCCGACTCGAGGATTGCCGGCTTGAAGACCTCGCGCGGGTGGACGAGGCTCGCCGAGAGGGTCCCCTCGGAGATCACCCGGTCGCGCAGGAGCCCGTTCTGGGCGTCGAGCAGCGCCACCCGGAAGACCTCGCGCTTGAGGTCCTCCATGAGGGGTCCGAACGCGGCGTACACCTCGGCCGGCCCCGACAGGATCACGCGCGTGCCCGGGGTGCGTGCCCGGAGCCGGCGCGTCATCTCGAACGCGGCGACGAGCCGCGCGGCCTTCGCCGGCCCCACGCCGGTGAGCTGGGCGAGCTCGGCGACTTCGCGCCCGGCAACCTCGGCGAGCGACCCGTAGGCTGCGAGCACCTCGCGGGCGACGTCGAGGGCGCTCCGGCCGCGCATGCCCGAGCCCAACTGGAGCGCGAGGAGCTCGACGTCGGCGAGCGCCTCGGGGCCGTTCCAGTACAGCCGCTCCCGCGGGCGCTCGGCTTCCGGCCACCGTTCGATCCCCATGGTGTTCCCTACGCCGGGGCCGACGCCGCGTCAACGCTCAGAATTCGATACGGCGCGCGGGGCGGCGCCGGTGGCACAATCGGCGCCACGGGGCTCGCGTGTCAGGAGGAGGCGCGATGAAGGGATTCGCCGACTTCGAACAGTACGATGGACTGGGGCTCGCCGAGCTCGTGCAGTGGGGCAAGGTGACGCCGGTGGAGCTCCTCGAGGCCGCGATCGAGCGCGTCGAGGCGCGCAACCCCACGGTCAACGCCGTCATCATGAAGCTCTACGACTATGGCCGGACGGCGATCGCCGACGGCCTGCCCGACGGACCCTTCCGCGGCGTGCCCTATCTCATGAAGGACCTGACGGCCTCGATCGCCGGTGTGCCGATGACGCGCGGCTCGATGTTCTTCGCCGACACGCCGCCGGCCGACGCCGACAGCGAGCACGTCCGGCGCCTCAAGCGCGCGGGGCTCGTCATCTTCGGCCGGACGAACACGTGCGAGCTCGGTCTCTCCCTCACCTGCGAGCCGCGGCTCTACGGCCCGACGAAGAACCCGTGGGACCCGACGCGCATCGCGGCGGGCTCGAGCGGCGGCGCGGCTGCGGCGGTGGCAGCGCGCATGCTGCCGATGGCCCACGGCTCGGACGGCTTCGGCTCGATCCGCGCCCCCGCGGCATGCTGCGGTTTGGTCGGGCTCAAGCCCACGCGCGCGCGCAACACCTTTGCGCCCTTCCTGGGCGAGGGGCTCGGCGGGCTCTCGACCGAGCACGCGGTGACGCTCACCGTGCGCGACTGCGCGGCGCTGCTGGATGCGACCTCGGGCCCGGGCCCCGGCGATCCGTACACCGCCCCGCCCCCCGCGCGGCCCTATCGGGAGGAAGTCGGCGCCGACCCCGGACGGCTCCGCATCGCATGGACCGCCGCGGCGCCGAACGGCGCCAAGGTCGAGGCCGAGCCGAGACGCGTGCTCGCCGAGACGGTGAAGCTCTGCGCCGACCTCGGCCACCGCGTCGAGGAGCGCGACCCGGAGATCGACGGGGCCGCCGTCGTGCCGACCTTCCTGACGCTCGCCTCCGCCAACACGGTCGTGAACCTCGCGAGCCACCCGACGGCCGGACGGCCCCCGCGCGAGGGCGAGGTCGAGCGGATCACGTGGCTCACGGCGAAGATGGGCGAGAAGGTCACCGCTGCCGACTACGTCAGAGCGACCCAGGCGGCCCATCGGCTCGGCCGCCAGATGGCGGCGTTTCATGCCGACTACGACGTCCTGCTCACTCCGGGGCTTGCCACTCTGCCGCCGAAGCTCGGCTGGATCGACATGATGATGGACGACCTGGAAGAGTATTGGCGTCGGGTATTTACGTTCTCTCCATTCACGGTGTGGTTCAACGTCACCGGCCAGCCCGCGTTGACCCTCCCGCTCGGCCAGAGCCCGGAAGGGCTGCCTGTCGCGGTCCAGCTGGTGGCGCGCTTCGGCAACGAGGCGACGCTCTTCCGCCTCGCGGCCCAGCTCGAAGCGCGGCGCCCCTGGTTCGGGCGGAAGCCGAAGCCCGCCTCCTGAGCCGTGGAGGGGCGGCGGGCGCTGACAAGTGTTAGGCCGCGCCCGCCTTGCGGCGGCGAAGGGCGTCGATGCTCCACGGCCCTGGCCCAGCCGCGGAAAAGTATAGCCACAGGAAGCAGAAGGAGACGGCGGGGCCGCCGCCATTGAGAACGGGCCAGAACCCTTCAGGCGCGTGCCCGATGAAATAGGCCACCGCCATCTCGCCCGACAGCAGGAAGGCCACAGGGCGCGTGAGCAAGCCCACGAGCAGGAGCGCGCCCCCCACTACCTCCAACGCGCCGGCAACGCCAGCAAGCGATGTCAGCGATGCTGTGCCGCCACCCGGCATCACGGCCGCGGGAAACGCGAAGAGCTTCGCTGTTCCGATTTGCAGGAAGAGGAACGCCGCAATGATGCGGAGGATGCTGAGCACGTACGGGGCCCAGGAACTCCAGCGCGCTGTGAAACTGGTACTGCTCATGGTTCCTCTCCGGAAACGCGAGTGGGTGCGGTCAACCGCGAGCGATCAGCGGCCCGAGGGCGAGCCACGCGAGCCCCCGGCCCGCTGCAGCGCGCTTCGGCGCCGGGCGGCTGGAAGACGCCTTCAGAACCGGTAGCCGAACTTTTGCTGGAGACACTGTTGGACCGGCCCGAACCCGTCCGCCCTGCCCTCGAAGCGGATCGAGCCGTTCGGAAGCACCCAGTACGTCCAGCCCACGTTGCCGTGCTCTCCGGCGCAGGTCTCGACAGCCTTGTAGGCGTGCTCCTGTTGCGGTGTCAGCTTCTGCGCACACCCCAGGCTTACTAGCAGTGCGGCAATCGCAAGAACAGCGGATCGAGGCATTTCCATACGGTATGTCTCCATCCGCCCCTCCCGCGTGCTCAGTCGACAGCAAGCCCAATTGTTCTCCAAGGCGGCTCGGCCTCGGACGCCTTTCCACTCGTGGTCGCTCTGCTGGTGCGCGGAACGCTGGCGATGAGCTGCGGTGCGAAGCGCCGGCAGCTCCATGGCCTCTTTCGGCAGGGCCCTCGGACCACTCGTCGCGGGAAACGCCCACCACCGCGCTCAGTCGACGCCGAAGTCATAGATCTTTCCACCCGCTCCTGCACCCGCAGCGAAGCCGTGAGTGAGGATGAAGCCGTATTCACCTGGAGCAAGCGCCTGCCGTGGCTTGATGCGATAGAGCCCGCGGGGGTCCTTTTCCGACTCTACGTCGACGACGTCCTGAGTCCTGACGCCCTGTTTGTGGGTTCCCCCGAACGGCATGAAGCTGCCGCTTGAATACTTCAGATTCCGGTCGTCATGATCGTCGCCAGGTTTAAGCCGCACTAGCGGCGCTTCATTTGGTGGCCACATGCTCACGAACACCGGCTGCCGCTCGGTGACGCGATACGACGCTTTGCGTCCCTTGAGGACGATTTCACTCTTCGACTGGAAGAAAGCAAAGTTGGTCTCGATGGAGGCGACGGCCGCTGAGAGTTCGATGTATTGGTCACCACGCAGATGGAAGACGCCCTCCCGGCCTTGCGGCAATCCGACCACGACCCGTCCCCGAGGGTCGACCGCCGTTACTGCCGGCGGCGCGCTGACGGCCGGCCCCGGTCCCGTATGCCCGAGCATGGCTTCGATGATCTCGTCCGATAGACCGGCCTGCTTGAGGTCAACGAGCGCTTTGGTGCTGACGTCAAACTTCGACTGGCTGCTCCGAATCTTGGCGAGAATGACTGTGTCCGACAACCCAGCCTTCTTCATGGCCAACACCGCGTCGTTGTTGAGAACCTCCTGCGCTCCGACCGAAGCCGTCAGGAGTAGCAGGCATATCGTGATGACGGAGCCGAGTCTTTCACGTGCGCTCATGGCCACCTCTCCTTTGATATGCCCGGTAAAGATCGGGGCGACGCCCGCCGCCCGACCGGATCGCATAAGTTTGCACGGATACGCGCACAAGATCGCACCCGTTCTCAGGTCGCGTGCTTCTGCCCGACGCTTCGGCCGCGGCGCGTAGCGCCGTCGGCTTCATGCGCAAGGTAGACACCCTTTGCTTCACGCTCGGTCAGTAGTTTCACCATGTAAGTCGTGTTTGCTTTTTCCGCCGTTTCTAATGGGGTCCACCCCCACGCAGTCCGTGCATGAAGATCCGCGGCACGCTCCAACAGGAGCTGCGTGATCTTCAAGTGAATTCCTTGGAGACCGGTGCCCGGGAGCTGAACTGACCTTGGAGGCGGCGGCGGACTGGGGGGTACGCCCGCGCTTCACGGACCGCGAGCGTCGCAGCAAGGGCGCCTTCCGGTAATGCGGGATACGTGATCGGCCTGCCCGACCGATGGGCGATCATGCCCATGCGCCAAGGCCCCCTTTTGTTCGTGGGGCTCGAACATAGCCGAACGGGTCGGAGCGGGCAAGGCAAATCCGATCCGCGCCGAGAACGGCGAGAGTCAGGACGCCGGTGTGAAGCGGTGGCCGCTCCCCTGACGCACGATGTAGCCGGGCCGGGGGAAGTGGGCGGGGAGGATCAAGACGCCGGAGTCGGCGTGGCGCTCGACGAACGCGCGCCGCGTCGCGCTCGCCTTCGCCGGGTCGTAGCAGAACTGGCTCGACCACTGGGGCTCGGCGACCTGCACGGTGCGATGCATGAGATCGCCGGCGAACACGGCCTCGCCCGCGCCCGTCCGGAGGCGCACGCAGACGTGGCCGGGCGTGTGGCCCGGCGAAGGCTCGAAGGTGAGCCACGGGTCCACGGCGTAGTCGTGGTTCACGAGCAGCGCCAGGCCCGCCTCGACCACCGGTATCACGCTGTCGGCAATGCAGTCGTCCTTCTCGTGGCGCCAGAACTCCCACTCTTCGCCGGCGAAGACGTACTTCGCCCGCGGGAAGGTCGGCACCCAGCGGCCGTCGACGAGCCGCGTGTTCCAACCGACGTGGTCCACGTGCAGGTGCGTGCAGAGCACGGTGTCCACCTCGGCGGGCGTGACGCCCGCGGCGGCGAGGTC
>Ga0209640_10006659_pt1 | contig 10100 bp, 4 predicted proteins | sample RifCSP10_1_FD_184018 | JGI IMG/M metagenome (GOLD analysis project Ga0209640, IMG submission 184018) | Soil microbial communities from Rifle, Colorado - Rifle CSP2_sed 10_1 (SPAdes) (version 2) | ecosystem: Environmental > Terrestrial > Deep subsurface > Rock core/Sediment | place: Rifle... | reverse complement strand
GCTATCGATACTCATAACAGTGAGCGCATTTGCGCCAATGGCAGAGCGGCCGAGAGATACACCGGCAATGTTGACGTTATGCCTGGCAAGGATGGAGCCCGACCCGGGCCAACGCTCGGTTTCCAAATCCAAGTCGCTTCAAACAACAGATGAGAGAAAAAAGACCAGTCTCACGCGGGAACGATTCGGAATGCATTCGACACCCGTGACCAGCGGGTACCAACTTCTTCTTACCTTTCATAACTGGGCTCACCGCGCCGGAAATGTCCCCGCGCGGTGAGCTTAAGCTCTACTGCCGCTTCCCCTAGAAACCGAACTTCAGCGAGAAGACATGGTTGCTCTCGAAGAACTCGACATCCCGGTAGGCGTAGTCGAGCGTGAAGTCTATGGAGCCGAGCTCGTAGTGGACACCCGCGCCTGCGGTGAACCCAAAGATGTGCGAGGTCTTATCCGTCACCGTGAGGGTATTGTTCTCCGCTTTTTCGGAGAGGGCGTACCCGCCACGGAGGAAAAACATATCATTATAGCCATACTCGGCACCCACCTTGTATTCATCTGCCGAGAAGTTGTTGTTCTGGAAAACGCCCGAGACGTTGAGGGCATTCTGCTCGCCAACGTCAATCTTGTACGCAAGGCCGAGCTCGATGGTGGACGGCAGCTCGAAGGCTGCCGCCGTTACCCGGTAGAACGAGCCGGGCCGGAGGACGTCGTTAACGTTCCCTTGACGCAGAAGGCCATCTCCCTCGAACTTCATCTGCGGTCCGATGTTCTTGACCGCGACGCCGAGGCTCAGTCCATTCACGCCGCCAAGGCCGGAATACTGCACGCCGGCGCTGAAGGAGAATCCGGTGGCCGACACACGATCAAAACGTTCCGAGATGAGCGTAAACGTGGCACCAACAGAAATCCTGTCCGTGAGCAGACGGGCATACGTCAGGCCGAGGTTCACCACCGTCGGGCTGATAACCTGTCCCGTCCCATCAGGCGCATCTTCCGTTGTCACGTTGATGTCGCCGATGGAAAGCGACTTCAAGCTGAACCCGAGGGTACCGAATCCCTCGAAGGCACCGCTGACAGCGACGTAGTCCACGCCGATGTCTGCGATGTAGTTCATGTGAGAGAACATGGCATTGGCGCTGTGTGGTGCTCGCGCAAGACCTGCCGGGTTCCAGTAGATGGCTTCAATGCCGCTGGTGGTTGCGATGGAGGATCCACCCAGCGCGATGTCTCGTGCGCCAACCGGGATCAGTAGTTCCGGTGCAGCGTTGGTGCCAACGCGGTTCTCGCCTCCCGCATATGCTGTCGTGCAGACAGCCGATACAAGGACGAGAAACGCCATAGCGATGATGCTCATCGTTAATGCTGGCTGTTTCATTTCCTGCTCCTTTTCAAATTGTGTCGGTGATCGATGCATGGCCGGGATTAGAAGTTATCCAGGTACTGCTGTTCCTGAATGACGATGAGCTTCAGGGTTTTCTTCCCGAGCTCGGCGCCCGTGGCGTCCTTCAGGGTCATGTAGGCAATGTAGACGCCGCTGGCCACCGGCAGACCGCCATGGTTCGTGAGATCCCAATTCAGGAACTGCGTTGGATCATCTTTGCTGATCGCCTTGACAAGTGCACCGGTGAGATTGAAGATGCGAACTTCCGCTTTTGCTGGCATGTGGTTGAACGTCACGAACCGTGCAAACCGCGATGTCTCCGCACGATTGAACCCATAGTAGGGGTTCGGGAAGACGTTGATCTGCGTGACGTCCGCTGCGGCGGTGCTGGAACTGTAGGACGGTGCCGCAGGTGCTGTAAGATTGAATACATCAGTAGCCGAGTTCACGTAGTTCGGCGAGATATGAATGACGCTAGCCCGGATGTCAGCGATAAGTCCGCTCGGAGTAATCCACTCGGCAATGTATTGATGGTCGAGGACAGGAATCGTGTTCGTCGCATTACCCGGTGTAATACTGTAGGTTGGGGTCGGTGGCGGAGAAACATCGCCATCATAAGTCGATGTGGCCACGAAGATCACTTCCACGTTGCCATCAGGATTCCACTGGCCGTCGTTGTTTTGGTCTCTCCATCCGACGTTCAACTGACGCGGTGTTGCAGCGGAGATATCCCAAACTTGGAATGGGACATTGACATAGTCCTGGAATTGGTATGTCCCGATTCTCCGGTAGCGATACCCCTTCTGCGTCAGACTGCCACCATCTCCGAACCTAAACTCAATATCCCTGTATTGTGAAGGATCGACACCCGGACCAACCGCACCGAGGTAGTTTCCTATGTTGAAGGAAGTGGTGACCTGGTTTCGAAAGAGGGCACCATCTCCCGGAGCTGTAAACCTCCCAAAACCCTGTCCTGTCCTGAGTGTCCACACAGTGCCGATATAGGAGGACCGGTCACCATTCGGCTGTGGCGCGGGACCGGCAACAGTAAAGTACATTCCGTCGGTGATGGGATAATCAAAGGTGTTCCCATTTGTCGGAGCTATGTCGTCATGGTTGCCTGGTTCGATCTGCACAGTTGGGCCCTGGTTGACACCGCGGGCAACCGTGTCGCTCCCGGAAACCACGTACCAGCTAAGTATGTCGGCCGTGACTGTATCCGGGCCATAGACAAACGTCGTTGGGATAGTTCGGAATGTTACGCTGTAGTTCCTTCCCGTCAGCTTCAGCGGGTCGATCACCGTTGCAGTGACTGCGCCATCGCTGGTTCCGTTGTGTGTAACGGGGACCTCCGTCCCGTAGCCCGCGCTCAACCGGACGCCGGGATTTGGTCCCTGCGGAATCCCTGTGTAGATCTGAGGCGTGGATTCCAGCGCATGGGTCAACGCTTGGTCGCTGGGGTTGTATCCATAGGCGGTCACTGCAAAATAGTAGCGCTGGCCATTGACCAACGGTGCCTGCCGAATTGCATCTCTGTTCACGACGAGTTCCCGGACGATCCCGTTGTCCGTTCCTCGCTGTTTCACCACGCGAACAATGATACCCAGACCCACGTCAAACACATCATCGTAGATTGTCCGGATTGCGTTCCCGTTCTTGTCGAACGTGGCAAGCAGTCTCACATCCGTACGGCCGTCGACTTCTCGTTTGTCGCCCGAGAGAGGAATGGATGTAGAGGCAGTTGCTACCTGATACACATTATATCCTTCAAATTTGTATCCCTTGCGGTCGAAATCTTCAGTCGCTCGTACCGTTGCCTGGTTGGATCCCCAATCCAGAACAATCTGCTTGTCCAGTGCAGGGGAAATAGTCCCGGTAACCGGATCGGTGTTGACGACGGGAGCTGGCGGCGCCTTCGGAAGATCAAACAGATCATTGTAGGCGTTCTGCACTGCAATGTCGTTGTTCTTCATGACTGCGATGCTGGAAATGTAGTCGGTCCCTATGCCCGCCACGACACCAACCACCACCTCCTGTGTGTCGCCGAGCGCCATACTGAATGGACCGGAACAGACCCCAAGACGGCGGTCACCGGGAGCGTCTATCGAGCCATCAAGGCGACCTGTACCGGCAACTTTATCACCATCAAGCCAGAACTTCGTCGGCTGACCCGGGAAATTTGGGTGCACAAAATCCGTTCCGGAGATTGGCGTCAGTCCGCGGAGCAAATTGTACCACTGGACGGTCCCTTCACGGCTGAACGGTGGATCTGAATATGTACCACCTGCCGCAAAGTAGAAGGCAGCAGTCATCGGAAGATTAATCAATCCGGGCCCGGTACGCTTTAGATTGAAGATACCACTATCAACCAAATCATCAACACCGTTCTTATTGAGATCCTGTCCGGCAACACCATCCACCAATGGACCCTGGAGAAAATCATATCCAACCGCCGGCGGCTTCAGACCGAACGCTGCATACGTTAAGTCTTCTGCGCTACCGTTGTATACGTACCCGAGGCTCAACGTCGTGTCGCACCCGGAAAAGTCATCACCCGCATCGCCCATATCGGGATCAGACCATTGCCCGACGTACATATCCGTAATGGTTGCGTTCGCCGGAGTCGAAGCTGTCCCCTTATAGATGAACGTGAACTTCTTGAAGTAGACGTTTGCCAAGGGGTCTGTTCGGTTGTACCCCCAGAGGGTCACCTGAAGTTCAAACCCGATTGGATTCGAACCGTAAAGAGCATTGGTGCGCCCTGGGTTCAGATCGTTGCAAACAAACCAGACCACCTGGTCCGCGTCGGCAACACCTGGCTCATCGATACCGGCATTGTAAACGCCGTTGGAGTCCCGGTCATAATAGGGAGCCCCCTGAGCGGTGGGCCATTCATTCCAATCGGTTTCGTACTGTGCCCGAACACCGGCAATATCACCGTCGGTCACAGCGTTGAGTCCTTTCTCAAACAACTCCGCTGCATCTTGTTTCAAGTCTGCTGTGGCGTAATCGCGCCGGATGCGGTAGATGCGGACATCCGGATCGCCCGGGTCCGCCGCTACACCTTGAGAAATGATCCTCCCACCGATCGTTCCGATGGCATATGTCTGCCCGCCAACTCGGAGGACCTGTGAGCCACCGTCGTTGACATTACCACCCCAGACAATACCGTCCTGAAAGATGGCCGCCCCAGTGCCGCGGGGAAAGAAAACACCGGAGTTGCCCGATGATGGTATGCGTGCAGACCAGCCGTCGTTCCTGATCCAGCCCGCCAAGTTATTAATGTTTATGAGCGTGGAAACAGGCGTTCCGTTGGTCTTGTATATGCCGCTGGGCTGGTGGTTCCTCCCCAGCGTCCGGTCGCTTGCCCATGCTGAACCAGCAAGCATGGCGGCCACGACCAGAAAAATGCTGAACAACAGAGTGAGTTTTTTCATGGTATGCATCCGATTAGTGTATAGAATATTTTGACTGCATGTACAGGTCATGACAGCGCTCTCAGTAGTTGACGCTCACACCAACCCTGATCTGTCGGGGGCTATTGAAAAGATCGCCACCCTCGAATGGATTGGCGCCGTTCAACTGATTCTGCCAGTAGTGCTGCCTGTTGTTCAGGTTGATGGCACGGTAGAGTTCCACGTAACGTGGGCCGTTGGCTGCCACGATGTTCGAACTTAATGCCGGATTCGTCAGGAATCCATCATCGTACGCAGCACCCGAACGAGTGTACACGTTCAACACGTTCTGGGTGTTGAGCAGATTCGAGACGTACACGTAGAAGTTGACATCGAAGAGATCTGCAATGGAGACGGTCTTATCGACTTTGAGGTCGATTTGGAACACCCATGGCGTGGTCTCGGAGTTGACTGCACCATCCGGCCTGCGGGTACGGGGATCGTCATCCGCAAGGATACCTCCTTCTTCCGGTCCACGCTGACCGCCTGCGCTGTTTGCCTGGGCCTTCGTAAAGGAGTGACCGCTGTTGAACGAAAAGAGGATGTTGGCGCCCAGTCGCTGAAGAATCGAGCCGCCGTCGTTCTCGCCAAATCGATAGTCGATATTAATCGTGCCGCGATGGGTCTGGTTAAACGCAAGCGGAGATATGACTGTCGGACGTATCGGGCCTGCCTCCACCGCTGAGGTTGCTGTGGTCAGGCTGGAGCCTGTGCCCTGCGCATCGGACAATGTGTAATTTATGAAAGCTTGTACACGCTCGACACGACGGACCGTGAGACTCAACTCCAGGCCCTTCGTGGTTGCATAGTCACCATTCTGAAGAATGTTGTACGATGCAGTGGTGGACCCGGACGTCGTCGTCACTTTGTCGACCTGAATCTGACTCTTGATGTCCTTGTAGAAGGTTGTGATATCAAAGGACGCAAAGTCGGCAAACTGCTGGGTGAACCCGATCTCATACTGAGTGGTCCGCTCCGGCTCCAGGCCCGTCCCAACCGGAACAGAGATGAAATTGCGACCGGAGAATGCAAGCGCGTACTGCGACGTGCTGAGATAGATTGCATTCAACTGAGGTGACTGCACGAACTTGCCGTACTGCACATGGAACACGGTCCGGTCCGTCACGGGGAATGAGAACCCAACCCTTGGGCTGACAGTCCGGAAGGCTTTGGTATTCTTCGTGCCGGATTCGAGAATCGTAAAGTTCACCGGATCGTACGATGGATTGGCTGGATCGATAAACTCCCAATCATCGTTGTCAAAGGAGTCGAAGCGCAAACCTGCATTTATAACAAGATCATTGATCTCAAATTTGTCCTGCAGATAGCCCGAAATATATGTCGGGTTCTTCGGCCCTTCGAAGCCGTCATCTATCTCGTTGCCATAGATGTCGTAGCCGTAGTTGTTCGGGATGCCACCGATACGGTAAAGGGCATCGAGTGCCGGTCCGCCGGTGCGAGCGACGTCGGGGTTCGAGAGCAGGGTTCCCAACATTGCCTCGACGCGTCCGAAGCTATAGTTTCGGATGGTATATCGCTGATACGAGAACCCGCCCTTGAACTCGTGGCTCTTCATCTGATGCGTTATATCAAGAGCGCCGCTAATGAAGTTTTGTTTCCGTTTCTGATAAGCAACGGTTGCTCCGCCAGCCAGGTTCAAGCCGCCAGGACGTGTGAACGGAAAGCCGTTCACGCGAACATCCTGTGGCGACAAAAACCGCGAGAAGTACAGAATACCTTTCGCAGCGTTTGCCGTGCTGTCACCGTAGGAGAGGTAATCATCCTCGAAAAGCGGATCGTAACGTTTGAACCGGTTATCCTGGTAGCTGACCGTGAGGTCGTAGAATGTTGTTGGTTGCACGAAGTGCGTGAGCTTCGCGCTGAAAAGCCCGCTGCTCTCATCCTGGTTGGGGATGCGCTGCTGGTTGAGAATATTCCGAATTGGCGTCGTGTTGAAAAGCGTCTTCGTGTAATTCATGGAGGCGCTCAAACGGACAATGATAGGATTGTAATCAAACGTCAGTGTACCGTTTCCCGCCCACGACTCAAGTTTGCGTCCGGGCACCTTACCGCCGGGGATGTTGACAGAGAATGTATCCGGCACTCCGGTGTTTGGATCGGGATTACTTCCAGCGGCATCCTCTGCGAGGTTGTCGAACACCACCGGATCCCACCATGCAACGGTCGGGTCACCCTGAAAGGTGTTTCGACCCGCAAGGAAGAACTTGATCTTGTCCGAAACAATCGGACCACCAAACGTTGCGGAATAATCGCTGTAGCCATAGGAATATCCACCCAGGACCTTCTCACCGCCCGATGCGAAGTTGTCCGTTTCCACACGGAGCGATGCGCTGTAGTCGGTTGTTCCGGTTCTCAACTGTTGTCGGACGATACCGGCATTGGAACCACCATACTCTGCGTTGTATCCACCCGCCTGCACTTGGAACTCTTCGAGGGCTTCGGGAACGATGGACACCAGCAGGCGTCCGTTGCGAGCATCCCGTGCATCCGCACCGTCAATATAATAGCCGACTTCATCCTGGCGACCGCCACGGATAAAGATCTGTCCACCCTGCTCCACCACCCCGGCCTGAAGTGCCACCACCGATGCGATGCCACGCACCGGAATATTTTTTAGATCCTCGCTGCTTACCACCCGAACAGCGTTGGTGGCGCTTCTATTCACAAGTGGTTTCTCCGCAATAATCTCAACGCCGGTGAGAGCGACGGCCTCGGTGGAGAGACTGAAATCAAGGTCCGTCGTCAGGTCGGCACTAATACGAACGTTGGAAACAGATACTGATGAGTATCCAACATACGTCGCCTTCACGGTGTAGACACCGGCGGGCACATTGAGAACCGTGTACTCGCCGTTCACGTCAGTCGCGGCGCCGTAGCTGGTTCCTTCCACAGCCACGTTCGCCCCGACGAGTGCTTCCTTGCTCTCTCTGTCTATAACTTTTCCCTTGATCTTTCCTGTCACGCCGGCAAACAGAAGCCCCGGCACCAGGAGAAGAGCAAAAAGAAGTAGAAATGGTTTTGCACGCATAGCTTCCTCCAATTGTTGAGGCGTGTTATTCAATGATAAAATTCATGGTCTCCGTACGTTATCCGTTACTTCTTCACCTGCATGCCTGCGGGCTTCCCGACAGGAGGTCCTGCCACCTGTCGATCCTGAAGCACGGTAAGCTGAAGAGCACTGCCCGCTCCTGTTGCAACGAGGGTGTACAACTTCCCGACTTCAAAATTGGTTGCCGGCAATGTCGCAACGCCAAAGCTGCTTGCGTCAACTTGAACCTGACCTCGGATCTTTCCACCCGGGTAGTCGTTCGAGTGGAAGTTCACGTAGATGTTGCCAGCGTTGAATTCCTGTCGAAGGGCGTCAGTGAGACCAGTCGTGTCTACCCACGTCCCGGTGAATGTCGTCTTCTTGTCAGGAACGACCTGCGCGCGGATTGTGCCGCCTGGGGCGGGCGCGCTGTGGAAGTTCACGTAAATGCGTCCATTCACGAGCTCCGTCATAAGCGCAGGAGTTAGTGGCTGCACTGCATCATCGGTTCTCCACACACCGGAAAGTGTGGAATCGGTCACGACGGCCCCGGCAATTGTGCGTACCACGGAACCATTAGTCCCCGCGGCAGCATTATGGAAATGCGCCGCCGTGAACCCGAGCGTATCTGGAGCTCCTTTAGTGACCGTAATGGAGTACGTCAGGCCCTGAGGGGAGAGGATGAAGCGCGCTGCACCTGAAGATGCGGTCGTCACCGGCGTTGGCTCATTCGCACCGGAAAGCGAAGTATTCGGGATGGTAATCCTTTGGCCCGTTGTATCGGTAAAGATGGCTTTGACCACAGGTCCATTCACTCCGGCGGGCGCATTGTGGAAGTGCGCCATTGTATAGAAGCCGGTAATGCTGTCGATGTCAACCGTGACGCTATACGTGAGATTTTTATTATTACCGATTGTGGCCGCCGCGGTCCCTGTCGCGGAAGTTGGGACAGGAGTTGGTTCCTGCGAACCATTGAGTGTGGCCTTGTAGCTTCCCGCCGATACCGCGAAGATCGCTATGGAGCCTGCGGAGAGGGTGTCGTACACCCGCGCACCGGCAAATGGGACGCTTGCCGCCAAGTCGGTCCCCGTCGCTGAACCGCTGCGGAGGACAATGTTCGCCGAAGAACCAAATGCCGCGTTGACATACTTTATCTTTGCACTCGTCGCGCTGGCGTTATTCTTGTCCTTGTGTCCTTCGGGAAGGTTGAGGTAGGCAAGAGCGGTTCCACTTGTCGAATAGATCAGAACGGTACTTTGCTGCTCCGATCCCAACACCACTGATTGTGCCGAGGTCGCGCCAAACGCAACTGAGCGGCTTCCCGACGGTATGTCCGAATACGAGGTTGAGGCCAGGTAGCCGATATTCCCTACAGAAGAACCATCGACGCTGACATTGCCGGCGGCGCCACCGGGCACGGCATGAAAGAAGCGCACCTGGGAACGAAAGTCGGGATTGGTGACTGTCCCCGGGCCATCAGGGACGTCGACGCACGCACCCCACAGGACGCCGATCGCAAGCAGGCCAATCGGAAGAAAGAGTTTATTGAAACGCATAGGTAGGTTCTCCTTGCTATGATTGTTGATCGTGGTCAGATGACTATCGCGCTCCTCTTTGGAGCTTGCTGCAGTACACTCGGTGGATTCTCGACGTCGCACTGACACGACTGATGGCAATGGTGAAGCAATGATGGTGACAAGATGCAGGTGTTTGCTCTGCACCCACTAACACGAACATCTCAATCAAAAAAAGACGTCGAACGTGATGGTGTTGGACAGGACTTGAGTGGCTCTAGTTGCTAGAAAGACCGGACAAGGATTGCCACGCTCGTTTCTCTACAGCCCCTCAGCACAATGAGATTGTTTGGTATGGAATGTTGGAATGTTGTACCAATAGCCCCCGGCGAACACCTCCTGTTGTGACACATTGTGGAAGGAACAACTTGGATCACATACTGATGGTGACTCAATATAAAAAGGGAGGTGGTGTTTGTCAAGTACCAATATTTAAAATACTGCGTACCTGGACGGAAATGGGATCAGTCCAGGTTTACAACTTTGAGGTTGGAAACGCCATCCTGAGAGAGGAGTTCTCTCATCCCCTCGGCGGGAATATCGCTATCGATACTCATAACAGTGAGCGCATTTGCGCCAATGGCAGAGCGGCCGAGAGATACACCGGCAATGTTGACGTTATGCCTGGCAAGGATGGAGCC
>Ga0209640_10006658_pt1 | contig 10100 bp, 9 predicted proteins | sample RifCSP10_1_FD_184018 | JGI IMG/M metagenome (GOLD analysis project Ga0209640, IMG submission 184018) | Soil microbial communities from Rifle, Colorado - Rifle CSP2_sed 10_1 (SPAdes) (version 2) | ecosystem: Environmental > Terrestrial > Deep subsurface > Rock core/Sediment | place: Rifle... | reverse complement strand
CTTCCCTGTTACCGATGATGCTGGCAATACTCCTGGTGATGATTTTGCTGCGCCGCGTTTATTAATCGTGAAAAAATAAGGCGCAAAAAAGCGGGCGCCAGCGCCCGCTGTAAAACGCTAATATAGAGCACCAAACAGCAAGCTGTTAGCGCTCAGACAATATAACCAAACGTATCCGGGACTCCTTTAATTTTCGGTAAATTGAGCTCCTTGATTTTGACGGTTTCTTTTTTTAGCAGGTACTGTTCGACAATTTCCCAAATCGGAATACCTTCACGGGGTTCGGCGACGCTGGCCCAGCCGGCAACCCGGTATTTTTTGTCAGGATCAAGGGGTTTGCCATGGAGTTCCATATCCGTAATGCGATTGCCAATGGTTAGAGTGGGATCGATCGCGTACTTTAACCCACCAATGCGCACCATGTCGCCGCCTTGCTGATAATACGGGTCGGCATTGAACAAGTTGTCCGCCACGTCTTCCATGATCATCTTGATATCTCTTCCTGAGATGTTGTTGAGTGTGGAAGCCGCGTAGGTAATGGCCGTATGCGTCATGACGTGTTCCATGGTAATGGCCTCGCCAGGCAGCACGCTGACACCCCAGCGAAACCCGGGGGAGAAGCCAATTTCAGCATCCATCACTTCGAGCATCGCATCGAGTATGAGCTGATCGAAAGTGCCATTGAAATTACCGCGGCGATAAAGGAGTTCGTCAGCAATGGCGAGTTTCTGGTTGAGTTGCGTTTCAAAAGGCTGGCGGACTTTCTTGATGTGGGCGTCCATTTCCGGGTCAGCCGCAAGCAGGTTGGCGAAAATGGGCAGCAGATTAAAGTTGTAATCCCTGATTTTGCCATCTTGTACGTCAAGGTCCAGTACCGCCAAAAACTTGGTATTGGAACCGGAGTTTATCACCAGGGTACGGTTGCCATCGGGGTCCTTGACTTCAAACGGTTTGGGCACGGCATCGTGGGTATGGCCGCCGAAGATGGCGTCGATACCCCGAATCCGGCTGGCCATTTTAATGTCAACATCCATACCATTGTGCGATAGCACAACAACAACCTGCGCGCCTTTTTGGCGGGCTTCGTTCACGTATTTTTGCATGCTATCGTCACGAACGCCGAAGCTCCAGTCCGGAATCATATAACCTGGATTGGCAATCGGCGTATAAGGAAAGGCCTGGCCAATAATCGCAACAGCAACACCGTTGATATCTTTTATGACATAGGGTTTAAATACCGCTTCTTCCCATTGATTGTCGATGACGTTTTGCGCCACGAATTCTATGCTGTCTTTGAGATCATTGTTGATTAGTTCTTTTACACGCTCCGCGCCGAAGGTAAACTCCCAGTGGCCGGTCATGACATCCACACCGAGTAATTTACAGGCATCGACCATGTCCTGCCCATTGGTCCATAGCGATGTAGCGGATCCTTGCCAGGTATCGCCACCGTCCAATAACAGCGATCCAGGCCGTTGGCTTCGGATTTGTTTTACTAACGTTGCCAAGTGGGCAAAGCCGCCGATTTTGCCATATTGCTGGGCCGCTTGCGTAAAATTGAGAAAGGTAAAAGCATAGGCTTCACGGGAGCCGGGTTTTACACCGTAGTATTTTAGATGGTGCTCACCAACCAGATGGGGTGGGCGTCCGTTCATCACGCCAACGCCGATATTGATATTGGGTTCCCGGAACCAGACCGGCATGAGCTGCGCGTGGCAATCCGTGAAGTGTAATAGCGATACATTGCCTTTCGGAGGCACGTCATAGAGGTTTTCCATGACAGCGCCGGTGCTTATTGGCTTATCGGTTTTAGATTTGCCACAACTGACCAAACTGGCGGCCGCCAGCATTTGAAGAAACTCTCGGCGAGAGATATTCATTACCTACCTCCGGAACGTGCACTAATGGATAATTACTGTTTACTAATCTAAATACTTTGGTGGCTAAAATTATTCGCGGTTGTCATTTGCACAATCGTTCAATCATGAGTGACGCAAAAGAACATTGAGAGTGTATTCCAAAAGACACAGAGAATATTAAAAGCCCGGCCACTGTACCTGAATACAATACGCAATTCAGTTTTTTACAACCAGGTGTGCTGCTTAATTAGCATTCCCGGCGCCATAATCCGACGATTGTTGGGCAGTTATTACAGCTGCGGCAAATAATACTGCATTTTGCTATTGATGGTAACTGCATGATATTTTATAGGCCAATTACTGGCCAGAAATTATTCGTTGTCCTCAAATTAAATGGAGCAAGCCATTCACTATCTAGTGCTTCAATTACCGATTTTGGCATTGGTTAACTGTGCGTGCCAGTATATATAAATGAAAAGAGGATAAAAAAGCCGGCTAACGTCGATTAGCCGGCTCTAGAGGGCGTCTAATTTATCGAACTTTTATTTGCGAACGCCAGGACCGTTCCAGGGAATACCATTGCTCATATAGGTGAGGAAGTACTCCAGGTTACGGTATTCTTCGCTTTGAAGCTTGAAAGCTTTCGCACGAACCTGCAGATTACAACCTACGAAGCGGCGGTGTGCTGTACCGAGCCCACCCCACTTGGAACGATATACCGGGAAGTGCGAGAGGTGACCCAACGCCGGACTCAAAAGATCTGCACGGACTTTATTGCCTGCATTATCTACGTGGCAATGAGCGCAGGACATATTGAGCTGGCCACGGCGGGCATAATAGAACTGCTTGCCTTTTTCGTAGGCATCTAAAGCACGCTGGTCGTGCGGAATCTTGATATCAATGATTTGGCCACGCGTCGTGTAGGCCATATACGCCAAGATCGAAGCGAGTTTGCCTTTTTCGTAGTCCCAAGGTTTTTCGCCATTCTTTTCCAGGCAATCATTAATTTCCACATCCAGCGTTTTCACCTGGCCTGACTTTGTGTTGAAGTACGGGTAATCGCTCTTGATTCCTATACCTCCGTTTCTGAAACAACTCGCAAACGTTTTACCGTTCTTAAAAGGTGTATTGAACAGTTCTTCTCCTTCTTCGATGGCGATCTCATAAGGCGGAAATTCTTCAATAGCTTCCCATTGTTCGCGTGAAGAAGCGTCAATGGCGTATACGCCATTGGCGAATTCTTCCAGCGGTACATTCGGGAATCTTTCCAGGAAGTAACCACGAAACGCTTTAAGATCATCTTCTGGACTCGCGGTCGAGATAAGCGGAAAAGCTGAAACAACTACAGCAGTCGCCGCGATCAGTAGAAGCCTCTTCATCAATAGAAGTTCTCCTGTGCCGGAGTTGGTACGTATCGCGGCACTGGAAGCCCGGTAATTTTATTATTTAATTGTTTCTTCATCAGTATCTGTATCGCCTTTGTTGTCAGTCCAGCTGACTTTGACGCTTTCACCTTTTTTAGCGCCTTTAAATTTGAAGGACAGATACGGATTTTTAGATACCGCCACACTCCAGTTGGCAAGCAGCACTTGTTTTCCGCTGTGCTCGCATACCACTTCTTTGATAAAGTGGGGTGGTATCTTCTCGCCAGTCTTTTTGTCTGTGCGTAACCCAGTTTCCATTTCGTGACTCATCAGGGCTTTTACTTCGGTCACGTCGCCTTTTATTTCGGCGCGGATTCTAATGCTCTTTTTAGCCATTATAGTTTCCTCTACTTTCGTTACTTTTAATCATTGATGATTTGATAGTTTTACAATGTGGAGCGCATTAACCGCCGCATCCGCCAATGGTTACTTTCACTTCCTTCTTCGCGCTAAAAAGGTTTCCGCCGGATTTGACGATAGCAATCAAGTCAGATGTTTTACCCATTTTTACGCGTGTTGAAACAAAGCCTTCGGAGTTGGCGGCCAATTTAAAATCAGCGGCAAGCGGTGAAGGATTTTTTTCTACCAGGACGGAAATAGATTCCACTTTTGGTAAGGAAGTAGAAATAGTGATTGGCACTACCGCACCGTTCTCCGCGATGTCCGGTGCTTTGATTTTGATATCGCCACTTGCGCTGTGAGTGACGCTGCCAACCAGAGAGTTCAGTGCCTCATCAACAGATTTTGCTGAAAACGCCGATTCAGGCCAAGCGGCAAGCACCATGCGAGGGGTTAACAATCCGGCACTAACGGCAGCGCCTACCATGCTGCTCGCAATTGTGCCTTGTAAAAACGTTCTGCGTTTCATGTATATATGCTCCTGTGTTCCAAAAATTAAACCGATAAAGCTCTGTTACAAAGAATGGATAAACTCTACAACTTTGTCCAACTCTTCTTCACTTAGCATTTTGTGTTTGCCAAATGGGGGCATGATCGTGTTGGGATTTGCTGCGGTGGCATCCCAGATTTGCGCCCGTAGTTTGGATTTATCTGGATACCTGGCTTTCATATTGACCAGTTCTGGGCCGATGTTGCCGGGAAGCGGGCCATCTGCAATTTTGTGGCACGCCAGACAATTGCCCTTTTGACGATGGAAAGCAATTTCCTTGCCGTCATCAACTGCGGATTTCTCCTGTGCATTTACGGTCTTCGGTGTAAAAGACAAGCTACCAAGTACAATAACCACCCCAAGCGCGGTGGATAACATTGTTTTCGCGTACTGCCGCATTGCTTCCTCCTTATCAGTTTCCGTTATTGTATTTATCACAGCGATAAGACGATGATTTACCGGTTAATACCATCACGTCTAACCCTGACAAATTATTTTTGGCAGAGAATTCCTGCGTAAAATAGGATTTGAAAAGTTATAACAGAAATGTTTAACCGTACAGTTGTTTATTCAAAAAAACCTGGCTATTTTGAAACTATTTGCCAGGCTTGTCAAAATAGTTTCCGGGAACTACTGAGTTGTACGGTAACTAGCCAATTCACCTTTGATTTGTTTGATGACAGCTTTCAATCTAAGTTCACGAAACTGGTTATTCCCAGTTTCCTTGAGTGCTTCTTCAAAATGGTTTATAGCGGTATTGAATTCGCCCAAGGCTTTATAATAATTACCGAGTGCTTCGTAAGCTTCACTGTTCCGGCCCGCTTTTTGTGCTGCATTTGCCAGTAATTTAAACGTTTCAGGTTTATATCGGCCGCTGCGAATTTGATTTTCCAAAATGTGAATAGCCGTTGAGGCGTCGCCGTTAAACAGAGACGCCTCGGCGTAAAGCGTTGTAAGCGCCAGATTATCTGGGTAAATGAGTATCGCGCTCTGCAGAAGTGCAATAGCTTCACGATAGTTTTTCGCGTCAATTTCATTCTCGGCAGACGCCAGAATATAGGCGAGCCGTTGGGGTTCGGCATCAAGTAACGAGCGTAACAGTTGTTTTGCCTTGCTGTAATTACGTTGCTGATGGTAGCGCAGCGCCATTTCGTAGCGTTGCAAAGGATTAACTTTTTCATTTTGCTTATGCGTTTTTTCAAACTCGATTATGAGTGATTTCTGTTGTTCGTCTTTGGTTGAAAGAACGGTAAGCCTGGTTTTTACCAAATCAAACGCCGTAGGTTGTTCGTCCGGCGGCCTTTTTGCCGGAGCAAGTAGATAACTTGCGGCCCTTCCGCGTGTGTCGGCAATTCGGGAACTGGTAACCGGGTGAGTCAGCAAAAATTCCGGAATACTGTGTTGACTAAATTTACTGGCTTTTAAAAGTGTTTCAAAGAAATTTGCCATGTCGTTCGGGTTGTATCCAGCACTGGCAAGCATTTCAATGCCTACGCGGTCGGCTTCCTGTTCGTGCGCACGCGAATAACTGAGCTGCTGTTGATACGCGCCTCCCAAGGTGCTCGCAATTACGGCTTCTCCCGCTTGACCGCCGGCCTGGCTTCCAAGCAGGATCGCGGCGATCATCGCGCCGATTGTTGCCATTGATAAATTTTGAGAAGCGCTTAGGGTTCGAAGATAATGTTGCTGCAAAACGTGCGCAATTTCGTGGGCTATTACTGACGACAGCTCACCTTCGTTTCTTACGGCTAGAATTAAACCGGTATGAACACCAATCGATCCTGACGGATATCTGGCCGGGCCCGCGAAGGCGTTTATTGTCGGGTCATCCACGATGAAAAACGTAAAAGTCTGGTCCCGGGTATCCACTTGCGAGGCAAGTTTTTCCCCCAGCGCCTGAAGGTATTCGTTGCTGAACATGTCATCCTGCAGCTTTAACGCGGCGCGCACCTGACGCATGAACTCTCTTCCAAGGCGCCGTTCATCTTCGGGGGACAATAATAGTTCTGAGCTATTGCCGATATCCGGCAGGTTGCTGGCTGATGCGGGTCGCGGAAACAAAGCCGCGCAGGCCAGTAGAACCAGCAGCAAGCCGGCGGCAGGTTTAATAAAAATATGAGGCATTTTCAATTAGAGGCTGTTATATTGCGTCCATTTTAGGCGTTGCTGAACGGCAAGGGCAATGTAAAGTAAACGCTGTTCCATAACTTCGGTATCGCGATGATTAGTTAAGAAGTGGTGGATCAAGTTTTAATTCTTTATGATAATGAATGATACTAATTAAAAATGTTTTTTGGGGGGCGCATGACCCGTGGCGGTGCAAAACAACGGCGACCGGGGGCGCAGAGTAAGTATGCCATTTCTATGTATCTCCAGCCTTTGCCGTGAACATCACTTGCATAAATGAAATGGACAACGTGAGCTGTCAGTGAAAACAAATTGTTTGCGAGAACAACATCACAGTGTTGTTTTCCACGTAGAATCATGAAGATGCAGTTAATTGTGATTTCATTGATTTTAGTTAAGGATTTTCCGGGATAGTTCAATGTGTGTGATATAAGAAATTCTTATACGCATTAAAATTATAAAATTATGTTTTACTGGATTTTTGTTGAAATATAAGAGATATATGGAATACTAATAAACCACCGAATTTCTATTTTCCGAAAACGAGGAGCAACCAAGGAGCACGTTATGGCGAATTTCGACCAAGAACTGGACGCAAGCGGATTGAATTGTCCATTACCAATACTAAGAGCAAAGAAGAGTTTGGCAGCGATGACATCGGGACAGGTGCTACATATCATTGCCACAGACCCCGGAGCGGTTAAGGATTTTGAAGCATTCGCGAAACAAACCGGTAATGAGTTAATGGAGTCCCGGGAAGAAGGCGGCAAATTTCATTTTATGATGAAAAAAGGCTAATCGCCGTTAATTATCAGCGTAAACACGCCCACCTACAAACAATCAATTAAATGAACAGAGAGGAATAGAGTCATGTCCGAGAAAAAGTTAGCGATTATTGCCACAAAAGGTTCACTGGACTGGGCTTATCCTCCGTTTATTTTGGCGTCCACGGCCGCCGCCCTGGGTTATGAGGTGCAAATATTTTTCACATTTTACGGACTGCAATTGTTGCGCAAGAAACTGGACCTAAAGCTCACATCGTTGGGCAACCCCGGCATGCCGATGCCCATGCCCATGCCGGTGTTGCTCCAGGCGCTTCCGGGTATGCAATCCATGATGTCGATGATGATGAAAAACAAAATGAAATCCAAAGGTGTGGCAAGCGTGGAAGAGCTGCGTTCATTGTGCATTGAAGCCGATGTAAAAATGATTGCCTGCCAGATGACGGTTGACCTGTTTGAGTTTAGCAACAGCGAGTTTATCGATGGGATCGAGTTTGGCGGCGCCGCGACATTTTTGGGGTTCGCGGGCGAATCGGATATTTGCTTGTTCGTCTAAATTAAGTAATACGCTTTGAATATCGAAAAGGCGATCTCAACGAGATCGCCTTTTTTGTTTAAACGGGGAAAGAATTTTAAAACCAAAAATCCCGGCAATTACCTATTCATCAAATGTTTTGGTGAAACCAATACCTATGATAGTGGCGCTGGATTCATACGTGCCGTTGTAAGCGTCGGTGCCGTTGGCTTCCGGATTTCCACTTAGTACATTACCAAAAAACGTATTATCCGGTTGATTTATGGTTCGATCATCGAACTTCACATACATGATGCCCGCCTCAAATTCCCAGCTATTGGGTTTATAGCTTACGCCAAAACTAAATAATTGCCGGTCGGCATCGGGGATGCGGGCGGAAAAATATTCATCCGGTTGCGGGGTTTCATCAAACGTGTATCCGAAACGCAGTTGCCAGGCGTTGGCTAGCTGATACGTCGCGGCGAGTCGATACGCATTAACATCGGTCCAGTTATTGGTGTTCGTAATTGGGGATGGAATCGTATTGGGTGGCGGCGCTGATTGTGCGGGATGCTGATGGTGTATCTCTATGACATCGAAACTGCTCCAATAGGTGCGTTCGATGTCAAACTCGATAGCCAGTTGCGGGTTTACCTGGTTTCGCAATCCAATTTGCAACATAGCTGGAAATTCAATTTCCGCTGAGGCATCCGCGGTAATTCCGCCAGCGGTAATCGATCCGTTGGCCGTTACTTTCACTTCGCTGCGATAAGTGGCGCCAAAGCTCCAGGCATCTCGTTTATAAATATACGCCAGCGTATACCCGAAATCATCGCCACTGCCATTGATTTCGATTGCTTGGGTGTTGAAAATCAATTTGCGTACGTCGTAATAGTTAATGCCGATCGATACGCTATTGTTTTCATTTAGGCGATAGGATACGTTGGGCGTCAGATTAGCTACCTCAAGTTTGCTTGTTTCCGGCTCAAGACCAGCGATTACTGCAGGTAATGGTGGAGACGCACTAAATAATTGGAAAGTACCCGCTGGCCACTTGGTTTCCAGTCCAAACGGCGCTTGCAAGCCCAACCCCCAGGCCCAGTTCGGGGACACCTTGCTCATGTAATAAAAATTCGGAACGGTAACAGAGTCGTCACCCTGGCTGTCGGTAGCGACACCGTTTTCCGGCCTGACATGCAAATCCAGCATGATGTTCATGAATCCGATGGCCGCGCTGCGCCGCTCTTCCTGCATGGACATGACCGCGGGATTGTAAGTCATGGCGCCCTTGACCTCGGTATTAGCAACCACGGCGTTAGATAGCGACATGCCGGCAATGGAATATTCCGGTATGCGAAATCCTGAAGCGAAGCCGGCGGCGGGTAATAAAACGATGATAACAACTACACTATAGTGAATGAATTTATTGTTATGCACTGAATCTCCCCCTGTGATTGTTTTGGTTTGTGGTTATCAAACCGGTCTTTTTGAGTGTACGACTTTATCGAATGTGCGGCATCATAATATATCAATCCGGCTTTCACCGCGCTTAATTAGCTAATCTTTGATCATATTAGCGAATAACTCTACACAAAATATATTTACCAGATCTATAGCCTGCGTAGTTAATTTATAGACTAAAATAAAATTCTGTAAGCTGGAGTTGCTTTGTTTTACTTCTAGCCTTTGGTATGTTGTACGCGCAGAAAGGCAAAGTATAAAAAATGGTTTGTATATTTTTTTACCAAAATAATTATCAAACAATTATCAATAAAAAGTCGTGGAGGAGTGAGGTCAATGAAAAAACTTACCAAGCAGGTAGTAGCTTGTATTGTCTGTTTAGGCGCGGTCACACCAGCATTAGCCACCAACGGGTATTTCGCCCATGGTTACGGAACCAAGAATAAAGGATTGGCAGGCGGCGGTATCGCTTTGCCGCAGGATGCCATGATCGCGGCCACCAACCCGGCGGGTATGGTGTGGGTGGGTGACAGGATTGATTTGGGCTTGGCGGTTTTTAGCCCCAGCCCGAGAAGTTATGAAGCAACAGCTCCTGGAGGTACTGCGGCATTTCCACTGGCACCGGAAAAGGTTGAAAGTGACAGCGATTATTTTGCCATTCCCCATTTTGGGAAAAACTGGGTGCTTGATCCGGATGCTACTATCGGATTAACCATATATGGCAACGGTGGTATGAATACGGATTATCCGGGATCCGCAGCGGGAGGCGCCGGTACTTTTGGTGCAGGTAATACTGGCGTGGATTTAATGCAGCTGTTTATTAACACCTCTTATTCGCGAAAAATTAATGCGCAACATTCGTGGGGTGCGAGTTTAATACTTGCGTATCAACGCTTTAAAGCGACAGGGCTGGCCAGTTTTGGCGCATTTAATCTTTCCAATGATCCCGCCAATTTAACCAATAACGGATATGATGATTCCATGGGTTGGGGTGTAAAGCTGGGCTGGCAAGGAGAGGTGTCCCCGGGTTTGACCTTGGCAGCG